>Ga0209427_10003971_pt1 | contig 17198 bp, 13 predicted proteins | sample DeeMarSWOR136_30_FD_187465 | JGI IMG/M metagenome (GOLD analysis project Ga0209427, IMG submission 187465) | Marine sediment microbial communities from White Oak River estuary, North Carolina - WOR-1-36_30 (SPAdes) (version 2) | ecosystem: Environmental > Aquatic > Marine > Intertidal zone >...
ATTCACCCTCAAGGAAAAGTGACACCCTCACCGCAGGGTAAAGTTGGAACTCTGGTAGAAGGGCGTGGAAACGCCGTGTCAATGGAGAGCCGAGTGGATCTGGCGCTCGACCTCGTCCTCCGGCCTGTTAGCGTCTATGATGGTCCACCCGAACACCCGGGCGAGGGAGAAGGCCCTGCCCCCGACCTTCCTCAGCTGCTCCAGGGACTCGAACATCTCCCTCTCGCTCCGGTTCTCGACTATCCGCCTGTGGGCCTCCTCTGGGTCCACGTCTAGGAAGAGCTTGTACCTCGGCCTCGGCAGGATTGCTGCGAAGAAGCTGTAGGCGATCCTGTTCAGTGGGTCGGGCAGGTACGCCGTGCCCATCAGGTACCTGACGAAGACGACGTAGTCGTAGAGCCACCAGGGGCACCGGACGACGGACCGGAGGACGTCGAGGATGTAGAATATGGCGGAGGCGAAGTGGGCGCTCCTCCCCTCGGACTGGAGGAACCGCCTGGTCCTAACTCCCGCCCAGCAGTCTACCGACGGGTGGATGCGGACGTAAACGGTCTTCCCCCGTCCGGCTAGGCGCCTCCTCAGCCTCCCGGCCTGGGTACTCTTCCCAGAGGCATCCAGGCCGTCCAGCACGACGAAGACCAAGCTCAGAACCACCCGTCCGTCAGGAGGAAGGTGAGGGCGCCCAGCAGGGGCACCGTGATGTTGTCGAAACCTTTAGGTGAGAGGCACTCGACGACTGCGACCACGACAGCGACGGCCAGGGCCGGCATCATCTTCTCGAAAGCGGCGAACCCGTAGAGGTATGAGAAGTAGAACAGGCTCAGCGCTAGGCTGAGGAAGCTGGCGGCGAACATGGCGATGGAGCCCTCCAGGCTTTTGTCCCTGACGAAGCCGTACCTCGTCCTCCCGTGCCTCTCCCCCACCAGGGCGGCGGCGCTATCCCCGTAGGCCATGGGGAGGACCCCAGCCGCGATTATCCAGGGTTTGGAGGGGAAGAAGGACGCCAGGATCGTGTATGATATTGCGTAGAGGATGAGGCCGAGGTGGTGCCCCTCCTCAGTGAGGTCGGAGAGGCCGCTCAGCCTGCCCCTGAGGGTGTCGAAGGGGGAGTAGGGGGAGGCGATGAAGGTCACGATTATGAAGGGGGCGGCGACGAGGAAGGGGGCGGCCCTCATTGTAAAGAAGGGGATCACGAAGGGGAGATTCCCGATCATCGCATGGAGGAACTTCCTGGAAACCTTCCGGGAGACGTTCAGGAGCGCCCCCATCATCCCGGAGACGAGTATCAGGGACACTATGTAGCCGTAGCAGAGGCCCATGAGAAGGCAGTCCCTGAAGATGTCTCCGGCCAGCATCCGGGTCGACGACCCTCGAATTCGTATAAACTCGCCGCATCGAGCGCATAGAGTTTTCGATCGAAGCAGCAGATGATGTACCAAGGCTGGCTGCCGCAACCAACTTTAAATGGTTCTCCTCTGGAGAGTGAACAGTGACGGGTTTCGGAGATGACTGAGGTAGGAGAACTAGCCGCTTGGGTGGAGGGGATCATCAAGGAGTTCGTCGAGTCCCCCGAGAACACCCTCATGAACGCTGCTAACGAGAGGGCGTGGGCCGAACCCCTCGTTGGATTCTCAAGCGGAGCGGACCCCCTGTACAGGTTCTACAAGGGGGACATAGGCCACTTCTACCTGACGCCGATCGAGTGGTTCGAGAAGACCTTCCCAGGGGTCGAGGCCTCCCTCGAGGAGCTCACGGTCATTAGCTGGATACTGCCCCAGACCGAGGCCACGAAGGCGGAGAACAGGCGGCAGAGGGCTTACCCCAGCGAAAGGTGGGCCAGGTCTCGGATCTTCGGTGAGAAGGCAAATGTGAAGCTGCGCGGGCACATCGCCGAGGCACTCATCGAAGCAGGATATCCAGCGGTGGCCCCGATGAACTCGCCCCTATGGGCGAGGGGGACATCGAAAAGGTACGGCTACGCCTCGAACTGGTCGGAGAGGCACGCGGCCTACGCGGCCGGCCTCGGGACATTCGGCCTCTGCGACGGTCTGATAACCCCCTTGGGCAAGGCGATGCGGGCCGGCTCGGTCATTGCCAGGATCCAAATACCGCCCTCTGCGAGGCCCTATGAGGACCACCATGCATACTGCCTGTTGTACATGAGGGGTACATGCGGTGAGTGCATTCCCCGCTGCCCGGTCGGGGCGATCTCCGAGGAGGGCCACAACAAGGCGAGGTGCAGCGATCACCTCAACGCAACTAGGAAGTATGTTGAGTCGATTTATGGCTTCAAGGGGTACGGCTGCGGCCTCTGCCAGACAGGGGTCCCGTGCGAGTCCCGCATCCCACCAGAGCTAGTAATCCGATAAGAGGCGCCCGTACGTCCTCGCAGGTATCCGCTGTCCTTGGGGATGAATTAAATAGGGTATGGCAGTCACGGGGCGGAGATGCCCCGTGACTGCGGTTCAACGTAGCTTCAGAAAATATAAACGTGCATTGCAAAGATGTAAGTTTGCTCTTTTTTGGAACGAAAATGTTAATAAACATCGACCCGGAAGTATCGTTTCAAAAATGAGTGGTTGAGCGATGGGTTTTCGAGACAAGTTCGAGAACGCCGTCCACGCCCTCACCTTCAACGATGTTCTCCTCCTCCCCGGCTGGACCACCATAGAGCCCTCAGAGGCCGAGGTGAGGAGCCGGGCCACCCTGGGCGTCGAGCTGAACGTCCCCTTCATCTCCTCCCCCATGGACACGGTCACAGAGAGCGAGATGGCGATCGCCCTCGCCCGCCACGGGGGCCTGGGGGTCCTCCACAGGAACTGCTCCACCGAGCAGGAGGTCGAGATGGCCCGCAACGTCAAGCGGGCCGAGGCCCTCATCATCAGGGATGTCGTCACCGTCAGGCCCGACTTAACGGTCGACGACCTCCTCGAGCTGATGGAAAGGCACGGGATCCACGGCTTCCCCGTCGTCGACGAGCGTGACAGCATCGTCGGCATTGTCACCTGGAGGGACTTCCGCCTCGCGGACCGCAGACTGAGGGTGGAGGACGTGATGACGAAGGAGGTTATCACGGCCGGCGAGGAGATAACTCTCGAGGAGGCGAAGGAGGTCCTCCACGAGCACAGGATAGAGAAGCTTCCCATAGTCGACGACGCCGGCAGGGTGACCGGCCTGATCACCATGAAGGACATAACCCTCAAGGGCACCTATCCAGACGCCGTCCGGGACGAGCAGGGGAGGCTCATATGCGCCGCCGCCGTCAGCCCCTTCGACCTGGACAGGGCGAGGGCCCTCGACGAGTACGTGGACATCATCGTAACCGACGTCGCCCACTTCCACAATAGGAACTGCTTCGACGCGGCCAAGAAGATTCTAGACGAGGTCTCGGCGGAGGTGGTTGTCGGCAACATCGGCACCTACGAGGCCGCCGAGGACTGCCTCTCGAAGCTCGACGGCGTCGCCGGCCTCAGGGTCGGTATCGGGAGTGGTTCCATCTGCTCCACGAGCGTCGTGACTAGGGCCGGGGCCCCGACCCTCTTCGCGACCTCCCAGGTGGCGGACGCCGTAAAGGAGTGCGGGTCCGAGGTGCCGATAATCGCGGACGGGGGCATTAGGAACCCAGGGGACATAGCGGTTGCCCTCGCCGTCGGCGCCTCCTGTGCCATGATGGGGAACATCTTCGCCGGCACCAGCGAGAGCCCGGGCAGGCTCGTCGCCCTGGAGGGCAGGTACTACAAGGAGTACTACGGCATGGGGAGCGCCGCCGCCCGGCAGAAGAGGTACGCCCAGGACAGGTACTCCCAGCCGTCGAAGACGATAAGCGAGGGCGTCGAGGGGTGGGTCCCCTACAGGGGCAGCGTATCCGACATCGTCGCAGAGTTCGTCGGGGGCCTTAAGGCGGCTATGGGTTACGTCGGGGCCCAGAATGTGCCCGAGATGTGGGAGAAGGGGAGGCTCGCCCTGGTGACGGAGAGGGGCGCACAGGAGATCAGTCCCCACGACATCATGCTCCCCGGACCCAAGAGAGGACCGTAAAAACATATTTCCCCACTTTCTTCGAACCAACTAGATGGGCTACACTGAATCCTTTTTTTCGGATCAAAAACCAAGGCACTGAAAGGTTTCAATAACCAGATCGGGGGAAAGTAACCTCGAAGATGGACAGAGCATGGCTAGGATGGGCCGAGGTCGAACCCAAGGGTGACGCGGTCGCGGGGACCCCGGGCACCTGGAGAGTGACCTACCACGTCGGTAGGTACGGCATCGACGACGGCGGGTCCATCAGGATCGCGAGGAGAAGCGTCAGCGACGCTGAGAGGCCCCAGTTCGAAGACCCCGGGGGATCCGGCTACTCCACTGTGACGACGACTGGCAGGGTGCGGCTCGCGGCCAAGTACGACGGCAGGGGCCACATCCGCCCCTGGAGGGGGGCGCTGCAGGTCGACGTCCACGACGGCTCCCTGGAGGAGGGGGACACCATCACGGTGATCCTGGGGGACAGGAGCGGCGGGGGCCCCGGGCTCAGGATGCAGACCTTCAGGGAGACTGAACACGTCTTCAAGGTACTCGTGGACTGCTTCGGGACGGGGAGGTTCGAGGAGATAGAAGGCTCCCCCAGCATCAGGGTGATCGGGGGCCCCACGGATAGAATACAATGTGCATGCCCCTCCTGGGCCGTCGCCGGCGAGCCTGTTCCCGCCACGGTGCGGGCCCTAGACACCTGGGGGAACATCTCAGGGGGGTACGCTGGCAGGGTGTCTTTCGACTCTTCGGATAGGAAGGCCTCGCTCCCAGACGAATGCGTGTTTAACGAGCGGGACCGCGGCGTGAAGAGGTTCGAGTCCGTCATCCTAAACACGAAGGGTTTACAAACCTTCACCGTCAGGGACAACGAGGGCAGAGAGGCCGAATCCAACCCCATCATGGTTCACGCAGAGAAGCCGGGGCTCGGGTTCTACTGGGGGGACTTCCACGGGCAGACGAAACAGACCGTCGGCACCGGCACGGTGGACGAATACTTCACATTCGCCAGGGACGCCGCCGCGATGGACTTCGGGGGCTGGCAGGGGAACGACTTCCAAGTCACCAAAGAGCTGTGGAAGGAGGTCCGAGAGAAGACTAAGGCCTACAACGAGCCCGGGAGGTTCGTCGCATTCCTCGGTTACGAGTGGTCCGGCCTCACCCCGGCGGGCGGCGACCACAACATCTACTTCCTCGACGACAACGAGAAGATCCACAGGAGCAACCACTGGCTCATCGACGATAGGTCCGACGAGGACACCGACAGGTATCCCATCTCCGAGCTCTGGAAGACCTTCAGGGGCAGGAGGGACGTGATGGCGGTCGCCCACGTCGGCGGCCGTTACGCGAACCTAGACTTCCACGACCCCGAGAGAGTCCCCCTCATCGAGGTCCACTCCCACCACGGGACCTTCGAGTGGTTCCTAGAGGAGGCCCTTGAGAGGGGGCTCAGGGTCGGCTTCGTCGCGAACAGCGACGACCACACCTGCCGCCCAGGGTTCACCTATCCCTCCGGCGGGTTCACCACGAAGGGGGGCTATACGGGCGTCTACGCGAAGGAGCTGACGAGGGAAGCCCTCTGGGAGGCCCTCTGGAGCAGGTGCTGCTACGCCACTACCGGCGAGAGGATGATCCTCCACATCGACGTGGACGGTCACAAGATGGGTGAGGAGTTCGAGACGGACAAGCCTCCGAAGATCTCCGTCAGGATAATGGGCACGGCACCCCTCCACGAGGTCGAGGTCAAGAGGGGCGTCGAGACCATCCATAGGCACCCCTTCGCGAAGCCGAGGGACGACGCCGACAGGCTGATCAAGGTCGAGTGGAGCGGCGTCAGGGTGAGGAGCAGGCCCAAGATGGTGGACTGGGAGGGCGGGCTACAACTGGACAGGGGCAGGATCGTCTCCTACGAGGAGTTTGCCTTCGACTACGCCAATCAGGGGGTGAGGGGGATTACCAACCAGAAGCTGAAGTGGGCCTCGACGACGGGAGGAGACCCTGACGGGGTGATATTGAAGTTGGATGCTCCAGAGGACGCAGAGGTAACCTTCAATTCTAAGCCAGTGACCTTCTCCTTCAAGCTCAGGGACATCGGTTACGAGCCCCTCGTGGTCGAAGCGGGAGGCGTGAACCAGAAAGTGAAGGTTTCCGCTATATCGGGAGGCGAGCTGCCGAGGAGCCTGGATTTCAGCTACGTCGATGAGGACCCCATGGGAGGCGTGAGCCCCTACTGGGTGAGGGTGGTCCAGAGCGACGGAGGCATGGCGTGGAGCAGCCCAGTCTATGTAGATTACAGAGGTTGAAGGAACTGAAACCAACCAAGAATATTGTCCAACCTTTAAACACTTTTTCCCGTGCGCCCGAAAAGTCATCTATTTAACTTTTTTACTACATTCCCCACTTCTGCGATCGAATTCCAGAAAATCTTGCTCCGTTCAGTGTTTAGCCAAATGGATTTTACTCTTCTGGCCCCTAACAGCTGGAAATAACCTCTTTGCCTTGGGTTCCACCGCCTGGCACATGCTGTATCTCGAATGGAGGCTATGCTCTCGATTTTCGCGCGCTCTCCCATAGGCCCGTGGGCCCTACACCCTGTAATTCATGTAGCAGTAAATGTTAAACAGTAACACTCGGCATTCAGGTATAAGGGAGGTAGGTAAGGATTTGAAAGAGCGTAAGATGGTTAAGCTAGCGATTTTCGCTTTAACAATTTGGATATTAGGGGGTTCCGTATTTCTGATGCCTATAGTCCAAGCTCAGGTCACTCCGCCTGTTACTCCGATTCCTCAAATCCCGCTTGAGGGCGATATGACCTTTAAGGTGTACCCGGACAAGAGCATTAAAGTGAATCTTGTCGGGAGTCTTGAGCAGGTCTTAGAAGCCTACGTAGATCCTCCCGTGTACAATGTGTTTTTTGACCTAACTATCAGCCCTGCGGGTGTGAACTTGACAGAGGTCAAGGGTAGCTTTGTGATAAAACTTAGCCCAGCGTATTCTGTGCTGCTTTCGGCTCTCGACTTAGACATCGAGATCCATGGCGAGGACATGAAGAGCAACACAACCATCCTCTTCAACCTGCCAGGTTATCTGGGGGTAAACGGTACAATAGGGGTGTTCACCGACGAGGCTACTTGGGAGAGTACATTGGACTTCGACCTCACCGCTACAATATGGTACGAAGTCGTCTCTAAGGAAATTATTCAAGAGTTTGTTCAGATGTTCCCCATGTTTAAATCGCAGCTAGCTTCCCAAGTGAGCGAGCTGACGGAGGGGAACATAACACTCCAAGACCTGACACTTGTCAGCAGCGAAATAGGCACTACATCAGCTACACTAACCCTTTCCGGTAGCGTAGTTGGTGATTTTAACAAGGGCGGTATGGCTCTCTCAACCAAAATGGTCCCACCGGATATGGGTGTCCCTGCGCCGACGATCACCCCAGGGGAACTATATATTACACCAAAGTCTGCCGATCTTAGCGTGACGTTTGATAGGGAAGAGCTGGCCTTCAAGATTGATTCTGAGAGCGTAGTTGAGGGCGATCTAGATCGACAGATCAACGTCATGAAGAATCTCTCATCAGAAGGATTTCTTCAATCTCCACAAATCACCCCAGAAATGACCCTCATAATAAACAACTTTCTGTTACCCACTGAAATGAGCATAGTGAACCTGAACACTGTTTTTGAATACACGTTCGATGGCGAGAAGCTCGGTTTAAATTTCTTTATTGACGGCTTAGAGTTTAAACCTCCGACGACCGGAGCGTTTCTCACGATTCTTAATGAGGCTTTGACCGGAGTCTCCATGCCGGGCTTTACATTAACGTTAGAGGGGGCGTCCGACGAAAAAGAGTTCGTTGAGATCGAAGTACCACCAACTACATCCGAGCCCGTACTAAAGGACGCGCGGAAGGTCGTTTGGACATTTGACAACCTTGCCAATCTAAATCTAGTCTCATTTGAGGTTAGGGAATGGCCCACGCCAACGTTGACATTGAGCCAGACCGAGGTCGTTGCGGGCGACACGGTAAATATAGAGGGTGTGCTAACTATCGAGGGAGAGCCTGTAGAAGGACAGGAAGTTAACATAGCGGCCAACAATATGGTAATAGGGACGGTCGAAACGGACCACGAAGGGGGCTTCTCTTTCACCTACAAATTCGAAGACGCCGGGAGTTACGAAGTGAAGTCGAGCTGCGAATATTACGAGAAAACGGTGGAGTCGCAGATCACCGCCGTAACCGTTAAGCCCCCCTCTCTTCTGCCACCGGAATTAGTAGCTCCTGTGATAGGAGGGGTAGTCGTTGCAGTGGCGGCTGTGGGTTACATATTGATGAAGAGAAGGTAAGTTCGAAAACTAACACCCTGCAATGCGCATTCATCGGGATCATATATGGTGATTAGCCATATATTGGCGTGCTCGTTAAATGCGAGTGAGGGGTTGATACGAAGAACCTTTCCCTCTGATGCATTGTGCTGGTTTCATTGGCCCTTCCTTGATGAAGACCCAGATTTTAGTGGTCTTGACGTAGTTTCATCGCATTTATGGAGCCCTCTCATATTTTCAGTTATTGGCCTTTTTCATCCCAATTTATCCGTCTCCTTCATCTCGTTAAAGGAACGCACAGTCGCCATGTTCCTCGAATGTGCGGTAGACTTGCATATTCCACGGCCACATAGCTTCTCTCAAGCAGGATCGATGATCATAAGGAGAAGGCATACAAAGGTCATAGTGGCCTTTTAGATCTATGGTCATGATAAAGAGAGCCCTCATAAGCGTTTACGACAAGGACGGCCTAGAAGGGCTGGTCGAGGCCCTGGGCGGGTTCGGCGTGGAGATAGTCAGCTCGGGTGGCACCGCCCGGAGGATACGCGAGCTCGGGTACGGGATGCTGATCGAGGTCTCGGACTACACGGGGCACCCGGAGAGCCCCGGGGGGCTCGTGAAGACCCTGCACCCGAAGATCCACGGGGGTCTACTCCTGAACCGGGGGGACCCGGACCACAGGAGGTGGATGGAGGAGAACGGGGTCGAGCCCATAGACATGGTCGTCTGCAACCTCTACCCCTTCGAGAGGGTCGCCGAGGCGGGGGCCGACCTGGAGACCGCGGCCGAGAACATCGACATCGGCGGCCCCTCGATGGTGAGGTCTGCAGCGAAAGCGGCCCTCCTCTACGACAGCGTCCTCGTCGTCACCGAGCCCGCCCAGTACTCGGAGGTCATAGCGACGCTGAGGGAGAACGACGGCGAGCCGGACACTTACCTACGGAGGAAGTACGCCCTCAAGGCCTTTAAGCGGACGGCGGGATATGACTCAGCGATAGTGTCCTATCTCGAAGGGATGGAGGACTGAACATGTCGAAACAGCTCCGCAGGATGTACCGCACCAAGCTCGAGGAGGAGTTCCCGGACACAGTGAAGATCGTCATCGGGGACGAGGAGATAGTCTACGGGAAAGCGATGAGCCTCAGGTACGGGGAGAACCCCCACCAGCCAGCCGCCTTCTACGCCCCCAGGGCGGGGGCACTCACAACGGGAGCCCTCAAGGTGGTGAAGACAGGGAAGGGCGGCCTCAGCCAGACCAACCTGGAGGACGTGAACAACAGCCTCAACATCGTCCGCTACTTTGAAGAGCCCGCGTGCGCAGTGATGAAGCATCTGAACCCCTCGGGCGTAGCCGTCTCCCGGGGTAAGGGAGACACCCTCAGGGAGGTTTACATCAGGGCCAGGGACTGCGACAGCCTCGCCGCCTTCGGCAGCTTCGTCGGCTTTAACACCGAGGTCAACAAAGAGACCGCTGAGGAGATCCTCACGACCTACGTCGAGGGCGTCGTCGCCACCGCCTTCGAGGAGGCGGCCCTCGAAGTGTTCGAGTCGAAGAAGGACCTGAGGGTGCTCCAGGCCGGGAACCTAGAGAGGATCAGCCGCTTCGTCGGCGACCCCCTGTGGCCCCTCAGCATAAAGACCCAGATGGACGGGTCCATCGTCCTCTCGGCCCCCATGCTGACCAAGATAAAGGGAGCCGGAGACCTGGACCTCGTCACCAGGCGGAAGGCGACCCTCGGGGAGCTCGCTGACCTCCTCTTCGCGTGGTACATCTGCATGAACGTCAGGTCCAACGGCGTCGTACTGGCGAAGGGAAGGGCAACCCTCGGCGTGGGCACGGGCCAGCAGGACCGGGTGACCGCGGTAAGACTCGCCCTGGAGAAGGCGGCGGAGAGGAGCCGAGGAGAGGCTGTGAAGGGCTCCGTGCTCGCATCGGACGGCTTCTTCCCCTTCAGGGACTCGATAGACCTCTTGGCTGAGTACGGCGTCGCGGCTTGCGTCCAGCCCGGCGGCTCCATCAAGGACAAGGAGGTCATCGAGGCCTGCGACGAGTACGGAATCGCGATGGCCTTCACCGGGGAGAGGTGCTTCAGGCACTTCTGATCCCCTTCCCCTTGACACCCTGACGTCCACGTTCGAGGTTCAGGCACATTGAGCGAAAAAAACCTGATTTTAGCCCCCTGCGGCATCGACTGCATCGAATGCCCGGCCTACAAGGCAACCCGAGAGAAAGACTACGGGAAGTTGGCGGAGATCCTGAAGGAGTGGGCCCCTGTGGAAGAGGGCTACGAGCCGGAGGACCTGCTGTGCGACGGCTGCTATGGCGAGAGAGTCTCCAGGGATTGCCAAGTCTGCTGGATAAAGGACTGCGTTGAGGAGAGGGGGATACCTTACTGCGCCCACTGCGGAGACTACCCTTGCGTGAGGCTAGTCAAGGAATGGAACTCTTGGCGGGTAAACAGCGCCACCGAGGCTAGGGTAAGGCTGGATAGGATAAGAGACGGGCTTGGAAGAAGACGGTCAATGCCTTAGAGTTTTACTGTAATTGGCGTAACCGAAACAGTTAAAAAATTATTATAAGGGGCCTTGAAATATCAGAGTCACATGGTCGGAAAGGGAAGTCTGATCGTCTTCTGCGGCTTGGACTGCGCTGAGTGCCCTGCGTACAATGCCACAAAGAAAGACGACGCCGAAAGGCTAGTGGAACTCGCTAAGCAGTGGTCCACACCTGAAATGAAGTTCGAGGCCGGGGACCTAGTCTGCGACGGCTGCCATGGCCCACGGACCTTCAAGTGGTGCGGGGAGTGCCCCATTAGGCTCTGCGGCCTCGACCAGGGCCTGGAGAGCTGTGCCCAGTGCGGGGATTACCCCTGCGAGAAGCTCGAAGAGGCATGGGAGCGCGTGGGTGATGGCGCGGCCGTCCAGAGGGCCAACCTGGAAGGGCTCCGCGGCGGATAGGGCGCTCAGGAGTCCCTCCAAAGGGGGCTGGTGCTGCAGTGGGGGCCACCGAGCATGTCGAGGTAGCTGTCCTCCCACTCCTTGACCCTGACCCCGTGCCCCCTCAGCTCCTCATTGGTCGCGTGGTTCCTCTCGTAGGCGATCACGAGGCCCGGCTTAATCGCCACGATATTCGAGGCCCCCCTAGCCTGCTCCATCAGGGCTAGCATCAGGTGCTCCACGTCGTTCTCCTTCTCGGGTCGGCCTCCCACGTAGATGATCTCGTCGGGGTCCAGCTTGCCCTCCCTCACGAGGTAATCGACGAAACTCAGATCCTCTCGGACCAGCCTCGGTCCCCCTTCTCCCCTCTCGTAGACGAAGCAGCGTCCCGCCCCAGCGAAGTCGTTGGGGTGAATCACGGCCTCCATCGGCCTGTCATCCCTCTCGGCCTGGGCCCGCAACGCCTCAAGTGTCTTCAGCAGGAGCCCCTTGGGCGGCATGTCCCCGACCAACTCGCTCTCGAAGAAATAGGGCATCACCAGGACCTTCCCGCGGTCGGGGTAGTTTATCACCACGTCGAGGTGCATATAGTCGAGGGCTGGATAATCCGGGAGCCGCACCACGCATATGTGCCTCAACTCCCCGTCGCGATCCGCCTCGAAGAGCCTCCTCGCGGCCTCCAAGAACCCGGTGAAGGTGGACCTCTGCCCTACGCCCACGGCGATGGTCTCCTCATCGACGATCTGGGTGTCCCCGCCCTCTATGCACGGCCGCTCCGTGAAGCCTTCCCGGGCCTCGTTTGCATCGTAGACGATCTCGACGTTCTCGCTGAGGACTGGGTCGTGATCGTAGGCGAGCCTGACTACCCGGGGCTCGAACCTCCTGCTATAACGCCTCATGCTGCAGATGACTGTACCCACCGGGGTTGTGAACGACGTGTCCCGGGGGTAGGGCCACCCAACCCTCTGGAAGTCCGGAAGCACCACCCGGTCCAGCGTCCGGTCGTAATACGGCCTCGGCGGGTACCCTAGGAGAAGGTGCTCGATCGTCAGCTCCTCTGCTTCGGGGGAGGCGGGCATACCCTCCCAGACATCCTTGACCATCCATCTCCTCTCCTCGACGGTCGCTCCCTCGAGCGCCTTCCCCAAAATTTCGGTGACCTCGAAGACCCGGACCCCCTCCTCCCTCAGGAATCTGGGAAGCTGCTCCCACTGTCTTCTGCCCCTGTCTATGCCTGCGTGGGGGCATCTGGCAAGGTAGTGGGTGCTGGACTCTATGCCGACGAAGGGGAACTTCCCCTCCCAGAACTGCTCGATGGACTCCTGTACGAGCACGGCTCTGAGCCTGCCGGACTCAGATCTAACGGTCCACATGTGATTGTAGAGGGGTTCTGGGCATAAAAGACGTTGCTGGATTATTAAAGGCGGGGGCCAGCGGGAGGGATGAACATCTAGGAAGATCGACAGTAGTATAACACAAACTAATAAAATCATGGCATTGTGAGTCTGGGAAATATACAGAACTTTGAAATTCTTCTAATCTATATTATTGATTTAGAAGAGAGCAACTAGGTTACGATACATAAAAGGATAAAATAAGTGGGGAGGATATTTGGTCGAATGGGCGATTACGCGAAGCTGGCAGTCTTCGTAGCTGTGCTACTCCTCTCTGTGAGCTTGATGGCGGTCGCCATAGACTACCTCGGCGACCTCTCCGATGTCGAGCTTGATATGGAGCCCCAGGAGGAGACTTCCACGACCTCGACCAGTGGCGGTGATGCCAGTAAGGGAAAGGGCAAGAGAGTGAAGGTCGCGGGCGCCTCCGAGGGCGAGATGTTCCCACTATTCGAACTCAGCTATCCACCAATGACAAAATACCTGAGACAGACCGTTGGCGAGTTCTACGACGACGGAGAATGGAGCCAGCATGAAGTTCACATTTCTCTGCCTTATATGGGTGAGCCCATCACGCCATCTGTAACGGCCCTCGTTTCCCCGTTACCAAGCTTCTATAAGGTAAAACCCCTATTCAACATGAGTGGTTTCATCCCGACGACGCTATATGTCGTCAAGCTTGAATTCGATGGCGAGCTCGAGCGATATCTCTCTCTTGAGTTGTTCTGGGCGGAAGAGAAGTTCACTACACCTTACAATGTTTCGTCTACTCTCTATGAGTTTCCAGATGCCATGCTGTTAAGCGCAGAGATCCATCAGATGGACAAATACCTAGAGGTACCTGAGGACTTGGAGGACCGTCTCAGGGCTAAAGCGCTCGAGATCACTCTGAGCCTCACAAACCCCTGGATGAAGCTCAAGGCCATTGAGACCTATCTAAAAGAATATTACGAGTACGACAAGGAGTACCCTCCAGCGCCTGAGGGCATGGATCCTGTAGAGTGGTTCCTCTTCAACAACACTGGGGGAACCTGTGGTCACTTCAACTCTGCATTTGTCCTCCTCGCTAGGTCCATCGGACTACCGGCTAGAGTAGTCTCCGGCTTCGCGGTCTCACCCGAATCTGACTACCAACTCGTATACCCGAAGGACTCTCACATCTGGGCCGAGGTGCCCTTCGAGGGGCTCAGCTGGGTCACTTTCGATGCCACGCCCCAGAGGCCCGAAGATCGCCCTATGGAGGACCCGAGGATCCCGACCCTAACGAACATCACTTACCATGACGACAGGGCTGTCAAGGGTGGGAAGTTCGAGGTAAGGGGGATGGTCACTACCATCAACGGCTCTGTGGTAGACGACATGAATGTTGAGATACTCCTTGCAATAAATAAGAATGAAACTGGTATCCGCTGCGGATTAGGGGTCGTCGAGCAAGGCATCTATAAGGTTTCATGCGATGCAGCCCCGAACATCAATGTCGGTGATTACCATCTCATAGCCCACGCCATGGCCAACCAGCACTACCAAGAATCTTGGAGCGACCCTGATATCACGATCATAACCGAGACAGAGGTCTCGATTCAGGCTCCCATCACGGCTTATATTGATGAACCCATCACAGTCATTGGGAAACTCATAGACAAATCTAACAGTCAGCCAATCTCTAACACGACGGTCCGCCTATTGTTCGATGGAGAAGAGGGTTACTACACAACAAGTGCAGATGGGACTATTTCACTTACCCACGTCTATGAATCCGAGGGTAACAAGACGGTCAGCATGTTGATGGAGGACTCAAGGTACTACATCGCCTCGAACACAACATTCGGCATAGCCGTTACGCTCCGACCTCCGCCAAAGGCTAGCATCCTGCAGATAGTTACGACATTCCCTTTCAACGTCATAATAGCGACGATAGCAACGGTGATCGTCGGAGCTGTGGTCTCCCTCACGAGGAAGCCCCAGGGGCCCATAGGCGCTCGGGCTGCCGCTGAATCCCGTCTCTTGGTTGAGGTCGAAGAGGAGCTCCCGCGGTATTTTGAAGATTATAAAGAGGGCATTGTCAAGGTCTTCAACTGGTTCTACGCTTACGTAATGCGAAGATATGAAGGGATCACGGAGAGCATGACGCCCAGGGAGTTCCAGCAGGCGGTGCTAACTAGGATCCCATCTAGTGGTGAATCTGCGTTAGAGTACCTTGTTACGGCCTTCGAGATCGCCGACTATAGCACATCCCAACCCTCCCAGGAAATTTTCGAGAAATCACTTAAGGCCGTCGAAGTGCTGAAAGGACTGATGGATAATGCCCAGTAAGTCGAAGAGATCATTCACTAGGAGCACGACCATCTATGCTGTCTTCGCCGGAATCCTAGCATGGCTAATCTACTTCAATGATTTCAGGCTCGGCGACCTAGGGGCTTTCCTCCCTATGTCAGAGCAGATGGCCACGATTAGCCTCGACGTCATTCTCCTCCCCCTTCTCATCTCAGGATCGATCTTCTATGTAGCGGGCCTAGTGGGCATTACCTTCGAAGGCACCCTAGCCGAGATGTTTATAGGTACACTCTACGCGGCAGGCTTCACTAGTTTCTTCGCCCTCTTCCTCATAATACTCCCTGGCTCAGTGAACATCAACACGGCAGGGTATCTACTCTTAGGAGCCTTCGGGATCGTCTTACTATACAATATAGTCTCCACAGTAGCCAGACTGAAGAAGAAACCATACATCAGGTCCGTGGCGATAAGCGCGACCATATACGCAGAAGGACAGATCATTATGCGCTTCATCTTCCTACTCATCGGGTCCAGCGGGGCGACGATGCCTCCCGAGATGGTATCCGCCATAGGGCAGTTCATAGACCTCGGCGTCACTATCGCTGCGATCTTCACACTGTTCGCCGTGTTCAAGACCTCAAAGAACTCCTATCTCTCGGCCCTGGGGGGTATCGCGGGTAACTATCTCTTCTCCGTCTCCCTCAGTCTGATAGGTGCTTTATACTACGGCTTCTTCCTTGGCGGCCTCTCGACCCTTGCACCCAGCATTAGAAATCTCTCCCCTTACGTCGAGTGGACGGGTATCTGCGTCTTCGCGGCGTTGATATTCACGATAATGAGGAGGGGGATGCAGGGATCCATCATCGTGAAGGACAGGCTGGGGCAGTGGAAGAGGCATCTCCAGCAGATCACCACTTACAAGGGGGACAGGTTCGTCGACTTCACAAGAGTGGTGGATGACTTCGTCCAGCGGGGTGAAAGGGAGAGGCTCCTTGTGAAACTTGCTCTCTATCTCGACGAGAACCAAGTGGCCGATGAGGAGATCTCGAGGCTCCTCTCCGATCTCATAAATTACGAGGACGAGAAGAAACCAGCGATCTCAAGGCACGGGAGGACCTCGAAGATTGAGGAGGATAACATGGAGAAGCGCCTCGAGGTCCTCCAAAGGACGATAGGCAGGATATCTCCCGCCGGGGTTACGAGGGCGTCAATCCCCCAACAGGGGACGGGGGGCCTCGCAGGGCAACCCTCTCTAAGAGGTCAAAGTGATGAATAAAAGAAGTTGGAAAAAATGAACGTGTGGGAAGTCAAGGAGATATGCTCCAAGATCCTAGAGGGAATCGGGGCATTCTACGTAGGGAACAGGCTGATGCTCAGGAAGCTCCTGTCATCGGGCCTAGCGAACGGGCACGTCCTCTTCGAGGACTACCCGGGGCTTGGGAAGACCCTCCTCGCGAAGACCTTCTCCAAGGTGACCGGCTGCCTCTGGAGGAGGATCCAGTTCACCCCCGACCTGATGGCGGCGGACATCATCGGCACCAGGGTCTGGAGGCTCGCGGAATCCAAATTCGTTCTGGAGAAGGGGCCAGTATTCACCAACATCCTACTCGCCGACGAGATCAACAGGTCCCCCCCGAAGACCCAGTCAGCCCTCCTCGAAGCGATGGAGGAGAGACAGGTCACCATAGAAGGGGAGACCCACAAGCTGACGCCCCCCTTCTTCGTCATAGCGACCCAGAACCCCATCGAGCTCGAGGGCACATACCCGCTGCCCGAGGCCCAGATGGACAGGTTCCTCGTGAAGCTCTCTATGGGGTACGTGCAGACCAAGGAGGAGGAGAGCCTCATACTGAAGCGGAGGATAAGCTGGAGGAGGGACGACCCCACGGACCTGATCAGACCGGTAACCGACCAGAACACCTTCGTGGAGATGCAGCAGTTCATCGAGAGGGACATCTACGTCGACGACCAGATCCTCGACTACATAAGCGATATAGTGCGCCTGACCAGGAGGCATCCGATGATAGAGGTCGGAGCGAGCCCCAGGGGGGGCCTCTCCCTCCTGAAGGTGGCGAGGGCGAGCGCAGCGATCTCGGGCCGAAACTTCGTCACACCCGACGACGTGAAGATGTTCATAGCGGACGCCTTGGGCCACAGGATGATCATGAAGATGGAGTACGCCATAGAGGGGGCTTTCAGCATCGCGGCGGTCCTTGAGGAGATCCTCGGCGAGGTGGAGGT
>Ga0209427_10003972_pt1 | contig 17195 bp, 13 predicted proteins | sample DeeMarSWOR136_30_FD_187465 | JGI IMG/M metagenome (GOLD analysis project Ga0209427, IMG submission 187465) | Marine sediment microbial communities from White Oak River estuary, North Carolina - WOR-1-36_30 (SPAdes) (version 2) | ecosystem: Environmental > Aquatic > Marine > Intertidal zone >...
TAGGCTTAGTCGCCAAATAAATAGCATGGAAAACAGCATATTAACAGTCAAAGAGGTAGCGGATTATCTTCGGATAGGCCAGAGGTCAGTATACAAGCTGATAAGAGAGCACAAGATTCCTGCTATCAGGATATTGAACAAATGGAGAGTAGATAAAGCGCAACTTGACAAGATATTCACAAACCCCCACAAGGAGACAGATGGTGAGGGTTAAAATGTACAATGAGTATTGGGGCCTAACAGAACCGGCTTTTGAAAACGTAGCTGATCCGGAATTTCTTTATAGGTCTGCCCAACATAAACAAGCTCTGAACAGACTGATTTACGCTGTGAAAACACATAAGGGAGGGGCTATGCTCCTTGGTGAGATCGGGAGCGGGAAAACCTTGATTAGCCGGGCCCTTGTTCTTGAACTTATGCCCGAGGGAAGATGGGAGTTCAGTGTTATTACCCAGCCCATGCTTGATCCGGTTGAACTCCTGAAAGAGATACTTTACCAACTAGGAACGGACTACTCTTTAAAGACCAAAACGGATCTGCTTCATGCGTTACATGACCAGATGCTAGAAAATCATGAAGGCGGCAGACATACTGTACTTATAGTAGATGAAGCCCAAGCCATAACCAATAAGGAGACTTTTGACCAGCTCCGTCTACTTACAAATTTCCAGGTAAATAAAAGGTTTCTTTTAACTTTGATTCTTTTAGGTCAACCGGAATTGGAGCGGAAGATTGGCAACATGCCGGCGCTTGCTGATAGAATAAACATACAATATCGTCTACGCAGTTTAAGTCCTTCAGAAACAGAACAGTATGTGGCCCACCGTCTGCGGATAGCCGGCTCAGATAACAATATTTTCACCAAAGAAGCCATTAAAGCTGTCTATTGGTATTCCAAAGGGGTACCCAGAAAAATCAACAAACTGTGTGACCTGACATTGGTGGTAGCATCTAATCGTAAATTAAAATCTGTAAGTCAACAACTCATAAGTGCGGTAGCTAATGAGGTGAGGTAAGACCATGGCTAGGGAAACAGATCTGATATTGAAGGGAGCTTCGAGGGCATCGCGTACAGACGACTTGCTCGAGGAAGGTGGTCAACGGCAGCATGCTGACAAAGCCGGAGAAGAGGCGATGCTTGAGCAATGCCAGGCCACTTATAACAAGCTCTTTGAATTCGTAAAAGGGGTTATGAAGGCAGCCAGGGCAGAAAACAGTTTTTCCTTGGAACAAGGCTCTAAAGTCATTTCTGATATTCTAAAAGACCCTAACATCCTAGATTGGCTGTACGCAAACACCCTTGCTTACCAAAGCCCTGGCGACTTATTGGTCTACCATTCCATCAATGTCTTTATATGTAGCGTTAAGATCGGTACGGCACTGGGATATGATAGACGCCAGCTCTTGGAATTGGGCATAGCGGCTTTGGTGCACGATATAGGCATGGCTAGAGTACCGGAACAAATTATCAAAAAGGCTAATCAGCTGAGTAACGAAGAACTCAACACCATAAAACAGCACCCCACATACGGACATGAAATTATAATGAAGCTGGGCAAAGAATATATGTGGCTAGCTGGGGTTGTACTTCAGGAACATGAAAGGGAGCAAGGCCAGGGATATCCTAAAGGGATTCAAGGGGATGAAATCCATGAGTATGCTAAGATTATAGGGGTAGCAGATGTATATGAGGCCCTTACCCATCCAAGGCCTCACAGAAGAGAAGCGCTGCCCTATGAGGCAATAGAGGAACTTAAGGCATTATTTTCCTTGAAGATTTTAAAGGCATTCCTCACCCAACTAACTATGTATCCCCTGGGCTGTTATGTCAAGCTAAACTCAAACGTAATAGGCAGGGTTACCGCGGTCAATCCTGATAGTCCCCTTCAACCTATCATAGAAGCGGTTTGTAACTCTCAGGGTAGAGCCTCGGAGCCAGGTCAAGTTATAAATCTGTCTCGAGAGCCGTTCCTTCATATCGTTGAATGCTTACATGAAGAGGATTTACCACACTCTATGTCATAGTTTTACCAGGAATTTTTATGGGATCTAAGTCCCCTTTTTACTTGGAGGTTAAGGAGATGTGCCAGTCTTCAATTATACGCTTTGCCCTAGTGGCCTTAATGACCATAAGCCTCACACTGGGATGTGCCACTACCCCACCAGGTCCGGAGCCTAGGATTATCAAGGCTGAAGAGTTAAGTGGAAGTCCCACGCCACTGCCTCCCCCACCCGAATTGATCTTGCCGCCTACAGGCGTAGAGCAGGCCGATGCTGAGACATTTGAGGCCCCAAAATATATTTTGGGGCCTGGAGATGTCTTGGAGATCTCTATATGGGTGCGCCTGATAGAACAAAAGTATATTGTTCCGGTCTCAGAGGAAGGCACCATCACCTTTACCTATATAGACAATGCTCGGGTTTCTGGGCTCACCATCAGTGAAGCCCGTGAACTTTTGCTTGAAAAGCTAAGCAAGTATATCAAAGAACCTAAGATTAATATATTTGTCAAAGAATACCAAAGCAAAATGGTCTCCCTGCTTGGAGAAATAAAGGGCGGCCATTATCCATTGACAGGCAAGACTACTGTGCTGGATCTGGTAATCAAGGCTGGAGCGGATTTGGCAACAGCCGATCTTAAAAGCATAAGGGTAATCCGCAGAGGAAAGACTTATCGACTTAATCTCTATAGAACGATCTTTCAGGAGGATGAAAGCCATAATATAGTGCTGGAAGCTAATGATGTAGTAATAGTTGACGGGTTGTCTTCGCCGGCCAATCAAGTTCATGTCTTGGGAGAAGTAACCAAACCGGGAGCATATGATTATAAATATAAGATGAATTTGGTATCCGCCATTGCCCAAGCCGGCGGGCTTACGGAAGTTGCAGTCACTGACAACATGGTGGTTATCAGAGGCGGGTTTGAGAATCCCACATTAATTGCTTCCAATATGAAACAGTTTTTTGAGAAAGGAGATCTCAGCCAAAATATTTATCTCCAAGGTGGAGATGTGGTGTATGTTCCAAAAACTTTTCTGGGGGATCTCGAGACCTTTGCTAGAAAGCTTCTGCCTGTCCTATACATGGGTCGCATGCCTGCGGAGTATTGGCACATGTATAAAGGCGAGTTTATGCTGGAGCCTTCAGACTATCGATAAGGATTTTGTGACATGGCTAAATATGACGTAGATCTCAGAGACTACTGGCGCATCATTAGAAGAAGAAAAACGGTCATTATAATGACCGTTTTTCTCATCTCTTCCTTTAGTTTTTTGTTTGCCAAATTCAATGCTCCACCACCCCTGTATGAGGCTACGGCAGCCATCAAATTTGAGCGGAGCACCAGTGTAACCGGCCTCTTTTTAGAGGCTATCACCTATAGCACAGGAGACCCATTGGCTACGCAGTCGACCATCATTACAGGTGGCCCGGTAATGGAGAAAGTAGCTATGGATATGGGACTGATTGACCCAGGGCTTTCTTCTAAACAAATTCGCCGGTCTAAAGAGCTATCAGGAATCGTAGCGAATCTCGAAAATAGCGTACGAGCTGAACTAATAGGAGGCACAAATATTATAAATATTACTGCTATTGGTTCCGACGCAAAGACGGCTCAAGAGCTGGCTAACACGGTAGCCACAGTATATAGAGAACACAATATTGCCGAAAAGAATAAGCGAACCAAAGAGGCTCGGTCATTCATACAGGAGCAATTAAAGGTCATTGGAGGCCGTCTCAAGACTGCGGAAGACAGACTAAAGGCATATGAAAAGGAGAACCGGCTTGTGGTGCTAGGCCAGGGAGTAACTAGCGCGATAGCCTCAGTTGCCGATTTGGAATCGCAATATCAAAAGGTGAACCATGAAATTGAGGAAGCCTCCTTACAGCTCTCTAAGCTAAAAAGAGGGATAGAAGCATTTAAAATTCAAAATGTATTCTTAGAGCATATATCTCCGACCATCTCTAAACTGAACAGTGTCTTGTTAGACCTTATAGTCCAAAGAGATACCCTGTTGCTTAATTATACTGAAAAGAGTCCACAGATTCAGGAAGTGGAGAGCCGGATCAGGGATATAAAGGCAACGCTGGAGCAGACATTGTCTTCCAGATCGGAAACGCTAAGGGGAAAAAGAGAGGCCTTGGGTAGCCAACTTCAAAAAATGTATGAGGATATACCTGAAGAACACCTTGGATTGGTCCGCCTCCAAAGAGAGGTTAAAGTAAACGAGGATCTGTTCTCGCTCCTTAAATCAAAATACCAGGAGGCACTTATCAAGGAGGCAGAGCAGGTTGAAGAGGTGGTAATAGTTAAACCCGCCCTAGAGCCTACAAAACCTGTCAGGTCGCCAAAAGTCTTGGCTATCACCTTGGTTGGACTAGTCATAGGTACCATCCTGGGGCTGGTTATTGCCATTGTACTTGAAAGCTTAGATACATCCATCGGCACTATTCAGGATGTCGAAGAATTCCTCAACCTACCGGTGCTTGGGATAATTCCTTATTCCGGCATACCAGAGCTCAAAGAAGCATTAGCTGATAAGTTCCCTGAGGTTAAGGATGAAGACACCTTAAGCAGATACGCTTACTTGCTTAGCCACTTTGCTCATGACACGCACATAGCTGGAAGCTATCAAATCTTAAGGACTAATATTCAAATTGGATTCATAGAAAACGGTGCCAAGACCCTGCTTATTACAAGCTCATCACCCGTTGAAGGCAAAACAGTTACTATTATTAACCTGGCTCTTGGCATGGCCCAGATGGGGAAAAGGGTGCTTTTAGTGGAAGCCGACGTAAGAAAACCCAAGATATGCAGAAATTTTGGCATACGAGGTAACCAGCTCGGGTTAGTAGACGTGCTCATGGGAAATTACAAGTGGACGGAAGTCACTAAAACTATCAGCGATATTATGCTGGGTGAAATGACCATGAAAGAGATTATGCTAACACCCGGTATAGATAATGTTAATATAATGCCCTCTGGGTTGCGACATCCAAACGCGGCAGGGATCATAGGGTCATCAAGGATGAAGGACTTTGTTAATGAAGCTAAACAAAAATACGATGTTGTCCTGCTTGATTCACCACCGGTTCTTACCTCGTCTGACTCTGCCGTTATGGGTAACTATGTGGATGGTGTAATTATGGTCTACAAGGTGGGAAAGATTGCCCGGGGGGCCATAAAAAGGGCAAAGGCACAACTGGAAGCGGTTAAAGCCAAGGTGATAGGAGTCGTATTAAATGGTGTGAAGCCGGAAATAAGCACTGATTATGACACCTTCAAGTATGGATACTATTACTACAGCAGCGATAGCCGCGATTTCAACGAGTCGTTGGGTGGAATGTTGCCTTCCCCAAAAGGACTTTGGCAAAAATTGGGAAAAGCGGAAGATAAGCAAGGTCCCCCGAAAAACCGCAGATGGTCGGACAAGAAAAATGGGATCGCAAGGGGTACACTATTAATTGTGCTTCTTACATCTTTAGTTGGAGCAATGATCTGGCAACAGCTTCGTGTAAAGGAAACACAGCCATCACATAGCGTCACGAGAAAAAGGATATTGCTTCCTCAGGAAGTGCAGAAAACGCCTGGTAAGGCTGTGGCAGAAATGCCTATAGTGGAAAAAGAAATTGACGGGCCCCTTTTGCCTGCGAAGGAAGGAAAAAAGAAATACTCATACCTTAAAAAGCAGGCAGATAATAACCCCCCATCCCTATGGCTAGTTGAGGTCGCTTCATCCCTCCTTTACAACAAAGCCAAGAGTATAGCTATTAACCTAAAAGATCAGGGGTTTCCCGCTTATATATCCCGGGTAACCGTGAACGGACAAAGGTGGTACAGGGTAACGGCTGGCGGCTATTCATCAAAGGCAGAGGCTCAAAAGATGAAGGGGAGAATTATCAAAGAATTTGGCAAAACAGACTGTTGGGTACATCTAGTCCCTTGAACTGCAAATAAAATATTTGAACCGGGTTATTCCCTGTAGATTGCTACAGGGTTTCCTTACAGTTCCCTCTGTGATACCCCGCAGCTTGCTGCGGGGAGATTCATTAAGCAACTTTAGGGCCACTATGTTTAACAGCCTAAATAGGGTAAATTCAAAAGCCTTAGTTCTTTTTATCGGTGTCATGGTGTTATGCATACTTGTAGGCAAGGGGATAGCTATGACCGAACCTACTGTTGCCTTGGGTGTTGCTGCAGTAGCGGTCATGTTCATGGTCAGTTTTTTGAGTGCGGAAGCAGCCTTATATATTCTTATCTTTTCTATGCTGCTCGGCCCGGAGATCATAATTGGCAAGCTTGGCGGGGGAAGCCATTTAGGCAGAGGACTGACCCTTCGCCTGGATGATTTTTTGCTAGTAATCATAGGATCTACCTGGTTCATTAGGTCGGCCATTCATAAAGACCTGGGCTTGTTCTTAAGAACCCCGTTGAACGTACCCATTTTGCTTTATGCCTTGTCCTATGTCATCAGCACAGGGTTGGCAATGATCGGGGGCCGGGTAAACTTTTTGACCGGGTTGTTTTTTGTGGTCAAGTATATTGAATATTTTGTCATTTATTTCATGGTTGTTAATCATATCCAGAGCATGAAACAGGCCAAAAGACTTGTTTTTTGTGCTTTACTTACCTGTTTCCTTGTTTCATTGTATGGGATATATCACATCCCCTTGGGTGGAAGGGTCTCCGCGCCGTTTGAAGGAGAGGGGGGTGAGCCTAATACCTTTGGTGGTTATTTGGTTTTTATGTTGGCGATTACTTCCGGGCTTTTTTTAAATGAAAGAAGGCGTTCTTATAAATGGATGTTGGGAATTTTGATCTTAATATCATTTATCCCTTTAATATATACCCTGTCTAGAGCCTCATATTTGGCCTTTATTCCTATGTATTTTGCCCTATTATTTTTCAACGAAAAAAAGAAGCTATTATTAACGGTTTTGTGTATGGCTGTCCTCCTGAGTCCCCTCATCTTGGTATCGGCTGTTAAGCAAAGAATACTATATACCTTCACTCAACCACCACAACATGGTCAGATGGAGCTTGGTGGTGTCAGGATAGATACCTCTAGTTCTGCAAGAGTGAAAGCCTGGACGGATTGTTTTAGGGATTTCTTAAAAAAGCCATTATTGGGGTATGGAGTGACCTGCTACCCTTTTGTGGACGCTCAATTGCCTCGGATTCTAACGGAATCGGGGTTGATTGGACTAATGGCTTTTTTGAATCTTTTGTGGCGCATTTTACGATTAGCTCTGGACAGACTAAAAGAAAGCACGGATGTTTACTCTAAGAGTCTTGTTGTTGGATACTTAAGTGGCTTTATCGCCTTAATTTTCCATTCCATCGGTGCCAATACATTTATCATCGTGAGGATCATGGAACCATTCTGGTTATTCACTGGAATTATGGTCTTGTTGCCTGATTTAATGCCCGTGGCAGAAAAGTGGGAAAAAGAACTAGTTGCCCAGCATTCCTAAGAAATGTTATTCAGATCAGGTGAAATTTGTGTCCATTCCCTCTCTTCCTCCACTACTTCGAAAGCTGCCTTTATCGGAACCTCGGGAAAAAGATGTTTTCGTCACATTCTGACGATTACTCCAAATGGTTCAGCACAAGCCAGAGAGGACACGAGAAACAAAACTGCCGGAATGGCCGAAGTGTCCTGTTAGATAACCCTGGAGTCATCTCTCCGCATCATAAATGAACATATGAGCAATTCTACCACTACTATTATCGAACCTAGGAAAGGATGGGCGCCTGTTGACCTTAAGAAAATTTGGAATTATCGCGAGCTGCTCTACTTTCTGACCAAAAGGGATATCAAGGTTCGATACAAGCAAACCGTTCTGGGTGGCCTCTGGGCCATCATCCAACCTCTCTTCACTATGATTGTATTCACCCTCCTCTTCGGACGACTGGCAAAAATGCCTTCTGATGGTATCCCCTACCCTGTTTTTGTCTATGCAGGACTTTTGCCGTGGACCTATTTTTCCAATGCCCTGTCTGCTTCAGGCAATAGCCTTGTGGGAAGCGCCAATCTTATCACAAAGGTATATTTCCCAAGATTGATCGTCCCGGCCTCTGCATCCCTGGCTGGGTTGCTCGACTTTTTTGTTGCAATGATAGTCTTGGGTGCATTGATGGTATACTACCAATTCCTTCCCGGTTTTGCAGTCTTCCTTTTCCCTGTTTTGGTTGGGTTGACTTTTTTGTGCGCCGTCGGGGCAGGCTTATGGCTGTCCGCACTCAATGTACAGTATCGTGATATCCGATACGTGATTCCCTTTCTAGTTCAGCTATGGATGTTTGTCTCCCCTGTCATCTACCCTGTCAGCATAATCAAGAAAGAATACCAATGGCTTCTGGCCCTGAATCCCATGGGTGGTGTAATAAAAGCCTACCGGGCTTCACTCTTGGGTCACTTATCCATTGACTGGTTCCTTCTCGGTATTTCAAGCGTCATAATAATCGTATTATTTATAAGTGGATTGTTTTATTTCAAGCGGATGGAAAGAACATTTGCGGATGTGGTTTAAGCGCATACTGCATAGAGCACAGGGCTGAGAGTAATGAGTGAAACTGTAATCAAGGTCGAAAACCTGTCCAAACAGTACCGTATCGGTGCCAGGGAAGGTTACAGAACCTTTCGGGAGACCCTTGTTGATGCCGCAAGAGCCCCTTTCAGAAGAATCGCAGGAATAATGAATACGCAGTCCGCTACCCGCTATCCGCAATCCGAGACCATATGGGCCCTCAAAGATGTCTCCTTTGAAGTAAAACAAGGCGAGGTCATCGGAATCATTGGCAGGAACGGCGCCGGGAAAAGCACATTATTAAAAATTTTGTCTGAAATTACCGAACCCACTGAAGGAAGGGTGGAATTGCGTGGGCGGGTAGGGTCGCTTTTGGAGGTGGGAACCGGTTTTCACCCTGAACTCACCGGACATGAGAATGTCTATCTATATGGCGCTATCTTGGGAATGGATCGATGGGAGGTTACGAGGAAATTTGATGAGATTGTCGCTTTTGGTGAAATAGAAAAATTTATCGAAACCCCTGTGAAAAGATATTCCAGTGGGATGTACATGCGCTTGGCCTTTGCTGTAGCAGCCCACATGGAAACAGAGATCTTGCTTGTAGACGAAGTTCTAGCGGTAGGAGATTCCGCTTTTCAAAAAAAGTGCTTGGGGAAAATGGGAGAAGTCGCAACCGAAGGGCGGACGGTGCTTTTTGTCAGTCATAACCTAGGCGCAATTTCAAATTTATGCAAAAGCGCCATTCTGCTGGACATGGGAAGAATTATGACAATTGCCTCAGCTAAGGGCGCTATTTCGCAGTATTTACATTCTATTGTTGACATAGGATCCGGCGAGGTTGAATTAGATAAAATTTCATCCGAGGCTTATTTTACAAAGATATCAACTCTGGATTCCAAAGGTCACCCTACAGCATATCTTCCTTTGACTGAAGATATTAAAATCCGTTTTGAGTTTGATGTGCTTAGGGAAATTAAGGGGCTTGAGGTTTCATTCAGTTTATATGATGAAAATGGCACAAAACTATTTTATTCAGGGGCATCTAAAAGCGATTTTGTCCAGTGCTTGGATTTTTCCCCTGGGAGATATATTGCCGAGGCAACAATTCCCGCAATTTTTTTAGTGCCCGGCATGTACACGATTCGAGCTGGGCTACACCAACCGAATTTTCGTATGTTTGATCAACGTAGCAATGTGCTCAGATTTAATATTATTGAAACAGGCTCACAAGATTATAGATACAACAATAAGAATATCGGTTCCATCCTTGTACAGTTTAAATGGATGGTGAAACAATGCGGTGAGGCGGATAGCACTTAGTTTTTTTCGTACAGACATCACCGTCTCTTTTACCCATTATTTCCTATAATATCCGTCAAACGATTCTATTAAAAAATAATATTTATAACCAAAACTGACTAACAATTTTAGATAACCCTCAAAACTATAGTAGATAGATAGCTGAATAATAATCAAAAGTATTCTGGAATGATAGAATTAGATGCCGCAAAACGTTTAGTCGTGCATATACGCCAGTGTTTCTTGTGTTTGTTTGATGGGTTATCAGTTCAACCTCGGAAAAGCATGCATTATTGGTTGTCCCTGTTGAGTCATAGCCCGATGTACTGGGATTACCCAATTATTACTGAACCAGTATTAAATGATTGTTATACTTTAGAAATTGATATCTCTAGAATTAAAAAAAAGGTCGGTGTATATAAATTAATCGCTTTATTGAATAGTATTGAAGAACCGCTTAAAAATATTTTAAATACTACAGTTGCTAATGATTGTAAAATCAAAATAAACACGAATTTTCAGCGTTCACTATATACATCGCCAAAAGTAAATAAAATGCAATCAATTTTTATTCCATTGCAGAAAGAATCTTTGCCTGGGCTTTCGCTCTATCTCCATGGAAGTATGGCGGATCATAGCTATACTGCTTTTTCAGACGTGGATGATTTTGTTGTTGTGCGAAGTGAGTTGTGGAAAGATGCTGAATTATTAATTGATACTGCCAGTTTACTAACCAAACTTGCACGCGAATATCAAAGTATAGACCCTTTACAGCACCATGGTCATTGGGTCATAACTGAATTTGATTTGATGTGTTATGATCAAGGCTACCTGCCGATGGATGTTCTTAAAGGTTCAGTGCGGGTGATTGGAGATTCACAAATCAGGTATTGTGCCAGCGTAGACTATAGCCGTTTTATTGAAAACGCAAAGATTACTATTCAATCAATTGAAAAACGCCTTGGATCTGCTGAATTTAAAGGTGGACTTAACGCTTTTGAACTTAAATGTTTGGTCGGTGAGATATCTATACTTCCTGCGTACATTTTTCAGGCGTTTGGAAATATTCTTTCTAAACCTGAAGCCATTGATCGATCTAATGAAATTTTCTCAGATGCAGCTATTAAAGCGATTGAATGGACAAGTGAAATTCGTAAAGGATTTATTCCTTTTGTTAATAACAGAAGAACAAAGGCACTTAAAATTATAGCGCGCATGATATGTTGTCGCAGACATCTGTCTGAATGGCTTTTCAAAAAATGCTCAAGTTGGGTCGATAATAAAAGACCAATGGGGCTTTCACCAATAATTATTCAAGGAATTAGAACTTTTACAGAAGAATCAATTGATCTGATTAGGAGCGTCGAAAAATAATGCGCATGGCAGATTATCAACCACGTTGCATTTATCCAGATATCCCAAATATTGGATTTGATGTTTATGAAAAGGGTTTATCTCTTTTTATTAGGCTTTTTCTTGAAGATCATAAAGGCGACGTAGCAATCTATCAATTTGGTGAAATCAAAACGCCTGGATTGTCTGACATTGATTTGCTGCTTGTTGTAGAAGATAATGTTTGGAAACATTCAATCCAAAAAGCCAGGACAATAATTAATTCGTCCGGATTATTACATTTTTTATTTGTTCATGAACCTGTCATTATTGGCAAATCACTCCTGCAATCATTAACAATTCTCCATACACTTGAAAACTGTAACTTTATACAAGGATCATTTGATCCAATTAACAACCATGTTCAAAATAAGGATTGTAATTTAATGTCTTTCATGCGTCATGGCGTGTGGAACAGCTTTATGCGAATATCGGCTCTCGGGTTGGACAATAATTGTATTGGCTTGCGGAAAGCCCTGATTCTTATGAATAATCTTTTGAAGTCAGCAAAATATGGAAATAACTTTTTGTCAGATCCGGTTCCAATTGATATTACAAGTGATAAGATAAGAGATGAAATGCTGTCAGGGCCGATTGATATCTGCGAAAAAACAGCAATGAAATTCATTAAAAGTATCCTTTCCGCTCTTAATGAAGTGGATCGTCGCATTGATAATGAATTTAGATATAACGGTTGGCCTTTTTCTGATAGCATACCTTTAAATGCGGTGTACTTCTGCATAGGTCATTGTTTTGTAACAAATGCCAATATTCATATAAAACCGAATAAACCTTTGTGGCCCCGAAAATTATTTGATGATATTCTAATTGTACGAGTCCCAAAATATCTAATAAGCATTGCTTCAATTCTTGCCAGCGAAACATATCATTTAATAAAGCCTCTGTCAGAGTTTAAATGCAGGAATAAATCTTTAGTAATTAGTAAAAAAAAAGATAATGAATTTGCATATCATTTAGATAAAGTTATTAAAATATGCGACGAGCATGGAATATATCATAACACATTGTTTCCTCTGCCCTTCGGTATTCATAGGCGTGAAGTATCTGTGAAATCAAAGTTAGTTGGAAAATTAAGGCGTCTAATAATGACCCGCTACCTGTAGTAAAGACAGTTGGATATTTATTTCAATTAATTATGAAATGTTTAAATATCGGTTGCGGCTGCCGCTATAATTCTTCATGGGTAAATATTGATATTAATCCTGTGGATAAAGATGTGATTGGATATGATATTAATAAAAGGATCCCTTTTACTGATAATTCTTTTGATGTTGTATACCATTCACATTTGATAGAGCATATTCCTAAAAAAAGAGCTGAAAGTTTTATAAAAGATTGTGTACGGATTGTACGTCCACGTGGAATCATCAGAGTAGTTGTTCCGGACCTGGAGCAAATAGCCCGTATGTATTTAAAGTCTCTTGAACAGGCTGTGTCCGGCTCTGAAGGCGGAGCAGCCAATTATGAGTGGATGATGCTGGAAATGTACGATCAGGCTGTGAGAAATCAGCCTGGCGGTGATATGGCGGCGTTTCTGGCGAAAGAGCACATACCGAACAAGGACTTTATTATTGCCCGTATAGGCGTGGAGGCCCGGAATTTGATGGAAACAAGGCCTAATACAAGACCGCGGGATGGTAGCTTTTTGAAAAGAATTTATCGAGTTCTCCGCTTTGGAAGGGATTATTTGCCTGTAAAAATTGGCCGGTTTCGATTGAGTGGTGAAGTCCATCAGTGGATGTATGACAGATATTCCTTGTCAGTCCTTTTGGAGAAATGCGGAATGACGGATATTATACAGCGCTCAGCAACCGAGAGCTATTTGCAGGACTGGGTTAAATGGAACCTCGACACAGAAACGGATGGAACTATTTACAAACCTGATTCTCTGTATATGGAGGGAAAAAAACCGGCTTAGTGAATATTCTACATATCAATACAAAGGATTTGAGCGGCGGCGCGGCGATATCCGCCTTGAGACTACACAGGGGACTAAAGACCGCCGGTCATGGATCCAGTCTTATGGTTGGATTTCCTTCGACAACATCTCAGGAAATAACCCGGATTCCGTATGACTGGAGAACACGCTGGCTCCATCGCCTGATTCCGTTAACCGGTCTTAATTACCTTGAGTATCTTGGCAGTTTCAAGATCCCGGAAACTGATTTTTACAAAAAGGCGGATATCCTGAATCTGCACAATCTTCATCGCGATTTTTTTTCTTACCTTTCCCTGCCAAAGCTTACCAGAGAGAAACCGGCTGTATGGACACTGCATGATATGTGGCCGCTAACAGGGCATTGCGCCTACAGTTACGACTGTGGCAGGTGGGAGACAGGGTGCGGCAAGTGCCCATATCTTGAAAATTATCCTGCTGTCAGACGTGATGCCACTAAGATAGAATGGAAACTCAAGAATAAAGCCTATTCCCGGTCCCGCGTTACAATTGTTGTTCCTTCAAAGTGGCTTGAAGTACAAGCCAGACGAAGTATGCTAATCAGGCATTTTTCAATTCATCATATTCCGCACGGCCTTGACACCAGCACCTTCCTTCCAATTGATAAAGCCTTGAGCCGTTCCGCTATTGGCTTGCCTACGGATAAAACAGTTTTGATGTTTGCGGCTGAAGATATTTCGGACCGCAGAAAAGGGCTTGATCTGCTCATAGAAGCTCTAAAAACTCTGCCGGAATCTTTCAAGTCAAAACTGACATTGCTTAGTATGGGCGCGTCATGGGATATTAATTCATACTTAGTTGATATAGAAAGCCGGTCAGTCGGTTATATTGAATCAGACAGGCTGAAAGCCTTATGCTTCAGCGCAGGCGATTTCTATATCCATCCCGCAAGATCTGATAATTTTCCTTTAATGCCGCTTGAAAGCATAGCCTGCGGTACACCGGTTATAGGCTTTGATGTTGGAGGGGTGGGGGAACTTGTACGTAATGACATAACCGGTCTGCTGTTGCCACCGGCAGATGTTGAAAACTTGAAAGAAGCAATAATTAGACTTGCGGAAGATGGTACAAAACGCCGGGCCTTATCTCTTAACTGCCGTAATATTGCGGAAGAGGAATACAGCCTGGAACTCCAAGTGGGAAGGTATGAGGCTTTATACAGTGAGTTAACCGCCGGATAATAAAACATATGAGAGTATCTGTAATTACTGTTTGCAAAAACAGTGAAAGTACAATTGAAAAGGCTGCTAAAAGCGTTATTTCCCAGACATATGAAAATAGGGAATATATCATCATTGATGGCGGATCAACAGACAGGACCCTCGATATAATCAGAAAGCATGAGGACAAAGTTGATGTATTACTAAGTGAACCTGACAGCGGAATTTATAACGCGATGAACAAGGGAATCGCACGTTCGTCAGGCGACGTTCTGTTTTTCCTGAATTCAGATGATTACTTTCATGATGATCAGGTCCTGTCCGATATAATTGATGAATTCCGGAAAGACAGTGACGTAAAGGTGGTATACGGGAATGTTGTCATGTACGACGGCGGTAGTGAGAAACTGGTGAAACATGATAAAGTTACCAGAAAATATTTTTATAAAAATACGATATGTCACCAGGCTATTTTTGCTAAAAAAGAGGTTTATGAGACAGTCGGGAAGTTTAGGGAGAAATACAAAATTCATGCAGATACGGATTGGCTTATGCGAGCTTATTTCGAGTCGGGAAATACGATAAAGTTCAAATATGTGGATAGAAAGGTATGTTTTTTTTCAGCCGGAGGGATCTGTTCCGATCCTGTCAATGCTGAAAAATACAAATATGACAGACAGGAGATATCTGCAGAATATTTTGCGGAGGCAAAATATAAGCTGTTTATTAAGAAAATATTGAGGAACCTTGGCCTGCACATTTAACGGGTATTTATATGCTTCGCGGCTCCTAAGCGCAGGTTGAAGAAGCGCGTTGACTACTGATCGAAAAACGAAGGTATGCATTATTTCAAATGCAAGAAGTGCTCATGTTCAGCGCTGGGCTGGAATACTGTCATTAAAGGGATATGACACATATATTATTTCAAGCGAGCAGGGTGCTGCGAATATCAAGGGCACGGCAGTATTTGAGTGCATATCCAGAAACTATCGGTTTTATTTGGCAAAGAGTTTCCATGAGCTTTTTCGGGCGATTCGAATCAGGAGAATCATCGCCGGCATTAAACCTGATATTGTCCATATCCATTCTTTTGATTATATTCATCCGTTTATGATTGCACTGGTGAACTATGTGTCAAACGGATTTCCAAATCTTGTCGTCTCTACCTGGGGAACAGATGTCCTGGGGAACCCATACACCTCCATATCGTGGCGTGGAAGTCTAGCAAAAAGAATATTATTGAAGCAGGCAAGAGAAATCACCGCGACCACTCAGTTTCTGGCAGAGGCAACGTCCCGACTTGCTCCTGTGGGAAGAAAAATTCATGTTATTCCATTCGGTATTGATTGTAATATGTTTTGCAGAAAAGGAAACCGCTCGAATGACCGCGCTGTTCACATCGGTTTCATTAAGCACCTGGCGCCCAAATACGGACCTGACTATCTTTTGAAAGCATTGGCTGTCATTGTAAAGGACTTCCCAGATGTTAATTTGACAATGGCTGGGCAGGGAAGCATGGATAATTATCTAAAACAGCTGGCCGCTGATTTGGGCATAGAGAAGCATGTACGGTTCCCAGGCTACATAGAGTATGATAAAATTCCGGAGATGTTGTCCGGAATGGACATTTTTGCCATGCCTTCAATCTCTGAAACATTCGGTGTGGCGGCAGTGGAGGCGCAGGCTATGGAGGTTCCTGTTGTCGCGTCCAATATCGGGGGCGTTCCTGAAGCGGTTGTTGACTGTGAAACAGGGTATTTGGTTGAACCGGGAAATGTAAAGGAACTTGCAGATGCCATAATGAGATTAATCAGAAACCCGGAAGATAGAATGCGGATGGGTAAAGCGGGCAGGAGGTTTGTGCTGCAAAACTTTAATATTGAGGATAGTTTTGCCCTGCTTGACAAGCTGTATAATAAAATGATGTCTTTGAAATAATTAGTTTTCTCATGAAACAGTTGTGTTGTTTAAAACAGATTTCAGGCCTGGGTTTTCGATCACATCAATATCCATAAGAACAATAGATATAATGGATCTGTCAGTTGTAATAGTTAACTGGAACACACGGGATCTCCTCCGTGACTGTCTGGTTTCCGTTCTTAACGAAACCAGGAATATCCTCTTCGAGTTGATTGTTGTGGACAACGGCTCAACTGATGGCAGCACTGAAATGGTAAGACAGGGGTTCCCGGATGTCAGGCTGATTGAAAACCGGGAAAACGCGGGATACTCAAAGGCAAATAATCAGGGTGTAAAGATGGCTGCCGGCCGGTATGTATGCCTTTTGAACAGCGACACCAGGATTATTGATAATGCTTTGGCAAAGATGGTTCATTTTATTGATGTGCATCCAGCGGCAGGCGCTGTTACCTGTCTGCTTGTAAATCCTGACGGTACGAATCAGTTCGGCTCCGCATTAGGAGAGACCGATTTGCTCTACATGCTTTCGGTTGAGACAGGTTTATATAAACGATATCCTGAAAGCAGGGTTTGGGGCAGACCTTTTCTCAGCTATATGGACCACAGTAAGGAGCACGAACTTGAAGTGTGTCCGAGCGCAGCCATTGTAATACGCCAGGAGGTTTTTGATAAAACCGGCATGCTTGATGAGAATATTTTTTTCGGTACAATTGACTGGGATTACAGCTTAAGGATGCGTAAAAGCGGATGGAAGCTGTATTTCTTCCCTGGCGCAAGAATTATGCACTATGGAGGCAGGAGCAAAAAACCGATTAAAAAAATGCTGCTGGGAAAAGACTATAGATCTCGATTTTACTATTTCAGAAAGCATTACGGAATACTTCAAATGAACATTTATCGTATGCTGATAATAC
>Ga0209427_10003973_pt1 | contig 17194 bp, 17 predicted proteins | sample DeeMarSWOR136_30_FD_187465 | JGI IMG/M metagenome (GOLD analysis project Ga0209427, IMG submission 187465) | Marine sediment microbial communities from White Oak River estuary, North Carolina - WOR-1-36_30 (SPAdes) (version 2) | ecosystem: Environmental > Aquatic > Marine > Intertidal zone >...
AGGGCTCTTCCCATAGTTCAATAATATCAGGCCTCACAATTTTTAATATCTTTTTAAAGCCCGGGTAGATATGAGTTACATTCTGTAAGCCATTTTTTCCAAAACCACAAGTTATCGGTTGAACTGATAATACTTGATAAAGAGTGGAGGCACTTTTTTCCAAAATAACATTCTTGTAAAATTGACACCAGTACTTTGGTACGAGCAACGTTAGTTCTATATCGGAATATTTGGCAACTTCGGCCATTCTTTTTTGGTATTCAGAAACAACACATGAATGAGATATTGCCAATAGTTTCATTTTAGAATTGAAATGTTCTCTCCAAGTTACTCTTCTACTTTTCGGTTACTTGTGAAATATTATTGGATGAGACTGTGAGGGGAAATTGCTTTTTCATAGATGTGAAGATAACTATTTACCATCTTTCGACTTGAGAACTGTGTTTCAATTTTTTCTTTATTCTTAAGACCCATAATATATCTTCCTTTACTTCCTAGTTCTATCATTTTCATTATCGCATTAGCCAAAGAGATTTCGTCCCCTGGAGGAACGAGAAAACCATTCTTTCCTTCCTCGATCAACTCTGGTATTCCTCCTACGTTCGTGGCTATTATAGGTAATCCATGTGCCATTGCTTCCAAAACACTAATAGGCAAACCTTCACCTCTAGAAGGTAAAACGAATATATCGCTCTTTGATAAAAAATCAGAGAATTCTCTTTGAAATCCCGTAAAAACAAGCCTAGCTTCTATTCCGAGTTTAATTCCCATATACCGAAAATAATCGATATCACCATCGCCTATTAAAAATACCTTGAAGCCCTTTCCTTGAGCGACCATTATCTTACAAGCTTTTAAGAGGTAATCACATCCCTTATCCAAACTTACTCTTCCCACAAAAATAATACTCAGTTCATCGGATCTATTTATCTTATGTTTTATGTCATTTCTCACAACATCAACACCAAAACGGACCACTTTGATTTTGTTCTCATCAAACCCATGCTTTATGAATTCCCTTTTCAGTTGGTTCGAAATTACCGTTATATACATAAATTTTCGGAATACTAATTTCGTCAAGTAGCTGAAGTAAATTAACTCATAAATGAACCTTATGATTTTTCGCTTCGTTTTTTTCTCATTTTTATACTCATCAAAAGGGTTAGTATGGTATGTCCCTATTACCGGAATCTTTAATATCCATCCGATGATCCCTATGACTATGTTTTCAGTTCTCCCATGGGAGTGAATTAGATCTGGGTTTTCTCTTTTAATAACCCCATAGAGATTAAGGATTGAAGTTATCGATCGATCCAACGGTTTCCAATTGGCTGATATCCTAATATTTTCCACATGAATCTTTTTGAGTTCTGCTTCAAATAACCCGGATCCTCCCACAATTTTGCAATCAACGTGGTTATCTATTAAAAGTTTTGACAAATTATAGACGTACTTAGGTCTACCATAAAACCATCCATCTACGTTTACTTGCAGGACTTTCACTTTCGTCTAATATTTGTATTATAGAATTGTCATACTCATCGAGTTTGTTACATATGGTATGGAGATATTTACCGATTTATTATTTAACAATATTTCGCTATTATCCGCTCTATCTGATTCACTCTTTTCTCCCACGAATTTTTTTTAGCTGTCGCTATTCTTTTTTTCTCAACAATCCTATTATTCATCTGTAACGCTTTTCTTATTGAACTGACAAATTCCTCCTTTGAATTCGCAATCCAAACTACTTCTGAAAATTTCTCAACCTCTGGTAAATTAGCAGAAACTACTGGTTTCCCAAGCATCAAATACTCATGGAGCTTCACTGGATAAATGGCTTTCGTTACATCGTTAATCCGATAGGGGATCAATCCTACATCGAATCGTCTGATAAAGCCTGGTATCTCTTCATACGCCCTCTTTCCTGTTAAAACAACCCTGGGGTGTTTAATTAAGCTTCCCATTTTCATTTGTAAGGGACCTACAAAGAGTAAAGTGGCATCTCGAATATTTTCCAGAATAAATTCTATTAAATCGAGATCTATCCTATCATCAAATGTTCCTACCACACCCAATATAGTGCCTGAAAGGTTTCCAATTTCTTTGGGTATCCTGTATCCACTTTGAATGAAACTTTGAATATCAACTCCATTAGGAACATTAAAGCAATTTCTTGAATATTTCCTCCCTTCCTCTAATAGAACATTTGAAGTGAAGAAGGATATTGTACTTTCCCTAAGGATCTTTACTTTCAATTGATCATAAATCTTCTGCCTTTTCCCATCATCTTTGAATACAATAGCATCAGGACAATCGTAAACTGAAATTCTAGGTTTTAACAACTTTATCATCAAGTAATTATAGGGATTGCTGATCCATAAGATTAATGGACCCTTGGGTTTCACGAAAAGTTTTATATAGAGAAATAAGATATATTGATTGACGCAATTAATCCATGTATTCCGCAGCTGAAAAGGAAGAAAGGGTGGGGGAAAATATATTATAAGGTTTGAACTGATTTTTCTCTTTCCTAGTAAAAACTGGAACCATTTCTTCATGAGGAGAAGAGGGTTCCTTATCAAATAAGTAATCGCGAGCCCACAATTCATGTAACCAACCCGATTGGTCTCTGAAAACCGTAATGCCAAATGTTGATACCTTTGCCATGGTGAATCCCAATCAACCCAAGGGAAAAAAATAAATAAATGATCTTTTATCATGGATTAATTTTATCCATTCCTACATTCTTGTTAGGATGTAGCTTTCGACTCAGGAAGTTATTTTCACCAGATCCAACAAACGCGTTACATGACCTTCCCAGGTGAACTCTTTTTGGCACACTTCTCTGCCCACCCCTCCCATTCTTATACGGATATCCGGATTTTCAATAAGGTAAACGAGTTTTTCCCCAAACTCGTTTTTGTTATAAGGATCCACGCAAAAACCTGTAATACCGTCCTTAATTATCTCCTCACACGCAACATCATATTCCGGCAAGACCTTCTTAAATGCTATACATGGTAAAGCTGCGGACATTGCCTCCAAAATAACCTGCCCGAATGCTTCATACTTGGAGGGTAAAACAAATATATCAGCTGCCGCATAAAATCGCTCCACATCTCTTCTCGAACCAACAAAGGTAACTACTCCATTCATCCTCAATTCTTTTGTCAACTCCTCCAATCTCAATCTTTCCTGGCCATCTCCCACAATTAAAAGTTGAATATTCTTTCTTTTTATACAGCTGAATTCTTTTATGAGCCTTTCTACATTTTTCTCCACACTTATTCTCCCCACATAGAGAACAATAACCCGATTCATAGGAATATTGAATTCCTGCCTTAGCTCACGTGAACAATGTGAATTCTTGAATCTATTCAAATCTACTCCCGGCCGGTTCACAATAAATTTGCTCGGATTAAAAACATGATATTGAGCCAATGAATTTGAAATATGTTGACTTAAGGTTACCACTTCATCTGACATGATAATTGATTTCTTTTCCATATGGTCAAAAATTGGTTTCCATAAGGAATTAAAAAATTTCTCTTTACACGTCAAATTTTTTGAAGATGTCTTCGTATATTTCCAATAAACTGTGGCGGGAACATAGAAAACAGGTATATCTAACCCTAGGGAACATGTAGCATAACAATACTCTAGGTATCGTGATATAATTAAGTCTACCCCCCCGACATGGTTCCCAATAAAATGCCTTAATTGTTCAGAAACTACTCTTGGTTTCATAAAAAGCAAGGGTTTAAGAATCTTATAGTTGGGATGTCTAACAATCGATATTCCACTATATGTATCGAAACTTGGTAATTCCTTATCATGTTTCTCACAGAGTATTATGGGCTGGTGTCCCATTTCTTTAAGGGTTTCTGACACATAATACAAATAATTCTCAATACCCCCCAATGCAGGGTAGAAAGCATGATTTTGAAGCATGATTTTCATTTTAAGGTTTCTTGAATATACTTTACTAATCTCTCTCCAACAATTTTTAAGCTATACATCTGGACGCACTGTTCCCTCGCCTGCTGGCCTACTTCTTTCGTTTTATCTGGATTTGTAAGAATATAATCTATTTTTTCCACCAAGTCCTTCGGGTTGTCAGGATCCACAATGAAACCACAGTCTCGTAATATCTCTGGCATATCAGATATTCTCGTTGAAATTATGGGCTTTGCCATCGCCATGGCGTCGAATAATTTCGCAGGCACCTGGGCATGGTTAGAAGGTACGTTATTTTGAGGAACAACCACGAGATCAGAACAGGCAAGATATTCTGGAATCCTCATAAAAGGGACCATTCCCCTCACTATTATGGGATAGTCTCCACCGTCCAGCGAGTGACTATCGGAAGGATATCCATTGGAAGCCCCGATAATAAGCAGTCTTACATCTTTTCTCTTTAAGCTCCTTGTAGCGGCAAAAAGATCTTCTATCCCTTTGTGGGGTTTTGGTGAACCCAGAAACATGATGATTTTTTCGTCCTTCAAACCCAACTCTCTTTTAACCTTTTCTCCATCGTACCTTGATGGATCGAATAATTCCGTATCTCTGGCATGGGGAACATATTCACCCCCAAATCTTTTTTGTAAGAATCTGGAAGCAGTTGTTATTCCATCAGCGATGAATGTTACCTTTTCCATACAAAGGGTATTGAGAAACCCATTGACCTCTAAGATGGTCTTCACTGACAATGAAGCCATTTTCCTGAACCTATATGGCAGGAACCACCCTAATTCCCAGTCATCAATATCTAATATCAATTTCCTATGACTCGTCAGTTTACTCAGAATTCCAACGCCAAAACTTGAAAACCACGGTTTTGAGGCATAGATAATATCCCCAGATATGAGGTTTTCTATTTTCTTCATGCTATGAAAAAAATGGGGAAAAATAGGGCGACAAGAGACTGGTTTATAAACGATTTCTTTCGTATCACAAGGAGGCCATACTTTCTCCCCAAAAAGGGGGCCAATAACTTCAACCTCAAATTCAAACTCCAACATCTTTGCCAGGATGTAGGCCCTGCCTAGGCAATTTGTTGAAAAATCTGATACGAGTAAAGTAATTTTCATTTACTAATTTCTTTTACCTCACTTGTTTGCTTACTTTGAAAAACAGTTTCCCACATATTCTGCTATCTTTTGCCAAGCTCTGTGATCATTTACTCCTTTTGAAGTTCTTCCAGAAACACTTTTTCCATCTTATCAACCGCTTTATCCCATGCGAATTTTTTAATATGTTTATATCCATTTTCCGCAACGCACCTAAATAATTTTTCATCCTCCAATATCCGGACCAAGTTATCCGCTAACTCTTCTGGATTCTTGGGAGGAGAAACTAAAGCTGTTTTCTCATGGTAAGCATAATCTCGACATCCCCCATGGTCCGTTGTGATAAGTGCGCATCCGCAAGCCATGGCTTCTGCGGATGGTAATCCAAATCCCTCTCTCCAACTCGGGCATAGGAATATATCACATGAATTATATAGCTCTCTCAATTCATGATTTGTGAGGTTATAATGATACTCATAATTTCTAACTTCCATCTCTTTACGAGGTCCGAACATTACAAGCTGTATCTCAGGATGTTTCACCTTCGCTATTTCATAGGCTCTAATACCATCTTCAACTCCCTTCCATCGATACGGTTGATAAAGCATACAAATCCTTTTATCCTTATTGTAACCATCTCTCACAGGATAAAAAATTTCATGATCTATTGGAGCTATGATAAGTAAGGAATCCACATTAAAGCTTCTTTTTAAGAATTTTTGTAGACAAGATGAGATTACTATCTTTTTCAATGCTAGCTTATAGGAAAATGTATCAACATCATCACAACCATCATCCCATAATCTTTCATAATGCATGAAAAGATGAAATTTTTTCCCTTTTTCTAATGGATAATTGTTGACATACTCCGATGTTTGCCAGGCCGTTGCAATAACAATATCTGCATCAGGTATATACCTTTCATCGTAAGAAGGTACGTATTTTATTTTTGCCGCTACTTGAATCCATTTTGGCTTATATTTTACTAAATTCATTAAAAGCCGGTGTGGAAAAAAAATAGGAACTCCTTCTATTCTCATCCTGGCAAAAGTCGATTGAGGGCACACTACGGTTACTGCGTGTCCTTTTTTTGCGAGTCTATCTGCATATCCGAGTATTAATTTTATGCCACCACTAATCTTTATATGGGGGGTTAGAAATGTAATCTTCATACTAGTCCTTACTGTATTGTCAAGACCAGTAGAGGGAAGGATTCTATAACTCTCTTGATAATATTGATTTAGGGAGCTTTATTTGAGGAATAATCGTGAGAATCACTTCGTGAAGTTAAGAAGTATTTCAATTTATCAGTAAACCAATGGCCCATCATTGTTCGAAAGAAAGCCGAAGCGAATTTTCTTTTGCATACATTAAGGGGATTAGCCATTATCGAGGCCCAGACTTTCTTACGAAATTCCCACAGGGAAAGCTCTTCCTTTTTAGAGTAGGCATTTACCCTCATCAGGTTCGATCTGAAATTCAAGGCCATGAAAAGGTATCTAAAATTATCAATTGAGAATTGATTCGAGTGGTATTTTCTCAGAATCTTAAACCATTCCTTTTCAAACAATTCATAACTCAAATTCGTTTTAGCCCGGTCGTGAACCCTCATTGTAGCAAGGGTTTTTTTGATGTAATTAAGTTGATAATGTTTACTAACGCGGAGCCAAAAATCATAATCCATAACGTAGTGTAACTCATCATCCAAAAACCCTATTCTATCGATAATCTCCTTGTAGAAAAACACTGCTGGTTGAGGTATTCTATAATCCCTTTCCCAGTACTTGATGAAGTTATTTGGATGCGTGAGTTTACCCTTGCAATAGCCGATTTTTTTTCCTTTCCCATCCACTACTTTGCAATCACCAACAACGACATATCTTCCTTCAGCCTTGCTCAGCTCCCCAACTATGGTGAGAAAAGCACCGGGTTCATAATAATCATCTGAATTCAACCAACCAATAATTTCGCCATTGGCCCTTTTGAAACCTTTGTTTATTGCCTCAGACTGACCCTTATCTCTTTCTGAAACCCAGATTAAATGATCGTATTTCTTCAGAATATCAATGGTCCCATCTGTAGAACCACCATCAATAATGATATGCTCAAAGTGTGGATAATTTTGATTGAGAACACTTTTAATGTTTTCCTCTATGTACGCCCCTTGATTTAGAGAAGGGGTAACGATGGATACTTTTGGAAGTCTACTCAGGAAATTGTCCACATCAAATTAATGTAAGTATGATTGCCTTCTATCAAAAAAGTAAAATAATACCGCTTGGACAATAATTTAGAGATCTTAGAATAGAACCATAATATTCCCTGACTTCCTTCTATTCTTTTCATCCTCTAAAAAACCCATACACGGCCAAAACCTTGTATAGGTCTTGAGTATTCCTCAATATGAACATTATCCTGGGAAAGAATAGCGGCAACAATAAGTGTTTCTTTGGAATTCTTAGTGAATCGAGAAATTTTGATCTTTTCTTAATTTGCAAATAGTATTTTTCTACCTCGACATTCAAATTTATCCAGTAATCTGATGAAAATCTTTTAACAATATCGAGAACCTCCTTTCGTCTTTCAGCATTTCCACGAGCTGTCTTATGAAGTGAATGGTATCGATACAGAGAATAAAACTTCGGGACATATTCAAATTGCGTAATCTTAGATGCCCTAATGAACCACTCCCAGTCAAAGACATATTCATAGTCTGTATTTAATTGCCCGGCACGCTGCCATAGTTCCCGGGTCCAAAATGAACTGGGCTGGACAATGAAGTCGAAATATGTCAAAGTAGATGCTTCAAAAGGAGCACCACTCAAAGCTGCACTCCACAATTCTCCCTCACTTTGATCTATACTAACCGCAGCTCCGTAAATGAGATGACTTTGATCAGTGTATCTGGAAAATTTTCTTCCAACGTCCAGCAAGGTTCCGGGTAAATACATGTCGTCAGAATTGATCCAGCAGAGAATGTCACCGGAACTCATATTCATTCCCTGGTTAATAGCATCAGCTTGACCATTGTCTCTCTTAGAGTGCCAGTATGAGATTTGCCCTGAATATTTCTTAAGAATTTCAATGGTGTTATCTGTACTCCCCCCATCTATTACTATTATTTCTAAATTGGGATACCCTTGACCGAGGACAGAGAGTATGGTCTCTTCAATGTATTGACCTTGGTTGAGTGAAGGAATCACAACGGAGATTGATGGGTAATGAACGGAATCAGGCACTAATAAATTTCCTTGCGATAAAGGGACCATTACAAGATAGCCAATGATTGAGAATATCATTCATTTCTTGACACAGAAGAAATAGACATGACGCATGCTTTGTAAGCCAAGGGAACACTCATTGAGAGAATGGATAACACATAGATGTTGCTGTCTGGTGTTTGAAAAAAGGGGTTATGTAATGTTTCCTATCATTTTTTCAACTACTATTCTTAACGTCCTGGGTTGATTGCGTTCCCAAATGCTATAACCAGAAGCAGGGTGTCGATTATTCTTAAGAAGACGCTCCATCGCGTGATACCAACTACTCCAATCATCGGTAACAACCTCGAAGCCAGGTGGGACATCAATGGCATTAATTGGGTGTTTCGATACAATACATGGGATGCCTGCACACGATAGCTCTGAAAAACGCGTTAAGGCACCAAATCCAGTCAGTTGAGGAATCAAGACTGCCTGGGCCGAAGTCATCAGCTGATTAAGCTGGTCTTGTTTCAACCATCCTTTCAATTCCAGCCCTGGGACTTCCACACCCGGTGAAAGAAGCCTATCGGTCTGGGATCCGACAACGACTACACGGACTCCTTGTGGAAGCCCGTGAATTTTGGCTTGCTGCACAAACCAGAGAAAGGATTCTTTCGTTGTACAATGCTCACAACTGCCAAGTACGAGAAAGAGGCCGCGCTGGATTTGTGCTTTTCTCCTGCTTCGTCGAATTAACTTAAGGTTCTGACGTATTAATCCCGACGGTAGGTAGGGATAGTACTGAGCTGACAAACCAAACCCTCCTATCAGGCCAGCTTCCACCTTGGAGATAAAGAGCCTTTCACCACATTGGGCAAGCACTTGGAACTCATTAGCGAAATCGACGACTCTAGCGAGCATGGGTCTTCTCGTGAGCAGATATCGTGGGTATCGGTTTTCGAGGGTACCTAAGTCAAATGACTCAAGATTATCAACGCAACTGATGGTAGGAATGCCGTATTGTGAATTGAGGGAAACTAAATCTCCGAAACCCGTATGTTGTATTATACTAACTGCAGGCCTTGGAATGTCTTTGATTATTTGCTGATAATGGGCCAGGAATTTCGGGATCGAGAACTGCTTGGCTGTATATACGGTATTAGCTAGTATCCTTGCCGGGTTTTCCCTATAGTACGCTACTCTTCGCTTCGTCTCACGAGCAATGTAGGTCCAAACGTTAAGATTTTGGGGAGTTGGAGGGTGCTCCTTGAACCATCGCTCAAAGCTAATCACTTTGACGTTGCCTCTGCCTACCGCTAGCTCCAAATCATGTAAGATCTGGTACGAACGGTGGTGACCACCATTACCGACATTCGAGGGTACAAATTTCGTGATAAATATCGCTGTGGTCATTGGTCGTGTTGACGCTCATTTAGCACCGCCATATTCTGGATGCACCTCATGGTCACACCACACTGTGCACTGCAAAAGTTGGCGTAAGTCAGGCCAAGGGGATCTTTTTTCAGAATTTGGCAGAGCTTTAACGAGATTTTAGAATATATCGGAGAATCAGCCATCAGCGTCCATCTCGAAGCCATTTCCCCATCCTTCGCAAGCAGTAAAAAGCATAACTTGCACGTATCCGAAAGTATTCACTAAGGGGCAAATTCTTCCAGTATCTTTGAGCAATTGGGTGCATCTCCGCATAGAATTGTTCTCGCTTCGCCCCCCAGTCTCCACTCTTAGCCCCGGGGTACACACGGTAGCGGGCTAAAATTTGGCCAAGATGTAAAAACTCGTAATGCAGAGCCACACGGAGAAACCACTCGTAATCCATTGCCAGATGCAATGACTCATCTAAGGGGCCTACATCTTCGATCACACGTCGAGCTACGAAAACGGTCGGCTGTGGAATATCCCAGCCCCGCCAGTAGCACAACTTGCGGTAAAATGGCCGATCAATCCCCCGAAAGAGGCGCATGCTCCTTCCTCGTTCGTATATAAACAGGCAATCTCCGAAGACAACATATGGTCCGGCCACGGGATCAAGATTCTCAGCCACAAGCCGAAAAACACCGGACTCATAGATATCATCCGAGTTTAGCCAGGAGACGATATCGCCGGTGGCGCGCGCGAACCCCTTGTTAATGGCATGGGCCTGGCCTCGATCAGACTCACTGACCCAACACGCCAGGTGGTCTTCATACTTACGGATTAACTCCACGCTGCCGTCGGTACTCCCGCCGTCGATGATGATGTATTCCAGATCGGGATAGCCTTGCAGCAAAACTGACCGGATTGTGGCCTCTAAAAAGCGAGCATGATTGAAGGACGGAGTAACAACACTGATCCGAGGCCAAGAGCGGCCATCAGAATTTACATCTGGTAGTTGAGCGTTGTTGCCGGTCCATGGCCACCCAGTGCGCTCAGGTGGCGGGGGCGGCAGTTCAGATAGAATTGGACAACGCATATCTCATCGCTGACATTGGTTCTTTAGCAAAATAAAAGGTGGACCTTTAATTCGTATCACTCGAGGGTGCGACGGGAGCTTTGACCAGAGCTGACCCGCTCCCGAAACCCAAACTTACCCTCGGTTTGATCGGCATTGAGACAGTAATGATGTTCTCCACGCGGTTTACTGTGATTCCACATAATTTGTTACTAAAAGCCGGCTAGACAGGCATCATTTCCACTAGGTCCAAAGAATTGACCCACACATCGCCATCCCACCAAAACTCCAGGTGTAGAAACCCTCCAAGAACACATCCATACTGGTCTTGAAAGCCCACCGGTTCTCACTCACACCCCCGTCCTTATGCCCCCCTCTTTTTAACTAATTCCACACAGGCGACCGCACGGGCTGCGGCTGCCATGTCCGGTTCGACCGGGAGAGGATTGGGCCACTTATTGAATTGCCACGCCCTCGCAATCCACTCTACATACTCGGACTCGGTGCAATCCGCCACGTCAGCTACATTCCATCCCCCAGCCGTGTAGCGATAAAAGGTTTGAACCACCTCCGTCACCTCTCCGAAGGCTGCTATTGCGCGAGACAGTAATTCTTTGTTGAAAACTTGTTGGAAACCAAAATGTTGGTAGGTGCCGAAAGGCACAGTCAGAAACAGTCTGCCGCCTGGCTTCAAGACGCGGGCCAATTCCTGAATAACAAGGACGAAGTCGTCTGAGCGGTGTTCATTGTTGACTTCACTCTGCGTGAAAAGCTTGTTGTTACAACCAACATGCTCTAACGTGGAGAGACATGCTATGCTATCGTAGTAGGCATCGCGAACGAAAATGTCCCGCAGGTCGCAAAACAAGTAGGAAATGCCTTTTTGCCAAAAGCATTTAGGCTCTGGCGCCAACGTCAAGATATGAATCACCTTACCCTGAAGCATTGGATCTTCAAGGATGAAGTCGTGGTTCAGGGTAGAACCTGCATCCAGCAAAACTCCCATCCTATTTTCTAGGTGTGTCAGCAGCCAGGGGTATTCAATACATCGTTCATCAACACCAACACCATAGCCTGGCGGTAAGGTGTCTCCACAACGAAAGCGCTTCAGCAAAGGTTCATCTACCAACACTTGGGTAACGAATTTACTCCTGTGGAGTTCGTAACCCGGCGACCAAGGGACTATATTGCTTCCCATATTCTGCTGGGATGCGCCTTTATGACGACATCCCTTTTTCATCCACCGAGCGGTGTCAACAACTATGGGTGGTAGAATTTTTTTAGCAATCTGCCTCACACGCATTTTTGCAACAGCCCACTCTTACTTACTCGAGTGCACACAGTTCGGCACGCTGAATGATCCGTGTTTCATCTAGCACAGGGACACTGAAATAAAGGGTAACCTATGTTCTGACACATCCAGGTTACCTAGTTATTGACACTTGTCATCTAGCCCCTAGAGTAGAGCCCTTGTTGAAGGTTGAACGGTCAACATCCCGACCCCCGGTAATTTCACGATACCATTCCAGATACTCGTTCACCTCATGTTTCATATCAAACCGCTTGCGGGCATCCAAAGCCGCATTCTCGCTCAGACGCTTTCGCTGCGCCTCATCCTTCAATAGGACCACAATTGCGGCTGCCATCCATTCTGAATCTCCCGCTGGCACAAGGACTCCTGTGGCCTCATCAGGTTTATGGCTGTTTAACTCACAACCTGCAACCTGGAACCTACAACCTTCAACTTCCAGCCCTTTCAACTGTTCCGGAATCCCTCCCACTGAGGTTGCAACCACCGGCGTTCCGCATGCTAAGGATTCTAAAACTGTATTGGGAAACGTGTCGACTTTTGCTGCATGCACGTAAATGTCCGCGGCTTGATAGTATTGCGCCACAGCTTTAGGCTCACTCTGATAAGGAACGAACTGAACATGCGCCCTACCGATCCGTTCTGGCGGGGCATTCTCACCTAGTGCAATAAAGAGTAGATCTTTTCCGTGTATGAGTTCTGAAACCCGAGCAACAGCTTTTCTCATGGTCTGGTAATCTTTCCATGGGTTCTGTCGAATTACATTCGCTGCGGACAGAAGCACTTTTACATCTGAGTTAATTTTCAATTTTTTTCGCACTCTCTGCTTGTCCGCGGGACGAAATATGGATAGATCAACCCCATAAGGAATGACCCGACCTTCAACGACGGCAGATACGAGCATGGACTGTTCAACCTTCTGCATCAGCCATCGAGAAGGTGTTGCCACGAAGAGTTTACTTTTCGCGTAGATGCTCATCTTTCGCCGCCAGTTATAGGCTGTTGCATCCCGCCCAATAGCCGGGTAAATGTTCAGATCAGGGCATTTCCCGCAGCCCCTCTTCCATTGCTCACAGCCAAAGGAGTGCGCGCAATGTCCGCTCAATAGCCAGGCATCGTGAAGCGTGAGAATTACTGGTACCTTACGGCTTAGCATTGGAAGCAATCTCAGGTCGAAGTAACCGCCTCCTGGAAGAAATGGCCCATGGAGATTATGGCAATGTACAACATCGGGCTTTTGCGGAAGCAAGTCGAGCAAGCGCCAGCTCTCAGCAAATCCGAAGTTCTCGTATCCAAGCCCCAATTGTACCCATTGAAGAGGTTCGGAAAGATTCTCAAAAAGCTTTTGAAGCTCGCGAATACCCTTTGTTCTCTCAACATACGGTCCTAACTTTCTGGCAATTTTCCTACACAATCGAAACCAAGTATTTTTTTGATCTTCGTTTCGAATCAGCAACACATTTGGATCACTACTACGTTTCCAACCAACAGCTAGCCAAGATTCATGTCCAAAAAAACGATATTCTTCAAAAAGTCTCATAGCAACACGTTCGGCTCCACCTGCAATGTCGGCTGTGCTCACCTGGAGAATTCTCATATCACCAAAGGACTCTACCCCCTAGCGATATCCAAACACATTAGCTTTAGGGGATAGAGGAGTCTTAATTTGAAAGCTATTCCTTTAAAAACCTACAGCTGCACTGAGCTGAGAAAAACCCCTAACTGAACAAAGAGATTGTATCCTTTCAAAAAGCAGCCATCTCACACAATTATATTCCAATGGACAACCTTGGTTCGGATAAAACGATTGTTTCGTCACGTGATCTGGTTCGGGCATAAGAAGACGTTTAAACGGCGGTGTATGCAAACTATTTAACCACTAAGCCAGTCCCTTGGGAGACATACGAACTATCCTCATCCCATTCATTCAGTCCCAACTTTTGGCGCTCGTAGCCGATGATCCGCTCAAGCATACCAGGGAGGTCTAAAGATGGTTTATAACCGATCAATCGCTGAATCTTAGAAATATCTGGCAGGCGCTGCCGCATGTCCTCAAATCCCTCTTCGTAAGCCCGCTCATACGCTACAAAGACGATCTTGGAGATACTTTTAGTCTTCACCCTCACCATTTCTGCCAGCTCGCAGATGGAAATGTCCTTGCTGTGACCTAAGTTAAACACCTCCCCATAGGCATTCGGGTGCTGAATAAGAGCGATCAAGGCGTTGACTACGTCCCCCACCCAGCTAAAGGAGCGCCGCTGTGTACCATCGCCGTATACTGTGATTGGCTTACCCGAAATCGCCTGCCGAACAAAGCGCGGGACCACCATCCCGTATTGTCCGGTTTGTCGCGGGCCGATGGTGTTAAAGAGACGCACGACTGTCGCTGGTAGTCCTCTCTCCCTGAAGTAAGCTTTAGCCAGAAATTCATCAATAATTTTGGAGGCGGCGTAACACCAGCGACTCTTCGAAGTCGGCCCCAAGATCAAATCGTCTTCCTCGCCGAACTTAGATTTGCAAAGCTTGCCGTAGACCTCAGAGCTAGAAGTCAGCAAGACGGGCTTCCGCTTTTTAGCGCAGAGTTCCAACACGAGTTCGGTTGCCTTGATATTGGTCTCGATAGTCTGGACGGGCTGCTCAACGATTAACCGCACACCAACTGCTGCCGCCAAGTGGAAGATTACGTCGGCACGGTCTATCGATTCGATCATCAAGGCCCGGTGCATTACCGTATCTAGAATATAGGAGAACGAGCGATTCCCTTTGAGGTGCTCGATGTTCTTAATGCTCCCAGTAGAGAGATCATCAATCACCTCTACCGACCAACCCGCCTTTAAAAGAACCTCGGCGAGATGTGACCCGATGAACCCCGCTCCACCAGTAATCAGCGCGTTTGCCATTAGTCCTCCTGAACGGGCTTCGGCGAAAGGTCCCGACCCTTCGTCACCCATAGCCGGTGAAATTCATATGAGTTTATCAAGCTGCTGTGCATCACCGCATCCCTTGACTCCGAAACCAAAGCTTCATTCTTCGCAGAAACTCTTCTCCATCCCAATCCCGTACCAGAATTCGAGGAAGCTGGTAATGATCACTGCCTCGGATAGCAAGCCCAGGAAAGTTGGAGCAGGCACAGCTATATCCCGCTTCCCGAACGAAGGCCATCGTCTGCGGCATGTAGTCGGACTGCGAACCGTATGGATACGAGAGGCTTGTTACTGGACTACCAAGAATCTCCTCCAGCCGCGATTTGCTCCCCTTGATTTCGGCCCACTGTGTACTCGCTGGCAGCACGGAGAGAACTGGATGTGTCATTGTGTGTGAACCCACTTCTACCACTCCTCCTTCCGCCAGACGAAAAACCTCATCAGGCGAGAGGGCACGGTGGGGGAAGCAAGTAATCAGACCCGGCGCGGCCTGGCCCAATAATTCATTCAGGACTTTCCGCCTTGACTTCTCTGACAAAGAGCACAGCATATGGAAAAGTGAACGATACAGGTAATGACGAGGAGTCGGATCCTTTTGTTCAAGAACGTTCCAGCCACGGTGACGCAAACAGTCATCTTCGTCGTAATGGGTATTCTCGCCCAATTCCCATCGATGAACTTTTCCCTTGACGGTCAGATGAACCGTTTCCGGCAACATGCCTGGCTGCAGTACGAGCCTATCCAACTCGTCCCACCAAAATTCCCGCCCGTCTCCCAGGTATCCAGTGGTCACGAAGACCGTTGCGGGCAACTCATAATGTAACAGCAATGGTTTGGCGTTATAAAGGTTGTCGGCATAACCGTCGTCAAACGTGAGAATAACCGCCAGATTAGGAAGATCGCCGTCCTGAAGGGCTTGCACCAATTGCTGAAGCTGCATTGGATAGCTATGTTTTCTCAAGATCTCAAGGTGCTCTGCAAAGTGCTTTGGCGTCACACAGAGCCATTGAGGATCAGAATTTGATTCTGCCACACGGTGGTAAAGAAGGATAACCGCTTTCGATGCAAGTCGGTTCATGAGTGCCTCGGCAAGTTGTCGAATCCATTCGACCATCAGTCTTTTTATACCAAGGTTCCCGGTCTTTTTGCTCTTACTGTAATGAGCATTTGGTAATCAGGATCGTAGTATTCCAACTCTGTCTGCTTCAGCTCCTGAGCGGCTAGGCCGTGGAGAAAGGCACACGCCACTAATACGTTTCCACGTACTTGTACGGTCACTTCTTCCGGACCGAAGACATCGCCAAAGAGTCGACGGGCTGATGCATCAGTGAAACGCCAGTAGTCACCCCACCGGTCCATGTCATATCGGCTGATTTGACAGATGCCAGGAAATGTTGCAAGCAAGACGCCACCGGGTTTGAGCGCCCAAAAGCAGTTTTCAATCGCAGCCTTGATGTCATAGATAACATTGAAAACTTGTGTTAGTATTAAACAATTGAAGGTATCTTGGGGAATATTTTCCCCAGTCTCGAGATCACCGACCAAATTGGCCTGCGGATTGCCAGGAATGATATGGAGCACATCGGATCGCGTCACACGATTTCCCCCAAATTTATGAGTATAGGCCGAGTCACCGACCTCCAACACCCGGCCGTGGATGTCATTGATATGATTTCGCAAGAAGTCTTCAATGTAGTAACGGTCAATCGGCTGGCCACGGTCAAACCCGAAAAGACGACTCACGGGTTTAACCCTGTCCAACAGGCCGAATCGAATTCGCTGCTTTCGCCACAGAGCAACCATTTGGTGGTAAACTCGGGAGGGAATGAGTTCCTTTATCAATCGTCTTAGCGTTTGTGAAACCAGTAGTAGCACTCGTAGGACAGGACACAGGACCAGAGATTAACTCTGGTGCGACCATTGAAATCCCGGACCGAATCCAGAATCGCTTCCGTTTCGTCTAAAAGAACCTCAGGCATGGTGGATTTGCATAGCCAGCGCCGTAACGGTCCAGTTTTAGGAATCAAGCTCAGGAGTTGTTTAATGAAATAGCGCCGCTGATCAGGCGTGTTGATAAAGCCACCGCAGCCTAACAGATTCAATCCTGACCTCTGGCCCCATCGGACCAGTTTAGTCGGCCAAATCGCCTCATCAACCGGTTGAATAGATCGATAGAGCCCAAGCCGGCTCAGCCATCGCCACATGTAAGTATCCGTCGTGACTGATAATACTCCTCC
>Ga0209427_10003976_pt1 | contig 17191 bp, 17 predicted proteins | sample DeeMarSWOR136_30_FD_187465 | JGI IMG/M metagenome (GOLD analysis project Ga0209427, IMG submission 187465) | Marine sediment microbial communities from White Oak River estuary, North Carolina - WOR-1-36_30 (SPAdes) (version 2) | ecosystem: Environmental > Aquatic > Marine > Intertidal zone >...
AAGGCCATTCTTATATCCAAAAAAACTGGTAATGTCATGGATTTTCAAATGAATGATAAATGTGCAGCTGGAACTGGCCGATTTCTAGAAGTTATGGCTCATGCACTTGAAGTTCCAATAGAAGAAATTGGGGATCTCGCATTAAATTCGAATAAACCCTCAGCAATTAGTTCTACATGCACGGTTTTTGCTGAAAGTGAGGTTATTTCTTTATTTGCGCGAGGTACCTCGAAACATGACATCGCTGCGGGAATCCATAAATCCATTGCAAGGCGAGTTGCAGGTATGGCTAAACGTATAGGAGTAGCACCTTTACTGGTTTTCTGTGGAGGTGTCGCTAAAAATATAGCTGTTAAGAAATTCCTCGAGGAAGAACTAGGATTTGAAATAGTAATCCCAAATCATCCTCAATTAACAGGAGCAATTGGAGCAGCTTTAATTGCTCAAGAGCATAATGGTAATTAGTCTGTTTTTACTTAATTTCCATATCAAAAAATTTTATGAACTATTAACTCTTTTTTGTTTAATAATTCAAAATTATCGTATTTGTAAAAATGGAAGATTTAGATTTTCTATCAGATTATTATCTTTTCCTTAAAGAAAAGAAAGAAGAAGGTAAAAAAGTTATCGGTTTTATATCTCATGATAATATTCCTGAGGAATTAATTGATGCTGCTGGTTTTATCCCTTTAAGGATGATATTTGCTGGAAATGATGAATTAATGGATGCTAGCCATGATTTCCTCCCTCCTTCAACCTGTTCATTCGCACAATCATGTATTGGTGCTTTTTCTATTAAACCTAGCGATTATAAATTTCTAGATTTAGTTGATTATTTTATAGTCTCGAATCATTGTGTATCAGATATCTGTGCATCAGAAATAATTGCAAAATATTATGATATTCCTCAATTAAGCTTTTATGTTTCTTACACTAAAACTGATAATAGTTTAAAATACTTTTACTTAGAGTTAATTGATTTGAAAGAAAATCTTGAGAAAATAAAAGGGTTTGAAATACTAAATCAGGATTTAATGAATAGTATTGTAAAATATAATAATTTCAAGAAAAAATTATTAGATTTAAGTAATTTGAGCATTCCAGGCTCTAAAAAGTTAGAATTACTTCAAAAGGCAATTTTATTTGGTCCTGAATATCTACCAAAATTAGAAAAAATTCTTCAAAGTCAAGAAAGCACTCAGGCCAAAAACAACTCGAAACCTATTTTACTAACAGGTTGTTCAATTTTTATTAATGACTATTTAAATGACTTAATAGAAGAAAGTGGTGGTAATATAGTTTTTTTCGATACTTGGGTTGGATTTAATTATTATTCACAAATATTTGATGATAATGTTTTAAATTCCTCAAATGAGCCTATTAATCTGTTGGTAGAACGATTTAAAAATAATATACATGGAGACCATTCTGTACCGAATTTTCTAGAAACTAAAATCTCCCATATAGAAGAATTTTCAAAGAATTACAAAAGCAGAACTGGTAAAAAATTAGGAGTAATAAACCACATAATTAAATTTTGCGACCATATGTCAATAATGTCATCTCATTTGAAAAATCGATTACAAGAGAAAGGAATACAAGTTTTAAATTTGGAAAGAGATTATTCAAGAGCTAATAGAGGTCAACTTAGCACAAGAATAGAAGCATTCCTAGAAATGATGTGATAAGTGAATCAATATAAAAAATTTAAAAAATCAAGGTAAAAAATGATGGTGATGTAAAAAATGAGTCTAGTTGCTGATGAATTGATTAGATTTTCTTCTGTGTTGAGAATCGCTTACAATTTCTTAACGGGAAGAGATTACTTAAAGAGAAAGAAGTTTAGGGAGAAAAAGAAATTAATTTCTGTTGGTCTACCATTTTCCGATTTAGTTTATGCGTTTCCAGATTTAATTCCAGTCTTTCCAATAAGAATGCACGAATTTAAAATTCACAAATATCTTACGTATTTAGGATCAGCATCTAATATATTTGGTTGGAATAGAGTTACCAACTTTTTGGGCTTTGTTAAAGATCTTGGTATCAAAGATATAAGCCAAACAGTCGATAATATCATTGAAGATGTTATTAGTACTATAAATGCTAAATATAATGAGATGTATGATTATGGTGAGGAATGTGGAGTCCCTACTGATTTTTGTTATGGTGTTAAATCACTCTATGGAATGAATGTTTCAAAAGGGAAGAATTGTGATGCAAACTTGAATTATACTATACGTTGTAGTGCATGGAATAAATATCTAGAATCATTAAAAGCAATAGGTAACCCTTCTAAACAAATTTGGATTGAAGTTCCCCCCAGAAATATAGGAAATGCGTTAGAGCTTTTTATTGATAACATTACTAAAGGATTAGAGGAATTAGAAAAAATTAGTAGTTATAATTATAATAGCAATACCTTAAGGGATCATTTTCGTACAGTTAATCAAATTCACCAATCTTATAAACAAATATTATATGAAATAGGGAACGCTGATTTTTATCCGTGTAATCCTGCAACCTTTAGTGAAATTCTTGCTTTATTAAATATCAGTTTTCATGATTATAATTCTAGTGCTACACGGTTTAGAGATAATATCATATCTTTATTTAATGAAATGAAAGGGAGAATTACAAAAGGAATTGGTATGGATGTATCTAAAATGCCCAAAATTCTTATCACACCAATGTTTGGAGGTTGGGAACCAAAAACTCATGATATAATTTATGAATTGGGAGGGAGAGTATTATATGGAGATTGGGATCTATTACAATTTTTAGAAGATATACCAATCTCAAATAGAATGGATCCCATTGAAGCATATGCCCAGTTTCTAATGAATGCTAACCAAATTGGTATAGGATGCGATAATAATACCTTGACAGAATCTTACGTTAGGTTAGCTAGGAATTTTGAGGCTGATGGGCTTATATTTATCCAAGTGTTTGGATGTCATTCGATTTCAAATTGTTATACAATGTTAAAAGAAAAGCTTCGTCGGGAGTTGGAAATACCTAGTATTGCTATAAATTTCAACAAAATGGGTGAAAATGTTGAGCAAGTCAAGACTCGTTTAGGAGCTTTCATGGAAATGTTTAATTGAATCAATGAACAGACCTGATAGTTTATTTGATAATTTTTTAATACGATCTCTTTTTAATATCACAAGAAATTTATAAGTTTAAGTTGAATATCTATGAGGTTTCACCAAAAAACAAACGAATTAGACCAAGATCCCTATAAAGATTATCAAGTTTTATGTGGAATTGAGGAAGAATTTCTAATCATAAATAAAAATGGTACTTTAGCTAAAGCCGCTGATGATATAATGGTAAAATCTGCAGAAATTCTTGAAAGAGATCAAAATTTTTTAAGTTCACTTCAAATAAAAATTCGAGGATTAGATGCTGAACCTTCACCTTCACAAATAGAATATGTAACTCTTCCCCTCCCTCCAGAATCCTTACTACAAGCTGTTATAGAAGGAAGAAAATTATTAACAGAGGCTGCAAAACAACTTGGTGTTAAAATTCTTGCTCAAAGTCTACATCCAATACAAAGTGACCCAAATCCGATTTCTGGAACTCATATTAACGTTTCTGTTCAAAGAGAAGGTGGGTTGATGACTCCTGAAGAAATGAAAGTAGTTTATAATTATCTGTGGAATTTTCTTCCAGAAATAATAGGAATTTCTGCAAATTCGCGTATTTTTAAAGGAAATCTAAATAATATTGCTAGTAATCGATGTGCTAACAGTAGTGTTCTTAAATCAAACGGATTTGCAGTTATAGAAATTCCTGAAAATCGTCCAACATTGGTTCCAATGCGATATTATGGTCGTATGAGATATAAACTTAAAATTGGATTTGAACAGGATGAGTTCTCAAAAAAGGTTATTACAAATAATCGAGGGGAACGTCTTGTAGATATAACCCCAAGAGGCCCGTTTACAAATATTAGTGACGACAATGATGAATTACCTTCTAGGAATAGAATAGAAGTTAGAGTGGTTGATGTACAATTAGATAGTGAAGATTTAATAGATATTGCTTATCTTTGTTGTGTTTCGGCCTTGCATGCGATGAAACTTCAAAAAACAGGAGAAATTCTACAAGATCCTTATCATATGATTAATCTTGAAAATGCCATTGCAAATGGAACAAGAGCTGTTTTTCAGAGAGGGAATGGGATAAAAGAATCATTAGAAACCAGCCTATCAACTTGGATCGAAGAAACCGAAGAATATCAAGACTATTTAGGTATTAAGATAAAAAATCTACCATCAAAAATACTTCAATTAGAAAATGCTCAAAAAGAGCTTGATATTGAATATCAATCAAGAAAAATTGAGAAATTGAGACAACAAGGTAACACTTATGTTATGGTAGAATTTGTAGATCCAAGAATTGTAATTGATCGAAAAGGAAATCGTTATAGAATTACGAGCGGTACGCAAGTTCGAGGAACTTTAGAAGCAAAATATAATTTTAACTATGATGAAGTAGATGGAATGGCAACAAATTTCACGGCAATAAGAGTAATTAATAATCTTGTTGTTCAGAATCTCAAAATCCCATTAAAGGAAAATGATCATGTTTTAAGAGTGCAATCTGAATCAGAATCTTTACTTGATAGATTGTTTGGTGATTTTTTTCGTTAGCTTTTTAGAAGACAGTCAGGGTGAAAATGGAAATGAAAAATAATTTTTACAAGCTTTTTGTTTATGGAACATTACAACATGGGCAGAGTCGAAATTATATCCTTAGAGGATTAAAGTATGAAAAAGCAACTTTATATAATTATAGAAAAATAACACCTCCCTCATTAGGATTTCCATTTATTATTCGAGACTTTTCTTTTAAGGTTATGGGGGAAGTTTATTTTGGTTTAGATCATTCTCTTATCTCTCAAATCGATATAATAGAGGGAGAAGGAGAACTCTACCATAGAATTCTGGTAAAAGTAGTACTGGAAAATGGAATAGAATTAGACACGTTTACTTATTATCCTTCTGAAATATTAATTAAAAAATTTACATAAGTGTTTAGATGAGCCAAATGGTTGAAGAAAAATTAATCGAAAATGACAAGCAAAATAAAATACTTCTTATAGACAATTATTCTCGAGGTTTTCCTACAGATCGAATATCAAGGATCGAAACTATAATAAAAGAATGTATAGCCAAAGTAGACCTAAAAACTATCCATTTTACTCAATTTAAATTAAACATAGTAGAGGATTATCAAGGAATAATTTTATCAGGCTCTGAATTGGATGTGTCCGGTTTTTATTATGATGAGAGATTAAAAAGGAAATTCAATCCATTATTAAAATTAATCCAAAATGATAGTCAAGTTCCTATCCTCGCATTGTGTTTTGGATTCCATTTAGTAGCCTATGCATATGGAGCTCAAATATCTAGAATGAGAATTATTGGTTTAGGAGGGAGGATCATTTTCATCTTAATTGAAAAAACTGATGAATTAATAACTCATAAAAACATCCCTGTGAACGTCCATCATCTTGATTTTGTTTCTCCTAATGACTGTAAAATTCAAAAAAATTTCGAGATTCTTAGTACTTCAAGAACACTCGGATATAATATGGTTCAATATATGAAACATAATAGCAAACCAATTTTTGCACTTCAATTCCATCCAGAGACTCACCATACTTATTATTTCCATCACGGTTTATTTGATGAACGAATAGCAAATAAAACAAGGATGATTGGGCAGGAAATCATTGAAAATTTTATATGGTTATGTTCCTATCATAAGAACAAAATAATCTAATAACTATCTTCTAATTAAAAACTTGCATTCCATAGGTTATCGCATCAATGATTTTAGTAAATAAACTTTTGAAATTGCATGGAATAATGATTTAGATATTGAAGTTAAAATCATTTAGAGTTTATCTAAAGACGAGAATGAAAAAAATAAGCAAAAAATTAAGTTTTAGTTTTTATAAAAATTTCTTCGAAGGTATCTAAATCTTGTTTACTTATTATTCTCTTCTTTATAAAATCTGTAATTTCCAATTTTTTAAGAGTTCGACCTTCTTGTTTGAAATTAATTCCACATAAAATTGAAGAAATATTTATTATAGAATCAATAATTGGTGTTTCAACTCCTAAAAACTTTGCTAAAGAGGATATGGGCACAAGTCCAGTAGGCACATCTTCTGTAAAGTATCTAGTTATTAATTGTTTTGGTGCCATAATATTTTTGTATGCTTTTATGTCTTGAATAGCTGTGTAGATCCGATTTTTTTTAACATTATAGGATTTTTTTGCCCACTTACAAAATCTTAATTGTTTGAAACCCAAAATTTCAAATATTTTATTCAATTCATTTTGAATAGTTTCAAGGACTTCACATGTACGAGGGGTTGCGCCCCCTGCATAAAATTTAAATTCTCTTCCACAATCCATGGCTCCAGCATTTAATAATGAAAGCGTTGGATGCAATAGCATTCCAATATTATTTAATGTCATTTCTAGGTAATCATCTACAGCATTTAGTTGAGGAAATACTTCTTTTAAGGTATCATATATAAAGAAGGTGTCTTTTTCGGGAAATGCAGCAAGATCGACATTATCTTTAATTCTAAGGATTTTTACACCATTCTTTTTTAGTTGTCTTGATGTAAAAACTAATGTTTGAGTTTCGGCAATGAAAATAGGAAATAAGAGCCCTTTTTTTTCAATTGTTCGTCGAAATTCAACGGCACCAAAAGTTCTTCCAGGATTTAATAGGATTATTTGATCAGGAGAAAGATATTTTGCCATTCTATCAGCAATTTCTTTATGTGCGGAAGCAGGGACGACTATTAAAATTACATCAACGTCTCTTATTGCTAATTTTAAATTTTGTGTGACCAAATTACATTGAAAAAATCCTTTTATTTCCCCAGACACTTTAATTCCACCTTTCTTCTTTATATCCATGATTCTTGAAAATGAACGATTATAGAGATTCACTTTATGTCCTCTGGAAGAAAGATATGCGGCAAATGCGCGACCACCATTTCCTGCTCCTATTATACAAAACTTCATTTATCTATCACCCCAAAAATAGATTTTTCTTTTTTATTTAATAAATTGATCAACTTTAAATCTTGTAGATTAATGATGATATCTTTAACTCTTTGTATCTCATCATATTTTTTTTTTCTTAAATCGTCCCAGGAGTAGCAACCACCATTAATTATTTTAGTTTTAATTTTTCCTTGAGCGTATTTATTATTTACTAAATGGGGGGCATCAAAAATTCCGTATTTTACGAGACGATTTAAAACCTTATAATTAGTATATGGATTTTGAATTTCCTCCTTATTCTTAGCTAGATACGGTATTGAGTCAATTATCCACTTCGCTTGATTAATTAATTCTTCTTTTCTTTTTAATATTTTATCATTAATTACATCAATTTCACTTGAATAAATCCCATTTATAACTTGTTCAACAATTTTACAGCTTTCAATTACATCTTTTGGAAGAGCAGCGTGAGCAGCTTCTGAATAACTAACTACATGAACAATATCTGGTTTTATTGCTAGTTGAACTATAGTTGCTGTTGCCAATTGACCTTTAGCTCTACTTAGATCCACTGGAAAACTGGCTAATCCCGTCCTAACTTGTTTGATTACTGAAAATTTTTTATCAATTAAAGTATGAAGTAATTCATTTTTAGCTAGAATCTTAGCTAAATCCATATCAAGTGAACTGGAGGGAGGTGTATTAAACATATATTGGGCGATAAAATGTCTTACCCCTAATTTTTTAGCTATTATCCCACTTAGATACATATCAGCTACAGCAATAGCATCTGGAGCATCTCTTAAGCTCCAGTGATGAGAATCATTGATTTCGACGGGAATGTTGTTATCACTATGCCATTTTATCGCTTCTAAATGCTGTTTTATGGATTCTTTTAACGTTAACGGCCCTCTTCCATCCATTTGATTAAACCAAAAAATGGGGATGGCTGCCCAAGCATTTTGAATAGTTTCTCTGTATAATTCAGCTAACTTTATAAAATCCCGAGTTCCTGCATAGATTCTTAACATTGGAAAATTTCCTGTTAATCTAGCTTTATGTAACTCCAAAAAATCTTCTTTTGTCCTGATAGGTACCCCTCCAGCCCCAGATAACTCTTTAACCTGACTCTCGGGGTGGAAATAATTGGCTTGAGTATTCTGATCAGGAGCGATTGAGATTATATCTAAAATCTCGGCATCTGCGATTTTCTTTATCCCATTTAAAGTATCTTCCATATTTGATAATCCAAAATGGGCTCTTATTACAGGAAAGGGCTTTTTCCATCTTATCCGAGATATTAAATCAAAAGGAACCTTTATCTTTTCTTCCGGAGCTACCAAATCTTTCCTTAAAATCGAGATTATTTTATGCTTTGATTCTCCTCCGATAAAGTACTCATGGAAAATATTAAACTCTTTAGCAACTCTAACTACTTCTGGAGTACCTGCAAAAAATAATTGTTGAGGTTTTTCTTTCAATTCTAAATATTCTTGTTTAAACTGTTGAAGTATTGGTCTAAGAGTAGAGGGCGTTAATCGATAACTAAGCCCTAAAATACCTGGTTTTAACATTTTGATTTTATTAATAATCTCTGAATTTGGTACTGCAGGACCTAAGAAAATACATTCAAATCCTAATTGGGTTGCTATATTCATAAAATTATAGGTTCCTGCTACATGTACGCATTGACCAATACATGCCGTTAATATTTTTTCTCTTTTTTCCTTTTTGATATTATTATTAATTTTTATCATAAAATTACCTCCAATAAGGAGTTTTTGGAGTGTTTATTTCTCAATTATTCCCAAAATCGTCTTGGAGGATTGCCCCAAGCCGATTTTTGTAGTTTAAAAATAGGCATATTTGCAACTTTATGAATTGCTATACAAATATACATAATCAACACTATATTATTATAGAATTAATTGATATTTAAGTATAATGATCCTTTAAATAGAAATATATATACTATTTAATTAAATAGATAACCTTTTAATTAAAGAGAATTGTCTATAAAATAAATAAACTTATATACTTTTATATATAATTTATATATTAAGAAAGAATAATTTTCTATTTAAAATAAAAATTTAGTCAAATGGTGATTTTATAAGTCAGACTCAAAGGAAAACCACGTTGAGCATAGTAGAAAATATTTATAAGGCTTTAAATGATGGTAAATATCATACAATAAGCGATATTTCTCAAAAAGCTAATTCGAATTGGAGTACTGTTAAAAACCAAATTGAACTTATAAGAAAGATCCAGGGTCTGCCTAAAATTAAAATTATCCATGCATCAAAACAAATTTTAGTAAGAAAAACTGACTAAATCTTAGACTTTAGTGAATATACTAATATTCAAAAACAATTTTCAATAATTTGTAAATATCAATAGAATTTTTCTAATTTTGACCTAAAAGACATAAAAATTATAATTTCTTAAATATAAGTAATGAATAATTGTTTTTTTTAATTGAAATTTAATTATATCTCCAAGAATGATTTATGAATAGAGTCTTAAAAAAAATAAGGGAAAATAATAAAGAATTCATAACTTCCGAAGAATTAAGAAATTATTCTAAAGATTTATATTATAATTATAGAATTATTAGTAATTATTTAATTTCTCGTAAATATTTAGTAAAAATCTTAGATGATATTTATTATGTGAAAACCGATGATGAAATAAAGCAGAATGTAATGAAATATCCAATTCTGGAACTTGTGGCACTAGCATTAAAACATTATAATGTTAAAAATTGGTATTATGGACTTTATACGGCATTGGATTTAATAAATATCGATTATGAGCATCATGATGATTTTTATTATTTAATAAATGATCGAATTTTAAAAAACAAGCCAGTAAAAATATTAGGAAAAAAATTTAGGTTTTTAGGATTTAAAAATGATCTCTTTAATTTTGGAATCATAAATGATAAAATTAAATATTCAGATCTTGAAAAAACGATTTTAGATTTAGTTTATTTATGGGAATATAATCAAAAGAATGAAAATAGAATATTAATTGAGCTCTCTAAACTGTTAGATGGAAGTTCTGAAAAAATTTTATTGGAATATTCAGAATTTTATCCAAAATCTACAAGTAATATCTTAAAAAAAGCATTAAATAAAACAAATTAAATTTTTCCTAGTTTTTCTTTCTAGGATTACTCATTAAAATCATCTTTTAAATTTGATATTTTTTTATCAATATAATCTAATAAAATCAAATTTTCAGGTTTTAGTTTGATTTTTTCTATATCTTTTGATATTTCATTTAAAACGTTCTTTTTTTTTGAACGAATTCGTATCCTTGAAATAATATCAAATTTTAACTTTTTATGTTTAAAGTCTCTTTTTATCTTCACTTCTTTTTTGTTTGTCAAATTTCCCATCTATTAATTGTTTTTTTAAAAATTTTTTTTCCCAATGCTTCATTTTTTCTAAGTTTTTAAATTCTTCTCCTTTAGGATGTTCTATTTCTGTAATAAATGTATAAGACTCTATTATATCCGCATCTAAAGGTTTAGTTTTCCCACATAAATTACAAACAAGCATTTTTTCATTTTTCTCCTTTGAAGGAAGCATCATTCCTTCACAATTTTTACAAAATTCAACCATTTTAAATCAAAATCTCATAAAAAAATATTGATTAATTTATAAAAAGACGAGTTCATCCTCTTCAAATTCTATATACTTTTCACTAGTTATCTCAAGCTTATTGATCACTATCTTTAACTTAGAAATTGCTTTTTCTATAACATTTTTATCTTTAATCCTCGTACATACAAATTTACCAGTTGAAAATAACAGAAATACTGCACGTGGATTTTTCATATTATAAATCAACCCTGGAAAAATTTCAGGTTCATACATTGCATATTCTAGTAGAATAGATGCCTTGTTTAAATTTAACATTGTGTTTAAATTACCATTTGCTACGACATTTTGAATAACTATTTGAGGTTCAGGTAATTTAATCCCGATTTTCTTCATCTTCTTAAATAAGATAGCAACTGAAATTTGAGCATCTTCAATAACTTCAAGTCCTGTAATTACCATTTTCCCTGTTGAAAAAATTAAAAAAGTTGCGTGAGGTTTTTCTTGTCTCAAAATTAATCCAGGGAATCTTTCTGGGAAGTATTCAGCATCCTTGAATTTTCGTGCAACTTTTATAAGATCTATCTTTTCTGTAAGGTTTGTATAAACAGTTGCAACAATATTATTTATTTTATAGTTTACTTCGCGATCCGATTCATTAGCTCCATATGAATCTTTAATATCTTCCAAACTTAATTCCTCCTTTCATTTTTTATTAACTTAATAATTTCCATTTTATAAATCTCATGATTCCCGGTTTTATCTATTTTCTTGAGTAACCTATTAAGTTGTCGTCTCGCAATAGGTCTAAGAGATTCAAAGTTAATCTTTATATTTTCATAATCAATAGTTTTCCTACATATATCCTCCTCTTTAAATTTTAAGTGCTCTCTACAAATTTTACCTCTGTGATGATGTTTTTTACATTTTGTACAATAATATTTATTCATTTTGATCACTATTTTCTTTAATCATATGTTATTGTTTATTACTGAAGTCAGAAATACCAATTTTACTAAATCATTCAGATTTTAATAGATATTATGGAAAAAATAAAACAATTATCAGCCCACTTCTAAAATAAATAGTTTATGGTCATTAGGAATATAAAATTTATTTTTTGTTTTTATTATGACTGAATGAAAATATTCTGTTAATCCTAGAAAACCTCGTATAATTGATTTATCTTCATCAAAAGAGAATTTAACCACGGTAATCGCATTATTTGCCTTTATTTTGACATCATCCTGTACCCTCTCATCTATTAAGGGGAGTTTCATCTCTGAAACGAGTTCATATACTCGTTTTAAAAAATTTTCGTCTTTATTCATTCCATCACCTATATATTTTTACAATATTATTTTAAATTAATTTCATAACTTTCTTCGCGGAATTTTTTTAATTTATCTTAAATTTAACCTTTAAATTGATAAATTTAATTAACAAAACCTAAAATTTCCCAAATAAGAACAACTAACTTTATATTTCGGTACTATTTGAATATTATATTTTATATTCAAACTAATTTAAAGGTACAATTCCGGAAAATAAATATCAAATCATTTTTATTTCTAATTCATTAATATAAATCAATATATTTAACTTTTTCGGTAAATAATTGTATAATTTTGACATTTCTTTAAATTGGCACTTTTAAATTATAAGTTTATTCTAATCACATAAAAATTTCAAAAATTCGAGTATATCTTTAATTTCTCATAAATTTTAATACGCTTTTATGATTAATTTTAAAATGTGGATCTTAGAGTTACTTATTGTGATTTGAAATAAATGCGGTATATATTATAATGAGTGTGTACGCTGATGATGTTGTAAGTTTTACCTCAGTATTAAAAATTGCTTATAATTTTCTGACTGGAAGAGATTATTTAATAAAGAAAAAAACTAAAGAAAAAAAGAAATTAATTTCAGTTGCTTTAGGATTTCCAGACTTAGTTTATGCCGCAGATTCTATTCCTGTTTTTCCAATTCGGATGGAGAAATTTAAAATTAATTTGTATTTACTCGCACTCAATACAGCCAAAAGTTTATTTGGATGGGATATAACAACCAATCTTTTAGGAATTGCTCGTCAATTAGATTTTCTAAAAATTGTTGATTCAATTATAAATGATGTATTGAGTACAATAAATAAAAAATACAATGAAATGTACGATTTAGGGGTAATTGATGAAAAATCTCCCAATTTATGTTATGGAGTAAATGCAATTTATGGGATGCATAAATCTCAATATGAAAATATAGACGCTAATTTAAAATTTAAAATAAGATGTTCTGAGTGGAATAATTACTCAGAATCATTAAAAACGATAATTCCAAACCAAATTTGGATAGATATTCCCTCTGGGGAACCTGAAAATCAAGAAAAGTCTTTAGAAGTTATTAAGGACAGCATAGATAAAGCAATTACCGAGTTAGAAGACATTACGGGCAACATAGTTACTGATAACAGTTTGAAGAAACAATTTCGCATTGGAAATCAAGTAAAAAGATATTATAAAACGATATTGCATGAAATTGGTTCTTCCGATTTTTATCCTTGTAATCCTGCTACATTTGCGGAGATTTTAGGTCTTTTAACTATATCATTCCAAGATTATAATTCTAATGCCCAAAGATATCTAGAAAATATGAGTCAGCTGGTAAAAGAAATGAGAGAACGAGTAAAGAAGGGTATAGGTATGGATGTTTCAAACACTCCTCGATTACTCATTTCGCCCATTTTCAATGGATGGGAACCAGAAATTCATGAGATGATTTATAGATTCGGAGGACGAACGATCTATGCAGATTGGGATATTCTAGGACTATTGGAGGAGATTCCTGTTTCCAAGGATTCAGATCCAATCATGGATTATGCTTCCTTTCTTTTAAATGCGTCTAAAAAGGGAGTTCATTGTTTAAAGAATTGCGATGTATTAGTAAATTCATATTTAGATTATTCTAAAAAATGGAGATTTAATGGGGTTATTTTCAATCAAGTACTTGATTGTCATACCAATAATTCAAACTGTTATGAATTATTGAAAAATAAAATTAGAAATGAACTTAGAAAACCTACTATTATTGTTCGGTTTAAGAAAATAGGAGAAAATATAGAAGATCTTAAATTAAAATTAGCTCCTTTCATGGATATATTTACTCAATAAAATATTATTATGCTTTACGTACCAAAGAAATCTGAAGGTTTGAGTAAGTGTTGATCTTCTTCTTCCTTTTTTGCCTTTTCATGAGGATCCACCCATCCTGAATCATCTTTTGCTTTGCTAGTCAAGCCTGGAGATTTGAGACTTGTGGGGGCTACATTAATGCCTGTAGATGCTGAAATAGGTTCTGGTTGTTGTCCTGGTGCTATTGATTGAGTAGGCACATAATTTAAACCTCCCGCTTTCAATCCTTTTAATTCACTCATAACTTTTTCTAAATTCATAGTTTGTACACTCTTATTCATTGTATCCATGATTTCTTTCAATGATTTTGAAGTCTCTCGTAGCCCTTTTGGGTTAATTCCTGTAAGTAATGAATCTAGATTCGCGCTTATACTCTCATTTAAATCCTTTAAAGATTCTAAAACTGTACTCCAATGCTTATTCATTTGAGATTCAATTGCGCTAATCATCTTAATTGTTTCATTCATAAAATTAACATGAGCTTCATATCTCTCTTCATCCTTTGCACGTAAGTCAGATATGAGCATTATTAGCTTCCTTAAGGCTTCTTTCTCTTCACTCATTTTTAACCAAAATATATATTATTTTTTCTATTATTATTATGATTATAAATAAATTTATATGTATTCATTTAGTCAACAAACCAATCCAAATATTTCTATAAATTTAACTAAATAATGCTGAGATAAATAGGAAAATGCCAACTGAACATTTAGAATGGATTAGAAATCCGAAAATTTATGAAATCAACACCTGGCCTTGGCTTAGATCATTATCAGATAGATTTAATTCTCCAATTACTTTACAAAATATCCCAGATGAAATTTTTAATAAAGAAATTAATTTATTCGACGCTGTTTGGCTAATGGGTGTATGGGAAAGAAGTCCAGCAAGTAGAAAAATTGCTCTAGAGCGTCCAGACCTGCAAAAGGAATTTCATAAAGCTTTACATGAGCTTCGAGAAGATGATGTAGTAGGTTCACCATACTCTATATATTATTATCATGTTGACAGCCACCTTGGGGGAATTGATGGTTTAAAAAAGGTCCGAAAGCAGCTAGCTACCCGAGGAATACGATTAATACTTGACTATGTTCCTAATCACGTCTCAATCGATTCTCTCTGGACTTTGGATTCTAATTTATTTATTGAAGGAACATTGGATGATCTAATGAATTATCCGTCTGATTTTTTTAGTCTTTCAGGGAAAATTTTCGCACACGGTAAAGATCCTAATTTTTCTGGATGGACAGATACCATCCAAATAAATGCATTCTCAGAAGAAGCACGAAAAAAGTCAATTGGTACATTATTGAATATCGCTGAATTATGTGATGGTGTTCGTTGTGATATGGCAATGTTGATGACAAATGGGATATTCAGTAGAACATGGGGAGATAAAGCGGGAGAAATACCTGAAAAAGAATTCTGGCAATACGTTATTCCAGCAGTTAAGAAAAAGTTTCCTCAGTTTTTATTCATCGCTGAAGTCTACTGGGATATGGAATGGGAACTTCAACAACAAGGATTTGATTTTTGTTATGATAAACGGTTATATGACTATTTATCTCACCAAGATGTTCAGAATATAAAAAAACATCTTGAAGCTGATTGGAATTATCAAAAGAGACTGCTTAGGTTCATAGAAAACCATGATGAGCAAAGATCAATAACCAAGTTTGGTGAGGAACGCAGTCTTGCTGCAGCAATAATTGCTATGACATTACCTGGAGCTCGTTTAATACATGAAGGACAAATAGAAGGTTTTAAAATTAGACTTCCTGTACAATTGGGTAGACGACAGACTGAAGAGAGTGAACAAAAAATTGTAGAATTCTATCAGAATTTGGTTAGAATCATACCAGGGAGCAATTTTGCTAATGCCAAATGGTCGATTTGTAATATTATCCCCATAGATTCCAATGATAATTCATATAAAAATCTACTTTCATATATATGGTGGGTTAATGATAATTATCTTCTGATTGTTATTAATTATAGTTCATATCCTTCAAAAGGTCATATAAAGATTGAACCCTTAAATTACGGTTCGAATAATTGGGTATTCAAAGATTTACTTACTCAAAACAATTACATTTATAAGGGAACAGACCTAGAAAATTATGGACTGTATATTGATTTAAAAGAGTGGAATAGCCACATCTTTATTATTAAAAAAGAAATTCCTTGATAAAACATATGAAAATGTGATTTATAGATGGACATTTTAAACCTGATTAAAATTATTGCTGCAATTATTTCACTTATACTTGCTTTCACAGTTGGAATTATTGTATTGCGTTTAAATCCGGATAATTGGTTAAATAGATGGTTTTTCTTATTTTTTATTTCCACCGCTTTAGGATTTTTATTTTACACAATTTACCATTCTATATACTCGGGTTCTTATTCTAAAGATTCAGATATAATTATCCCCCTCATGATAACAGCCCAAGTGTTCTTTAATTTTATCACTGTATCCTTGGTTATGACCGTGCTAATAATAGAAAAATATAAAAAGGTTGCGATGAGTCTAAAATATCTTGGAACTTTGTTTGCGTTATTTATTATAATGAGTATTGGGTATTTTATCTTGCCACCAACGTTAAATGAAGAAGATTATCTTAATGACGAGATAATTAATACTGAGACTGAGTTTGGTGTGCAGTTCTTAGCAAATGCTCTTAGAATTGCATTATTTGCTTATGTTGTTTATAAATATGTTATTATTACAAGAAAAATTGAAATTGAAACAAAAAGAAGAGTTCAATGGTTTTTTATGGGAATAGTTCTAGCTATTATTGGGCTTATCATCAATTTAATTGGAACTATTATATTTGAAATTGCTGCTTTAGTTATCATTGATGTTGGTATGGTTTTAATTTTTAAAGGTTTTTTAATATAATCAAAAATCAATTTCTAGTTAACTACTTAGAATTATAAAGAAGTTTTTAATAACATAATCTACTATTTTCTTTTATGAAAGCTGTCATCATTGCTGCAGGAGAAGGAAAAAGATTAAGACCTATAACTTCTTCTCGACCAAAACCCTTAATACCAATTGCGGGGAAACCCTTATTAGAGTATACTATATTAAGTTTAAAAGATTCTGGAATTAATAAAATTTTGCTCGTCGTTGGGTATAAAGAAAATTTAATTAAAGATTATTTTGGTGATGGAAAAGCGAACTTTGATGTCAATATTGAATATATCACACAAGAGAATCAATTGGGTACAGCCCATGCTTTTAAATATGGTAAGAATTTTGCTGGTAATGAACCGGTATTATTAATGTATGGAGATTTATTAGTAGAACCAAAAGCCTATCAAGAAATTATACAAAAATTTA
>Ga0209427_10003977_pt1 | contig 17188 bp, 17 predicted proteins | sample DeeMarSWOR136_30_FD_187465 | JGI IMG/M metagenome (GOLD analysis project Ga0209427, IMG submission 187465) | Marine sediment microbial communities from White Oak River estuary, North Carolina - WOR-1-36_30 (SPAdes) (version 2) | ecosystem: Environmental > Aquatic > Marine > Intertidal zone >...
AAAGCGCCGCTGAGCTTCACTGTTAAATACTTCATCTGATAGTCCAAGTCTGCGATAAGAAGTACGGTAGAATTGAATTTAACAATATGGCACGTATTCTTAAATCTGAGTTTATTTTTTCCCACGACAACATAATTAATTTGCGGTAAAATATTGCAGATAAGTGTTTGATGCCTTGTTCTAAATGCATGCAAATTTCAGGTCAAAGGTAGAAATATAGCCCAAAAGAATAGGGAGGTTTTGATGACCATGTTTTCATTAAATCGAAGAGAATTTCTTTACGCATCCGCCATAGGCATAACAGGGTTTTCCACAGGACTTTCACTCTGGGCCAGAGAGTCACCTAACAAAGCGACCATTGCGCTTGTGAAAACCGGCGACCGCAAACAAGGTGTTATTGACGTCCTTAATCTGTTGGAATTCCTTCCCATGAAAGGAAAGAGGGTTTTTGTCAAACCAAACTTTAATACGGCCGATCCTTGTCCCGGCTCTACTCATAACGACGTGCTTGGTACACTGGTCCGTGAGATCCAGGAGCGTGAAGCATTATCTGTAACCGTTGGTGACCGCTGCGGTCCTGGGACCACACAGAAGGTTATGGAAGACAAGGGAATTTTCGATTTGGGCAGGGATTTGAGATTCAACGTACTGAATTTCGAGTCCATGGGAGATAAAGATTGGATTCTTATTAATCCGCCCGGCAGCCATTGGGGAGATGGTTTCTACATGGCTCGTCCTCTGGTTGAATCAGAATATACTGTGACTACCGGATGCTTAAAGACCCATCAGTTTGGAGGTCACTTTACTATGTCAATGAAGTTGAGCGTTGGGGCAGTCCACCGAAAGCATATGATGCCGCAACTACATGGATCACCACACATGCGAAAGATGATCGCCGAGATTAACCTTGGTTACCAGCCTCAACTCATTTTAATGGACGGAGTTGAAGTCTTCACTGACGGCGGACCTATGACCGGTGAAAAGAAGACTGCGAATGTTATTCTGGCCGGAAAAGATCGGGTGGCCATGGATGCTGTGGGGTTAGCGGTGCTGAAGGATCTGGGGTCCAATGACACGATCATGAATACCAAGATATTCGAACAGGATCAGATGAAGCGGGCCGTCGAGATCGGATTGGGTGTTACGGGTCCGGACGAGATCCACATTGTCACCAAGGATGCCGAGAGTAAGGCCCATGCTGCGAAGTTAAAATCCATTTTAGCCAAGTCATGGGAGTCTGTTTAGGGATCTCTAAAAGGGTACATAGGACATTTACGCTATATGGCAGTTGTGTTCAACACAGATCTTTTATCCTGAATTACTTAAAAACAATTTCTTAAAAGGAGAAACCAATGACCGATAAGAAGCAAATGAACCGACGGGATTTTATTCAAAATGTATCGACTGGAGCGGCAGGAATAGCTTTTGCCAGTGCCTTGTCTACATTAACTGCTACCTCTCTGGCGGGTGCTCAGCAGCCGGACTATTACGATAAGATGGACATGAGCAAACTGGGGAATGTAGTGAGAGAACCCAACGTCGTCGAATTTAAGCCGTGGCAATCAATACACGATACGATTACCTCCCCTATGATCACGGCATGGGGTTCCATGGATATCCCCAGCTCCAGGCTCGCAATAGGATTTGCATATATCACTGCGCCTGATACCTTGGGCGGCAATACTCATTCACACGAGGATCATGACCAGTGGATATTCCTCATCGGGGGTGATGGGAGAAATTTCCTCGAATTCGATGCGGATGCTGAAATGTTGCTGGGTGACAAGGTCAGAAAGATTAACTATTCCTGCTATTTCTTTATTCCCAAAGGCACGCCTCACTGCCCATTAGTCATTAAACGCGTTGGCAAACCCATCATATTTATCGACGCCAGAGTCAATGAATAAATCTCACTGAGGCCAGTTAGGAGATGAATCAATTCAATATGACTGGTATGAGAACACCTATAGCTATCAATAAGAATTGTCCGTGAGTTATCGGAATGTCAACATGAATACAATGAGCCTATTCATGTTGCTATACACGTACTAATACGGAAGCGGGAGAGTATTATGGACAAAAAGACACAAGATGCCATGATCATTCGAGATCTCATCGAACGATGGGTGGTATACCGTGATGCCCTTCTTTGGGATAAATTTAGAACGATTTGGCATAACGACGGCCGAATGCGGGCAACTTGGTTCAACGGTCCCTATGAAGAATTTATACGGATGACCGAGGAAGGCGTTAAGCATGGCCTGAATATTCTGCATATTCTTGGAGGTTCTGCCATTGAAGTGCAAGGCACGCGGGCTGTCTCGATGACGAAATTGATCATTTTACAGCGAGCAACGTTGGATGGGATTATATGTGATGTCTCTACCTATGCCCGGCATCAAGATTTATGGGAAAAACGCCATAACCGTTGGGGCTTGGTCAGTCGGGAAACAATTTGCGATAAAGACAGAATCGATCCGGTGGATCACCGACAAACGATCAACTTCGATGAAAATATCTTGCATCAATTCCCCCAGGAATACAGGCACCTGGCGTATCTTCAGACGAAAATAGGCTATACCGTTGATCGCGATGTCCCTCGCCTGAGCGGAGGATCCTCATTACAAGCATTATATCAACGTTCCGAAGATTGGCTATCATGCAAATTATAATGGTCTAGATTATTGTATGCCTAACGATGGGTATGAACGGCGACCAGGACGGGCGGGAAAATGGGTTGCTGCTCTGTTGGATTTAGTTGCACCCGTCCTGACGCGTCATGCGCGTCGTTAACAGTAAGTAGCTGGGGGTCAAATCTTTAAACTTGACAAACAAGCCTCAGAGTAATGAATTGTTAAGGTGAAAGATCTGATCCCATATTCTCTTAAGGTGGCAAAATCACTCAATCTGTTTTAGTGAAAGGAATTCACAAGAAAGGAGAGACGAACATGAGTCTTTACAGCACCAGGAAAAAAAGTACGACGCGTAGAGGATTCTTTAAGAAAATCATTGCGGGTGCCGGCAGCCTAGCTCTCGCAAGCTCGATGCGGGAAGCTTTGACGCCCAATCAAAGCGAATTGATGGCAGCTCCAAAAGAGACGCAATCACCCGATGGGACAAAATACGGGAAATATTTTCTGAGCGATAACGGCGAGCCACCGAAAGCAAATGATTTTGTTTCTCTTAATAGTCTCCCTCCGTTTCCGGAAATAGCCAGTCCGCAGACTTATTTTCGAGGCGCTTCGGCATTGCCTGGAGCCACCGCCACAATAGGATGGCAGGTGTTCACCGCGCCGGTTTGCTGGGAAACTCCCCACGTCCACAAATATGATGAGTTCCTTATTTTCCTCGGCGCGGAACTGCCGGACCTTTGCAGTAGCTTTGATGCGGAGATAGATCTCTGGATGGGAGAGGAAATGGAGAAGCATACTATCACCTCGACAACCGTCGTCTTCATTCCTAAAGGCGTACAGCATGCCCCGTTGAATTTTAGAGCAATCAGAAAGCCCGTTCTCTTCCATGCGCTGTACCTGGGGCCCTTTCTGGATCGCACCCCGCGCGTCCCAGGCTTTGATTTAACTACTTTTGATTGGGGAGGACCTGTTAACATAAAGACCTTTGGTCCGCCCAAGAAGAACTAGAAAATTTCTATTCAAAAAATGCGAGTGTAAACTTTGATATCTGACCGATAATATCCCAAATGCTATTTGCTCCAAAAATAGGGGACGTTGTTGACTATCGTGACAAACTCTTGTTATTCATATTTGTCAGCAAAATCCCCTTTAAGACAAGGGATTAGGGATTATTGCCGTGGAAGGAGCTGTTAATACGGCAGTAAATGTTTTGCGTGACACAATCAATGATGCAGTTGGTGGCTGGAGGATATTGTGAGATGTGAAAGTCAGGACACTGGTTCCAAAACAATTGATAGAAATTGTACAAGATATCATTTGATCTCACAAATCAGGATAAGAAGTTCGGATTATTTCTTATATTACAGATTATTTGTGAAGGGTAAAACTCGTCGATATTATAAACTACATAACGTAGTGTTTAATAAACAAGGATGACGATTTCATTAACTTTGACACGTAAGCTAGACTTTTAGCCCATTTTCTCCCAACACAATATATTGACTTTTCAACCTGTTTTTATTGCCTAAAATCCAGTTTCCCTGTATGATTACCACTCTTTATAGAGAATTCTAAAGGTGCGTATAAATTAGGGTAGTTGTAACCCCTGGGAAAGCCTGAAAACTGTTGATAACATATAGTTATCATAACCCCTGCACCCCAAAAAATACTCTTCTTTCAAATAACGTTTCATCCCCGCCATAAATGGCGGGGTATTCACGTTAGATTTTAATAAAGGGGTCACCCATTAAAAGGAAGGTATATAAAGATGGCAGGCGCGTTCAAACAATATTTTGTAAGGGGTCCTAAACCTGAGGAAACGAATGAGACGATAAAACGATATATCGCAATGTTGGATGATGATGTGGTGAAGGGTAGCTTCTTTTTCAGCGCTCTCTTCATGCAGCCAAAATACTCCACTCCAGTAACGCCCTCGCATTACCATCCCTATTCCGAAGTACTTTTCTTTCAAGGACTGAATCCTGACAAACCGGAGGAACTCGGATGGGAAATTGATCTGTATATCGGCGAGGAGTTTGAAAGGTATACAATAACCAAGACTTCATTGGTCTATTTTCCGCCGCGGCTGGTTCACTGCCCCATTATTTCCAGAATGAAAAAACCAGTCTTCCACATTTATAGCGTTACGGGTCCTGTGGATGTGATAAATCTTTTTAATGGAAAAGTGAAACAGGAAGGCATCTTTGAAAGGCATTATGACAAGAATATTTTGAGCGGGCCTAAAGCGGGAGAATCTCGGAAAGAATACAGAAATTGCACAACCTATCTGGATGACGACGTCATAAAAGGCAGTTTCCATTTCGCATCATCTTTCGTGAGTAACGATAATCCTCTCCAGCAGCAAAATGCCAGATCCCATCCTTACGGAACTGTTTTGGGATTCTTTGGCATTGATCCGGAGAGCCAGTTTGAGTTAGGCGCGGAAGTTGAGCTGCTTATGGGTGACAAACTGGAAAAGCAAACCTTCAACAGATCTGCGGTCGTCTTTGTTCCCGCTGGAATGAAGTACTGTATCGCTAAGACTAAGGTTAACCGGCCATTTATATTTGTTGAGCGTTCAAGTGGTCCTAAACTGGTTTAAAAAGACATTTTACGTGTAGGATCCACAAAAACGAGGACGGTCCAGAACAACTCTTTGAAATAAAAAAGCAAACACCACAAAAAGATTTGATTTACAGGGTTTAAACCATCATTTTTGATCGTTAAATAACCAATCTAAAATTTTAAAGGAGGATTTTTCCATGGAAAACAAATACACCCGACGTGAAGTATTGGGATTGGTAGGAGCTGGTGCTGCAGTTTTAGGGGCATCCAGCCTTGCGAATTCTGCAACTAAAAATGAAGCTACACCTGAGCAACAGGAGGAACATGCTATGACACCTTTAAAGAAATTCAATAAATATGGTGAGGATCTCGAGTATCACCTGATGCTTCGAACATCTCCCATTGCCGCCAAGATGCTGGTAAGTGAATCCGATATTCCTGAAGGAGCGCTCAGGCCAAAAAAGGACCGTGGATATCATTTTTCCCAGTGTCAGGCCTTTGCTCTGTCTCGTAGGGACGGGATCACGGTCGCCATGCTGAAGGAAGATCACTGGTGTCCGGCCGCGCCCCTTGCCTATGGAAATGTGCCACAGAACCAACAGAGCCAGTCCTATGACTGCTTTCCCTATGGAAAATATGTAGGTATTGTCACAGCCCCGTTGAAAAACGCGAGTTTTATACCCGATGTGGTTATCGTCTGGTCCAACAACGCCCAGCTGAGGGCACTGATCCTGTCCATGGACAGAGCGGAAAGCTCTCAAATAAAAAGCCGTTTGCTTCCCCCTTCCTGTTCATATGCCGTGGTCAATCCCATACAAGATAACAACTACTGGATGGTACTGCCTGATCCCGGAGAGTATGAAAGGGGAGTGGGTACGGAAGACGAGATGATGTTCTCTGTCCCGAGTGCCAAAATGGAGGCCCTGATTGCCGGGTTGGGGAAAAGTGAGAAAGGATATTTTGCCTATCGTCATCATCATCCCTTCATTCGACCGGACTTTCCAAGACCCGATTTCTATAGACAGTCGTTTAAATCCTGGGGTCTGGATGCTGATGATACACTTGATTGGCCAGAATATAAATAGCGTATAGCGGGACAATCCTATAATCTCCTGTCAAGGTAAAAAATAAATATTATGATAAGATGGGATCAATGACATTTTATAAAGATGGCAAGGTTGATTGGATCGTTAATGGTAGGTTACGTTCTTTACCAGAAGGAAATAGATTGACGTATTTCCTTGATACATCTAAGTCTCCCATGGAGCTATCTTTTGTTGTTGAAGATAAAAATGGTGAGAAAAAGGGAACAGCTTTAAAAGTGATCATACAATCCCTCTCAAATGATAAAATGGAGCTCCTGACGGTAAGTTCTTTAAACAAATAGAGGTGTACGACAAGCAATAACCCCTAGGAATCCAATTGGAGGTTATTCCCTATGCGCAAGGCGATGCTATTTCTCGCTATGTTTACATTGACAGGTTTCCTTTGGGCGGCTGATCCGATCATTGGCGCTTGGAAACTCAATAAAGCCGCGTCGAGGACAGATACCACAGTAAAGGAAGTTACTGAGGTATATCGAGAGCTTGATTCCGGCTTGATCGAATTAACCTTGACAATAACCGGTGACGGTTATTCCGTTCTGTGGCAATATATTTGGCCGCCCAAGGAGGAGTCGCCAAGCGAATTCAGGGGCCATCGCGCGAGGGAGACATTTTAGAGGTTGAAACACTAATCTCTCCGGGGGAGTGGATCCTCACTCGTATGCGAGACGGCAAACAATATAATTCGATACACAAAATCATCAGCATAGATGGGAAAACCATGCGTCAGATAAGGAGCGGAAAAAGTCTCCAAGGGAGTCCATTTGAAGGAGTCTCAGTTTATGACAGGCAATAGCGCTATGGCATGCGTGCCTTAAGCTGTGCCCATTAGTTTCAACAGCGACTATCAGTGAGGATATTTCCCATTCGACTAATATAATTTTTTAATTCTAAACTTCTAAATACTTCATCTGCTATTCTAAACAAAATTCAATACCTCCAAAGTTTAGATTACGATAAGTATTATAGCATTCCAGGTAATGATTAATTTGGGTAATCACAAAACTTTCTAAAAAGTGAAGGTTTGCATTGATCTCGTCTAATATCCCGAGGCTTTTATTGGAAAATCCCTGAATCCATATCTCCGATAAAATAATCTGGAAACATTTAATGGAGCCCCACGGGTAAATCCGCGGTCCCATAAAATTACCCGTCTTCGCCTCCGGCTACGACGCGGTTATCCGCCTAAATTGTGGGCGACATCGCACGTCGTAGCAAGCGATCATTTGCGCATTCAACCACGGGCAAGTTCGTGGTTTTCTACGAAGGCGGATAAAGAATTTGTTATTTAAACCCATAGGATCCTGATGATTTATCGCATCAGGTTCGGCAAATACAGCGCTATTTCAGGAAAAAGCAATATGAGAAGATTACATATTATCAGGGCTGCCAACAGGGGCATCACACCCTTGAATATTGTCTCCAGGGGCACATCCCTTGCGATACCATGCACCACATATACATTAATGCCCACAGGGGGGGTGATAACTCCCATTTCACCGATTAACACGATGACTACCCCGAACCATATAAGATCAAAACCCAGGGTTTCGGCAAGGGGAGCGAAGATAGGGACAGTAAGCATTATCATGGCGAAGGCGTCCATGAAACAGCCACCTAATAGATATATCAGGATGATAATAATCATTATTAATGAACTGGGTAAAGACAGGCTGCCGGCCCAGACGGACAGTTCATAGGGGACTCTTGTAACAGCCATGAAATGACCGAATATGGTGGCGCCGGCTACTATTACCATAACCATGCAGCTGGTTTGAGTGGTGGCGGCTAAGGCCTTGATAAAACCTCTCCAGCTTATCTGCCTCCTGACAATAGCCATAACCAGAGTGGCGAACGCACCTATTGCCGCGGCTTCAGTGGGAGTAAATATTCCAAAAAAAATGCCGCCCATGACAATAATAAAAAGAAATACTGTTTCAAGGATACCCATGAATGATGAGATCTTTTCTCTAAAACCTGTTTTTGGGCCCTCGGGGGCCAGTGAAGGGTTCAGGGTTACCACAATATATATAGCCGCCATAAAAAGGAAGGTGAGAAGAATACCGGGAAATATTCCGGCCATAAACAGCTTGCCTATGGATTGTTCTGTAAGTATGCCATATACAATAAATATCGTACTGGGCGGGATAAGAATTCCCAGACTGCCGCCAGCAGCCACTGTCCCTGTTGCCAGGCCCATATCATATCCAAATCTTTTCATTTCAGGCAGTGCCACTGTCGCCATGGTAGCCGCGGTCGCGTTGGTGGAACCGGAAATGGCGGAGAATCCGGCGCATGTGCCTATGGTGGCCATTGCCAGACCTCCTTTTCTATTGCCCAGCATTACATAGGCGGCTTCAAAAAGGCGGCGGCTTATTCCGGATTGAAAAGACAATTGCCCCATTAATACAAAGAGAGGAATTACGGTTAATCCGTAAGAGGAAAAGATATCGAAGACGTCACTCGCCAGTAAATTTAATCCTGGTCCGAGCCCTTTAACATATATGAATCCTCCAAGACCAACCAGTCCCATGACAAATCCGACCGGCATGTTTGAGAAAAGAAATATTATGAGAATAATAATTCCAATTATACCAACATGTGTTAGATCCATTTATTTCACTTCTTTTATACCATTAATTATATATGTTATTAGAACAACACTCATAGCAAAGGAAGCGAATGCAATACCATATACAAAGGGGTAATAAGGCAATTGAAGGGTCATGGATACCTCCCCATAAAATTTCAATTCTTCGGCATAAAGGATGGAACGCCAGGAGAGAAGTCCGAAAAACACTAATGCCAGTGAATCTGTGATTGCCCGGATAATGATCCTTTCTCTTTTCGGCAACAGGCGAGTCACCAGGCTTACACTAACATGACCTCCTTTAATTGATGTGTATGCCATTGCAAATGCGGCGGCAACGGTTCCAAGAAATGATACGAGCTCATATGTGCCGGGGATAGGTTGAAGGAAGCTGAGGAACCACCATTTAAGTTTTAAATAAAGAGGACCACAAAGACGTAAGATTACATCCGCGGTTGAGAGCAGCATCATAATAACTATCGCTGCTCCGGCGATCAGGGACATATATTCGGATATTTTTTTTACTCCTGATTCAAATCGAATCATTTTTTATCCCTCTTGATAGATGCCTGAATAAAATTTACATAATCCTGCCCGGGAAGTCCCCTCTTATTGGCATTGGCAACATAATCCGTTATCACGGGATAAACTGCCTTGACCCACCTGTCACTTTCCTCTTTATCCAGTTTTATAATTTGGTTGTTTTGAGCGATACTATACTCTCTACCCTCTTCATCAGAACTATCCCATGCTTCACCGGTTTTAATAATCCATTCCTGATTAATCTCTTCAATTGTATCCCGAACGTCCTGAGGAAGGGATTCCCATTTGTGCCTGTTCATGATGACATACATAGCCGTGGAATAGGCCACTCCCTCAATCTCAATACTGTAATCAATTACTTCAGCCTGTTTCCATCCCTTAAGTACTTCAATCGGGCTGAAGGTCGCGTCGACAACGCCTTTTGAAAGGGCCTCATATACTTCGGCCTGGGTCATGGATACGGGAATACCTCCCAAGGCCTCGACCATTGCCGCGTTAAATCCATATGAACGGACCTTTACTCCAAGCATATCCTCCAGTTTTTCGATCTTTTTCTTGGAATGAAGCATGGCGGGTCCATGGGCATGGAGGTATAATATCTTGATCCTGGATGTTTCCTTGGGTTTAAAGTGTCTGTGGAATTCATTCAGCACCCTAGTTGCCTCAGGAGCCGATGCGAAACCGAGGGGGAGGGAGAAGGACTCCATAGCAGGGAAGACACCCCTGTTATACCCGAATACGGACTGACCAATATCCGTAATTCCGTTAAGGACCCCATAATAAATCTTGTCTGGTTCTAACAGGGTTTGCACGGGATAGTAAGTGATTTTTACTTTACCACCGGTTCGTTTTTCAACCTCGCTGCACCAGGCTTCAGCCAGCTTACTCTGAATATGGGTTGGAGGAAATTGGTTTGTGTAACTGAGTTCTATAACCTCAGCTGTCTTTGTATCCGATGAACATCCCCATAAAAGACAAATCGAAAAGATCAAAAACAGTTGAAGAAATCCTCTTTTTATTCCCATGAAGAATTCCTTTTTAATTATGATTTGAAAAGAGAAGAGATAACTTAATAGCACTGGGAACAAAAAAAAACAATGCTAAATCCTGATATTATTGTTTTAATTTTTGATAGGTCGATCTTTGAATGATTTTTTTGTGTAGATTAAACTTTGTCGAAATTAGAGACTACATAATGTAGTAGAAAATATATAAGGATAATGATTTCATTCACTTCTGGCATGTAAACTAGACTTATAACTTATTTTTTCACACCGCAATATATTGATTTTGAAACCGCTTTTTATTGACTAAGAGCAAGCTTTTTATATAATTCTATCCAGTTCAATTTCCTGCAGGCTAAGAATCTATCTCAATCGGAAGCCGAACTTCACTCGTGTCTTATTTCCTCGCTCCACATCATGCTGATCCTGAAAATCTATACCTGTTGTCCACGTTCAGACTCAATTATAGTTAGACAATCTTTTCTTCCAAACTATTAACCTCTAATTAGCAGGTCCCGTTATGGTAAATCACCTCAAATGGCTATAACTTCGCTCCTGACAGGAAAATATAGTCCTGTTAGGAGCTATAATAATTTCATCCATATAAACTAAGACAAACAACTATTCAAAATGGAGGGAATAAAAATGAAGAAACATTATCAATTATTTTTTTCAATAGTGTTGTTGGTTGGCTTCACACTTGTGGGTATTTTTTGTGTAGATGCCCAGGAATCAAAGGCTAAAGAAAAAATTAAATTCCTGGTCATATCCGAGGGCAAGGATATTCTGTACGCAATGCCGGCGGATGAACGCAAGAAAATAGAGGATGAAACCACTAATTTATTAAAACAAGACGTAAAGGCAGGCGCAATCCTGGAATTTTACAACATTCCTGGGTGGAACCGTACCGTGGCTGTTGAACAATACGAAAGTGTCGAAGCACTTTATAAGCATTTTGAAGGGCATCCCATATATCCATATACAAAATTCGAGGTCTACCCTCTTCGAAAGAGCGAAACGCAGACCGAAGGAGCCGAGCAAGCAAAGCCCGATGCAAAAATGAAATTCCTGGTCATAGCCGAGGCTAAGGATATTTTGTACTCAATGCCGGCGGATGAACGCATGAAACTAGAAGAGGCAAACAGTGAGTACATGAGTCAGTTGGAGAAAGCAGGTGATTTCCTAGAATCTTATGATATACCTGGATGGAATCGTTCCGCGTGTATTGAACATTACAGAAGCATCGAAGAACTTTACAAGCATTTTGATGGGTATCCTGGGTATCCATATACAAAATTCGAGGTCTACCCACTTATTGAGAGTGATATAATGAATTAATTGAGATGAAGCGACCTAATAAGGAAAGGAGGGATAAAAATGAAAAAACATACAATTTATTTGCTTATCTTCTGTTGTTTTTTCGCAATTGCATCCAGCGCTAATGCGCAGACCAAGGCTTCGGGAACTATGGAATGCGGGACTGCGGATTCGACGTATATGATTCAGATTCCTGGGCAGGAGGGTTCCTCATTTGCGGTCACGAAGAGCAAGTGTACGTGGACAAAATCTTTCACCATAGAAGGGATTGAATCCACGCACAATAAAGGAGTTAATTTTACTGAAACAACGGGTACTTCTGTTCAGGGGATCGGTTCTGGTGCCACCTATTATAAAAACGGAGATAAGACATTCCATAGAAGTAACGTGACGTATGATCCCAAAACGATGATTTATACTGTAAAATGGATGTACGTCGGTGGGACAGGCAAGTTTCAGGGAATCAAAGGAGGCGGAACTGGTTCCTGCAAGGCGAAGAGCGCAGAATTAGGCGCGGGGGTTACCTGTGAAGCCAGCGGTGAATACACGCTGCCAGCAACCAAGAAATAACCATTAGAATTCCGACTCCCAGGCAAACAATAGAAGGCCTTAATCACATTTAGGCATTGCCGCTATAAATGGCCGCTCCTCGGGCGGCCTTTTATTGGGAGCTTAATCTTCCTGTAAAGCTAATCTCATCGTGAGATGAAGGCGGAAAGCCATGTATCCCAACTGTATATGTTTTTATTGGCGGATAGGCGTTGCTCAGACTTAGTTAGTGTATGAAAGATAACAGCAATTAAAAAAGGAGGTATCAAAATGAAAAAGCATACCATTCATGGATTGTTGATCATTGTCGCCCTGGTTTTTTGTCTTTCTGTAGCCCCATCTGCGACCGCAGCATCAGCAGAGGAGGAAGTTCTGCAGTTGATATCAAATTATTTTAAAGGTTTTAATACGAATGATTATGAGTTAATGTCGTCAATCCATTGGCACTCTCCTGAAATATCATTCTTTGGACCAGGTAATACTAATGCATTCCTTACTAGAGGATGGGATCAAATTGCAGAAGTATTTAAATCTACGTTTGCAGAACCAGTAGGCACAATTTCTATTTCTTTCCATAATTTACAAGTTATAATGCTTGAGGATAATGTGGCTATCGTGACAGAGTATGCGATACAGACCATTAACCCCCCTCTTGTAGCTGAACAGCAAATAATGCAAATGAGGGGAACTCAAATTGTTAAGAAAATAAAAGGTAAATGGCAAATTGTCCATGTTCATTGGTCAACAATTCCTACAGAATAAGGAATGGATTTGTGTAATAATTAGAGGCAGGGTCACTGGCCCTGCCTTTTTTTATTATTACACCAATATATAGTGTATGACATTATGTAAACTGATGTCACTTTACTGCTATATCCCTTTAATTCTGAGTTTTTAAACACTACGCTTGGTAGTCTAAATAAAATTCAATATCTCCAAAGTATAGACTGCGATAAAAATGTGTAAAAGGGCATGATTTAAAATCGATTGTTATGAAATTTTTTGCAGATTGATTTGTGTAGACACAAATATGCAGATATTAAAGAGATTTTGTATTTCAGAAGGACGCTGGATCTATTTATTTAAGATTACTTATTGTAATCTTAGCCTGAATCATATAGAATGTGTCTTAACTATAGATGTATATGGGCAGATAATAATCAGAGAGAGAATTAAAAGAAGGGTATACCCATGCCGTTTAAGGTAAGATGCAAGCTGCTTGCCTTCACAGGTGATCCGGATAATTTTCCTTGCCATTTCGGTTACCAAATTGGCGATGAATTCACTTACGATGGTGAGAAATTCGAAGGTAAGATCTGCAACGGCCTGCTAAAAAACATGGCCCCAGTACTGTGGAATACTATTTTTTATGGATACGGGGACTATGACCGCATGATATACCTGTATACGGGCCTTAGTGCCAGCGACCCGAGAATGAAGAAGTACGATGGAATCGGCTTCCGCCCTCTGAAAAAAGCGCCGGATAAGGCTGATCCTAAGTACCTAAGAAGCATATCAGCCAAAAAACCGGATACTCTCATAAAAAGACCACGGGGATTTGTTTGTGATGATACCCGAACCGGGGCCTATTTCGTCTGTGAACCTATCGGCCTGGCCAGCGGCGGCGACATGCTGACTCATTACAACAGGGCAATGAGTATTCTCGAAAAAATTAAAGAAACTCCCGGGATGACCATTGATGAAATACTGAACAAATTTACCAAATGGGAACGGGAGGAGATATATCCTCCTATATACCCGATAAATGTGTCCCTGATGCTGGATGAAATGGCCGTGGTCAATTATATTGAATTAAGGGACGGGAGAGCCTATCCTAAAGATCCCCCTGTTTAAAAATCAGGTAGCCTTGATTTTTTTTCGATCTACTTATTAAAATAAGGACAAAGATTTTGTAGCCTCATAACGACTCCTTAGCTACCTTGAGAATGAATGATATATCTATTATAGACTAGATAATGTGTAGTATTATATAAACAAGGATAATGATTTTATTCATGTCTTGGCAAGCAATCTATGCTTTTTGCACCTTAAAAACATCATCAATATATTGATATTTCTCCTTTCGATTCTGATTGACCTACTTACTTTTTCTTTATAAAATATTATAGTAATTTTATTTCTCCTTAACCCTTTATCAATAGGAGGATTTCAAATGGGAAAATATATCAGAATGTGCAGGCCTAACTCCTGAGAGGATGATTTCTATCCTCTTGGGAGTATTATATCTAAATCCTTCATTTTTTTCTTGACCTAAATACTTTTATATATTTCTATACGAGATGTGAAAAATCAGAAGAATTATTATTTATTCGTTCGTAATAGCACTTATGGAATCAGCATATGCAACCATAACGCCCTTATAACTTTATGCTTTTAGTAATAAATGAAAGGAGTTCAAAATGGGTATGAAGTCTTTTATCTCTTTTATTATTGTTGCATTTGTTTTTATGATGGGCTGTGCCACTGCTCCAATTACACTAGAACCTCAGAGAACATCAGCTGTTATCAATGCATCAAAAGACAGAGTATGGCCTTTATTAGTCGAGGAAGTCAGTTCAAGATACTCGATTCAAGCTATTGAAAAAGAAAGCGGTTTAATCACAACCAACGTTTATAATGTACCGGTTTTTCAAGGAAATACTTTAAGTTATAGGAGGTATATTTTTATTGAAAACCCGGGAGCCAGATTTTCGTATGAAAAGTTACGAATGAATATGAATATATCTGTTGTAGAACTTGAACCGGGAAAGACAACTATTAATATTAATGCTTATTACGAGGTCTATGTTATTAATCAGGCTGGGCAGGGAACTACATGGTTGGCATTCCCTTCAAACGGTTCCGTAGAAAATGAGATTCTAACAAACATTGAGAATAAATTAAAATAAGGATAGCTTAACCTTCATTTCAGAATGAACTTGAGCAGAAGAATCCTGATATGTGCGACTAATTATTACACATAATCCGGCAATTAAGAGCGACTGACTACTAATAAACACGCTGGCGCAGATTTCAATTTCAACGGCTTTCATCCTTTTATGGTCATTGTTGCCATAAATCCGTCAGCCTCTTATTGCCACCGTGAGATTTCATATATCTCCAACATATCATGATTCTTGAACTCAGCAATGAATAAAGTTTTTATTAGATTTTGTAGTCATAACAAAATCAGATGTTCTAAAAGTGAAGATTACGATAAGAAATGTCACATAGGCGTGTATTATAAACCTCGTTGATATTATAGACTAGATAATGTAGTAGTAAATGAACAAGGATAAAGATTTCATTCATGCCCCGGCAATTATACTTAGATTTCCTGCTAAAATAATCAACCACAATATATGGAATTTCTGACTCAACCTGTTAAACTGATTTGTCTTGAAATATATATGTTTCCAAATTATCATTCTGTGTAATAAATCATCATTTTTTCAAATAAAGTCTAATTAGGGGGTTTCATCATGGGAAAACACTTTAAAAATTATTCTCTTCGCTTAAAAATTATACAGATAATATTCTTGAGTATATTCCTTCTATGTCCTAGTGCCAACTCAGAGGAAGATCCTTCGGAGAGTTTAAATAAGCAAGTTGTTGCGCTTTATCAACAGGGACGATATTCCGATGCAACAGGAATAGCTGAAGAGGTGCTGCAATTAAGGGAGAAAGCCCTTGGGCAAGATCATCCTGACGTGGCAACTTCCCTGAACAATCTGGCGGCACTTTACGAAGCGCAGGGCAAGTATGCTGAGGCCGAATCTCTCAACAAGCGATCACTGGAAATACGGGAGAAAGCCCTTGGGCAAGATCATCCTGACGTGGCAACTTCCCTGAATAATCTGGCGGCACTTTACGAAGCGCAGGGCAAGTATGCTGAGGCCCAACCTCTATACAAGCGATCACTGGAAGTATGGGAGAAAGCCCTTGGGCCATATCATCCTTATGTGGCAACTTCCCTGAACAATCTGGCGGAGCTTTACCGAGTCCAAGGCAAGTATGCTGAGGCCCAACCTCTCTACAAGCGATTACTGGAAATAGCAGCTGAATACAATTATCGAGATATTTCTCATTTGAAAAAAGAGCAAATTGATGATGCCATTTCCGACTTTAATAAGGCCATTGAATTAAATCCAGGAGATGCTACTGCATATATTTCTCGGGGAATTGCATATCATAAGCAAGGCCAAATTGATAATGCCATCTCTGATTACAATAAGGCTATAGAGATATACCCTAAGTTTGCTGCTGCCTACCAAAACAGAGGCAATGTCTATTACTCTATGGGTAAATATAATAAAGCAATCTCTGATTACAACAAGGCCATAGAGTTTAATCCCAAGAATGTTAATGCCTATATCAATCGAGGCAATATCTATCTTTCTAAGCGTAGGTATAATAAAGCAATCTCTGATTATGACAAGGCCATAGAGTTTAATCCCAAGAGTGCTAATGCCTATATCAATCGAGGCACTATCTATTTTTCTAAGGGTGAGTATGATAAAGCCATCTCTGATTACAACAAGGCTATAGAGCTGAATCCAGAGGCTTCTGTCGCCGAAGGATTACGGCTTCATGCCATGCGCCTTTTCAGTAATAAAGTCTCTTACGAGAATATTCCAACCAATTGGGTGCTTCCTTCGATAATGGGCGATATCAATATATGGGGATTGGAGTGATTGCAGAAAAAGAAGTAACCATAATATTTTTAGGTATATAAAAAGTGCAGATTACGATAAGCAACTATGATGCATAATAATGGAGTCGACTTGTGAAGAATGGTATCTGAAACTTAAACAGATAAACCATTTTTCATAGAGGAGGCTTCAATGAAAAGAGAAAGAAAGGAGACTAAGGCAGGAGAAGATT
>Ga0209427_10003980_pt1 | contig 17183 bp, 14 predicted proteins | sample DeeMarSWOR136_30_FD_187465 | JGI IMG/M metagenome (GOLD analysis project Ga0209427, IMG submission 187465) | Marine sediment microbial communities from White Oak River estuary, North Carolina - WOR-1-36_30 (SPAdes) (version 2) | ecosystem: Environmental > Aquatic > Marine > Intertidal zone >...
CCAACGAATAGGGCTTAAGCCATATGGGGAAAGTGAAACCGCAGAGGATGCACAATCCCCAGCTTCAGCTACAGGGGGATTTTCTTTTACCCAGTCAATTAAAACAAAGCCTTTTTGGCTTTTCGGTTCGATACTATTCTGCTTCTTCTTTGGTGTGCTACTGGTTACGGCGCATATTGCCCCCCACGCCACTGATATCGGGATTTCAGCCGCCACAGCCGCCGGCCTAGTCGCCATTATTGCCGGTACCGGTATCATCGGCAAGCTTCTCATAGGTTTTATCGCTGATAAGATAGGATATAGATTATCCCTTAGTATCTGCCTTGTCGGGTTTACAATAGCTCTATTAGGGTTTCTATTTGCCGAAGGAATCTGGACGCTCTATCTGTTTGCCATCGTATTTGGCATTGCTTATGGAGGTGTGATTACACTACCGGCAGCAGTAGCCGCAGAATTATTCGGGCTCAAGAACTTAGGTGTGATACTTGCCACTATTTTCCTTTTCGGCACAGTCGGAGGAGCTTTGGGAGCACCTATAGGCGGGGATATCTTTGATACAACCGGAGGTTACGGCTTGGCCTTCTTAATCTGCGTAATAATTGGGGCTCTGTCCATTTTTCTCAGTTTGCTCCTACTCCGATATAAGGGTAAAGAAAAGACGCATAATCTCTAGATGCTTCTACACTATACGTTTAAATATATTTAATTTGGAGTCTGGGACTAACAAAATTGAAACATTTACACTACGGCTGGACCCTGGTTATTGCTGCTAGCTGCATAGGTTTCATGATTTCAATCATCGTATTCACCTTTGGCATATTCTTAAAGCCTCTGGCGATGGAGTTTGGTACTGGGAGAGCAGCTATATCACTCGCCCTTGCATTAAGCACGTTATTAGGCGGAGTGTTCGGCATTGGCTTGGGAAGGTTAACCGATAGGTATGGTCCTCGCATCTTAACCACGTGTGGCGGTATTTTAGCCGGCCTCGGCTTGTTCTTAATGTGGCAGGTCAATTCCATCTGGCAGATATATCTTTTTTACGGACTGCTTATGGCTATAGGACTTGCCACTTTTGATATTTCTATTTTATCGACAATACCCAGATGGTTTACCAAAAGGAGAGGGGTAGCCCTCAGCATTACTCATACTGGTTACGGGGTGGGAGGAATGGTCTTGGTGCCTCTAGCCCAGTGGCTCATATCCTCCTACGGCTGGCGGCAAGCCTTCTTTGTTCTGGGTCTAGCCACCCTTATAATCATTATCCCCCTTGCCCAATTTATGAAATACAGCCCACAACGAATAGGGCTTAAGCCATATGGGGAAAGTGAAACCGCAGAGGATGCACAATCCCCAGCTTCAGCTACAGGGGGGCTTTCTTTTGCCCAATCAATTAAAACCGGCCACTTTTGGCTTTTTGGCTTGATATTATTCTGCTTCTTTTTTTCTCTGCAGTTGATTGTGGCACATATTGCTCCCCAGGCCACTGATATCGGGATTTCAGCCGCCACAGCAGCCGGTATAATCGCTGTTATCGCCGGTACCGGTATTATCGGCAAGCTCCTCATAGGTCCTATTGCTGACAAGATAGGATATAGATTATCCCTTAGTATCTGCCTTGTCGGATTTACAATAGCTCTATTAGGGTTTCTATTTGCCAAAGGAATCTGGATGTTCTATCTGTTTGCCGTCATATTTGGCATTACCTATGGAGGTGCAATTACACTACCGGCAGCAGTAGCCGCAGAACTATTTGGACTCAAGAACCTAGGTGTGATATATGGGGCCGCCATGATTTTTAGCGCACTTGGAATGACCCTGGGGCCAATAATAGCCGGGAGTATCTTTGATATGACCGGGGATTACAGCTTGGCCTTCTTAATCTGCGTAATAATTAGCGCCCTGTCTATTCTTCTTAGTTTGCTCCTACTCCGATATAAGGGTAAAGAAAAGACGCATAATCTCTAGCTGCCTTGCGCTATAGGTTTTAATATAGTTAATTATGGGTTTGAGGCTAACAAAATTGAAAAATCTATACTATGGCTGGATCTTGGTTATTATGGCTGCCTGCATACTAGGCATGCAAGCGCTTATGTTCTATGGCCGTGGTGTATTTTTAATACCTGTAACCACAGAGTTTGGCTGGGACAGAGGAACACTATCAGGCGCTTTTTCAATATTTCTGCTGGTATCTGGCCCTCTCGCCATCCTTACCGGGAGATTAAATGATAAATATGGTCCCCGAGTCCTGCTCACAGTTACTGGTCTGTTACTAGGGGCAGGATGCTTACTAATGTCACAAGTTAGCTCATTGTGGCAAGTATATTTGATCTGGGCACTTTTTATGGGAGTTGGTACTAGCTGTTGTATTATCCCTATTATGTCTACAATACCCAGATGGTTTACCCGCCGAAGAGGAACAGCCATAGGCATTACTTCTGCCGGCTTTGGACTAGGTGGAGTAATTTGGCCACTCGTAGCCCAAGAGCTTATATCTGCTTATAGCTGGCGACACGCCTTTTTTATTCTGGGTTTAATAGTCTTTGCCATCATTATTCCCCTCGCCCAGTTTATGAAACATAGCCCACAACGGATAGGGCTCAAGCCATACGGGGAAAGTGAAACCGTAGAGTATGCACAATCCCCGACTTCAGCTACGGGGGGACTTTCTTTTACCCAAGCAGTTAAAACCAGTCGGTTTTGGCTTTTTGGTTTAATAATTTTCTGCCTCTTCTTTTGCTTGCACGTAATAATGGTTCATATTGCCCCTCATGCTGTCGACCTCGGGATTTCGCTGATGCTAGCCGCGAGTATCATATCTATCCTAGCTGGAACCAGCGTTATCGGACGGCTTTCCACAGGCTTTATCTCAGATAGGGCAGGAGCTAGATTAATACTAAGCGTCTGTCTTAGCCTGCTAACACTAGCTCTTGTGTGGCTTCTATTTGTCGGAGAAATCTGGACGTTCTATCTGTTTGCTGTGATTACCGGTTTTGCCATTGGCGGCTATATGCCACTAGAAATACTAATAGTGGCGGAATTATTTGGTCTCAAGTCCTTAGGCATGATATATGGAACCATCATGATTTTTAGCGCACTTGGAATGACCCTGGGGCCAATCATAGCCGGAACTATCTTTGATATGACCGGGAATTACAACTGGGCTTTCTTAATTTGTATAATACTTGGTGCTTTAGCTATTTTTCTCAGTCTGCTCTTGCTCCGATACAAGGGTAAAAAGGACTTGGCAATATCTGGCTGAATCAAGTATCCTTAATATGAAGGCAAAGTAACTTCTTGAAATCCCAGCCGAAAAAGCAATATCCTAAAGGGCAAATTATAGAACTCTAAGTTCAAGGGCTATTTTGTAACAGTGCTAAAGGAGGACTAGAGTGTTTGATAAGGCTAAAATCAGGACAGCGGTTGCTTCTCTCATTGAGGCTATTGGAGAAGACCCTAATAGAGAAGGCTTGGTCGATACTCCCAGCCGTGTGGCTAATATGTATGCTGAGCTTTTTATGGGACTTGATAAGGACCCCACTGAAGAGCTAACAGTAAGCTATGAGGAAGGACACCGTGAAATGGTAATTACCAGGGATATTCCCTTCTATTCTATGTGTGAGCATCACCTTTTGCCATTTTACGGTGTGGTTCATATAGGTTATATTCCTGATATTAATGGGCGCATTGTAGGTCTCAGCAAATTAGCCAGGGTTGTAGAAATCATTGCTAGACGCCCCCAGATTCAGGAGAGGATGACCACCCAGATTGCTAATGCTATTATGGATGGGCTTAAGCCCTCTGGCGTGGCAGTAGTGGTTCAAGCTGAGCACCTGTGTATGATTATGCGTGGCATTAAGAAACCAGGAAGCAGTATTACTACCTCAGCTCTTAGAGGTGCCTTCCGCCGCCGGGCAGAAAGCAGGGCTGAATTCTTCTCCCTGATACAGAGTGTAAATAGGCATGGCTAATCTGAGGACGGGACTTGCCGGGGTTCTTGGGCTTCCATTTCCTGACCGCAGCAAGTAGCAACACCGTCACTGGCTTTGGTGCATAATACCTCAGTACCACACTTAGAGCAGCGATACCTTTTCCCTAATTGATTTGCCATTTAAATAATTACCCCCGCTAACCGGTTTGCCTTATTTCTTCAGTTCCATAGGTTGACCACAACAGTTAATTGCGCCTTTGCCCCCCTTGGTAACAATGAATTCAGCGCCACACTTGGTGCAGCGATACCTCTTACCTATCTGGTTTGCCATCTTATATCCCCCCTTCCATCAAATCTCAACGGGGTAGAGCCTCCCCCCCGTTCCCTCGATACAATTTAGCAGTCACCATATTATAAATTACAGGTTAAACGGCTGTCAAACCGCTAACCGCCCATAATCTGCAATATAATTTCTCTTGACCGGGGTCGGTTATCGAAGTCTACCAGAACTATCTGTTGCCAGGTACCAAGGGTTAACCTTTTGTTGCTAAAAGGGATTACTAACGAAGCCCCCAGTAGCGAGGCACGGACGTGCGAGTATCCATTGCCATCACCCCAGCGGCGGTCATGGTCATAAGGAATGTTTTCAGGGACGTTTCGTTCCCACATACTCTGGAAGTCAGAGAGTAAGCCAGGCTCAAATTCGATAGTGGATATGCCGGCGGTTGAGCCAGCGACAAACAGGGTAGCGGTTCCGCTATTTATATCCGTCTCAGTTACCTCCTGCTCTACCTGAGGCGTAATATTAATAATATCACAGTGTCCCTTCGTCTGAAGGCTAATTTTCTTGGTGACTACCATATCCCTACCTCCTATTGCTGATAGTTTAGCTCATCCCAGAGGATGTCCGCTAAATCAAATACAGGTCCGTCCTGGCATACTTGCTTAAGTCCGCTTTTCGTCTTCAGGGTGCACCCATAGCAGACCCCCAGCCCACACCCCATCATCACTTCCAGAGAAACCTGCACTGGCTTTGCTTTCAGAAGTTGCTGGTTTTGTGCAGCCATAGTCCGATACATTGAGGTAGGTCCACAGGCAAAGATCTGGTCCATCAGGTTTATATAGTCGGCAAGATAGTCGGTTATCATACCTTGCATACCTGTGCTTCCATCCTCACTAGCTGTAACATAGACCACAGGAATTGAAAGGAGATGGTTCGGCAATCGAGCCGCCGTTTTCACACCAATGAGTAGTGTTACCTGATGGCCCTTCTTTTGGGCTTCGTAGCCGAGAAAGTACAAGGGAGCAACGCCCATGCCACCAGCCACCAATAGCAGGTTCTGTGAGCCGGGATTGACGGAAAAGCCATTACCTAATGGTCCGAGCAGGTCTATATTATCACCAGCCTTACATTCCGAAAGCCACCGCGTACCCTTCCCAACTACAGCATATAAAAGGGCAATTTTGTTACCATCTCGCACATGAATGCTCAGCGGGCGACGTAGTAGAGTACTTTCTCCACAGCGTACCATGACAAACTGTCCCGGTTTGGCCTCAGTGGCTATTTGAGAAGCTTCTAACCAGACGAGGTAAACACCTGGCATGACTTCACTGTTAGAAATAATAGAGGCAAGGGCTTGCTTCAAACCGATTCCTTTCGACGGTAGTCCGACAAGGGTTGAGCGCTATAAATTTGACTCTCATTGACAAGTGCTTCCACTGCAGCTCGAGCCGTATCAAGAGAGGTAAAGCAGGGGATGCGCTTCTCGGCAGCCGCCCGACGAATTTGGAAGCCATCTCGCAGTGGAATACGACCCCCAGTAATAGTATTGACAACACCGCCTACTGTCCCATCATTAATAATGTCAATAACATTGGGGTGTCCCTCGCTCAACTTTTTGCTTATCATTGTTACTGGAAGCCCAACCGCTTTAATCATAGCTGCTGTGCCTTCGGTAGCATAGAGCTTATAACCTATCGATGAGAAGTTCCTAATTATGGGTAGTGCTTCAGGCTTATCCCTGTCGGCAATGCTGAGAAGTATTGCTCCTTGAGGCAGTAGCATCAATCCGGCAGCCAGAAGCGCCTTGGCCAGGGCAGCATCAAAGGTATAGTCAATCCCCATTACCTCACCAGTAGACTTCATCTCAGGACCAAGATAGGTATCTACACCAAGTAGCTTTGACATAGAAAAAACCGGGGCTTTAATACCTACCAGGTTTTGTCTTTTCCACAGTCCAGTATCATAACCCTGCTCCTTAAGGCTCTTACCCAGCATAACCTTGGTCGCCACGTTTATCATTGGCACCCCGGTGACCTTGGAGATAAACGGGATAGTGCGGCTGGCTCGAGGGTTAACTTCTAATACATAAACCGTTGACCCCTGGTCACCACCGGGCATGATATCGAACTGGATGTTCATCAAGCCGTTAATTTTAAGTGCCAGCCCTATTCGGATGGTGTAGTCAACGATGGTTTCTATCTCTGGCTCAGTCAGATTTACCCCGGGATAAACTGCCATAGAATCTCCGCTGTGCACCCCTGCCCGTTCAATATGCTCCATTATTCCAGGAATGAGCACCCGCTCTCCATCACCTATGGCGTCAACCTCTACCTCCTTCCCCTCCAGGTATTTATCAATAAGCACCGGATGCCCGGTATCCAGTTCCATAGCCAGGCTTATATAACGGATTAGTTCGCTGGCGTCATGAACTATTTCCATAGCTCTGCCACCGAGGACATAGCTAGGGCGAACTAATACCGGGTAACCGATGAGTTTAGCCACACTGAGGGCTTCTTCCACAGAGGTTACACCGGCTCCCGGTGGCTGGCGAACACCTAACCCGCTAAGGAAGTTCTCAAACCTGCGCCTGTCTTCAGCCAGGTCAATAGCCTCGGCACTGGAGCCGAGGATAGGCATCCCACTGCGAAATAGCGGTTCAGCCAGGTTTATCGCTGTCTGACCACCAAATTGAACTATAGACTGCGGGGAGGTATTACCAGAAGATTCAGATCCGCTTTCATTCTCCAGGATGTCGCGCAGGCTCTCTTCATCCAGAGCCTCGAAGTAGAGGCGGTTACTGGTATCAAAATCGGTGGATACTGTCTCCGGGTTGGAGTTCACCATAATGCTCTTATAGCCAGATTCCTGTAATGCCCAGGCGGAGTGAACGCTACAGTAGTCAAATTCGATGCCCTGACCAATGCGGATAGGACCACTGCCGATGACTACCGCCTTGTTTCCCGGCATGGGCTCAGCTTCGTTTTCCTGCTCATAGCTGCTATAGAAATAGGGAGTACCGGCATCAAACTCAGCGGCACAGGTATCCACCATCTTATACACCGGGCGGATGTTCCAGTCATGACGCTGTTGTCTTACCTGCTCCGGGAGTCTATCAGCCAAGGTTCCAATCTGCTCGTCAGAGAAGCCAAATCGCTTCGCCTCCCACATCAACTCTGGGGTCAGCGGCTGGGATAGCAGCCTTCTTTCCATATTTACAATGTTCTGGAGCTTGGTTATAAACCACAGGTCAATTTTGGTGTGTTGTGATAGCTCCTCAGCACTTATTCCTCTTCTCATGGCAGCCATAATTGCCCATAGTCTCAGGTCATTAGGTTCCAAGGGGTAAGAACTGATATTTTCCCCCAGCTCCCACTTTCGGTCTTCCCAAAGTAACGACCGCTTGCCAAACTCCAGGGAGCGTACCGCCTTCTGTAGGGCTGCCTCAAAGCACCGGTCAACAGCCATTACTTCACCGGTGGCTTTCATCTGGGTACTGAGAATTCTATCGCCTGAGGCAAACTTGTCAAACGGCCAGCGAGGGATTTTGACTACCAGGTAGTCCAGCGCCGGCTCAAATGATGCCATTGTCTTTCCGGTTACTGCGTTAGGGATTTCATCAAGTCTTTTGCCTATAGCTATCTTAGCCGCCACGCGGGCAATGGGGTAGCCGGTAGCTTTACTGGCTAGAGCTGAGCTGCGGCTGACCCTGGGATTAACCTCAATCACATAGTAATTATTGCTATCAGTGTCAAGGGCAAATTGTATGTTGCAGCCACCTTCAACACCCAGGGCACGGATAATCTTAAGGCTGGCTGTCCGCAACATCTGGTGTTCTTTATTGGTCATAGTCTGGCTGGGAGCGACCACAATGCTGTCGCCGGTATGCACTCCCATCGGGTCAACATTTTCCATATTACACACGGTGATGCAGTTATCGGCGCCGTCACGCATTACCTCATACTCTATTTCTTTCCAGCCGGCCACTGATTCTTCTACCAGCACCTGATGGATAGGGCTGGTAGCCAGCCCAACGGTTACCACCTTATCCAGTTCCTTCCAGGTAGTGGCGAAGCCTCCCCCCGTCCCACCCAGGGTATAGGCCGGGCGGATTACCACAGGCAGACCTATCTTTTTGGCTACTTTTCTGGCTTCTTTGAGGCTGGTTACGGTGGCACTCTCTGGCACCGGCTCGCCAATATCTATCAGCATCTGCTTGAACAATTCCCGGTCTTCAGCCTTTCTGATGGTCTGTATTGGCGTCCCCAGCGACTTTACATTGTATTTATCCAGAACGCCAGCGTCAGCAAGGTCTACAGCCAGATTAAGTCCCGTCTGTCCGCCAAGCGTTGGCAGGAGCCCGTCAGGACGCTCACGTTCGATAATACGGGCTATTACTTCCACGGTGAGTGGTTCTATATAGACAATGTCGGCAATGTCCTCATCGGTCATTATGGTGGCTGGGTTGGAGTTGACCAGCACCGAGATTACCCCCTCCTCCCGCATCGCCTTGCACGCCTGAGTGCCGGCATAGTCAAACTCCGCCGCCTGCCCGATAACTATGGGCCCCGAACCAATGATTAAAACTTTAGTTGGTTTAGACATTCCTAAAAAACCGCCTTTAGTAGCTCAACGTCATTCTTTATCAATTCATACAGCATTTTTATCGATTCTCCCCTTACTACAAGTACCTCACTTCCTGCAGGGAGACGCCTGCTGGCGTGGTCGAAATCACTATCTTTAGCCATGACAAGGATAGCTGTTGCTGGTAAGTTTACACGTGCCCACTCTAAAGCGAGTATGTCCTTCTCTAAGCTTCCACTATCACAAACTTCGAACACTACCGAAGGTGCTCTGAATGGATTTTCTTTCCATACTACATCGTGCCTATATTCTGCAACCTTCCATTCACGCTCTACTGACTTGCCTAAGTATTTGCCCATATTCTCTATCACTTCAACTAACTCCATATGGGAAGATTTAGGTGGTACTAGTGGAGCAAGAGGGGGTTCCTGAGGTTTTAGACCAAGTGGGAAACTTGACTCGATAAGCCTATAGTCGGTGTCTGAAATCTCCCTACACCCTCCTCTAAGTTCTCCGCCTGGCGGAATTTTGCCTCTGTTGGTAAGTTCCAGCCTATTTCTAATCCTCCGATAATCTATATCGCCCTCTGCAAGAACTGCAGTGCGTATCCTATGCGGATAAGCTTCGTCAGGCCATATCAAAGTGTCGTCGTAGAAATATCCCGACAGACAATTGCAAATCGCGACTAGTTGCTGCTCTGCTCTAATGTGAAAAACAATCCTATCACCAGCGCTTATTCGCTTGGCGTTATTTTGTCGATTCCGTGGAAAACCAGCTACATCGTATCCGCGACTCTTGTAGATATCGAAGTTCTCACGAGTCCAGCTTACCATCCAATATTTGCCCATTCTACCTTACCCCCTTTATCCCCCTCTCCTTCTAGCTAGCGTGTCATTGCGAGCCGAAGGCGAAGCAATCTCTACAGCTTCTCATACAAATCACACCATTCTTTATTCATACTGTTAACTAACTGAATCTTCTTTTGCCTTGAACCACCCTTGATTTGTTTTTCCCTCAAAATAGCACTCTCTATATCCTCACATACCTCATAGTAGATAAGCTTACCAATGTTGTACTTCTTGGTGAACCCTTCAACCAGTTTCTTCTTGTGCTGGTAAACTCTCCTTTTCAGGTCATTAGTGACGCCAGTATAGAGTACTCTGTTACTTTTGTTGGTCATTATATAGATGTAATATTGTTTATTCACCTGTTCCGTGTTTGAGATTGCTTCGTCGCTGTGCTCCTCGCAATGACATACACTCTTTCACTACCCCCAATGACATTGGGAACATTCACTTCGCCCCCCCACCATATCCAGGAACCTCTCAAAGAGGTAGGTATTGTCCAGGGGGCCGGGGGAGGCTTCGGAGTGATACTGGATGGAGAAGATGGGTAGCTCCTTGTGGCGCAAGCCCTCCACCGTGCCATCGTTCAGATTTATATGGCTGACCTCCAGCCCATCCTTGAGGCTGTCGGGGTCAGTGGCGTAGCCGTGATTCTGGGCAGTGATATGGATTCGCCCATCACTCAGGTCACGGACAGGGTGATTAGCGCCACGGTGCCCAAACTTCAGCTTGAAGGTCTTAGCGCCAAAGGCTCGAGCGATAAGCTGGTTACCCATACAGATACCCATAATCGGCTTCTTGCCAACGAGTTTCTTAACCGTCTCTACTATGTAATCCAATAACTCAGGATTACCCGGACCGGGAGAAATGATAATACCATCGGGCTTTAACTTCAGGATGTCATCGGCGGACATGGTGCAGGGGACAGCCGTTACCCGGCAGCCGTGAGCACGCATCATGCGCAGGATAGTGTATTTCAAGCCGCAGTCCAGAACGATTATACTGGTTGAAGAATCTACGTCAGTCAGGTCTGGTTCCCACTCGTAGGGGGCGTCGGCAGTAACCTGCCTGGCAAAATCAATCGAGCCGTAGTCGGGCAGGCTTTTTAACTCCTCCAGTGCCTGCTGCGGGGTTTTGTCACTGGTAATCATACCCCTCATTACCCCGGCTGAGCGAAGCCTGCGGGTGATAGCCCGGGTATCCACACCGCAAATTCCAGGGATGCTACTCTCAGCCAGATATTGATGCAGCGTTTTGGCGCTTAAATAGTGATTGGGCTCAAGGCACTCCTCCCTGACGACAAAGCCCCTTACCTGGATTTTGTTCGATTCAAAGTCCTGCTCATTGATGCCGTAGTTGCCAATAAGCGGGTAGGTGGGAACTACAATCTGCCCGGCATAGGAGGGGTCGGTCAGCATCTCCTGATAGCCCATCATGCTGGTATTAAACACCACCTCACCAGAGGCGCTAGCCTCAGCCCCGAAGGCATAACCTTCATAGACTGAGCCATCTTCCAGGACTAAAATTGCCCGCTTAGTCATAATTCACCTTCTATCCGGCTATTCTCTCTTTAACTTTAACCGAGCCATCCCTATAAACGAACTCCCCCTGTGACAGCGTTGCCATTACCCTGCCTTTAAGCCTAGCGCCAGCCAGGGGAGTATTCTTGCCCTTGGAGGCAAAAGCCCTGGTATCTACCACCCACTCCATATCGGGGTCAAAGAGGGTAACATCAGCCGGGGCGCCAATACCAAGCGTGCCCAGCTTGCCATATTTATTACCAATAATCTTGGCTGGTTCACAGGTAAGCTTGGCGATAAGGGTAACCAGGCTTAACTGCCCGCCATGTACCAGGCTCATCAGAATGCCCAGGGCTGTCTCAAAGCCACTGATGCCAAAGGGGGCAAGAGCAAATTCGCCAAGCTTGTCAGCTTCGGTATGAGGAGCATGGTCGGTAGCAATTATGTCAATCACATTTTCTTTAAGCCCCTGTATCAGGGATTGAATGTCCCTTTCGGTTCTTAAAGGTGGATTTACCTTGGCATTGGTGTTATAGCCTATGACCTTTTCCTCAGTCAGGGTCAGGTGGTGCGGTGTAACCTCAGCCGTAACCTGAACGCCCGTCTCCTTGGCACGACGAATAAGGTCAACCGAGCCCGCAGTACTGACATGGGCAATATGTAGCCGGGCTCCGGTCAACTGAGCCAGCGCCAGGTCACGGGCGACTATAATCTCCTCAGCCACGGCTGGCATCCCGCGAAGACCTAACCTGGTGGATACTATGCCTTCGTTCATCTGTCCCCCCTCGGTGAGGGCTTTATCCTCGCAGTGGTCAATAATGGGCAAGCCGGAAGCACGACCATAATCCAGTGCCTGACGCATCAGGCGTGAATTCGCTGCCGGTTCACCATCATCACTAAAGGCAATTACCCCGGCTGAAGCCAGCTCACTCAGCTCAGCCAATTCCTCTCCCCTTCTACCCTTGGAGATGCAGCCCACAGGCAAAACACGAACTACGCCTTCTGTGGCTGAGATTGACTTTATGTAATCCACCGTAGCCAGTTTATCCAGTGGTGGATTGGTGTTAGGCATACAACAGATAGTGGTAAAGCCACCCCTGGCGGCGGCTCGGGTGCCGGTGGCAATGGTTTCCTTCTCCTCAAAGCCAGGCTGTCTAAGATGGCAGTGAAGGTCAATAAGTCCGGGGCAGACTACCAGCCCTTGGGCGTGAACAATATCATAATCCGGTCGGGGCGGTGTTATTTCTCCGCCGCCCAGCCATGAGATTTTGCCATCGGCGATGAGCAAACTGCCGATTTCATCTATCCCCTGGCTGGGGTCAATTACACGCCCACCCTGAATAAGCAAAGGGTTAAGTTTCTTGTTCATCATTTCTTTTGCTAGCATAACTACTGGGCTTAAAGCCGTGGGTCTGAGCCTCGGTTTCCGTATCAAAGATAATCAGATTTTCTGGTTTGATTTTCCGAATCAAATGGCTATCGGCACTATGGTATTTCTTAGTCTCCAATCTCCCCTCGTGCCAATCTGAACTGGCAATATATTTAGGGTAGGTTTCATGCTCGCAATAGACACATCTCAGTGCTAGCGGACGAAAGCTCACTATTTTGAACTCAGGTCTTATATACTTTGTTTCATGTATTGAAACACAATTTCCGCTTGGGTTATGGCAGCTAACCCCAAAACCACGCTTATAAACGGGATAGTCTGTCTTCTGAACAGAGGGTAGCCGCTCTCCTTCAGGAATATCGACCTCCCTGGCTCCTAATAGGAGGGCTATGAGTGCCATTCTGACTGGTATTCCCCGAGCTGCCTGCTTAAAGTACATACTTCTCGGGTCAGCATCCATTTCATAGGCAAGCTCATCGATACGGGGTAAGGGGTGCATAACAAGTGTTCTCTTGAACTCTTTTCCTTTAAGGACACCGGGACTTATCTTCGGGTAGTCCTTTTTTGAAACCGCACCTGGGCTTTTGTCCTCAGACCTTTCCTTCTGGAACCTGGTAACATAAATTGCACCCTCACTGGTGTCGAGATTAATCTGGATATCCGGCATGAGGGCAAGCTGATGCGAATCGGTTGGCGTAATATATATCGCATCCACACTCTGGTCTCCCAGCACCTGTGCCAACGAGGATAGGTCAGTGGCAGGACCTTTATACAGGACACCACCATAATCCTGGGTCAATTTTCTCAGTACATGCGGAGGCATCTCCAGCCCTGACCCGGGACGAAAATAGATTCTTGCCACACCAAACCGTGCCAGTGCATAGATTAGGGAATGTACCGTTCGTCCATATTTCAAGTCCCCACACAGGGCAATCTTCAGCCCTCTGATGGTCTGCCTCTCTTTCTTCAGAGTGTATAGGTCACATAGGGTCTGAGTTGGATGCTCATGACTACCATCGCCAGCATTAATCACCGGGATGCCAGCATAGTCGGCAACTACCTTGGCTGCTCCCTCCCAAGGGTGCCTGATGACGATTACATCAGCGTAATTCCCGATTACCCTTGCCATATCAGCAATGCTTTCGCCCTTGGCAAGAGAGGTTGCACCTATATCAACAGCACTTATGACTCTTCCCCCCAACCTGTTCATCGCCGCCTCGAACGACAACCGAGTCCTAGTGCTTGGCTCAAAAAACAGGCTGGCCATAATCTTGCCCTGACACAGATGATACTGTTCATTTATTGAGTCTGACATTTCATCTGACAAGGAAAACAACGCCTCGATTTCTCTATTGGACAAATCGTCAATGGTCACCAGGCTTCTATTTTTCAGACTCATGCTAGCTCCTTTTGAAATAACCCGCCTTCCTTGATTCGTCCCCCAGGTTGGACCTCAGCCAGATTAATAATAGCTACCGCATCTATGCCATCGGTTTCCTCTAGTTGAACCTGCATTTCCTCATATCTGGAGCTTGGTATATTCTTACCTACATAGTCAGCCCTTATCGGCAGCTCTCGGTGACCACGGTCGATAAGCACAGCTAACTGGATTGATTGAGGCCGCCCTAGGTCAATAAGAGCATCCATAGCCGCCCGGGTGCTGCGTCCAGTATATAGAACATCATCAACTAACACTACGGATTTGCCATCGATACTAACCGGAATTTCAGTGCAATGAGTGACAGGTCGCAGATTTAATGAGGAAAGGTCATCTCGATAAGGGGTAATGTCTAAAGCACCAACAGGAATTTTCGATCCCATAAAGTCTTCTATATTGGTTGCTAGCCGCTTAGCTAGGGGCACACCACGAGTGTGCACACCAATCAGTATCAGGTGCTCAATAGCCTTATTTCGTTCTATAATCTCGTGGGCAATACGAGCCAGAGTCCGTCTAATCTCCTCTGGGGTCATTATGCTTTTTTTAGTCATAAAAAAACCTCCTGCTTTTCTGGCAAGAGGTCCTACTGCTTATTTACTTCCCCTTGCCAGTCTCTCTGGACCAGCTTAAAGGTTTAAAATTATTCTCTATTAAATATTAAGTATACCACATATATGTGGGGATTTCAACAGCGGAGTGCTCATCCATAGACAGAAGAACCAGAGTAAGGCAGCCTGGTTTAAGCGGAACGAGCAGACTGGCAAAATAAGTCAGGTATACCGGGAAGGGTAGTTACTCAGTCTCCTCTGGCTCAGCTTCAGCCGAAGGTATGGCCAGTGCTTCATTCAGCTTTTCCATTAGTCGCGACTTACGCCGAGCGGCGTTATTGGGATGGATGACCCTTTTTTCAGCCGCTTTATCCAATGAACGGATGGCAGTTACCACCGCTTCCCGAGCTAACTCAAGTTCACCCGAAAAGATAAGCCTTTCCGCCTTGCTTATATTGGTCTTGCATCGGCTACGAACAGACTTATTCACTAGTCGCCTTCTTTCAGCTACTCGCACCTGTTTTTGAGCTGATCTAGTTTGTGGCACTATCTATCTCCTTAGATTATTTGGAGGGGCTAGCTTTCACAGTCGCCTCGTCACCGGCTCTGGCAACGTTTAGCACCCCTGGAACTCCCTCAATCTTCGCCAACAACCGACTTAGCTGAGCTAAGTTCCTCGTCTCTAAAGTAAGGAATGTTGATGAAGTATGGTCATCATTATTAGCAAAACTCACTGAAGCAATATTAACCTTTTCCCCAGCTACAACTGTAGTGATATCACGCATCAGCCCCACCCTGTCCCAGGCTTCAACCTGAATATTAACCGGATATAGTGAATCAGTCTGCCCCCACTCCACCGGAATTAATCTCTCCTTCTCATCCTCACCAATCACATTGTGGCAATCCTGACGATGGATTGTCACACCCCGGTTGCGGGTAACATAACCAATAATATCATCACCAGGCACGGGATGACAACACTTAGCTAACTGAGTCAGCAAATCCCCAACCCCTAGCACCTTGATGGCTGATACTGGTTGCTTGAGTGGAGCAGCTTCAGTTACGGCTGCAGCTTGCTCTTGCTGAGTAGCTACTTTCAAGGCAATCTGGTGAGTAGTAATGCCGCCAGAACCAATGGCCGCCAGGAAATCATCCAGGCTGTCATAGCTGAACAGCTTGGCTATTTCTTCCCGTTCACTAAGTTTCATACCCAGATGCCTCAACTCCTTATCCAAAAGCTCCTGACCCCGCTCGATATTCTCCACCCGTGCTTGCTTGTTAAACCACTGACGTATCTTTGTCTTGGCGTGAGATGTTCTGATATAGCCCAGATGGGGACTGAGCCAATCTCGGCTTGGTCCCCTAGTCCGCTTAGTTGATATAATCTCTATAACATCACCGTTATTAAGCTGATAACTGAGTGGTACCAGACTACCATTCACCCTGGCTCCAACACATTGGTGCCCTAACTCGGTGTGAACCCGGTAGGCAAAATCAAGGGGAGTAGACCCTTTAGGCAAATCCTTTATCTCCCCCTTAGGTGTGTAAACAAAGACCTGGTCAACGAATATGTCTGTTCTAATCGATTCTAGAAGCTCTTCAGCCCCACTCAGTTCCCGGTGCCAGTCAATTAACTGGCGCAACCAAGCTATTCTCTCCTCAAAGTGTATATCCTTCTTTTCACCCTCCTTATAGCGCCAGTGAGCGGCTACCCCATATTCAGCGATATGATGCATTTCACGGGTACGAATCTGTAATTCCAGAGGGACTGTCCCCAGACACATTACAGCAGTATGCAAAGATTGATACCCATTTGGCTTAGGATTAGCGATAAAGTCGTCAAACTCATCGGGCAAAGGACGCCATAAACTGTGGATAATGCCTACCGCACTATAACAATCAGGCATGGTACTGACCAATACCCGAAGGGCGAGAAGGTCATGTATATCATTAAAGCGTTTTCCCAAGGCAGAATATTTCTCCATTTTCTGGTATATACTGTAGATATGTTTGGGTCTACCTGACATCTCAGCTCTCAGCCCGGCCCTATCAAACTCCCCTTTTAAAGTCTGAATTACCTGGTTTATGACGCTCTCCCGCTGAGAGCGTCGAGCGGCAACCAATTTAGCAATCCGGTGATACTTCTCCGGTTCCAGGTAACGGAAGGAAAAATCTTCTAACTGCCACTTTAGCTCCCATATCCCAAGCCGATGAGCCAAGGGAGCATATATCTCTAAGGTTTCCTGAGCGATGCTATGCTGTTTTTCCGGTGGAAGGGCGTCTAAGGTGCGCATATTATGCAGCCTATCAGCCAGCTTGATAAACACCACACGGAGGTCCTCAGCCATCGCCACCAGCATCTTCCTCAAATTCTCCGCCTGCGATTCTCTAGCCACCACATCCCCCGAAGCTTGTAAGGGGAGCTTACCCAACTTGGTGGAGCCATCAACTAGCTTGCCTACCTCTGAGCCAAACTTGGCTTCAATCTCCGAAATAGCTACCCCGCAATTCTCAGGGATATCATGTAGTAAGGCCGCAGCCAGAGAGGCAGTATCAAGCTGAAGCTCAGCCAGGGTCAAAGCAACCTGTAGCGGGTGCTCTATGTAGGGCTCGCCCGATTTACGCATCTGCCCCTGGTGCGCTTTTGAGGCGA
>Ga0209427_10003981_pt1 | contig 17183 bp, 13 predicted proteins | sample DeeMarSWOR136_30_FD_187465 | JGI IMG/M metagenome (GOLD analysis project Ga0209427, IMG submission 187465) | Marine sediment microbial communities from White Oak River estuary, North Carolina - WOR-1-36_30 (SPAdes) (version 2) | ecosystem: Environmental > Aquatic > Marine > Intertidal zone >...
CGGGAAGGCGGCCGGTATGCGATATCGAGATAGGTCACCGGTCGACGAACATGAGCCTGCTGGGTATGCTTTCACTCAAGATTGGGCGCAGCGTCGAATGGGACGGCAAGAACGAAGTTATCGTTGGTGACCCTGAAGCCAACAAGCTGCTGCGTCGAAAGTACCGTAAGCCGTGGGTTTATCCAAAGGTATAAGAATACCCATTTTACAACGTATTGCAAAATGGGTATTCATTATATAGCTCTATCAGAAGAGGCGATAATTTCGCGGGCATTTGAGTGCCCAGCGCTCACCGGTTCTTTGAACCATGTGTCGATTGACATCCGGTTAAAGCCGTGACATTGGTTATTTATCAGGTTGTAATAGTGCTTCTAATTCTTCCTTTATATTGTCCAGTTTTTTCAATGGAGGCTCTATTTCGGCCATTGTTTCCGGAAGCATTTTATCCGGCTCATCAATAACAAAGGGTGTAATAAATACAATCAGTTCCTCATTGCTTTCTATGATATTGTTGTGACGGAACAGGCCACCGGCCACAGGCACATCCCCCAACAGGGGAATCTTTCGTTCAACTGTGCTGTCAGTTTGGAAAAGGATGCCGCCGAGCATAAGTGTCTGTGCATGCTTAACTATCATATTGGTGGTCGTATCCATTTCGGTCCTGACCGGCTGACTATTTTCCCTGTCCGCGGTAAGCTGTGATAGAATCACGTTGATAATCATATCCACGTTATTCTCAGGCGTGATACTCGGCCGGACCCGCAGGGTCATACCTACCTGCTGAAATTCGAAATTCTGAACGTTACCCGCCGTAGCCGAAGTTGTAGCCGTTGTAAAGAATGCAACTCTTTTACCCTTGAAGAACATCGCCTCTTCGTTGTCTTTTGTCCACAATGTCTGTTGATTAAGAATCTTTGCATCGGTTTTTTTGACCAGGAAATCAATCATGGCATCAACTTCCAGGCCCGCACCGAAGCCAAACGTGCTTCCTGAAGTTCCACCTGCCCCGAAGACCAGGGAACCATGCTGCTCCAGATGATCAAGGCTGTTGAGGATAGTGATTGCGTTTTCTCCGACGTCGGAAAAGCCGCCTGATCTGAGCTGCAGGCCGAGAGATGTTACATTACTGTGGTCGATTTGCATGATGATGGCCTTTATCATTACCTGCTTGCCGGGTATGTCGAGGTCTTCAATCAACTTTGTTATATTTTCCAGGAATTCCGGCGGAGAAAGAACGAGAATGGATTTAGTTCGAGGATCGGGAATAAAGCGAATCTTTCCTATTACGTTGCTTATAGGCTGCTCTTCGGTGTTTGTGCGTCCCGTAGTCCACCAGGGCCTATAGTCGGCCTGGCTTGTGGTATCCTGGCCGGATTGGCCGGAACTGCCTGTACTGCTGTCTGAATCCATGGAGTAAGCGGATAATCCGCGGTCGGTGCGCTGAATTGTGGCGGTAGTTCCCGCCTCGTTGAACAGGGCATTTAGACGCTCAGCCAGGTCTTCCGGATGTGCATATTTAAGTGTTATGACCTTGGGAATTTCGCCCATCTCCGCTTTATCGAGGTCTCGTATCAATTGCTCAACAACATCATAAGCCTCGGCAATCTTGCTGATTACGATAATCTTCTTTGTCCCCGGCACATCCTCAAAGGTCAATTGTCCATAAAGTGGGCCGACAATTTTTTGTTTCTCATCTGTTTGACCGTAAATAAGATCAATAATGGAAAAACCTCTTCTACTGCTACTTCCGCTTGAAGTCTCGCTAAAAAGTGTCGCAAGCAAGTCGGCCATCTGGACGGGGTCTGTATTGTGAAGCTCAATTATTCTTGGCTTGACTTCGTTGACATCCAGTGGAGAATCCCATTCTTTGATTTGTTCTGCAATTTTTAGCATGTTCTCAGGCGATGCAATCACGGTTACCTGCTTGAGAGAAACGTATGATATTACTTTGACCATCTCAGATGAAGTCGATTGGCTCCGCGAACGAGAATATGGATTGTAAAAGCCGCCATAGCCTCTATAACTGCTGCTGCTTTGCATGCCTTCTTCGTACAGTTCATCTATATTTGCCTTGATTTGGTCCGGATCGGCGTATTTTAACCTGAAATGTCTGGTCTCGAACTGGCCGGGCGGCACATCTATTTGCTTGATCATTTTTATTACAAGCTCACGGAGGTCTTTCCTGCCGAAGACAATAACCTGTTTTGTGTCATAGAGTGGCTCAATAAGGATACTTGGCAGGAATTCCATTCCGGGCAGGTCTCTGAAGCCATCGCCGACACTGTCTTCGATTTCCCGGGGGTCGGCATATCTTAGCTGTACGATGTCGTATTCGGACTGTACCGGTTCTTTCATGTCAAGTTTTTTTACCCACTCTTCGATTTGTTTCATGTCTTCGGCCGAGGCTTTGGCAATTATCCACTTTCTCCTTGGCTCGGGGATAAGAACGACCGGTCCCCTTGTTGAGCCAATCACAACCGAGGTAGCCTCACCCTTGGACTCGCCTGATTTGGATGATCCACTTGGACTGGGAGTTCGGGGTCTTGACGATGAACTACTACTGCTGCTACGGTCTCTGTCACCCCTAAAGCGATTATAGCGGGTAGTACTAATTCCCTCGGACTCACCCAAGAGGATTTTCAACATCTGAACAATCTCGGAAGGATCGCCAAATTCAACAGGGATGATCTTGGTTACGGTCGGCTCGGCTTCGGGAACGTCGAACTGGTCGATAATCCTCTCAATGCGCATCAGATTCTCGACGGTATCAATCACCATCAGTTGGCCGGTAGTTTCATCGGCGCTGACATAACCGTAGTCGCCGATTAAAGGCTGAACGACCTGACCCATTTGAGCAGGTGCGTAGTTGTCAAGCTTAAAGAATTTCTGGACCACCTGCTTTTTGTTTTCAATCATTGCGAGAGCATAATCGGCCTGTACGGTAGGGACCGGGCCAATCTTTGCATCTTTAATAGGTTTTAGCTCAATTACTCCGTCGCTTTCTTCGACCATAATGCCTTTTGCTTTCAAGGCAGTGTAAATCATAGAAATAGCCTGAGGCCTTGGCAGCCTCTTAGGTGACAAAATAGTTATTTTTTCTTTCATTGCATCATCGGCCGGAATAATCACTTTGTCGGTCCAATCTGCGAGTGTTTTGATAATGTCCTTCATCTGCACATTATTAAGATTCACAGATTCCATTATCTTGTTCGGGTCGGTCGGTTCACTCGGCTCGTTAGGCTCAGGGGGGGCATTCGGATCGTTTGGATCTCTTGGTCGCCGTCTGCCACCCGGTCTGCGTTGGCCGCCGAATCCACTTTCGCCGCCGAAACTTCGTTGGCCGCTAAATCCACCTTCGCCGCCAAATCTTCTTTCACCGAAACCTCCTTCGCCACCCTGGCCACGGTCGCTGCGCCGTGTGCGTCCGCCAAATCTATCGCGCATTTGTGCCCTTAGTTCCTCCCTTTCTTCCTCAGAAGCATTCTCCCATCTGCTCCTCATATCTTCGAATCTTTCTCTCATTTCGGTCCTGTCTCCTCCCTCAGAGAACATACCCATTCCGCCTTCCCTGCCGGGCCCCGGCCTTCTCTGGGGCCGTTCTCTTTCAGGTTCATTCGAGTCGGCCGGTTTTTCGGGTTCTGTAGCTTTTTCAGGCGCGTTCGGTTCAGCCGGTTTTTCGGCCTCTGTAGCTTTTTCAGGCGCTTTTGGTTCGTCCGGTTTTTTGGCCTCGCTGGGTTTATTTGGCTCAGAGTCAGCCTTTGATTCGACTGCCGCCACGGGTTTGACCTTTAAGATGTAAGAGCCAATTCCAAAAAGAGCAATGGCCACGACAATAACTGTTACTGACAATGTTAATCTTGTTCGTTTCAATGTACTCACCTCTCTTTAATCATTTCCTTGCCTTTCGGCGTTATAATTTTCACGAATTTTGTCCCTAAACTCTTGTCTTTCTTCCTCTGACATATCCTCCCAATTATTCTTTACCTTCATAAATTCTTCTGCAAAACTGTCCCTTCCTTCAGGATGGGAAGTCTCAAATGTTTTGTTTGTTTCCGAGCGGCCGGCTTGAGATATTTCGGCCATTTTGGCTCTAAATTCTTTCCTCTCCTGCTCCGACATAGTCTCCCATCGCGGTCTTATATCCTTCATTTGCTCTGTTAGTTGGGCTCTTTGCTCAAGAGTAAGCTCGCGAGAACTCCGCTGCCTTTCACTGGGAGGTCCGGTTGGTATCTCGGGCTGTTTTGTCTGTTGCACAGCGACCGCTTTTGATTCAGCGGCCTTGTATTTGCTCCTGATTTCTTTGATATACAGACCGATTGCAAAGGCGGCAAGAAGCCCAACAATCGCGACTATTACTGATATTATTATTCTTGACTGTTTCATATTTTGAATCGAATCTGGATTATATTAATCTTATCTGCCACGTCCGCCTCGTCTGCCGCCGAAACCACCTTCACCGCGTGGTCCCCGTCCGCCACCTGGTCCCCGTCCGCCAAATCTGTCACGCATTTCGGCCCTGGCTTGCTCTCTCTCTTCCGGTGACATACTCTCCCATCTTTCTCTCATTTCCCTCATTCTGGCCATCATGTCGCCTCCACCAAACCTGCCCATTCCTTCTCCTCCTCTTACCTCGAGCTGAACTTGAACTGTTTCGGGCCCTCCCTGCTCACCTTCTTTAGCTACTTGTGGTCTACTCGGTCCTCCAGGCCTTCTTGGGCCGGAAGATTCAGCACCCTTTGCGTCCATCGGGACGAAGACCTGTTCACTGCCGTCCCATTCTATCGTTACGTCTATGGGCGTGATTGCCACGATTTTTGCGTCTCCCACATTATCGCCGACTTTGTACCACCTGCCGTTTATAAGCGCTTCATCGCCTAATATACCCAGGACCTGGTCCTTGTTTACAGGGTGGCTCTTTGGAATAGGCGGTGCAAACAGATTATTTTTCTTTAGCTGGTTCGCAATCGCCCTGGATTTGGCAAACACTTTTTCCGTATCGTTTGGGTCCGGCTTAGTGAGTTCAACGGCCCTTTTGACCGAATCTTCCGCTCTGGCCGGGGCGGCGAAAAAGCCTGTCACCTTGATCAAAATCATGACACACATAAACCCCGAAATTCCAAGTAATCCAACCGAGACAATATTTTTGTTGTTTTTTGAATGATTGTTTTTTAAATAATCGAGTTTCATAAGCCATCCTTTCTTATTTTTTAACAAAAGTAGATACCGTTATATCCAGCTTGACGTCCTGGCGTTTCTTTTGGTCGCATTCCATTTTGAACTCTTCTATACCGGCCAGATATGGATTGTCCTTCAGATCGGCAAGCAGGTCGAGTGCCTGTCCGAACCTGCATTTGGCGCTGCATTTCAATCGCAATAGCCCATAACCGGCCACCGGTGACTTCGAAGCCGAAGCAGGCAGAATCTGTAGAGGTTCACTTTTTATTCCGGCCTTCTTTAATTGCTCGTTAAACTTATCCCTGAACAGAAACTTTTGAACCTCTTCCTTTTTCGGCATCTCAAACACAGGTACTATTGACATCAATCTCGCTCGCTCGGTTTCCTTAACATTGATTGCATCCAATGTTTTTACTATCTCGGTAGTTGTGCTTCGTGCTGCCTTCCACTTTCCGAGATGGTTCGTCACAATTGCAAATCCAATGATGGCTACTGCACATGCAACGCCGAATTTCATCGTCCGTTTCTCTCTCTGATTTAGGCCCCTCATCTACTTGTCCCCTTTTTCTTTTGAGTAAAACTCTTGTAATGAAAATTCATAGTGAATTTGAGTTTCTTGGTTTTTTTATCCATATCCGGATTTTGTATCTTTACGTCCGTAATTCCCTTTATGGCCAGCAGGCTTTTTTGAAATTTGTACATTTCCTCCGCGTTTCTTGTCTGTGCGGTTATGCTTACCGGTCGGCCCATCTTGAAATCCAGTTTGTCCAGCGTTATTCCTGCGTTGGCGGTTGTATCATAAATTTTTAGCCTGCTTCCCTCTTTCCTGATGGAGTATTTCTTCAATCGATTGGTTATCAGCCATTTTGTGCCTGCCTGTTCAACCGAGACGGTGGCGCGTTGCGAAAGTGGAGCTTTGTTTTCTTCGAATTGTTGCATCAGCTCCTCGGGGATGGTGCCCTTATCCAGATCAGTCTGGAAATCCAGATTAGCGCTAAAAAGGAGGCTTGTGTGTATTTGATTTAAGAGGTCGAGCAGGTCGGGCCTTTGTGACGCAACTGATTTGATTAACTTTTGGCGCTCGGTGAGTTGTTTGATAGCAGAACCGAGACCTGCGTCTTCCAAACGCTTTTCGATGGCACCCGTACCGGCAACATCCACTGCGTAAGCGACGATAACCAGCAGGACAAGCATGACCGCGGCAACTGCAAAAGCAGCTTTTGTCGAATCCAACCGACTTTTGCTTTTTGCCTCACTTGGTGAAAGATACAATTGCTCGAAAATATTAAGCCTGTCTTTGTCACCGTCAATCGCCGTAAGCGCAAGCCCTATCGGCACACGATATTCGTATATATCGGCGGGATGGAGCCTTGTCCTTGCATCCAACTTTTCAATCTGTGGGAAAGCGGCTCTGACATTCAAACCCGCAGATTTAAGAGAAGATACTACGACTTCGTGCGCTTCGCTGTCGTCGGAGAGTACAAATACGGGTAAATCTGTCGGTCCGGCGTAACCAAACAATTCCAATACGCTCCTGATGTCCTGGACAAATCTATCAATAGTTTCGGTCTGGTCCGTTAGCAAAGGATCTCGGAGTATCAACGTGTCCTGGGTTGCTTGGGAAAGGTCCTCCGTTCCCGTATCAAGGACCACGGCATTGCTCAATTTGCCGTTTTGGGCCAGACAAACCTGTGTATTTTTTGTTGTCATACTCACCACGACGGCATCCCTGCCGTCTTTGGAAAAGAACGTTCTCCATGTTTTTACTATCGCTTCGCAGTCCAATAGAATTTTTTCAGGCACGAAACCTCTTACGTTTTCCACGAATTTCAGCAGTTGTTCTTTTCTGGCCGCAGCTATGGTTACAGGCACTTTACCATTTTGTGCCTGATCGGCCCTCCATGCTATCTGCATTTGTTCGGCCGGCAGCGGCAGACGGGATTCGGCCTGCAATTTGATCATCGCCGCGATTTCTTTTTCTGAGACCGTAGGAAAATCAACGCGGTAAAAAACCACACCCGCTGAGTCAAAACCGGCGACTACCATCTTGCCGTCACTGCTCTTTTCTCGTTCTGTCGACTCAGCGGCCAGACTGCATTCGAGTTCGAATGCTTTCCAGTCCAGGTCGCCGGCTTCACTGCTCTTTGTCCATAGGACTTCAAAAAGGCCATTCTGTTTACGAAGCTTGACAGCCTTAAGCCTGCTGCCGTCTTTGGCTATCGCAATCGCGGACTTAACGGTCCCTATTTCAGTCGTATTATTGCTCATAAATTACTTGCTCCCTGATACCAGTAAAGTGTCGTATATGGTGACTCGCTTCTATCTACGACCACTTCTGTCTGCAGTGTTGTTCCGCTGGCTCCTGCTCTGTCGGCCGTTGCCAAACAGCGAATAGTGAAAACGTTTGAGCGGGTGGTTATATTATTCGCAATTCTTTCAAAAGTATTCTGATCCACCAATCCTGCGCTCATTAGTTCTGCTATGCTTTGCATTCCCTCTGCCAGTCCCTCTCTATAGGCAATTATATTCTCTGCGGTGTCATTATTTGCCTCGCTACCCCCCAGCAAGGTTAACAAAACACCTTTCGGTGCTGTGTTTATGTTGACTTTTCCGGCAATCTGATTGCCGCTTTCTACTGTTATCTTATCTGCTATATCATAGAACGTTTGTGAATCTATAGGTTCGGTCTGGTTCGAACCACCTTGCTGCCCGCCTTGCTGCCCGCCTCTTTGCGAACTCTGTTGTGGGCTCTGCTGTGGATCCTGTTGGGTATTCTGTTGCGAACTTTGTTGAGACTGCTGGGAACTGCTGTTATCTAAAAGGTCGGCGATGCTCGTGAAATTGTTGTTCTGGCGTCTCTGGATGATCCACTGGGCTTGAGGTCTGCTTATCCCCAAAGAGTCTTGCAATTGCCTTTCATTGGCCTGGTTGATATTAACCTTTTGATTGCCCTCTGCATCTACGTTCCTGTCATACGAATAACACGTCAGATAGGCAATCCAGCCCACATCCAGAACATCGTCTCTGTCATCGTTGGGTGGACTTTCATCTCCATCTTTCTCATTGTAGTCCAGCAGGCCGTTGAAGTTTGTATCCTCTCCATAGAACAGCTCTTCAGTAACGCCTTTAACCAGCAGCAGCTCACGTATAGTTTTGAAGGGACCGTTTCGGATTTTGTATCCAATCGGCAGGTTTTCATAATACCCACCTTCAACGCCCCCTGTGTTCGGAGTGTCATCTCCATCCCGCCAGTCTATAATTGCATCGGCTATATCCTCTTCCATATAAGGCAATTCAAGGAGCTGCTGCCTTGTTATAGTGTTTATATTTAATTTACTCGACTCATCGATAACTTTGACGGAAACCCAACATCTTTCCAGGCTAATATCATTATAATCTACGTCGTTATCACTCCAAAGCTCGTTCAGGCTGTCACTTTCCCTTAGGTCCTCGTTCAGTACTCCTATGGCTGTCTCTATTCCCGCCCGGCAGGCCCACCTGCAGCGAAGCTCTTCCATCCTGATAGTGCTGACTTTCGTGTCGAGCCGGCTGTTTTGGCCTACGGATGTGGCGATTATGGTAAGTATTGCCACTATCCACAGCACTGCTACAAGAACAAGCCCTTTTTTGTCACGATTACCAGTCATTTTCTTAATAAAACCTTCGCTTTTTTTGCAAACTTTCCTTTTCAATCTTACATGCTTATCTAAGGTTGATTACTCCCTTGTGCGCTACTGTTATCTTGCATACCTGAGCTTTCTTCACCACTTTCAAGTGTTTCGATCGTTGCACCTGCAGACCTGACTAAATTGACCATAATAGAGTCCACGGCCGGGCTTCCCCATTTTTGCGGTTTGCCAACGATATTTACTTCTATCAACTGAGGAGCAACTTCCATCTCCTCCGGCCATTCTTCAGACCATTCCTCTCCATCGAAGTACCTCACTTGGAATAATTCAATACCCTCAGCGATGATACTCAGGATTCCACCCGGATTTTCATCGTTCGGATCCGGATTCGGCCACAATCTTCGATACAGGTCTGAGTTTTCTTCATCTTTTTTCAGGAAATATTCCACTTCGTATATATCCGCTTCCGGGTAATCGATTCTGGCCTTTGTCCTGCCGACGGTATAGAAAGTCAGGAAACTGCTGCCCAGTTCTGAGTCGTCGAACATTCCGACCAATTTCATATTTCTGAAATTCTGTTCACGATACAGGTTCACAAGGTCCCTGGCGATCAATTTCGAGGCAAATCTCACCTCGGAAGCGGCTTCAATGTTACTATCTACTCTTTCTGCGCTGACCGTAATAGTCCGCAGTGTGCCGACGGCTACCAGTGCGACAAAGGACCCTATTGTCGAGGCAACAAGCGCTTCCACCAATGTAAAACCGTTCTTTCTCAAATAAATCTTCATTTAATTACTCTTGCTCTGTCTCTGTTTCGGCTTCGACATACGTGCTCATACCATTGAGCCTTGTTTGCACAGAGACACTGTAAGGTCGATTCCGTTCGAGCCATGTAACGGTTATTGTCACCCGATAAAGGCTGTCTATACCCATGTATTCGGTTGCAACTTCCCAGTGATATCCCGGCTCGAAATCTTCAACTACGCCCTCTGCTTGCCCTAATTCGATGAACTCATCGATGCCGATATAGTCGAGTAAACTAAGCTGCTTCTCTATTATTGAAGCCGCTGTCTCGTAGTGCCTGTTAAATCTTGTGCCGGTCAGAGAACGGGTAGTTATTGCCACCAGTGTCAAAACAGACATGGAAAGGATAGCACCTGCGGTGATTGTCTCAACCAGAGTAAAACCTTTTTTGTTTCTATTTGTTCGCATTCTCATTCCTGGTCCAAATCTACAGTGGTGATTTTAGTTTCTTGGACCGTGCTCTGTTGTACCGAGGCCTTACCGGTCGCAGCGTAGATATTTACCGTGTAATGATTTTTGCCGTTGCCTATTTGTATTACCGCCGATTGTGCGGTGCCGTTGGGCAGAAACACTATAGCAGTCTGTTCATCGGATGATTCCGTATCAATCGATATTATTTGAACATTCTCGAAGGTGACGGCATCGTCGAATTCCACAGGTTTTGAGTACAGGTCCCGCACTATCGTCCGCTCTGTCTGTTCGGTCTCTTCATTCAATTCTTCGGTAGTCAGGAAAAAACCACCGTTGGTGGTATCCAGTTCTATCCTGTAAGGTTTTTGTCGTTCAATGGCCATTATTCTTGCGTATTTAGCCGCAAGAAAAAAGTCCCGTGCCGCTTTTTCAACCTGCAGCCTTTTATATGTCCCTATGTAAACACCACCCCCGATGCCACTGATAAGCGCGATAATAGCTATTGTCACTAATAGCTCAATAAGAGTAAAGCCGGCTTTCGTATTTTGTTTTTGCTTGTTCATTTATGTAATTCGATAACTCAAAACTACTTTAGTCGTTATATATATCTTCATTGTCCCCTTCACCGCCTTCTTCGCCGTCGGCTCCGTAACTTATCAAATCATAACTTCCGGGATTAGCTACACCCTCTGCTTGATATACTATTGGATTGCCCCAGGGATCATTCAACTGGCTTGCCTTGAGGTAAGGCCCGCTCCACTTGCCTTCTTCAATGTCATCAGGCATAACAAGTAGCACTTGAAGCCCCTCGGAATCATCAGGATATCGTCCACAGTCAATAGCAAATCTCTCAATTGCGTCCTCGACAAACGCCAAACTGGGCTTTGTCAGATCCTTCTTGGACTTGCCTATGTAATGAAAGAGTCTAGGAGCAGCAAATACGGCAAGCATAGATAATATCACAATTACAACGAGTAGTTCGACCAGTGTGAACGCCTTATTTTTTCTTTTTTTCCGTCTCATTTGGATACCTTTCCTATATTTGAAAAATCCCGGACTCAAATTGATCCTGCGCCAAGTTGCATTAGAAGTATTGGCAGTAGAGTCGCCGCTATTATAAAACCTACCACCAAAGCCAACAGCAGTATCAGAATTGCAGGGAATATGGCCATAAACCTGTTTATCGCCGAGTCCGCCTCATCATCGAAAGTGTCAGCGGCGTTGAGCAGCAATTCATCGAGTTGTCCTGTCTGCTCGCCAATAGAGACGATTTGAACAAGTAAAGGCGGAAAGTATCCCGAGCCGCCCAAAGGCCCGGCCAGTGACTCGCCGCGCTTGACCTCTTCAGCTACAGTATCAATTTCTCTGCCCAATAATTCGTTGCCAAGTGTATCACGGACAACACTCAGGGCCTCCAGGATTGTGACGCCTCCTTTGGTCAGCGCCCCAAGAGTTCTTGCAAACCTGCCTACTGCTATTGTACGCAGGACCGAACCCAGGATGGGAATTTTGAGCTTAAACGAGTCCCATTTGATTTTGCCCTCCGATTTTGTCCATCTTCGCAACAAATACAGCCCAACGATAATTCCAGCGATAATGACCCATCCATATACTGTCGTAAATAAGCTTGTTATAAATCCGCTCAATGTCAGCAGTATCCTGGTAGGCAAGGGTAATACGGCAACCGCGTCGCCTATCATCTCTAATATTTTTGGTAGTACCCAGGTTATTATGAAAATCGCTGATGCAAGGCCAATGCCCAAAACAAAAATAGGATACGCTGAGGCATTCTTCATATTGGTTTTAATTTTTGCTTCTCTGCTCAACATTGTTGCCAACTGGGCCGTCGTCTGGTCAAGCATTCCTCCTGTCTCCCCGACTCTTACCATGGAAAGATACAATGGGCTAAAGGTATTCTCATGTCTGGCCATGGCCTCTGACAGTGATTGGCCGGAGCTGACCGATTTGACAAGCTCATCCAACATATTTACTGTTGACGTTTTGTGTTGCTGGTCGCGAATTATTTCAAGTGCGTTAAGCAGGGGAAGTCCCGCTCGCAGGGCCGTGCTCAACTGGCTGGTAATTGCCAAGATATCTTTGCTGGTGATCTTTCGTGAGCCAAAGCTCAATAACCTGCTCAGGTCTAATTCTTCTTTCTTTTCGCCGTTGATGCTCTTTGCCTGAGCTTCCTGAGCCAGTTCTATAACGAACTGACCTTTTTCAGCCAGGGCGGCAACGGCACTCCTGCGGTCGGCCGCTTCAATAGTGCCGGTAACGTTCTCGCCGCCTTGCTCAACTGCCTTATATGAAAAATAACCCACTGTTTAGCCTCTTATAACTCGGACTTCGTATTAAGCCCGGCCGGATACAATTCAATCTTCTTCACCGATACTTTTGGCGACTCTCATAACCTCCTCAGGAGTCGTGATACCTTTCAACACCTTGGCAATGCCGTCGTGTTCCATACTTATATGGTCAGCCGGCGCCGCCTTTATAATTTGTTCTGTCGTCGGCCTTGTGGCTATTAAGTCACGTAGCGTAGCTGTTATCCTGAGCAGCTCAAATATGCCTGTCCTTCCTCTCATTCCGGTCTGCATACACTCGTTACAGCCGACACCGTGGTAAAACTCGGTATAAGGTTTGATTTCCATTGAGCCGTTCAGGCTCTTTAGGAGGGTCTCGTCCGGCTTGTAAGGCTTTTTACAATTCGTACAAATCGTGCGAACCAGCCTTTGAGCTAACACCGCCTCTAACGAACTGGCTAACAGGAATGGCTCAACACCCATATCAATCAATCTTGTGACCGCCCCGGGTGCATCGTTTGTGTGAAGTGTCGAGAAAACAAGGTGGCCGGTTAACGCCGCACGGATTGCAATATTGGCTGTTTCTCTGTCACGGATTTCTCCCACCATTATAATGTCAGGGTCCTGTCGGAGTATATGCCTTAGGCCGGTGGCAAACGTCAGCCCCCTCTTGGGATTGACCGGCATCTGGTTAATGCCTTCAAGCTGATATTCAACCGGATCTTCTATCGTTATCATCTTCACAGCCGGCGAATATATCTTGTTTAATGCCGCATAAAGCGTCGTTGTCTTTCCGCAACCGGTCGGCCCTGTAACAAGTACAATGCCGTGTGTCTTACGCAGGCATTGGTTGAAACTTTCCAGAGATTGTTTGTTCATGCCCAGCTCATCAAGCCCTATCAGTGATGCGGTTCTGTCCAGAAGTCTCAGTTCAATAGATTCACCAAATACCGTTGGAACAGTGGAGACGCGAATATCGACCCTGCCGTTTTTACCGGAAAATTCAATGTGTCCGTCCTGCGGCACAAAGCGTTCGGCGATATTCATGTCCGCCATGATTTTGATTCTCGAAATAATCGCAGCCTGCAGCCGTTTTGATGATGGTGCCTTTTCTACGAGCATACCGTCGACTCTATACTTTATCTTTACCTGATGCTCGAAAGGCTCGATGTGTATATCACTTGCACGGGCCTCAATCGCTTCCAGTATTATCAGGTTTACAAGATTAACCAGTGATGGCTCTCTTGCCAGCTCATGCAGCTTGGCAGGTGAGTAATCACCGTTATCCATCTCAACGTCCGATTTCTGTTCGGTTGGAACGAGATTGTCCAGCATCCTTGCCACGTTACTGCCATAGAACTTCAGTATGGAATTTTCCATCTGGGCCGGCTCAGCGTAATACCGCCGGACCGAATGGCCGCTTACCAGCCTCAAATCCTCGATTACCTGCGGCTTGAACGGGTCCGTCATGGCAACAGCTAAGCGGCCGTTCTCGTGACGTAAGGGTAAAATACTGTGTTTGCTGACCAATTCCGCCGGTATAAGGGTGATGATTTCAGGTTTTATCGAAATATCGGTCAAATCTATCTTTTCGATGCCAACTTGAATCGAAAGTGCTTCATTAAGCTGAGGTTGCGTTATATAACCAAGCCCTATGAGAATCTGACCCAGCGGCCGATGTTCAATCTTTTGTTCTGCAAGTCCGATTTCGAGGCTGGACTCGTCAAGATACATTTTTTCACAAAGCAACTGACCTAATTTTTTCTTCCTCTGAAAGTTCATTCTGGTTTCTCAAGCTCAAAACACTATAGTCTGCAAAGTCGTAATCCTATATCAATAAAAAGGTTACGTTAACAACAAATAAAGTCTCCTTGGTCCTTACGTCCATTGGGAAGCAAAACCTTCAATAGTATCAGACGCTTCAAAACGCCATTTTGTTACAAAAAATTGGTCTTTTTGGCAAAAAACTAATATTTCCGATAAAAACACTGGCCGTATTTCGGATTGTAACGTTAGGTTATTGATTCTATTGGACCAATCCTATTTATTTGTCGAAAAACGTGGTTTTGAGGCTGATTTTGGTGATTGCGGGGATAGGGGTGATAGGGATAAAATTAGTGAAATTTTAGTATATTTTGTAAAATTCTTTAAAAAATAAAGAATAATCCAAAAAACTGCGTCAAGTTTTGCGTTTTCGTTACACTAATAAATAGTATCGAATGAGCACCAATAGAGATCACATCGAATTGGTCAGAAAAGCACAGCTTGGTGATAAGGAATGCATGGATCACCTGGCTGAAGTGGCTAGGGTGCGTTTACGTGAGTATGTGCTACAGCTTACATTGCATGAAGATTTGACAGAAGATATCGTTCAGGAGAGTATTTTGGAAATGTATAAGGTATTTGGCAAACTCAAAAAAACCGAGCGTTTTTGGAACTGGCTTGATGGCATAGCCTTTAACAAGGTCCGCAGCCACTATGGTAAGCGATGGCGTCACAAAACGGTTTCCTTATCTGATTCGGGAAGTGAGATTGCAGGGCCGAGCAGCCCTGATGGTTTAGCGGACATGGTTACAGCAGAGCTGAAGCAGATTGTCGTCAAATCAATTGACCGGCTGGAGCCGCGGCATCGGGCAGTATTAACCATGCGATGCTATAAAGGGATGAAATACTCAGAGATTGCAGAATTGATGGAGTGCAGTGAGTTTGGTGTGCAGGCATTGTTCTACCGGGCGAAGAAGGCTTTGGCTAAGCAACTGTCACGTAGCGGACTTGGCAAAGGTTCGCTGCTGACCGCACTGGTTCTGTTTGGAAAGATGACGGCCACGAGCAAGGCGGCGGCAGCCAAAGTATCGGTCACGGCGGCTACCACTAAGGTTGGCCTGGCAGCGGGGCTGGTGGGGGCGGTTGGTGGTAAGACACTTGTTGTATCACTGACGGCGGCTTCTGTATTGGCCGTTGGTACTATTGTAGCAACATCGGCCATTGATGGATCAAAAGGGATGGTGGAAAACAAGCCGGCAGGAATTTTACCGGTCATGGAACAGGTGTATCCGGCGCAAGCGGGAGATGAGGAGTGCTGGTACTACTATCCACTGAATATTAATGGGCCGGTTATGTTGAGATTTATCCAATGGGATGAGCAGGGAGAGAAAAGTTACTGTAAGTGGTGGCAGGACGACCGGGCCAACTACATATTCGAGAAAAGCAGGAATACAATTTATATCAACAATTACCGGATGTGGGACAGCAGGCTTGCGGTGAGGCGGCTGCCTACAGATGGTCCACAATTGACAGAGTTTCTTTCCCGTGTTGAAGGCAAGTCCGTAGAGATGGAATATGTTTCCGGCGGTGGACAGGGTCTGCTGGTAATCTCAAGGCGCGGGGGAGAGGAGAACGATGGTCGGTTACGGATAATTCGGCATTACAATGTGCTGGACGAGGAGTATTTCCGATATAAGTGGCCGGCAGTGGTGAGGGAATATGATAAGCGAGACGCGATGCATAAACGGGGCTGGACGTATTTCAAAATAACAGGTCAAATTAAAGGCAAAGAGGTCCGGGGCAGAGGAAGGATACCTTTTGTATACGCGACGAGTAAAAGACATTGGCCTTGGGTGAAATTGAATGTGGGAGGCAGTATTGTAAATCGAGCCTGCTTTGCCGGGCTTTCGCGGCCTTGGATGGGGCTGCACACTATAGATACGGTGCGGCGGGATGCCGCACAAAAGCGGATATGGTTTGAGACAAGATACGACAAGAGCAACGGCAAGGCGCAAGTAGTGCTAAAACCAAAAGACGGAAGGATTGTCTATACCATTGATATGGAAAAAGACGTTATTGATCAAATAACGCTCTCAACAAGTGACGGCCGTGATGGCCAGCTAATATTTTCTTACATGCAGGAGATTGGCAATATCGGCAGTGAATTTGCAGAGCCGTTTAGTACAGCGAATGTTCGGGAAAGAAGCGAAGGGATGTTGTGGCTGTTAGATTTGATAAATGATTATTGATGAAAGAAAAGGCGGGGAACTGTAAAAGCAGTAAAATGACAAGAATGGCTTTATGTGTGGTTGTTGTTTTGGGATTTTGCGGTTCTGCATGGGCGTTTAGTGGAGCAGCCTTCGGGACGGAAGCGGCCAATGTGGTTTCGTTAGTATTGGTTGTCGGACCGAACTTTCCTGAGCCTGAGGGAATTTATTATGTCGATGGTGTCAACGGCAGCGATTTGAATGACGGTGAAAGCCGGGATACGGCGTTCGTGACAGTTCAGAAGGGTATCGATACGGCGAATGACGGTAATACTGTTATTGTTTATCCGGCCGTATACAGCGAAGAAATTGATTTTTTGGGTAAGGCAATAACGGTACAAGGCGTGCCTAATCTAACCGGGGCCCCGATACTGGAGGCGCCGGGTGATTACGCCGTGTCATTCTACAGGCTCGAAGGACCTGATAGTCTGCTGAAGAACTTTGTAATCAGAGGCAGCGACCTGGGAATCTTTATTGTAGGCAGTTCGCCGACGATAAGCAATGTAACAGTAGTTAATAATATTTTCGGCATTGCGGCATACTCCGGGGCACAGCCTGATATCAGCAACAGTATTGTCTGGAACAATACCGATGGTGGTCTGTTTGGAGACCCGATCCCACTTCAGGCCAGATACAGCTTTATTCAGGATGAGAATGGGCCGAATAAGCCGCTTGCCGGCCTGGTTTCACACTGGAAGTTTAACGAAGGCAGTGGAAATATAGCATACGATTCAGCCGGTAATAATCACGGAAACATCATCGATGCTACTTGGACGACAGGAAAATTGGATGGGGCTTTGAGCTTCGATGATGTCGACGACTATGTCGAG
>Ga0209427_10003985_pt1 | contig 17178 bp, 14 predicted proteins | sample DeeMarSWOR136_30_FD_187465 | JGI IMG/M metagenome (GOLD analysis project Ga0209427, IMG submission 187465) | Marine sediment microbial communities from White Oak River estuary, North Carolina - WOR-1-36_30 (SPAdes) (version 2) | ecosystem: Environmental > Aquatic > Marine > Intertidal zone >...
GTATTTTTTCTAAATCTCTAATTCCGCTAATCAACTCTTCTCCAAAGTGAATGAATTCTCCGTATACTTTAAAAGTTCCAGCTGCTGTTCTTTTTGCAAAGTTGTTAAGTTCATTAATCTGATTTATCATCATTGGAAATGATGATACTGGTACTCCAAAAGCCATTCTAAATTGGGCATATAAAATTGCTTCTCTTACAACACGCAGAGCACCCGCTGCCATCCCAAATGCAACATGTAACCTCGATAAAGAGAGAACAATTCCAACAACATCAGCAAGACCTTTTTCAAGTGGACCGATTGGATAAGCCACAGCTCCATTGTATGTAATTTCCGCGGTGGGTAATTCAGCAGTACCTAATTTTATTTTGAGTCTATCTATTGTATAGGAATTTCTTTTCTCTTTTCCTTTGTTTCCCGGCAACCAAGAAGGAACAATAAAAGCAGCTACTCTTGTAGAGGAGGGAGTTGATTTCGGCTTAGCCGTAACAACAGCATAATCCGTATGAGCAGCTGAGCAAAAAAACTTTTGTCCATATAATCTCCAACAATTGGATATACCATCTGCTCCCTCAGATTTCTCAAAAACTGCCTCTACTAAATTTGCAGGAACGTCACTACCCCCTTGAATTTCACTCACAAACTGAGCTCCCCTCATATATTCTCCTTCTTTACCATCTCTAACAAACTGAAGAATTTCAAGTGCTTCTGCAGATAACTGTTCTTCATACTTCTGCATTAACCAAACAAGTCCATGTGTACATGCTACGGGGCACATTACACCAGCTTCCCCATTTTCATATAACAAAAACATCTTTGCAAACCTACTCCATGGACTATTTCTATTAGGATCATACAAGCCAAGACTAAAAATTTCACGTTCTAATGTCTCAGTTTCTGCACATCGTTCTATTCTGTCAATTCGATGGTTGTGAGCATCGAAATGTTTTATTTTTGTAACTTTTAGCCTATTTTCAAGTTCGTTTGCTTTATCAGCAAGATCTCGCCATTTATATGACACATAATCGGAGAGAGCGCTAAGATCACGATTAATCTTTTCAAACTCATCTCCAGTATAATATTTAATTAAAGATTGCAAAAACTCATCATCTTTATAAAAATTAAACTGATTTCTTACCAATAGATAATCATCAAAAGAATAGGGATTTTCTCGATTTCCTTCCTGTTGAGACATATTTCATCAACCTCATTTAAAATAATCATAATGAATTAATTTCTATAAATAATATATTTTATACTATTATTATACGACAAAAAGATAAATAAAATTTTCTTAAAAAGTGAAATCAAATCTTTCTAAAAAATAAGTTCTTTCATTTTTAGCTTTTAGGTTCTTAAATTAATCCTCAGATTCTTCACTTTCTGCTGATGATTCGGAATCCTTTTCGGGAGCCGAGGAGCTTTTTGCGTAAGCATATTTTTTAACGTTAATCCGTTCTGTTCTTTTTATATCACTTTTGCGCGATCTTTTCACTTGGACTTCAACCACTTCGAATTCCTCATCTTGAGAGATAAATTCTTTATCCTCTCCTCCTTCCGGAACAGAAATCAATTTACTTTTAATTATTGTTGAATTAGCTAACGGATAAACCGTTTTAGCAATTCTCTGAACCTGATTTTCAAACTCATGAAAGATTATTCCCGTAATAAACTTTTCATGATTAAGAGTCGAAGCAAATTCTTTTAAAATCTCTGACATAATCTTTCGGATAAGATCCTGCTGAGAACTTCTTGCTCTTCTTATAGTGGTACAAACTACGGTCAAACGAAAAACAAAACCATCTTTTGTAGTTAAATTAATTATCGATACGATTTTAGAACTTCCTCTACCTACTAGAGAGCGGATATAGTCATTTGTATATTCATGGCCAATAAACATACTATTGCATTTACTTGCTTCCTTATCCATATCAATAATTTTAAATCTCAGCTTTAGACTAATATCTGAAAAATCATCTGTAATATCAAATAATAAAATCTCAACTGCTCGCCCTAAAATATTACTTTCTGTACCAATTACTTCACCAATAGGTTTATAATTGAAACTTTTTGGTGCAATTACCGTATACCAATTTTTATCACGAAATGTAGTTTTTTTAACTTTTGGTTTTTTCTTTCTGCTTTTTTGACTCATTGCTAAATTACCTCGCTACTAAAGTTCGAATCTTTTCAGGATCGTATTTAAAATCTGCTGCTAATACTTTTTTCTTTTTATAATATTTAATTAATCTATAAATTTTAGATTCAGTCCTTTGTAAACCTTTGGTGGATTCAAGATCTTTGTGGTTTGTTTCTAGATGTTTTCTGAGGTTAAGAGCTTTTTTTACTAGATTTGAAAGATCCTCTGGTAGGGGAGATTTTATATCATTATTTTCAAGAATTTGCCTTATTGATTTTCCAGTAACTACCTTTACTAATGGAACTCCGTAAGAATCTCTCAAGATTATTCCAATCATAGATTGAGAATATCCTTTTCGGGCTAGCTTAATAACTTCATTCTCAACTTCATCTGCAGAAAGTTCAACCCAAACTGGTTTTTCTAATCTCGCAGGTCGCGTTGATCCGCTATTTCCCTTTTTTCTACTATGCATTCGAGCCATGATTTATCAAAATGATACTAATCATTATAAAATGAATATAATTTGAAATGATTTCTCGAAAATAAAATTTTGTAATTTAAGCACCAGAATGCTAAAAAAAAAATTAATAAAATGTTGGGATAATTTTATCAACAGATTAACTTTGTGTCTCTATAGCTTTCTGAATTCGAAAAATTTTTAGTTCAATCCAGATGATAGATTATTCCATCATAATCAAAAAAGAAATAAACTTAAGGATTTTATAGTAATCATGGATAAAGAAAGTAAAGTTCTATATTTCGTCACTAGTAATACTCATAAATTTAATGAAATTAATATTTTATTTCAAAAAAAAGCTCTAAAATATGAATTAGAGCAATTAAGTTTACCAACTACTGAAATTCAGGCTAGTAGTGTTAAGGAAGTGGCCTTATTTAAATTAAAAAGTATCAATGAAAAAATTAATAGCTCTTATTTCATAGAAGATGCTGGATTTTTTATTGATCACCCTCTTAATGGTTTCCCTGGAGTTTATTCTTCATATGTGATGAAAACAATAGGGAATGAAGGGATTTTAAAATTAATTAATAATTTCGAGCAAACCGAAGCTCACTTCATATCTGTTATAGCTTTATATTTTAAACCTTTAAATGAAATTTTATGTTTTGAGGGAATAGTTAAAGGAAAAATAGCAAAAGATATGAGAGGTTCAAGTGGATTTGGATATGATCCTATATTTCTTCCTAATGATATGCCAAATAAGACATTTGCTGAGTTATCAATTGAAGAAAAGAATAGTATCTCTCATAGAGGTAAAGCTTGGAGGAAGTTTATCTCTTTCTTAATAAATAATAATTAATTATTGGTTTTTATAATATGAATTAATTCAATTAAAATGTTTGACGAAATATCTCCATAATAGACTGCTTTGATAATTTTCTTAATATTAAATACATTCCAAATATTCCCACTGCAATAGAAATAATGAAAACTCTAAGTAGAGTATCAATTGGTACAGAGAATACAACAGGCATTTCAGTCATTAAACCCATGTTTGTCTCCATGAGATATGCACAATAGGTGCCAATAATTGTTCCCATCGTTCCCGATGATAACAATACGATAATACTCTCAATTAAGAATAGATTTCTTACATTAACAGTTTTCATCCCAAGCGATCTCAATATCCCAATTTCAAATTTTCTTTCGAGCATTATTGCATACATAGAACTGATTAACCCGAAAATAGCAATTGCTATCGCAAACCAATTAATTACTTCCATTAGGGTACTTTGCCTCTCAAACATATCATCCATTAAATTAATTTTTGAAATCGCGTCATCAATAAAATAATCTTTATCTTCATATGTTCTTTGAATATCTTCTTTTGTATCTTCAATATTCTCTTCTGAATCATCTGATAAGTTGATAAATAGTTTATCAACTATCATTTCCATTGTTCCTGCGTTCTCCACATCCATTAATCGCATATAATTTTCTAAAGATACCATAATACCTCCACCAACAGCAGATAATCCTGAACTCCTAAAATTATAGAAACCCGGCATTCCACCTGATATACCTGCAACTGTAAAAAGCGTTGAATTTCCAGGATCATTTTCAACTTGAGGATTATAAAAAGTTAATCGTATTTGTTCTCCGATATCCTCGATACCAAAAATACTTGCTAAAGACTTTGAGATAATGCAAGTATTATTATATCCAAATAATTCACTAAAAGATCTATTAAAACCGCTCTTAGGACTACTCCAAATAAATAAATCCTCTTGCATTGTTTTATAGTAACTTTCATCTACACCAATAAAACCTACCTCAATATTATCAAAGTTTGATATATCTCCGGCTTTCACCTGATACTTCTTCTCTGCTTGTGCGGAATAAAATTCAAAAATATTCTGAAATGCTTGATTAATAGATTCTTCATCAAAAATACCCCCTCCTTCACTAAAATCATAAGCTAATGAAAGGATAGAGGTGATATCGAATACATTATATAAAGTAATAGCTAATTCATCAATTCCAGGAAAATTCCTCAATTTTTCTACTATCTCTAATGTAATTGCATCTGTTTCAAAATCTAATCCTTGATTAACTAATACTAAATCAGAGCCGTATTGAAACCTTAAATTTAATGACATATTCTTAGATTCCATTTCAGCAACACTAGTAATAAAAAAGATAAAGGAAAAACTAATTGCAAACATAACTATCGTGCTAGTATTGCGTCTTCTATTTCTTCTTAAGGAAATTTTCATAATATTAGCATATTTTTTTATCATAGGGGAAATTATTCCTAAAAAAATACTTTGGATTATAGGGATCACGCCAACAGATGCAAAAACTAATCCAATTAATATTGCAACTAAAAGACCTATGAACAATCCGGCAATTACCATAAAATCTCCCGTCACCACAATATTGGGCAATAGAACAAAAACCATCATCCCAATTGTAGCAATAGAGATTCCAACTAAAAAACTTTTAACATTCATACTTCCTTCTTTTTTGATTTCCCAACCTTCCTCTTTCTGATGAAATGGGGTTATCGATTTTATTATATTAAGTTTTGCAGTTTTCAGAGCAGGCAATAAAGAAACAAATAAAGAAGTCCCGCTTCCTATAAGGAAAGCTAAAAGAATTGTATCAAACTGAATAATATATTGCATATCTTGAAAGCTAAAACCTGTAAATGTAAATAATATGTTTACTATTGGCGGCGTTAAAAGAACTCCTATAATAATTCCTATAATAGATCCTAACACACCTATTAAGACTCCTTCAAATATAACCATTTTAACAGGATATGTTTTTTTTCCTCCTACTACACGTAATACTCCATATTCTCTAACTCTTTCTTCCGTAGATGTAGATAAAATTGAATTTATTAAGATTCCTGTGATAAGTATGGCAATAAAGGTTATAAACCAAAAGATTATAGTCATAGCAATTAGGAGAAATTCTTGAGTGCTTAATTCCTCTAATTTTGGCATAGCCACGGTAAATTCATTCAGATCCAATCTTTGTTGAACTCTTGTGCCAATTTCACGAAGCTTACTTTGAGTTTCCTTAGTATTACTCACATCATAAATCAATTCAGGATGTTCAACAGTGCCTACAATAAAGTTAATTTGATCTGTTCTTTTTAAGAACGATTGAACCTGCGGTAAATTTGTAATAATAATGACGTTTTCTAATTCTGTAAATTTCATATCCTGCTTGCAAATAGCCACAATTTCTAAATCCAGCGAATTTTGTTGATATTCTAAATAGACCCAATCTCCGAGGCTTACATTTAGAAGTTTTGCAGTATTCCATAAAATCACACATTCTCCGTTGTTGGGCTCATCTTCATAGTTATCACCTGTCTCTTGACCATATTCATTCACTAAATTCAAATCACCCATATTACCATTATTTAATTCTTTAATAAAATCAATGCCATATAATTCTAAAGTAAAATTTGATGAAATTTTATTAGAAGTAACTTTCGATAACATCATAATACGGGGAAATAATTCTTCTACTCCTTCAATATCTTGTAAATTATCATCTATTATACTTTCATCAAAAAAAGGATCAAAAGTTAAATCGGATTTGATAGTACGTGTAATCATAATATCAGAACTACCCGTAGTATTTGTGATCAATTCCATGTAATTAAAAGACATTGTATCATTAACCATCCCAATTGCAGTTAATAGGATTATAGAAATCATAATTCCAATAATTGCAAAAGCGGCTTTGGTACGATCTCTCTTAATATTAAGCCAAGAATGCTTTATGAATTGAATCTTAATTCTAGTTTTAATCTTGTATAATAGATTTTCTAAACTCAAACTATCACGGCTTTTTTTCTTATTAATTAATTTGATTCTAATTAGTCTAGAATGCTAAATTTTTTCTTTTTAAATTCGAATTTTCTTAACAATTTTCCTTCTTTACCTAAAAGCTCTTTAACTTCTCTTAATTCGCGTCTTACTAATCTAATTCCTTCACATTTTTTGCAAAAATAATTTTCTCCTGGCTCATCAAACATGAACCAACGACCACAGTTTATACAATTATATGCTGCATAAAGTTGATCATGTTCACAAATGGGACAGATGTAATTAAACTTATCAGATTCAAACCACGATTTGCAAAATTTGCAATGAAGGGTGTAAGGTCTTTTTAGTTCTCCTCCTGTCTCTATTAGTTCAACTCTTCTTTTTGCTTGATCTTTAGAAATCCTTTTTTTGTCATATTTTTCTATTTTTTTTACTATGGTTTTCTTACTTCTCTTTTTTCCATGTCTTCTAACTAGAATAGAGATAACCGTTGCAGTTACCGCTATTCCAATAATTATGATAATCCAAGGATTAATAGTTCTCCAATTAAAAAATCCATTATTTATAATAATTTCTATAGATCTCTCAGAGCTATTTCCTTCTTTATCAAAAGCTATTACTTTAATTTGATAAATTCCATCATTATAAAACCTTGTATCCCATTCATAAAGTAGAACTCCTGTTTCTAAATCAAATCTAAGTAATTGCTGATCTACAGCTTTGTTATTAATAAATACGTATAATTTCTCAGAATCTAATGCCGCATCATCAGAGATATTTGCTTTAATCGAGGTAATTCCTTTGATTGTTTGCCTATCTAACGGTTCAAAAATGTTTATGTTAGGTGGTACAAAATCAGTGAATTCGTCATAACCAACATAAATGTTTGATAATAACCAGCCATAACCCAAACCTAAAACATTATCATTGGAATGCACTGTAAACATAATCATTATATCTTTATTTAAATAATTTGAAATATCAATTACTTCATTTCCAGAGAGTTGTTCACTATCATAGAAATATTCTTTTAGAATTATCCACGTCATTCCATAATCTATTGATATTGACACTATACACTTATCAAGCTCATCAACTTCTAGATTAAATTCATTTTGAAGGGAAATTTCGTAATTATATTTTAAATAAACACTATGTTCCCCTTGTAAATGGAGAGGATATGTGATTAAATTAGCATCCCAATTAATTCCATATCCTTGTTCAAACCCTCCGTAACTTTGGCCCCTCCCTCCATATAAAAAGTTTTGCCCTAATCTAGTGATAGGGTGCCAGGTATTATCTCCCATCAACCATGCGGTTGTTTCTTTAGGTAATGGTGTTCCTGAGACATAATAATCTGTCATACTTCCACTTGAAAAGTTATAACCTATTAAAATATTACTTTGATTTAGTAAGTATTGTAATGGAATAGGAATAACTATAGTGAAAAGTGAATTATCTATATTATACCACTGAGAAGTATTTAAATATTTTCCATCTGATATATGAAATCTAAATGAACGATTATCAAAATTCCCTATAGCAATTGTCCTTCTAAAAAGTATTCCTCTTTTCAAGGGTGAAGAAAAGGTTGAATTCCAATTTCCGAAGACATTTAACATAGTATAGTTAGAATCGCCAATTTCCAAAAAGATATTTTCAGGATAATTGTTATCAGCATCATAATACCTACATGTAAATATAACATTTTCGAATTTTGAAATTTTAAATGATGATATATCCGCATTCAAATCAAAATCAATTTCTGGAATGTAAATATTTGTTTTATTTTCTAAGGCGAAATAATCGAGCATCAATCCCTTATAATTAACAGCATCAAAATCATTATCAAGTGATACTAAAAATCTAAATTGTATAAAATATCCGATATATTGAGTTAGGTTAAATTCTTCGAGAAACCAATCTCTTTCAATATTTGAATATGACCTAAGGGTAATCCATCCAGTCCAATTTAAATTGATCTGCAGATATATGAAATCTCCAGAATTAATGCTAGTTCTCAAACCAAATTTTGCAAAGGGGTGGGTATAATTTTCATTTAATTGGGTTAGATTAAATAAAGGACTTGTAAAGGTACCGTTTGGGAATGGTTCTGTAATAATATAAGGTTGATAAGTATAATTTGAAGGATAGTTATGATCTCGTCCAAAATATATAGCTTGCCAATCGTTTTGATATATTTCAGATCGATTATCATTAAAGTTTGATTGATTTAATAAACCCCACCCTGTACCATTATACCTCCAATTACCTAATCCCTCATTAAAACTATGGTTATAAGGAAATGGTTCGCTATCAGTTGGAAACTCAATTATAATATTTAACTCTCCCGATCCAGGATAACGTACTTGGTGTGATCCATCACTAGCTATAAAGAAATAATGATACGTATCTGGTTTTGAAAGCTCTATATATTCACTTTGAAAGATCACCCCTTCAGTATAATTTGTGTTAAATTCAAAAAGAGGGGTTAAAGTATAGTTTTTTGAGGTTTCAAGAATAGAAACATAAACCTCTTGAGGGGGCACATTACTAGTATCATTATCAAAATATTCAATATAGAACCTGTATCTATCAATTGAATAGTTTTTAAGTGGATTCCCTCCTGAAAATTCTTGAAATCCCATTACTGTTGTATTTTTACTCCCACCAAAATATGTTACTAAGGGTACATCTAATTGGGGAGTATAGAAGTTATTTACAGTTGAGATATTTAAAGTGAAACTACTACTCCCATTTATAGCTTTTATTACCATTATACAGTCAGTTTGATTCTTTTTAGGAGTAAAATAAAGAGAATCAGAATCTCCATACCATTTACGTGATGATGCTAGTAATATTGGCTCACCATATTGATTTGACTCATTAGAAAAGAGAAAAAGATCAAAATTAGCATATTGGTCAATATCAGTTAAATTAAAAAGATATTGAGTTTCTGAGTTCATTAAAATTCTTCTTGCAAATACGTGATCTCCTAAGGGATTCACCTTTGAACTTGTTAAGTACTCACTTGTCGTACTATTAATTTCGATAACTTCCGTTAAAGCATTGATTGCTGATTCAATGTTTACTCTTCCATACCCTTCATGTACATCTTTTAAACTATTTGTAGTACCGAAAAAAGATGAAGGCGAATATTCGCTCTCATCTATCTCCGATTCTGGATCGTCTTCTCTATCTTGATTTGTTTCAGAAGCAGTCATTAATAATACAGATTTGATAAAATTAACTCTTTCAGTGAAGTCTTGGTTCTCCCATTCAACCCAACTTCCCCATTTTGCTTCTATTAAAAGATTAACTGCAGCGGATACAATAGCGGTGGAGATTGAGGTTCCATAGGTAGCTGTAGCATCTGTTGATTTACCATCAGCACTAATTATAGATCTATGATTTTTCAATCTACTTCCCCCCGGGGCAACTATATCAGGCTTAATAATAGAGCTATCTACTTCTCTTCCCATACTACTATAAGATGTTACTTGATCCTCATCATTTATTGCTCCCACAACAATCGCTTTTTTATTAATAGCTAATTTATTAAGAGGATCTGACCCAGTAATTCCCATATTTCCTGCAGCAATTACAACTACAATTCCATTTTCGGAAACTTCATCGAGAGCTCTATTTATAGTAATCACGTTATTCCCTACTGTTCCCATACTTAAACAGACACTGACAATTTTATAGATACTCCTATTTTGGATAAGGCTACCTAAAGCAGAAATTAAATCAGAAGTATATCCTAATCCTGATTGATTTGCTACTTTATATGATAAAATATTTGAAGCATTAGCGACACCTGTAAAATGGTTAAAATTGATAGTATATACTTCGGGAATTAAAGTTAAGTTTGCATTAAAGAAGAATTTAGGTATTGAATAAATGGTTTTATAATATTTAATATAAACGTCATAAATTCCTGGTCCATTATAAGATACATCGTGATCAATGGTGTATAACTGATTTGGATTTGCATTATAAGAAGCATTTACAAGTGAATTATTATAATAAATTTCATACCAAAATTTATTAATCCCTACTTCTGAATAATTCCAAAATGATTTTATATTCAATCTTGAATCGGTCTTCGTAAGATTGGTAGAAAAAATCTTTACTGAATAATTTTTAGCTGGGATATAATCTTCAAATAAATCAATATGTGAATAATTTCCATATAATCTTATAGTAGAGGGAATATCAGAATTATAAGGATCTGTACCTGTACCAGCTATAACTGATGAGATAAATGTACCATGCCCATTATCATCAGAAATAAGATCATCATTTACAAAATTTTGCCATCCAATAATATTTCCATTAAAATAATGAATCTGTAAAGATAAGAATTAAATACCCATACTTTGTATTTTTTTTGGATTTACAACTAAAGAAGGATGGGATATTTATTAAACGAAATTATAAGAAGATGTAAGCATAAAAAGATATTTTAAAAGAAATATTAAGACAAAATATACAATACAATCAGAAGATTTAAATTCAAGAGGTTTAAATGCTCCCATCGGGATTCGAACCCGAGTCTAAGCCTCGAGAGGGCTTGATGATTGGCCGGACTACACTATGGGAGCAATCGGGATTTTGTTTATCCCCCCGATGAAACCTGTAAAATTGTTAGTTCTTCAATATCTTTTATCTGATAATCAATGGGAATTGGTTTATCTCTGCTGATTACAACAACTGTATCTGGTTTTATTTTTAACTTTTCAAGAACCATTTCAACTGTTGATCCCTCTTTTAAATCAATTCTTTTTGACCTCTTTGATCTCGATAGTTTTACAGTTATTTCCATCTGAATCGATATGCATATAAAAAAGGGTTTGATTAAGCTTTTGACAAGTTTTATCTGTTGCAGGGGTAGCCAAGCTCGGCCCAAGGCGGTGGTCTCGAAAACCGCTGGTGCTCGCACCTCAAGGGTTCAAATCCCTTCCCCTGCGCTAATTTTTATATAGTTTAGTATAATGTTAATTTGAGATAGTAATATATAATAAAACTTATATACTAATAAAGTCAATTAATTTACGTAACAGGTGTTTATATGAAGAAAAGAATCATATTACTTTCAATTTTCACAATTTATATTTCATCAATTGTTATGTCTCCAATCATTAATGCAGCAACAACTTCACAAATTGATTTAGTAACTGATGCAGAGTTAGAAAAGCCTTTAAATATTGAAGAAAAAAAAGAAATTGAGATACAAGTAAGTTATAAATTAAATGTTGGAAATATTATAAATATACCTATTTTAAAAAGATTTGTTAGATTGTATCTGTATGGATTTCAATATTTTTTTCCACTTCTTGGTAATCCAACAATTACTTTAAATCTTTCAATTGAATCCCCAGAATGGTGTACAGCAAATTTAGAACCATCAGAATTTCAATTTACAATGGATAATAATATAATTAACGGAAAATCACAAACAGCAACACTAAAATATAATTTAATTGAAACTGCTCCTGCACTTAAAAATGCAAGCATAATAATAACTGCAAATTTTGATGGATTTAAAAGAGTTCCAGCAGCATCTAATACTTTCTCAGTCCCTATAGTACCAGTATATATCTCAGATATTGTAGCAGAAGCTGAATCTGAATTTTCAATACCACCTTTGGAAAATTATTCATTTCCAATTAATATTACAAACAATGGAAATGGAGAAACAAGTGTAAGTTTTGAAATAAATAAACCCGACAATTGGAATGTATCATATAGTTCTGAAGAAATAGTCATACCAACAAATGAGACAAAACAAATGACTCTAACTGTTATTAATCCACCAAAAGACTTTGTTAATGAAACTCTTTTACTTACTATTAAACCAAAATCCACAGTTGAAGGATATGAAGGAGCCGCGTCTGATCTAGAAGGAACACCAATAACCATTGATTTCACTTTTAATAATGATGGGAGCCTAAAAGATGATGATAATGATATCGTAATTGATGTTACCCTCTTGATAGTTATTTTACTAGTTGTTGTAGTATTAATCATATTCCTCTTCTTTTTCATTTACAGTAAAAAACAATAAAAATATTTCAAATTCAATATCATTCTTTCATTTCTTTTAATAAATGACATATTTTAGCTCATAATTATAATATAACGTCAAAATTATAATACGTATAATGACCTATGATTAAGAAAACCTTTATTTTATTTGTACTTTTTTTGTCAATTTCTATTTTTTTTAGTCCAATAATTTCATCATATGGTAATTCAATTGGATCTAGTAACGATATTAAAAAATCAATGTTTGCAGCATCTCCATTAATAAATGTAGTCTATGAACCTTTAAACGAATCGGTGATTCCAAATGGTGGAGTATATACAATTCCTTTAAAAGTGACAATTAATTTAGCAGGAAAATATGCAGATTTGCAATTAAAGCTTTTAAAAAATAGGAAAATACCTGTTGAGCTATCAATTATAAATGCCCCAAGTTGGTGTGACGCACAAATTGAAAATTCTTATTTGTCAATTACTCCAGAAAGTGATAATCCAGAGATAGCAATATTAAAAGTATCTGTAAATGAAAAGGCACCTGCTTTTACTCAATCAAGGATTAGTATTCATGCAACATCATCAAGTATTAAAGGATTAATCTTTAAAAGGGTAACAGATGGTGAGCGGTATTTTGATGTTTCTTTTGTTAATGGTTATTTATCAATTATTAATTATGAAATGGAAAAGAGCTTATATGAAATTCCTGTAAATTCTGAAACAAAAGTACCAATTAAAATTAAAAATTTAGGAAATGGTCCAACTGTTATAAATATTGATATAATGGAAAAACCTGATACTTTGTACACATCCTTTCCAAGTAGTGTACAAATATATTCTCCGATTAGTGGAGAAAATGCTGAAACTGAAATTAATTTAATCGTAAGACCAACGAATTCTTTTGATAATGAAAGATTAAGATTAAAATTTACCCCAAATCATCTTGGTCGACCAGATTTAAAGGGTCTTCCAGAGATAATCAATGTTTTTTTTAAGGATGATGGAAGTCATGATGAAAATAAAGATTTTTTCTCTAAAAATGCCTCTCCCATAATTTTAATCACATTGGGTCTGGGAATAGTATTATTTCTTGTGTATAGAAAAAAGTACAAGAAATGATACTATTTTTCTATAAATTTTTAAAGAATTAGCTATTGCAGTTAAATCCAAAAATTGCTGAGGTTTCAAAATTTGAAGGAAATTAAACATATTGATGAAATATTTTCGATACTAAATAAAGAACTAACGAAACATAATGAACCAGTTTTATCACGTAAAAACAGAGATGAAATTGTAAGTACACCGTTTAATACACTTATATCTTGTATTCTAAGCCTTAGAACAAAAGATAAGGTTACAGATAAGGCTTCAATTAGATTATTAAAAAAATATGATACACCTGAAAAAATTCTAGAATTATCTGAAGACCAAATTAGTAAAATGATATTTCCAGTTGGCTTTTATAAGGTAAAAGCAAAGAGAATAAAGGAAATCTCAAAGACATTGGTTGATAAATATAATAGTAAAGTACCAAAAGATTTCAATGAGCTTTTAAAATTAAGAGGAGTTGGAAGAAAAACTGCAAACATTGTAATGGTATATGGACATAAAAAACAAGATTACATTCCTGTGGACACCCATTGTCACAGAATACCGAATCGATTAGGTTGGGTAAAAACTAAAAATCCTGAAGAAACCGAAAAAGAACTTAAGAAAATACTACCTAAAAAATATTGGGAAGATTTCAATAATTTATTTGTTAAATTCGGCCAAACAATATGTGTTCCAATTTCACCGTTTTGCAGTAAATGTCCAATAAAAACTTATTGTAAAAAAAATTCTGTTAAGAAAAGTAGATAATATTGTTCATATTTTTAAACTTCTCTACCTCTTCTATTAAGTTCAAACATTGTTGTAACCTGACTTTCTTCAACCTGGGCCATGTTCCCATCATCAAATTCAACAACAAGCCAACGACTAGGATGAGGATATGTGTTTACCACTCTTGCTATTTTTTCAGTTGCATCAGGATTTTTAGGATCTCTTACAACAACATTAATACCTCTTCTTATACCTCTTTCTTTTAACATATTGCCCCTCCATAATTAAAGAAGGGATAGTGCTTTTGTATATAAAAATTTATACCTCATTATTAATAACAGCGAAGTTTAAATAATACTTATTTAATTTAGGAACAAGAGGTGGGACACATTAAATCAAAATTTTTAACCTTATTGGGTATATTTATGCTGATATCTCTTTTATTAATAATTTCTTCTGAAAGCATCCTTGCAAAAAGATCAAATGTTTCTATAAAAGAAGAACCAACTTATGAATTAGTAGATACTCTAACTAAAAACAATAAAATTATTGGTAAATATTATAAAATATATGTTCCTTTATATAACAATGGAGATGTAAGATCAGAGCTATTAACTGTTAATTTATCAGACCGGGAAGGTTTTGTTTTAGAACAAGATACATATGTTGAAGCAGGTGAAACAAAAATTGTAACTTTTAACTGGTCAACAACATATTTAATCAATCAGAATATAAAAGTAAATTTTTTCCCTTCAAGTGCTTATGCTCAAACAAATCAATATAACAGTGGTTCAATAAGTTTTGTTATAGATGTAGTTGAAAATAATGGACTTACAGGAACTAGCACACCAGGATTTGAAATAATATTTCTAATATCTGCAATTTTGATAATTTTTTTCTTATCAAAAAAATATAAAAAATAATATTTTTAAATTTCTTCTACAATAAGTTTCACATAATCAACATTTACTGCATCTTCTTGATCATATGAGATAATATTTGCAGGAGATACTGCTTTCTCGGTATATCCTTCGAGTAATTCAAGATTTTTTCTTGGCCCAACCCCTAATAAATTATCATTTTTATCATAGAATTCAGCAGTAACAATAACTCTTATGTCTCTTGGGGCTATGTTTATAAACAAAAATATAACTTCAACTCTAATAATTTCACCTTCATCTTCAATAAAATTTACAGAGTAATTATAAAGTTTCACAACTGTTGATTCGAGTATAAGATTGGTTACACTCCCATTTGTTTTAACTCCTTCATCAAAACAACCAATAAAAAGAGAAGTCATCAATATAATTGTAGTTACTAGTAACCATAATTTTTTTTTTATCGTATCCCCTCTTTTTTTATATTACAAAAACTAAAACTTTTTTGTGTATTTAAATTTTTACTCATTATGTTATTAGCACCTTCAATTAAATTAATATATGTAGTAGTAGATAATTAAAAAGATACTGGGTGGGAAAATAATGGCTGAATTAGAAAATTCAAAGGTAGTTGATTATATTTTAAAAACTTTAATAAATATATCAAGTAGAAAAACAACAGCAGGTTATGCAATCTCTACAATGGATGATCTTATAAAAAAACTTACAGATAAATATGATTTTCTTAAACATATTGAAGTTAAAGATACTCGTTTTTCTGAAAGTGATGATGCAATATCGGTTATGGCTGATATTAATAAAATTAAATCTAATGAGGTAGGTAAAGCACTTTATGATATTATTAAAAAAATGAATGTTGCTTTAGGAAAAAATGCTGGTCATTTTTTTATTAGAGAATTGAGAAGTAATATAAACGATTTTTATTATGCAAGAGTTGAAGATATGGGTCTAGATCTAGGATTAATGCAATTGGAAAATGAAGTCGATGATATGACTAAAAAACTAAAATAGAATATCTTTTTTTATTGTTGAACTTAAGCACTTTTTAATAATTCTCTTGTTTATACATTTATATTGGTATATGTCAATTTTTATGAATGTATACCTACATATGCAACTAATTATCTACATGCAAAAAAGATATTTAAGCGTATGGAATATTAATACAGATTGCACTTTAATAAAAAGGATGGAGCCCTATAACTAGGAGGGATGTGAATAAGATGGGAAAAAACATAGTAAAAATCTTTATTGAAAAAGATGTAGGTAGCATTGGTATTGGTGCAATGATAGTCTTTATTGCTATGGTTCTTGTCGCAGGTATTGCTGCTTCGGTTTTGATTCAAACTAGCACTACATTAGAATCTCAAGCAATGTTAACTGGAGAGGCAACAACAAAAGAGGTTTCTGGTGGTATTGCTGTAGTAAATATTCATGGTCATAATACTTCTGGAGCAATTGATTTAATGGCTATAATGGTTAGACCAAGGGCAGGAGCTGAAGATATTGACCTTGGAGAAACTGTTATTGAAATAACTGATTCAACTAAGAAGAATATTTTAGTTTATGATAATGAAAATTGTAAACAACCAAGTCAAATGAATGGTGATATGTTTAGACCAGGAATGTATCCAAATGTAACAACCTTCGGAATTATAGTTTGTGAAGATGCAGATGGATCATGCAGTAGTGCTAATACTGCAGTTATCAATTCAGGAGATTATGTGATTCTCACAGTAGATACAGGTGCTTGTTTTTCTAGTTTAAATGTAAGGGATGATATTATGGGAATGGTTATACCTGAAGAGGGATCACCTGGTGTTATTTCCTTTACAGTACCCAGTTCGCTAACAAATGATGTTGTGCAGTTACAGTGAGGAGGTGAATGAGGAATGAGAGATATATTTGAAATATTAAAAAAGAAGGATGTAGGATCAATTGGTATTGGTGCAATGATTGTCTTTATTG
>Ga0209427_10003987_pt1 | contig 17174 bp, 16 predicted proteins | sample DeeMarSWOR136_30_FD_187465 | JGI IMG/M metagenome (GOLD analysis project Ga0209427, IMG submission 187465) | Marine sediment microbial communities from White Oak River estuary, North Carolina - WOR-1-36_30 (SPAdes) (version 2) | ecosystem: Environmental > Aquatic > Marine > Intertidal zone >...
AGATTATGCCCTTTGAAGATGCCCTTGATTCCGTAGGGGCGACACCGGATACCGTTGATACGGTGATTCAAACCCATCTGCATTTTGATCATTGCGGCAATACGCCAAAATGCAGAAATGCAGAGATCATTGTGCAGACCTCCGAACTTGCCTTTGCCTACGACCCCCACCCTCTTTTTTACGGGACCTACCCTACGGCCATGCTCAAAGGTCTTCGCTACCGGGAAGTTGAAGGTGACCTCGATGTAGTGCCGGGAATAAGGGTCCTCCATGTCCCCGGACACTCTCCCGGATGCCAAGCCGTATCCATTGAGACCGAAAAAGGTCTAGCGGTCATTAGCGGGTTTTGCGCTATTCAGGCCAATTTTTCGCCTCCGGAAAAGATCAAGAGAATCTGGCCTGTTCTGACCCCCGGGGTGCATACCAATAGTCTGGAAGCCTTCAACAGCGCCAAGCGGATCGGGGAAACAGCGGATATTGTCATTGCGATCCATGACATGGACGATGCCTCTCTGCCCCATATACCGTAATACGCCGGATTCAACGCCATCCCGGGCGTTCGTGGACGCTTTGACGCTCCCGTGGATGCAGCCCAGTGTCTAAGTTCAGGGACCCCCACACGCACTGGCGGAAATCCTACGGCCTCTGTCAAGGGATCGACAAGGTTCAGATCAGCGGGCCTTTTTTGGGTTTTCCCGGAAAGCCTAAAGTTAAATAACATAAACATGTAAACAAAAATTTACACCTTCGAAAAACCCTTTCTTCCATAACTATTTGATATCACATCATACTCACGCTTAATGGGGTGGCACGCTTTTCGCTTAAATCGTTTAGATAGAGCGTACACACAAATTTTCGCGATTGGTGACCCAAAAAGTTGAAAAGATTATGTAACATTACTTAATGTGTAATTATTAGAATGGTCCGAAGATTTACCGAACCTCTTTAAACCCGGACCCGAAGAATTAGAGACGAATCGAAGAACACTACGCGCAGAAGAGCGGGAGTCCTTATTATTTTGATTGCGTATAATGGGGGGGTTGAATTTGGTATTTCTGAACGATATTCAAACTTTACATTAAATCTTGCATGAAATTTAATCTACTAAAATATTAGGTTTTTTCGAATCAAATATTGTCAAAATGCTATGAGCTGGGGAACAAATTACTTGACAAAGCCTGCTAATCTGAATAGGGTTCACAAGAGTTTTGGGTTTGACGCAAATAGCGTTTTCATTGACTCGTGGTAGCTGCTTTTAAGGTGCAAATCATCATGTGCAGAAAGCAGACGAGGAACTACACCCCCCCCAACAAAAGCCATCATTCTGAAAAAGCATCTCTTTGAGAAGTCACGTTTCTCTGATCTGTTTGATCAGCACGGTCTTTATCGCTTCTCCCAGTCCTCTAAACAGAGATCCTGGGGATCCAATGTTTGTGCTCGTTCGCAAAAGATCAAAGATCAGGGTCATCTCGGAATCTCGGATAACCGTCCCGAGTTTATTGCCCGGGACTTCAAGGAATTCATACGAATCAGCGGGATGGATGACGTCAGGACATCGCCCTATTACCTTTAGAGAAACGGAAAGATTGAACGCCGGCATCAGAGTCTCAAGAGGTAGTGTATCCAACCCCTTTCTCCTCTCTCTTTGGGTGAGGGAGAAGGGTTGTGGAATGCTTGCTAGAGCATAAGAATGCGAAGCGTCTTCATAGTGTCATTGGCTATATTTCCCTGCCTTTAGGTAGTGAGGGGGAGATGGAGAGGAAGAGAGCCCTCCAAGTAGACAGCAAGAAGAGGCTGATTCTGAAAGTGGCCAACGAGATCTTCAATGAAGAAAGTTTCGAAAGAACTACCGTTTCGCAGATTGCAAAAGGTGCCAATATCTCTAATGGAAGCATCTACAATTACTTCAAGAACAAAGAAGATATATTGTTCTCTATTCCGGAAGAGCGGATGGAGAATTTTCTCTCTGGAGTCCACGAGCATTTAAAGGGCATCAAGGATGCGCCAAATAAATTACGCAAACTCATCTGGTACCAGCTCAACTTTTATGAAAGCAATAAAGACTATACTCGCCTCTTGCTTCTTGATCTGCGCCAAAATCCAAGATTCAACCAGAGCAAGGCTTACAGCATGATCCGTCAATACAGTAAGATGATCCTGGAAATCCTTGAAGAGGGGAGGAAGGAAAAAACCATCCGGAAGGAAATCGATCCATACATAGTTCGCGACCTCATTTTTGGGGGCATTGAACACCTTGTCATTCGTGGTCTTGTCATGGGGAGATTTTCTAAGATACAGGAGATAGCAGATGATTTTTGTGATCTGATTCTTTCTGGGGTGGCTGAGAAGGATCGAAGGGTTACCCTCACCCTGGAAGAATTGATGGACCTGAAAGGGTTTGGCAAAGGCAAGCCGAAGAAGTACAAGGGACATAAAGTGAAATAGAATTTCCGGAGTTTGTGTTGCAAGAGATTCTTTTTCTAAGCTAGTGGGAATGTGGAGCATAACAGTGTAGCGTGCCAAAAACAGTTTTACAGAGGCTGACTCTCAAAATTCCTGAATACTGAATTATAGTTCAAAATTGTCTAATTTCTCCAAACCCTAATTATACATCTGTATGGGCAAAATCTAAGAAAAGTTACCAGCTAATTGGATGGAGGGCGTTGGGAAATGGTTTTCCCTCTCTATTTAACCATCTAACCAAAAAAGGAGGTCAAGGAGATGAAAGGATCAAAAAAAGCAGTGAGTTGTTTGACATTCTGTTTGATGATCACCCTGTTGGTCGTTACCATTAATCCTACCATTTGCTGCGCTGAGGATGCGAAAACCTTGAAGGTAGCCGTTATCACAGCCATATCAGGAACCGGTGCGATTTGGGGACGTGGCATTCTCCATGGAGCGGAGCTGGCTGTCGATGAAGTCAATGCTCAAGGGGGGCTTAACATTGGAGGAGAAAAATACAAGGTGAAGCTTATCGTTTACGATGACAAATACACAGCAGCAGGAGGTACAGATGCTGCTCATAAGGCGGTTTACGGGGACAAGGTAAAATTTATCATTGGTCCCATCAGCTCAGCATCTGGTTTGGCTATGCAGGATATTACAGAAAAGAACAAGGTATTGCTTATTGCGGATACGTGGGCACGTGAGTTTCTCAGTCCTGAGAAACTGTACACTTTCAGGGTCTTCATGACCTCTACACAGGCGGCTCCTGGAATGGCCTTGGCCGTGAAAAAGTACTGGCCCAATGCCAATACCGTTGCTCTGGTGGCTGCCAATGATGCGAGCGGTTGGTCTATTGCCGGGGATTACGAAGGCGCTTATGGGAAGATTGGAATGAAAATTATTGCCAAGGAATTTCCTGAGCGAGCCACCAAGGATTACTACCCGCTCCTGACCCGACTAAAGGCCAAGAATCCTGATATCATCCAGGAATGTGCCATCGGAGTCGGGGCTGCTGCGCTTCTGACAAAACAGTCCAAGGAGCTTGGAATTAGAGCCCCTGTTATTGGTGGAGCGTGGGTTGACCCAAAGATGTTCGTGGACAGTGCCGGCGGTGCGGAATTTGCTGAGGGATACATGTATCCCCTGGTTTTCGACCGAAAGTCCAAAGATCCCAAAATCGTCGAATTTGTCAGGACGTTTCAGAAAAAATACGGAGAAAAGGAGCCTATGACCACCGTGGATCCGTCGTTTTATAGTGGGACCAAGCTGTTCTTTTCCGCCCTGGAGAAAGCGGGAACCGTCGAGGACACAGACAAAGTGAAAGCGGCTCTGGAAAGCATACCTGAGTACGAGGGTCTTCTCGGAAAGATGACATGGACTGGCAAAGAGACTTACGGGATAAACCATCAAATCCTTCAAAGTTACTACGTTGCCCAGATCAAAAACGGGGAAGAAGTGGTCCTCGAAAGAGCCCCGGCAGCAGATTAAGTTATGGTGAGGGTGCGGTATCCGGATCTACAGCCTCCTGGCAACTATGAAGAGCCTTAGCTGAACCATAAAATACGGAGGATTGAAAGCCGGGTGTTGCGCTTTGGTGGTGTTCTGCCTGGCTCAGCCAGAAAACCCCCGCGCCTTGCCCCAATGAAGTGGACTTGTCTGCCTCAGGCAGAGATATCCTTTTGCCGGGGGCGCGGGGGGTTTCACTCTGCGAATACTTCGTGAGCACAGGGGATTGCCTTCCGGGGTGTTTCAGAATAGGGATCGATTGGCACGGGGGATTTATGTTCAACTTCCTCTGTAAAGCGCAAGGGGAGGGGGAAAGGGTATGTCGCATGGATTTTGCCGATGTGTTAAATAAACCTGTCAGAGGCAGGGCCAAGGGTGAATAGCTATGGGCACCGCTATTTTTATACAGACTCTCATTAATGGATTATCTTTAGCCTCCCTTTACATATTGATGGCCATAGGCCTCACTTACATCTTCAGCATCATGCGAATCATTAATTTCGCCCACGGAGAAATCCTCATGCTGGGCGCTTATGTCTCCTACTTACTTATTGAATATTATCACTTCCACTTCTTCTTATCCCTCATTTTCTCCATGGTTGTTATTGGTTTGTTTGGGCTTTTTCTCGAAAGATACGTATTCAGACCAAGAAAGGGAGAAGACTTAAACCTTCTGGTTTTGTCTTTAGGTCTGGCCATCACCCTACAAAGTTCAGCGATGCTCGCTTTCAGTCCGGAAGACAGAGGTCTGAGGCCGATTTTTACAGGTGTGCTCAATGTCCAAGACATATTCATTTCTAAAGTGAGGCTGGTTGCCCTTTTGGCTGCGGCTATTTGTATTCTGGGATCGCAGCTTTTCTTGAAACGGACAAAGCTCGGGATTGCTCTCGAGGCGGTTTCCCAGGACGAGGAAGGGGCAAGTTTGCAAGGAATCAGGATCAACAGATACACCGCTCTGACTTTCGCTATAGGGTGCGCTCTAGCGGCAGCGGCTGGCTCGCTCCTGGCTCCCATTTTTGTGGTTTCTCCTTTCATGGGAACTCTGCCGGTGGTAAAAGCATTTATCGTTATTGTGCTGGGAGGTTTGGGTAGCATGATAGGAGCCATGATGGGGGGGTTGATTCTAGGGCTGGTTGAGAGTCTAACAGCCACTTACCTTGGCGCGACGATTCAGGAAGTGAGCGGGTTTGTATTGCTGTTGTTGATACTCATATTCAAGCCTGGAGGGATGTTTGGTGAACGCGAATGAGACCAAGGCACGTTCGGTCGGAAAGATCCTCATCACATTGGCCGCCATAGCTATCTTGCTTGTCGCTGTGCCTGTGTTACTCAAAGGGCAACCCTACGTCTTTCATATACTAATCATCACGATGTTTAATATCGTTCTTGCTCTTTCCTTGGGCCTTATTATGCGCACAGGGCAAGTTCCCTTATGCCAGGCGGCATTCGCGGGAATCGGCGCCTACACCTCTACCATTCTTGTTATGAAAGTGCACCTCTCATTTTGGGTTTCTTTACCCCTTGCCGGTATAGCGGCAGGCATCATCGGTTTTCTAATCGGATTGCCCACCTTGAACATAAAAGGGATTCATTTCGCCCTGGCAACGTTTGCTTTTGGGGAGATTTTGAGGTTGATTTTTATTGGTTGGGTGAGTCTGTTCGGCGGCGCAAACGGGATTTCCGGGATTCCGGCACCAGATCCCATAAGGATTCCTTTTCTTTTCACTATGGAATTCGAATCAAAGTCCGCATATTACTATCTTGCCCTCATTTTGTTGCTCCTTGCTTTGGTTGTGTTCTATCGTTTGTGGTATTCTCCATTTGGCAGAGCGTGTAAGGCAATCGAAGAGTCTGAAGCCTTAAGTGAGTGCACAGGAATTAGTGCCATGAAGTACAAGATTATGGCCTTTACAACAGCAACCTTTTTCGCAGGGCTCGTTGGTTGCCTCTATGCCCATTACGCACACTTCGTTGGCCCTCAAGAATTCGGTTTTTGGACGTCGGTGCGATACATTGTCTTTGTAATCATTGGGGGCGTAGGAACATATATTGGCCCAATTGCGGGAGCCGTTTTTCTTACTTTCTTGCCAGAATTCTTGAGGGTTGCGGAGGCATGGGAGGTTGTTATCTATGGCCTGGTGCTTATGCTTACGATCCACTTTTTCCCCAAAGGGATAAAGGGCCTTGGCGACGATCTCTATTCAAGGTTTTCTAAGTTGCAAAAAGGGGCAATCACATGACATTGCTGGATCTAAAGAGAGTCAGCAAAAACTTCGGTGGACTGACCGCTGTGTACAGGCTTGACCTGCAACTCAGAGAGGGAGAGATATTAGGGCTGGTGGGCCCGAATGGAGCTGGCAAGACCACAGTTTTTAATCTCATTACAGGGTTTATCACGCCTGACTCTGGGGAAATCCTGTGGAAAGGCGAGAGAATTACCGGGAGAAAGCCCCATAAAATCGCAACCAAAGGAATTGCCAGAACGTTCCAAATAAGTACCCTTTTCAAGAATTGCACTGTTCTGGAGAATGTCGTCATAGGGCACCACACCCGAATCAAGGGAGGATTGTGGGATTTTCTATTTAGGACGAGGCGCTTTTGGCGAGAAGAAAGTGATGTGGAGAAGAACGCCGAGGAATTGCTTCAATTTGTAAAGCTTACGGAATATAGAGATGTTTTGGCCAATAACTTGCCTCATGGTCACCAACAAAGGCTGGGGATCGCAGTTGGTTTGTCCATAAGCCCCGCTCTCTTGTTACTGGATGAACCCTTTGCAGGCATGGATTCAGGAGAGACGCAGGAAATGATGCAGTTGGTAAAACAAATTCGGGAGCAAGGGACCACGGTGTTCTTAATCGAGCACGATATGAAAGCTGTGATGGGAATGTGTGACCGCGTGGTGGTTTTGAATTACGGAAAAAAGCTGGCTGAAGGGGCTCCCCAGGAGATTCAAGAAAACGAGGAAGTGATTGAGGCTTATCTGGGAGCACAAGATGACGCTGCTTGACTTGAAAAACATAAGAGTGAATTACGGGAAGGTCGAAGCCGTCAAGGGCGTTTCCCTTATGGTTCATGAAGGAGAAATCGTTGTAATCATAGGTGCGAATGGGGCAGGAAAGACGACTATCCTCAGATCAATCTCTGGATTGGAAGTGCCTGGTTCCGGAGAGATATGGTTCTCTGGACGAAGAATCGACGGACTTCCTGTTGATGCTGTAACAAAAATGGGTATCTCTCATGCTCCGGAAGGGAGGCGACTTTTTCCAAGATTGACTGTGCTGAAAAACCTGAGACTTGGGGCCTATTTGGAAAAAGACAAAGATGAAATCAAGAGAAACCTGGAAAAGGTTTTTGCTCGACTGCCGGTGCTGGCCAATAGGATGAATCAGTTGGCGGGGACTTTGAGCGGAGGAGAGCAGCAAATGCTCACTATTGGTCGCGCCCTGATGTCGAAGCCCAAGCTATTCCTTTTAGATGAACCTTCGTTGGGCCTTGCTCCACTTATAGTCAGAGAGATCGGTAATATCATTCGAGGCATCCATGCTCAAGGTGTGACCATGACGCTGGTAGAGCAAAATGCACAATTGGCGCTTGGGTTGGCTGACAGAGGGTATGTATTGGAAACTGGAAAGCTTGTGCTGCAAGGCAGTTCGGAAGAGCTTCGCAGAAATGAATCTGTCAAAAAAGCTTACCTCGGCGGCTAGTTTAAGGGAGGGACAGAAGAGAAAATTGAAGTGGCTTGGGAAGCCTTAGGGAGGTAGGAGGGTTTTGCAGCGTAACAAATGAATCAAAGAAAGTGCGGCGATCCGAAAGGCCGTCTTTTTTTGAAGCTACCGAGAGGAGGTTTCAGTGCAATGATATTAAAGGATATCATTGATCGAAATGTACTCATGTGGCCGAATCGGATTGCCACGGTTTGGGACGACACGAGGCACAGCTTCATGGATTTCAAGCTCAGGGTTAATCGGTGTGCAAATGCCCTAATGGCTTTGGATGTGGTGGAAGGAGACAGGGTTGCTGTGTTGCTTCGCAACCGCTCTGAGTATGTTGAGCTTCACTTCGCTATTCCTCAGGGAAGAATGATTATCGTTCCCCTCAATTACAGGAACCGCGAGCAGGAATTGGCATACGCGGTCAACAATTCAGGAGCGAACACCCTGTTTGTCGGCTCAGACTATTTAGACATTGTTGATGCGATCCGACCAGATATCAAAGGGGTCAAAAACTTCGTCAGTATTGGCGGTAAGAGAGAGGGTTATGTTGAATATGAAGAATTGCTTCTAGGCTCTTCTGAGGAAAACCCCAAAGTAAACTATACCGAGGACGACGTTATTGTTCTCGGATATACGAGCGGAACAACCGGGCCACCAAAAGGGGCGATGATTACACAGAGGAGTTTATTGACCGAGGTTAGGAACAGCCATGCCACTGTCCCCATTACTCCAGAAGATGTAGGCCTGAATTTGTTCCCTTACTTTCACATCGGCTTTTGTCGCTGTACCTGTTACATGGCCATGGGAGCGGTCAACGTGTGCACGGATTTTGATCCAAAGACTGTTTGCCAACTGGTAGAGAAAGAAAGGGTGAGCCAATTGGCTGCAAGCCCTGCGCAGGTTACCTTCTTGGTCAATTATCATGACGTAGCCAAATATGATTTGAGCAGCCTTCGCAAAGTTATATGCGGCGGAGGACCTGTGCCATTGGCAACACTGAAGAGATTTTTTGAACTTGCTTCTGAAGGTTTTGAGATGTTTTGGGTGACTCTAGGAATGACGGAAGCCTCCCCATGCTATACGGGATATACGGTTCGTAGGGATATGCTGGGCGAGGTAGAGAGAAAGATGAATTCCTTTAAGGGGCGGAAGCCGAGTGGTGTGTCTGTAGGATATGCTTATCCTTACTGCCAGGTTAGAGTCGTGGATGAAGATGAGAGGGATGTTCCGGCCTGGGAAGTGGGTGAGATCATATGCCGGGGAGATAACGTTATGAAAGGATACTGGCGGCTTCCTGAGGCAACAGCAGAGACCATCCGTGATGGCTGGCTGCATACGGGTGATTTGGGCGTGTTTACGGATGAAAGAGAGCTGTATGTTGTGGATAGAAAGAAGGACATGATTTTAAGTGGCGATGAGAATATTTATCCAGCGGAAGTCGAGGAGGTTCTCCATTCGCATCCTGGGATTCTGGAAGCAGCTGTTATTGGAGTTCCAGATGAAAAGTGGGGTGAAACTGTAAAAGCCATTGTGGTGTTAAAAGAGGGGGCCACGGCCAGTGAAGAGGAGGTCATAGGGTTTTGCAAAGAAAGACTCTCAAGTTACAAGAAACCCACCTCCGTTGATTTTATCGATGGGTTGCCGAGGAACCCATCAGGCAAAGTACTTAAGACCGAGTTGAGGAAAGCTTACTGGGACCCCAACAAAAAACAAAACATTATTGTTAAATCGGGAGATATGTTGACATGATGCTAGAAAATGGGGCTTCAAAGAATGTTATGAGGATGTTTGAGCCTGGATTCATGGGGAGATTGAAGGTCAAAAACCGGCTGGTCATGGCCCCTATGGGAACGCGCTTTGCAAGTGAGATTGGGGGCGTGACGGAAAGGCAGATTGAGTATTACGTGGAAAGAGCGAAGGGTGGTGTGGGGACGATCATCACAGAGCTAGCCTGTGTGGACCACCCCCTGGGAGTCGCCGGACCTACAAACGTGACGATCCACGACAACAGTTATATTGGAGGGCACAATGAGCTCGTGGAAGCGGTGCACGCTTCCGGAGCGAGAATTATTTGCCAATTGGTTCACGCAGGACGACAAACCAAGCCGGCCAGTATTAAGGGTATGCAGCCGGTGGCACCTTCCCCCATACCATGCAAATTCTTGAATGTGATGCCGAGGGAACTTAGTACCAGCGAAACCGAGAGGATTGTGAGGAAGTTTATAGAAGCTGCAATACGGGTCAAAACAGCGGGATATGACGGGGTTGAGCTCCATGGGGCCCACGGCTATCTTATTGCACAGTTCATGTCCCCAGCAAGCAATCAACGCAACGATCGCTATGGAGGGGACCTCCACAAAAGAATGGCCTTCCCTCTGGAGATTATCCAAGGCATCCGAAGGGAATTGGGGCCTAACTTTCCTGTCCTTTTCCGCTTCAGTGCAGAGGAATTTATTGAAGGGGGAAGAGGGTTGGAAGAATCCAAGGAGGTTGCCAGAATTCTGGAAGAGGCAGGCGTGGATGTCTTGGATGTGAGTGCCGGAACCTACGATTCTATGCCGACCATGATCGAGTCTATGGCCTACGAACAGGCTTGGAGGGTCTATCTGGCGGAAACGATAAAGGGCGTGGTCAACATACCGGTGATTGCTGTTGGTGTCATTCGCACTCCGGATGTGGCGGAAGCCTTACTGAAGCAAGGTAAAGCAGACTTCGTGGCCCTGGGGAGGGCTTTGTTGGCAGATCCATACTGGCCTGCAAAAGCGAAAGACGGCAAACAAGGACAGATTACGCCGTGTATTTCCTGCAATGAGGGCTGTATAGGCGGCAGGATCTTTCGTGATTTGCACATCCGGTGCACGGTGAATCCCCTCACCGGGCGAGAGCGATTGCGAGAGCAACTCAGACCAGCCCCGGAAAAAAAGAAGGTCGTTGTTATAGGAGGTGGCCCCGCAGGGATGATGGCCGCCCTTACGGCCAAGGGGAGAGGACATCTGGTAACACTTTTCGAAAAAAGCAGTGAGCTTGGAGGCCAGCTACGGCTCGCCTCAAAACCGCAGGGAAAAGAGAAGATCGGATGGTTCCGCGATTATCTGCTGGGTCAGATGGAAGAACAAAAAATCGAAGTAAGACTTGGGTACACAGCTACATCGGAAAAGGTTATGCAAGAAAGACCAGATGCCGTCATCGCCGCCACGGGTGCTGTGCCTTTTGTTCCTGAGATGCCGGGCATTGAGTCCCATTCCGTATGCACGGCATGGGAGGTGCTGGAAGGCACGAAGAAGATAGAAAACAGGGAGGTGATAGTCGCCGGAGGCGGGATTGTGGGTTGCGAGACAGCGCTGTATCTTTCTTCGGGCAACAAAAAGGTTTTCCTTGTAGAAATGCTGGAAGCCCTAGCCTTGGATATCGAACCGATCAATCGGATGGAGCTTCTGAAAAAGGTACAAGAATCGGGTATCGAGGTTCTGCTGGGAAGAGAATTGAAGCGTGTCGAGCCGGGCAAAGCGGTTCTGTCAAAAGATGGGAGACAAGAAGAGCAAGTCACGGCGGATTTCATCGTTTTTGCACTGGGCTCTATTTCAGAGAACGCCTTGGCGCGGGAACTTGAGGATAGAGTGGGCGAGGTTTATACAGTTGGGGACAGCTGTGAACCCAGAAAGATTATAGATGCGGTGTATGAAGGATTCAGGTGTGCCATAAACATTTGATAACGGCTTTAGGGTGGTTTACCTGAAGAAGGGGGTTGGGGTCATGACGAGAAAAGTGGCTGTTGTCGGAATAGGCCATTATGGGTTTCGCTCGGTTTCTCCCGAAGTGTCCTTTCGCGAAATGATTTACGAGTCTGCCACAAGAGCCTATGAGGACGCAGGTTTGGAGCCCATGGACATTGATGGATTCGTAACTGCAGGGGAGGATTGGCATGAAGGGCATAGCATCGCTGATGAGATAACCCCCGATCAGCTGGGGGCTGTCAAGCGCCCCGTTTTTACGGTGAATGGAGATGCCATGCATGCGTTTATCAGTGCCTACATGCACATTCTCACGGGTCAAATGAGCATTTGCATGGTAGAGAGCAGAAGCAAGGCTTCAAACATTGTAAACAGTCATGAAATTACAGCAATGGCTCTAGACCCTATATATAATAGGCCTCTCGAAGAGAACCCCTACTTCATTGCTGGCCTGGAAATGAATAGGTATCTGTATGAATCCGGAAACACTCGAGAACAATGCGCGCAAGTGGTCGTCAAGAACAAAAGAAATGCCATGAAAAATCCTAATGCCGGGCACGGGGCAAAACTAGATTTAGAGGACATTTTGAACTCTGAAGCTGTTTCATATCCCCTGACATCCCTGGACATCAGTCCTCACTCCGACGGATGCGTTGTCTTTATATTGGCTGAGGCGGAAATGGCGAGGACCCTTAGCAAGAATCCAATATGGATTCAGGGTGTGGGATGGTGTACTGAAACGCCTTCTCTGGAAAGGAGAGACTGGGGTCGGTCATTTTGCACACGACACGCCTCTCAAATGGCTTACAAGATGGCCCGTATCAACTTTCCAAGAAAGGACATTCAGTTTGCTGAGATTAGCGACGAGTTTTCTTACAAAGAGCTTCAGCACATGGAGGATCTGAATCTTTGTCACAGAGGCGAGGCGGGCTTCCTTGCGAGTGAGGGGGCCACGGATTTCGACGGTGATCTTCCAATCAACCCGTCTGGTGGTACTTTAGGTGTGGGAAATTTGCAGGAGGCTAATGGTGCCTTAAAGATTCTGGAGGTTGTTGCTCAGCTCAGAGGGGAAGCCGGCAAAAGACAGTTGAAGGATGTAAAACTGGGCCTCGCACATACCTGGCGGGGGCTGCCCACCACAAGTGGAGCCGTGGTGATTTTATCCAATGCCTGAGCCATGAGGGCTCATTGTCGATTGCCGAGTTCATTCTTGGGAAAAAGAGAATAGCAGTTGGAGGAGAAGATGAATAGAGTTGCCGTCGTTGGTGCCGGGATGACAAAATTCGTAAGGAGAGCAATGGAAACGCCAAAAGAGCTGGCCTATGAAGCTGTGAAGATGGCACTGGATTCTTGTCAGCTCACCATTAAGGATGTGGGATGCGTGGTTGCGGGATCTGCTGTCGATTGCTTCGATGGGGTTCACATGAAAGGCGAGTACTTGAGCGACGGGTCCGGGGGCTCACGAAAGCCATTCATGAGGCACAGTGTTGGCGGAGGAACAGGTGTTTTTTCCTGTATTCATGGATGGATGCATGTAGCAAGTGGTCTATTTGATATCTGTGTCGTGGTGGCAGAGGAGAAGATGTCATCCTGTCAGCCCCACCCTCAAGGCGCCTTTCTGACCGTTTACGATAACACGATAGAAAGGCCATTGGGTTTGAATTTGCTATGGATTGTTGCTCAGGAAATGCACCACTATATGAAAACGAACGGCTATTCCAGCGAAGATGTTGCATTGGTCTCTGTTAAGAACAAAGGCAATGCCCTCAACCATCCCGCTGCCATGCTCGGAGCAAAGCTTACTGTGGAGGATGTGGTCAATTCAGAGATTATCTCTTGGCCGGTTCATCGACTTGATATTAGCGCTACAAGCGATGGGGCTGCGGCGATCGTTCTTGCATCCGAGAGCCTTGCTTACAGAATTACGGATAAGCCTGTGTGGATCGAAGGTGTAGGTTACAATCTCGATACGTGGTACTGGACATCCAGGGATTTGGCTTATCCTATTTACGTGGAGAAGGCGGCTCGTATGGCTTATGAAATGGCAGGGATAAAAGAGCCACAAAAAGAGGTCCATATTGCGGAGCCCTATGATCCGTTTAATTTCAAGGAGCTACAAAATATGGAAGCTCTTCTTCTTGCGGACCGGGGCAAGGCGGTCCAGCTTACGGCGGATGGGGTTACATCTCGCGAGGGGAATATGCCTGTCTGCCCGTCCGGCGGTCTTTTGGGTGTTGGTAATCCCATCTCAGCAGCAGCAGTCATGAAGATCTGCGAAATTTTTTGGCAACTGAGAGGCGAGGCAGGAGAGAGACAGGTTCCAGGAAATCCCAAATGTGGATTGGCCCAGGCGTGGGGAGACATGATGCAGTGTGGAACGGTTGTTATTTTAAGGAAATAAGGGGGCGTACCATGCATATGAATGTGCATTTAGCAGGAACAGCTTTGAGCGACAGAGACATTAAAGAGGGAAAAGTCCTCTATACGGAATGGAAACCACGTGCAATGTACGCATGGGACGCGGGGACAGCGATAAGCCGGTTTCTTGAAGGGTTAAGAAATGGAATAATCCTGGGTACCGAATGTGTAAAATGCCGGCGGGTTATGTTGCCGCCAAGGATTTTCTGCGAACTTTGTTATCGGCCTACAGAGAAGTGGGTTAAACTCAAAGACAGGGGGAGAGTCAGAACCTTTTGTTTTACGCGCGTGCGCTGTGATGCAAGTCGAGTCGAAGAGCCATTTTTCCCAATGGTGGTAGAGCTTGATGGAGGAAAAGGCGGGACAGGTCTTTTTCATGTCGTCAAAGGCATGGATGTATCGGAGATGACAGTAGGTTTAAGAGTGAAAGCCCTATGGAAGCCACCTGAGGAACGCATTGGAGCTATAACGGATATCGAGAATTTCATTCCGGAATAGGAGAAGAAGAATGTCCTTGATAAACAAAGTCTCAAAAAGCAGGGACCTGAAGGTTTGGGAAGGTGAATTTCCAGTCCAGTACCTTTACACCTGCGGCATTGCCGGGGAGGTGTTTTTCCGGGAAATAAAGGATAACGGAAAGCTCAAAGGGCTGCGGTGTCACCAATGCGGGAAGGTCTATGTGCCCCCAAGTATCTATTGCGAGGAGTGTTTCAATAGGCTGGACGAATGGGTTGATGTGGGCAACCAGGGACATCTGTACTCCTTTACTCAATCTCATTTGGATAGAGTCGGTAAAAGGCGGGAAGAACCGGCTCTTCTCGGAGCCGTCAATATGGATCACACCGAAGGTGTTTTGATTCATCGGCTCGGCGAGGTGGAGTTCTCTGAGCTCAAAATAGGCATGCGCATGGAGGTGGTTTTCAAGAAGCCCAGTGAGAGAAAAGGCTCAATCCTAGATATTTCACATTTCAAACCTCTTGAGTGAAGCTCTTGGACCAAAGGTCGGAGCTTCACTCTCTCAAAGGGGCTCTGCCCTTTTGAAGCCCCATTAAGAAAGAAGGCTGGGCTCTTCTCGGCGTTTGTCCGAGCCCCTCTGGGCGGGGACAAAGAAAACCGCCATTCACCCCCGACAAACGGTCGGGGCATTCTGGCATTTTTCGTAAAGCTTCAATTGCCGATCCGTGTCTTTAGAGACCTCCCCCCTTAACTATGGGCATGCATGCCGTTTTTGGGCTGCCGGTCACACGATAGAATTCTAGATGAACTAAAGAGGCCCCACATTGGAGACAGAAAAGGTCATTCTTGCCAATGGGTTATGGTTTTTAGCTTTTTGCAGTTGATGGCGCTTTGAGGAGGGATAGGGAAATGCACAATCATGACGAGATGCTTCTGACTGACCTGTGTACCAGAAATGCCAAGAGGTTCCCTGAGAAGACGGCCGTCGTGTTTAAGGATGTGCGTTACAGCTTCAGGGAGTTTGAGGAAAGAACAAACAGGCTGGCGAATGCCCTGATCGACATTGGCGTCCAAAAGGGAGATCGTGTGGCTGTGCTTTTTAACAACCGTCATCAATATGTTGAACTGTATTTTTCCGTGCCGAAATGTGGAGGAATACTCACTCCCTTGAACTACCGGCTTGCAGGGAAGGAACTGTCGTGGATTATCAACCATGCTGAGGCCAATACGCTTATATTTGAAGAAGAGTATTTAGGTGCCATTGAAACGATTGAATCTGAAATTGAAACGGTACGTAACGTTATTTGTATTGGCACGGGAAAGGCGGGAATGCTGGAATATGAACAGATAATCGGAAGTTCTTCTACAGAGAAACCGGAACTGGAAATCAGAGATGACGACGTCATGAGCATTTTCTATACCAGCGGTACGACTGGAAAACCCAAAGGAGCCATGCTGACTCATAGGAATATGTTATCCAACTGTCAGGCCATTGGTATGGAGAACCGCATAAGATTTGGAGATGTATTCTTCATCGTTTCCCCCATGTACCATACGATAACTCCCGCGTGTATGTACGCCCACATGTATCGCGGTAATACGAACGTGGTCATTGATCGGTTCGATCCTAAGCTTTTACTGGAGACCATCGAGCGGGAAAGGGTCACACATTTATTCCTGGTGCCTTCCATGATTATATTTACCCTTGAATACCCGGATATCGGAAAGTACGATCTGTCTTCTCTTCGGTTCATGCTATACGGCGGCTCTCCCATGCCTGTGGACCGTATTCTCCAAACAATCGACGTGTTCGGCTGCAATTTAGCACAGGGTTTCGGAATGACCGAAATCGGCCCATGTTATGTCAGTGTGCTTTCTCCTGAGGATCATAAACAACTGGCTCTTCATAATGATGAAGATAGGTTGGCTTCTGTTGGACGGAATCAGACAAATACGGAGATGAAGATTGTGGACGATGAAGACAATGAGTTGCCCGTTGGTACCGTGGGAGAGATCTGTGTAAGAGGCCAGAACGTGATGAAAGGGTACTGGAAGATGGCTGGGGAGACAGCCAATGCTTTGAAAGGGGGGTGGTTTCATACCGGTGATTTGGGGAGATTGGACGAAGATGGGTATTTGTATGTAGTGGATCGCAAGAAGGATATGATCATAAGCGGGGGTGAGAATATTTACTCTGCGGAAGTGGAAAACGTTCTTAGCAGCCATGCTGCCGTGTTGGAAGTTGCTGTTATTGGAGTGCCGGACAGACAGTGGGGAGAAGCGGTCAAGGCGATTGTCGCATTAAGGGAGGGGATGACCGCGACAGAGGAGGAACTGATCGAATACTGTAAACAGAATCTGGCCAGTTACAAAAAGCCGAAGTCTGTTGATTTCGTGAGAGCCCTGCCGAGAAATGTTATGGGTAAGGTATTAAAGACAGAGCTCAGGGAGAAATACTGGAAAGGGTATGAGAAGAAGGTCCATTAGCTCGTCTGGAGAGAGCGCGAAATCTATGGGCCTGAGAATAGAAGGGCTTTGGTATCGTGGAGTGAAACACGAGGGGATTTGGTTATGGATTTTGAGCTGAGCAAGGAGCACAGAGATATACAGTTGGCAGCCAGGGAATTTGCGAAAAAGGAAATAGAGCCGGTTGCAGAGCAGATGGATCGGGAGGAATGTTTCCCTATGGAACTCTGGAGGAAAATGGGTGATCTGGGTTTTCTTGGGATTAATGTTCCTGAAGAATATGGTGGGGCCGGTTACGAGTTGTTAGCCGGTATTTTGGTTTGCGAGCAGATTTACAGGGTTAGTCCTGGTCTCGGAAATTCCTATGGGGTGCAAGCCAACTTGGTAGCGCACAATCTCAATAGAAACGGCAACCATGAGCAGAAGAAGAAGTACCTGC
>Ga0209427_10003988_pt1 | contig 17174 bp, 21 predicted proteins | sample DeeMarSWOR136_30_FD_187465 | JGI IMG/M metagenome (GOLD analysis project Ga0209427, IMG submission 187465) | Marine sediment microbial communities from White Oak River estuary, North Carolina - WOR-1-36_30 (SPAdes) (version 2) | ecosystem: Environmental > Aquatic > Marine > Intertidal zone >...
GAGCTGGACAGCCTCAGGTTCCAGCTCTCCAGCGCGCAGTCTGAGATCGATAGCCTCAAAGAGGAGATAAGGATCGGTGGGCTGCCCTCGGACACCGATGATCTGATCCTGACCCAGCTATACAACCGAACAAGGAACAGCGTGGTACTGATAAGCGTCCGCACCCCCACCGGGCCAGGCACGGGAAGCGGCTTCGTCTACGACAAGGAGGGCAGGATAATCACCAACAACCACGTCGTCGAGGACGCCACAAGCATCGACGTAACCTTCCTCGACGGATCGATAGCAGAGGCCGAGTTGGTAGGGAGAGACCCTTACAGCGACATGGCCATAATACAGGTCGACTTGCGCGCTGAACGCCTCGAGCCAGTCAAGCTGGGCACCTCATCAGATCTGCTAGTCGGGGAGACCGTGGTCGCCATAGGAAACCCGTTCGGCCTCGCCAACACCATGACCATGGGCATCGTCAGCGCCGTTGGGCGGCAGGCCTCTGCCCCGGGCAACTACGTGATAGTCGACGTCATCCAGACAGACGCCGCGATAAATCCCGGTAACAGCGGCGGCCCGCTGCTTAACCTGAGGGGAGAGGTTGTCGGTATAAACACGTGGATACTGAGCGACACGGGGCAGTTCAGTGGCATAGGGTTCGCCGTCCCCAGCGACACCATCCAACGCGAGATCGGCAGCCTCATCGAGACCGGCACCTATGAGCACCCTTGGATCGGCATAGTGGGCCGGGAGATGACGCCTGACGTCGCCGAAGCCATGGGCCTCGACAGGGACACCCGGGGCACCCTGGTGATTGAGCTGAGCGAGGGGGGGCCGGCGGAGGACTCGGGGCTCATGGGAGGGGACACACAGGCCACCATCGATGGAACGTTGGTGACCATTGGAGGCGACGTCATCATAGGCGCCGACGGTGACTCAATGAACAGCTTCTACGACCTCATATTCTATGTGTCTAGGTACAAGAAGCCGGGCGACGTTCTCACGTTGACGATGATACGGGACAGGGACATTATCGACATCGACCTCACCCTAGGCGTAAGACCTAGCCCCTAGCCATTCTTCTCAATGAGTGCCTCTATCTTCTCCTCGCTATAGCTCAGTAGAAGTCCGAAGGCTCTGGCGATACCGAGCTCCGTCTCCAAGGGAAGCCCTTTTGCTGCGCTTTGCCTCTTCATCTCCTTGAGCCTCGCGTACTCGTCCATCACATCCCCGCCTTGGGCTATCATTATCACCGTCTTGCCCTCGGCTATGTCCTCGGGGAATAGCTTCGACTTCAGGAGATCGGTCTCCACCTTGAGCTCGACGCCGTAGGTCTCCGCCGCGACCCGTGTGGGCTCTATCATCTTCTCAGCCAGCTCAGGGTCATATGGTGAGCTCAACGCGAGGCGTTTGCAGCCTGCCCCCACCACCTCGGCGAAAGCCATGTTTACCCCGGCGTGATACGAGACGAGGTCGAAGCCCTCGATTATCCTTCTTATCCGTTGAGACAAAGGGATCGATAGATACTGGGGTTTTACGCTAATGAACTCATGGATTGAGACCGTCTATCTGATGTTTCTGGTTTCTGCGTCCCCTGAACGTCGAGATCGATTCGAAGCCTGCACGACTCAGGCTGGCCGCGGCTTCATCGAGACGGTGGCCGAGCGTCGAAGGGCTGTGGGAGTCGCTCCCGACCGTGACTGTGTTTACCCCCGCCGCATACGCTGCCTGTAGGAAGCCCTGCACCGGGTAGAAATCTGTTAGCCCGACTGTAGTCGAAGAGGTGTTCACCTCCAAGCCAACACCCTCCTCGGCGATGACCCGGAGGGCCTCTCTATATACTGACCCGTACTCCTCGAAGGTGGCTGGCTCGCTTCGCGCCGTGTGGAGAAACTTTTTCCAGTAGTCTGGGTGCGCTAGGACATCGAATAGCTCGGTCTCAGCAGCCATCTTCCAGACCGTGAAGTACTCGTCCGCCGCCTCGTGCAGTGGCCTGCCCATGAAGAAGCTTCTCGCCTGTACCCGTGACCCTATGTCTACGCCGTTGACGTAGTGGACGCTCCCGAGGCTATAGTCGAGGGGATGCTCTTCAATTATCTTTCCGAGCCTTTTCTCCTCGCCGGGAAAGTAGTCCACCTCCAAGCCAGCCCGTAGGACGACGCCAGTTTCGTCCTGCGCCTTCTCTATGCCTTGGAAGTACTCGTCGAGTTCATCCATCTGGACGCTGAGGCACATGTCTGGGCCGGAGACTATGAGGTGGCTGGTCAGGGCGATCTCCCTTATCCTCCGTTTCTCGGCTTCATGGATGATGGCTTGGAGTGTGGCGTCTGGAGCGTCTCTACTGTGGCTCTCGTGGACATGGTAGTCGAAAGGGAAACTGTGGCGCATCTCGTTGCCTATTGGTTCTACGCCTAGGCTTTAAGAGGCTTTCACTTTGGACCAAGTCGGGGTACGGGCGGCGACCAGAATGTGTTGACCCATGTCTGTGACGCCTGGGCGACTGCAGAAACTCTTCTCTAGCTCGATCAACGTCTCGACGGCTACAGGGCTCTCCGCTATGCGTAGCAATTTGAACTCTCCTGAGGTGATCGTGTTCGTCGCAGCGGTCTCGACTATGTCGCAGCCCATCTCCTCAAGCAGGCCGCGTAGATACGTGCTCGTGTAGAGAGTCATGGGTGCGTGCCACTCAGGTGAACCGGGCTTCGAGTACATTATGTCCGGGAATGGCGAGCCACGTATCCACTCCACGTGGTCCTCTATGTTCTCGAGGAAGCTTGCGGCGTCCAGCGTCGATACGAGGTGGAACGTCCCGAGCAGGCTCATGGCGCTGATGACAAGAGGAGAACCGGGTTTAGCGACTCTTATCAACTCGGCTAAGGCGTCTACGTGTCTCTCCCTGACGTATGAGAAGGCGCCGCCCAGGCAGAGAACCATGTCGAACGTATGGTCGGGTATGTCCTCCATGTCGCAGATGTCGAGCCTCTTGACCATCTTGACGCTGGCCTCCACCCCTGCGTCCCTAATCTTGGTGCGCGCGATCCGTAGCTGCTCATCTGATATGTCTCCGAGGTATACCTTGGCTCCTCTTCGGGCTAGCCATATAGCGTACCTGCCAGGGCCACCCCCGGCGTCGAGGACATAGTCACCGTCTCTGAGATACCTAGAGACGACGCTGATCGTCGTCTCGAACTGCACGCGGCCGTGGAGGCTGCCCTCGAGCCGCTTCCACTCCTTGTCTCCGTACTCGTTGTAGTAACTCCTGACGTCCTCCGGGATGTAGCTCATGTATGGACGTTAGTCCGTGTGCTTTTGATGGTTTTGAGTAACATATATTGACCACAGGTTCAGGTATAGGACTCTGTATCTCTGTTACCGAGCCACGGTAACGAGGAGTCCCCTGTTTCACCGGTAAGGTATACTTTTCCTCAATTGTTTTTAAGGGAGACATCGGGATTTCAGAGGAACGCGGATGGAGGCAGTCGCACGCGGAGTTGTCGAGCAGGCCATAGATGACGAGCTCTCTGACAGGAGGCTCGAACTCAGCCACAACACGTTCAAGCGGTTCGAGGAACTGGGCATAATCGAGTCCTCTGAGAGCGCCATGTTCGGCAAGATATACTCCGAGGCGTTCAGCTACTTCATCAACTATAAGATGCACAGTAGGGAGCCCATCAGCCTCCACGAGATGGAGGAGTTCGAACGCGTAATCGACCGCAGGGTCATGGAGATAAAGGGCAGGATTCTTCATCTCACCGGGAGATAGCCCCGGGACAAACTTGATTGGGGGCGGGGTTTAGAGGGTGACGGGGCAAAGGTGCAAACCCATACCTCTAGACCACTCTGTTCTCGCCTCCCGTTTTAGGCAAATAACCGATTCAGTGTGTAACTTAAGGACAGACAATATTTGACCGTTGAAGCCGTGGGTGGAAAAGATTAAATTGCTTGCACCGGTTCCCCTAGTCGGCGGGTGAGTGGGACCTCCTACCCGTTCCGCCATAGAAATCCCGGAGCAAGGAGGTAGACAGATGGATAACAGAGACATAGCTTTAATCAGCGTATATGCGGCGCTCTACGCCGCGCTAGGTATCGTTTTTCCTGGGTTCACAGCACTCCAGTTCAGATTAGCGGGGGTAGTAAGACCTGGAATAGCTAGGAAGAGGGAGTTAGCCTTAGCCTACATGGTTGGCGTCGTTGCGGTAAACGTGTTCAGCCCCTATGCCGGAGTGTACGAGCTGGTGTTCATGCCGGTGATGAGTTTATTGTCCGGTCTGGTGGGCTACGAGTTGGCTAAGCGGTTTAACCATAACTACTATGTCTGTGGAGCCGTGATAGCGGTGATAATCCCGTTAAGCGTCGCGTGGATGCTGAACCAGTTAGCCAACCTACCCATAGTCGCCACATTGCCAGGCTTGTTAGTCAGCGAACAGATCATCAACGTTCTGGGCGCTACGATTTTCAGGTTAATCGAGACAAGGTACAGGTGGTGGGAGCGATGAGGAAAGCAGTAGTAATCCTAAGCGGCGGTCCGGACTCGGCGACTGCTGCCTACTGGGCGAAGAGTCAGGGCTTCGACGTCCACGCGGTGACGTTTGACTACGGCCAGAAGGCTAGGGTAGAGATAGAAAGGGCGAGGGAGATCGCGGGGGCGCTCGGAGCCCAACACAAGGTGATCGACATTTCCAGCCTCTCCGAGATATACGAGGGGGTTACTAGCCTTGTGGACATGGATATGGAGGTCACGGAGGAGTTCAGCGACCCTATAATTGTGCCCTTCAGGAACGGGGTCTTCATAGCAGTCACTGTGGCGTACGCCGTGGGGGTGGACGCGTCGCACATATTCTACGGCGCCCACGCCAGCGACGAACTGTTCTACCCTGACTGCCGAAGGGAGTTCTATGAGGCGTTCCAGGAGGCGGCGCGGCTCGGCACCGAGAAGGAGATAGTGATCCGATCACCATTCAGCGATACTCCGAAATCAGGGATACTGCAGAAGGCGGTGGAGTTAGGCGTGCCCCTCGACAGGACGTGGAGCTGCTACCTCGATGGACCTGTGCACTGTGGTGGATGTGAGTCGTGTAGCAACCGTAGAAAAGCGTTCGCCGAGGCGGGTATACCAGATCCGACCGACTACGTAGCGGATTAGCTCTGGCTTTCACCAGCCTTATCAGCGAGGAGGCGATGGATTCTCTGTATGAACGTCCACATAGTCCGTATAATGGGGTTCTTCGGTGTCGTTGCGCCGCTATTAGCCGCGTTGATAATATCTCTCAGTGCGCAGAACACGCCGGGGTGGAGCACCTCAAGCCAGACACTGAGTGAGCTGGGTTTGGGCGGGTTCGGGGCTGTGCTTTTCAACAGCGGGCTGCGCATGACGGGTTCCCTGATGATGTTGTACGGCGCGGGGCTCTGGGAGTACTCGAAGGATACGTTCGTCGGTAAGGTCGGGAGCAGCCTGTACCTGCTGTGCTCGGCTTTAGTTGTGGCCCTCGGAGTGGTGCGGATAGACGTTCAGCCGCTGCATGACTATATCGCCATGACGTTCTTTATGACTCTGCCACTGGCGGTGGCGTTGTCCAGCGTCTACGCCTGGAGAATCGGTATGAAGAGTTACGCGTCTCTGGGATTCGCCGCCGCGGCCGTCGGGCTGGGTGTCTGGGGGATCGCGGGCAACGTGACGGCTGTGTACCAGATAGCTGCTTTGGTACCCGTGAGCTTGTGGCAGATGGCTCTGGGAGTCTGGATGTTTAGGCAGAAGGTGCCCGATGAGTTCGACTGAGTGGCTAGCCGTCGAATAGTCTTTTTGTTAGCCTCTTCCAGTGGCTCTTTATATCCGTTATCACAAGTTCTCTGGTGTCGATGTCGCATCCATTTTTGACCTTGTGTACGTTGAGGGACGCCATGAGCTCCGGCGTCAACTGGCTAAGGGGATCACAGTAGCTGCACATTACTACCGTGCCTGCGAGCCTCTGCTCCTTGCGGAACCTCATGGCCTCGCCGACCGATTCGAAGCTGAACCATCCTCCGCCTTTACGCTTCTCGTTGACCCCCTTATCCTCTCTTCCCTCGAGGACGCTGTGAACGCAGTCGTCCCTGTGCAGCGTCGCGGTCTTCTTACTAGGTCGACGTCTAGCCAGAATATAGATGTGTGAATAATGCAGCGGTAAAAAAAAGTTGATTACGGGTAGACGCGGCGCATGTCCCTCGGGAAGGGCACGGTGTCCCTGATGTGCTCCAGCCTGAGCATCCACATGAGCACCCGCTCGACGCCGAGGCCGAACCCGCTGTGAGGCACCGTCCCCCACTTGCGGAGGTCCATGTACCACGCGTAGTTGGATGGGTCCAGGCCGTCGTCGATGGTGCGCTGGTATAGCTGCTCGTAGTCGTGTACGCGCTGGCCGCCGCCGATGATCTCGCCGTAGCCCGCCGGCGCCAGGAGGTCTGCGCTCATGGTCACCTCGGCTCGGTTGGGGTTGGGCATGTGGTAGAAGGGCTTGATGCCGCTGGGGTAGCCCACGATCCAGGTGGGTTTCTCGAACTGTTCGGTGAGGGGACCCTCCTGCTGCCACCCGAAGTCGTCGCCCCAGTACATCTCTACGCCTTGGTTCTGCACGGTCTCCACGGCGTCGTCGTAGCTCATCCTGGGGAACGGGGGCTTTAGGTTGGCGAGGTAATCTACGTCTCCACCCGCCTCCCTAACCTTATCGGGTATCTCCTCACCGAGGACGTTGGCTATGTGGCTCACCAGCCTGTCGCCTGTGGTCATGATGCCGTCGAGGTCGGTCCACGGCTCCTCCAGTTCCATGTGTAGGAACTCGCTGAGGTGTCGTCTCGTCCTGCTGGGCTCGGCGCGGAAGCTGGGGGCGACGGTGTATATCTTGCCCAGGCTGCTGATGAGGGCCTCGGCGTAGAGTTGCCAGCTCTGGCTCAGGTATACGCCCTTCCTGTCGAAATACTCGACGCTGAAGAGGGTGCTGCCGCCCTCGACGCTAGCGGTCATGAACATGGGGGTGTGGACCTCGGTGTAGCCGTTGTCCTGGAACCAGCGGCGGGCGGCCTCCAGGAACTTGGCCCTGATCTGGAATATGTTCTGGAGCCTGGGCTCGCGGACGTAGAGGTGCCTGTTGTCCATGAGGAACTCGATTCCCTGCTCCTTCTTCACTATGGGGTAATCCTGCTGGGACACGTAGACGTCGCCGACGCCATTCACCCTGAGCTCCCAGCCCCCCGGCGCCCGGTCGTCTCTCTTGACGACGCCCTTCAGCTCGAGTGCTGTCTCAAGGGGGTACTTCTCCACCTCGTTGAAGGTCGTTTCGTCGACGTTGCGCTTATTCAGGGTGCACTGGATCACCCCTGACCCGTCTCTGAGCTCGAGGAACTGGATGCCTCCGCTGCTCCTGCTGGTGTATATCCAGCCGCGGACCTTTACCTCGGCTCCCTCCTCGTACCTGTCTCCCAGTATGTCAGCTGCGTCCACGAAACCCGTCATTTTAGACACTGAATCTTATCTCAGCCTGTTAATGACTCTTTCCAATGGCTGAGGCCGGCTCCGTCCCGGAGCCGGGGGTAAATGGAACACTGATCCATGTATTATGTAGTCTCTGGGTACAGAGTCATCTTCATTAAAATATAAATCAGAATGATGGTGGGAGTAACCATGGACCAGAGGATCAAGTTTCTCAACCGCCTCAAGATGCAACTCAGCGGTTACGTCTACACCGGTCACAAGAGCAGAGACGGCTGGAGGGGAAAGCTGCCCCACTACCAGTTCGAGTGCCCAGTGCACGGCCTAGTCGAGAACTACCCCAGCGGCTACCAGCAGCGGCTGGAGTGCCCTCTGTGCCTAGCCGAGAGAAGGGAGAAGTATCTGAAGGCAACGCCTTAAGACGCCTGCCGAGGAATAGCCTTAACTCTGCATGTTGTGTTTGAGGCTCCATGGAGCCGCTAAGCAGAGAAGACATCATCAAGGCGTATGAGGCCAGCCGCGCCAAGGTATTCGTATACATGGCGGAGGCACTCATTGACCGCCTGGGCGAGGACGATGGTAGGAAAGCGATCCGCGAGACGGTCCGGATGATGAGCAGGGACTCCGGGGAGAAGGCGAGGAAGAGCTACGAGGCCCGGGGCGTCGAGAACACGTGGAGCAACCACAGGGACGAGAACGGCCCCTTGTACGCGCTGGCGTGGGAGGGAGGCGTCGCGCTAGACGAGCCAGACATGAAGGTGGTCGAGTACAGCTACTGCCCGCTGGGAGACGCCTTCGCCAAACTGGGTGTAAGAGCTGAGGAGCTCGGAGACATCTACTGCGGCGTCACGGACGACGCGTTCTGGGAGGGGTTCAACCCGGAGTGGACGGTGACCCGCGAGAAATCGTTCAGCGGGGACGGCCCATGCAGGCTCGTGTGGAGGAGACGAGGGTAAGAGGCAGCCACTGACCCTCTAAGGTTTTCTCGGGTCAGCAGGCGTCAAAGCCTGTCGATGAACTCTCCGAGGCCCCTCATCCCCAGTATGTGGAGGTTCCCCACGTTCACGTTATCGAGGTGCTGTGACGCCGCCCTGTAGCAGGCCTGGGCCTGACTCAGCGGCGTAATGGGAAGGTCGCTCATGGCGTAGGCGGGGTGGAAGAGGAGGAGGCTGTAGGGGATGGACTCGTCGAGTCCTGCTATGAACCGGGCGATGCCGTCCACCTCCACGGCGTCCACGTAACCCGGGACCAGCAGGGTCGTCGCCGTGAGGACCGGCACCTCGGGGCGTCTGCCGTGGCACAGGCGGGCGACGGCCTCGAAGTTCCGGTAGGCTCGGGTGTTGTCGACGCCGGACAGCGCCTGGCTCAGGCTCGGCGTGTGGCACTTGAGGTCGAACTTCAGGTTGCCGCCCGAGTCGAGAGCCAGCCCGGCCGCCTCCCTGACGAGCCCCGGTTCGCCGCAACCGTTCCACTCCCAGCAGAGCCTGAGCACCCGGTCCCCGGCTGCCTCCACGGCAAGCCTGGAGGCGTTCAGGGTGAAGGGGAGCTGGGGCTCCGGGCTGCCCCCGAAGAAGCATATGCACGTGATTCTCTCGTCGTGGATGACCTGAGAGGCGAGCCCCTCCGCCGTCGTCTCCGTGGCCGAGGCCAGCTGCTTGTGGGAGGCGTTCTGGCAGTAGAGGCAGTCGAAGTTGCAGCCGTAGAGGAAGACGGAGAGGTTGGCGTATCCGCGCTCGACGCCTGGGCGCCGCGCGTACCTCGGGTACCCGGCCCCGGTGCCTCCGGGGCAGAACCACGCGGCGCAGCAGTTGGTGGGGTGGTGGTCCAGGTAGGCGTAAAGGAGCCCATCGTCCGGGCCCGTGAACGACTGGAGCCTGCCGTCGTTCCACCGGAGGCCGCAGAACCCGCTCTCACCCACCGCGATGCTGCAGCTGTTGGAGCAGAGATTGCACTGTACCCCGTCTGGGCTGCGCGGCGGCTCGGCCGGTAACCCGTGTTGGGCCCGGACCATTCCGTGCGCCTCCCTTGCGTGGCTGAGCGATTCCTCCGGTCTGCAACGAATGCAGTCGAGACATACGCCGAGGGTACGCGCCACAGTCTTCCTCTCTCCGCAGACTGCGCAGACCCGTTCGACGGTTTCGCGTTGGTAGATGAAGCCCAACCCCGTTGCCTCCATCAAGACCAGCAGCGTCACCGATAATATGGTTGACGGAAGACATGGCCGAGGCCGGGCATCGTGACGAGGGAAAACATGGTCAGAGAGACGCCGAGGGAAAGGGGGGGCTACCACCCTATGGCGCACCCGTCCCCCCGTGGGTCGGAGCCCGCGGTGAGGACGCCCGTCTCAGGGTCCCTGTGGATCATCTGGCCCTTCCCGAAGCCCACCCTCCTCCACCCCGACGCCGGCGCGATCTCGTGCCCCATGGCGGACAGCCGGCTCATCACCTCCTCGCTGATCTCGTCCTCGAGGAGCACCATGCCGCCGCTGGTGCCGTCCACTATGAAGAAACGAGGCGCGTCCAGCGCCTCCTGCGGGTTCATCCCGTAGTCCACGGTGTTGACCATGACCTGGACGTGGCCCTGGGGCTGCATGAAGCCGCCCATGACGCCGAAGGGCGCGTAGAGCTCGCCGTCCATGGTGGCCATGGCGGGTATTATGGTGTGGTAGGGGCGCTTCCCTGGCTCCAGCCTGTTGGGGTGCAGGGGGTCGAGGCTGAACCCGTAGCCCCTGTTCTGGAGGGTGAAGCCGCAGCCCCGGGGGATGATGCCCGTGCCGAAGCCGTTGTAGTTGCTGTTAATGAAGCTGCATGCGTTGCCCTCGCCGTCCACGACGCAGAAGTAGACTGTGTCGCTGCCCGCCGTGGGATAGCCCCTCCCGACGCCCACCGACGCCCTGTCCGGGTCCAGCAGCCTACGGCGCTCGGCCGCGTACCTCTTGCTGAGCAGCTCCTCCACCGGGACGTCGACCACTTCGGGGTCTGCGACGTACCACCGCGTGTCGGCGAAGGCAAGCCGCATGGCCTCGATGAGGGTGTGGAGGTGCCTGATGGAGCCGTGGGGGACGCCGTCGAAGCTGTACTCCTCCAGTATGTTGAGGGCTATGAGGGCGGTGATGCCCTGGCCGTTGGGCGGGATCTCGTGTACGTCGAGGCCCTTGTAGTTGGTGGATATGGGCTCAGGGAAGGTGTTTCTATGCTTCTTAAGGTCCTCCAGGGTCATGGTCCCGCCCAGGTCGCGCAGCACCTTGACGATCTCCTCGGCGACCCTGCCCTCGTAGACGCCGGCCTTGCCGTGCTCGACCACCTCCCTGAAGGTCCGGGCCAGGTTCCTGTTCCTCATGAGGCCGCTGGGGCGTGGCGCCTCGCCGTCAATCAACAACTCCATGTAGTGGGGGCCGTTCATGAGCTGGGGTATGCCCCTGTCCCACGCCCTCGCCGTGACTGGGCCCACTGGGAAGCCCTCTTCAGCTAGTCTGACGGCGGGGGCGAGCACCTCGCCCATCGTCATGGTGCCGAAGGATTCGACGGTGTCGACCCAGCCGGCGGCGGCGCCGGGCACCGTGACTGTGTGGACGCCGTACCTTTGGAGCTCCGTTACGCCTCGCTCCGCCAGGTACTCTATGCTGAGGCCGGCGGGGGCCCTGCCGCTCGCGTTGAGGCCCTTCACCGTCCCGTTCACTGCGTCGTAGAAGAGGCAGAAGCAGTCTCCGCCTATGCCCGTGCTCGTGGGCTCCGTCACGTTGAGGGCCGCGGCTACGGCAACGGCCGCGTCTGCGGCGTTCCCTCCCCGCTGGAGGACTCCTACCCCGGCCATAGAGGCGAGGGGCTGGCTGCTGGCGACCATGCCGTGGGTGCCGTAGACCGGTGAGCGCCTAGAGTTGAACCTCATATCCGTGCAGGTGCGTGTGGGCTGGACATAAAGTTAACGGGAGGCAGCGCGGTCTGTTCCTCAGGCGTGCCCGAGGCCGGATAGGACGCCTGGTAGTTCATCGAGGCCTTTGATCACAGCGCCGGGTTCCAGCCGTTCCACGTGTTCCCGGTAGTAGCCCCTGGTGTTCACGAGTATGAAGACGCCTCCAGCCGCCTTCGCGGCCTCGGCGTCGTGGTCGGAGTCCCCGATGTACAGGAAGTCGTCTCTCCCGAAGTGGCTGAGGGCGTTGAGGATGCTCTCGGGGTGAGGCTTGACGTATCGACAGTCGTCCCTCGTCACCGCGTGCGTGAAGAAGCGGAGGAAGCGCCCGAAATCTCTGCTTCCCCCGATGGTTTCGACCGACAGCCTTGAGGCCGTGGTCACCAGCGCCATCTCGTAGCCCATGTCTCTGAGCGTCGCCAGAGCCTCCACCGTGCCGGGTATGAGGACGCTCATCGCGTGGTCGGCCCTCTCCTCATCCATGAAGGGAACGTCGATGGCGCTCATCAGGGCGCTGGTGTCCTCCTCCGGTAACCCGTTCCTATCTGCGTAGGCCCGGACCGCGTTCCAGATGTGGGCCATCCTCTCCAGGTCGGCCACCTCCTCGGGCGGCACCCCGTGGTCGGCCGCGATCTCCTTCATCCGCTGCTTGACGGAGCCGTAGGAGGGGTGGTGCCTTACGCGTTGGCTGTGCCTGGATGGGTCCGTCATCTCTATGAGGGTGCCGTCCATGTCGAATAGGAGCAGCGGCTTACGGCGCATGAAATGATATTCGGGGTTCACGTATTTTACTTGGATTCCCGGGTTCGGCGGTAGTGCCTCCTCGCCTTCATCCGGTTGCCGCAGCTCTCCATGTCGCACCAGCGTCGGCTCCTGTTCCGGCTCAGGTCGAGGAAGAGCCAGCCGCACTCCTCGGAGGCGCAACGCTTGACGCGGGTAAGGTCCTCGGAGGTGAGGAGCTCCGAGGCGTTGGCGGCCAGCCTCCAGAGGATGGACTCCGGTGGGTTCGAGTCGTACTCCAGTCTGTAGACGCCGTCGACGCCGGCCAGCCTCGTGTGGCTCAGCGCCTCTGAAAGCACCTGGTTTAGTAGAGCGAGATCGGCTGCCTCAGGGCTGGCGCCCTCGCACGCTGCGCGGAGCACCCGGTACGTCGCCTCCCTGAGTTCGACGCCGCTGCGGTAAACCGACTCCATGTTTTGAGGGCTCAGGGCGCCAAGTTTCAGCAGCCTCTCGGTCTCCGCCTCTTCGAGTATGCCCGCGGTAAGGCTCCACTCAACCAGGTCCTCGTAGTCGCGGAGGGAGTCCACCGGGTGGTCCCGGCCCCTCCAGTCCACTGTGTTGGTGAAGTCGAGGCACGGGGCTCCTCCCACCAGCTTTGGCCGTTCAGCCTGTTCAGAGGACATCTTCTAACCATTATTTCTTGTATTGGTGGTTATAATCTTTTATACAACCGTCATGCCCTTTTAAGATGGTTAGAGAGGGGTTTGGACGTGTCAGCCGAGTTGACGAGACGAGTCAAGGAGATGGCGTACGACGAGGGGTTCAAGGCCGTGGGCGTCGCTAGGCCCGAGTCGCTGGAGGACCTGCCCTACGGCTGGGCCTTCGACGTCCGGGAGCTCAAGAGGCCCAGGGAGCTGATCCCCAGTGCGAGGGCAGTGATCGTCACCGCGCTTCACACCTGGGACAAATCCTTCTTCACGCAGATCAAGTCGCCGGAGTGGAGGGGCTACGGCCTGCACAGCCCAGACGAGGAGTTCGAGGGCTACTACTCGTCATACATGATCTCGATGACCAAGGCGTGGCCCATAGTCAGCATGCTCCGCGAGGAGGGGCACGAGGCCGTGCTGTCCGTAGCCATCCCCATGAAGACGGCAGCCGTGAGGTGCGGCCTCGGCGCCATAGGGAAGAACAGCCTCCTCGTCCACCCCGAGATGGGGCCCAGGCTCGGCCTAATGGCCATAGTGACCAGCGCCGAGCTGGAGCCGGACGAGCCTTTCACCGGGGACCTGTGCGGCGACTGCACCCGCTGCCTCGATGCCTGCCCCACCAAGGCTCTGAAGCCATTCGGCATAACCCCTGAGAGGTGCCTGACCTACGCCTCCGAGAACCCCGGGAAGACCAGCATCCCGGCGGACGTCCGGGAGATGGAGGAGAAGCTGGTGGTCAAGCCCACGGAGAACAGCTACATCGAGTGCAGCATATGCATGCAGGTCTGCCCCTACGGCGAGTGAGTTTGGCTCCCCGGAAAATGATTAGAGAGTTTTCGTGTGCTGTGGCGAGACAAGATGAGCCTTTGAGGTTTTCATCGAGCCACTCCTACACGTACGTTTCAAAGAAGAAGGGGGACTACCTGGCCAAGGTCAATCAAACCGTGAGCCAGACTCGCCGATAACACTGTCCCAGTCTTCTCTCTGAGAAACCCAAACAACAGGCCGCTGAAGCTTGAAGTTATGGCCCACCACACGGCGAGATCATAACTCCCCGTGAAGGGATTAAAGGGATTGAACAGGTGAAGAACCCCGAAAAGGGCCGATGAGATCAGGAGGCCCGGCCCAAAACTCACACCCTTGAACCTCCAGGGCCTGCCGAAGTCCTCGTTTAGCCTGGTCTGCATGTAGCCTCTGAACAGGATCTCCTCGCCGAAGCCGGTGAAAAGGAACTGGAAGACGATGGTTGAGAGTATGAGCCTGAAACCCGACAACCCGACGGTGCCGGTAACGAGAAGGGGCGCCGCCAAGAATGATGAGGTGATTAATGGCTTTGATTCCGCCTCTGCGATCTTGTTTTTCTTGGATGCGACAAGCACCAAGGCTAGCATGTTGGCGGCGATTTTGAATAAGGCGTCAACTGGCGCGTTTCCGGCGATTGACGGGAAAATGAGTGAGGGCATGAAACCCGCCCATACAATAAGGCATGTGACTGCGACGCTCAGGTCGAAGCGCCACTGCCTCAGGGTGAAACCGTAGGCGTGGAAATCCGATTTCTGTATGGCTATCATGCCGACCCCCATGACGATCATCAGGATGTGGCTGAAGTAGTTCCAGCCCAGATACTGCCGCTGAATTACAGCCAGGCCTGTTGCGTTGAACGCCATGCAGACGACCAGGCACATGCCAAGCATTGACAGGCATAGAACCGTGCCTTTAATTTTCATCTTCATTCACGCCCCGTAATCTTAGCAGAATCACGTACCTGATTAATAAAATCAGCGTGAGGAAACGGCATACTGCGATCATTTGGTGGATTGTTTGGCGTCGCGGGGAAGACTCGATCTTTGGTGCGGATGGAGTTGTGTGCTTGTTTTTATGGCATCCTTCTCCTCTCGGTGTGTTTGCCCATGGAGTTCACCGGGGTGGAGGGTGCCAACGGGGTTCACAGCGTGAGGCCTTATGCCCTGAGCACCTGCGTGTCATGTATGAGGGTGAAGAAAATTCTAGGGGAGAGGGGCGTGGCGTACGAGTATGTGGACTTGTAGTTGTGCTCGCGGGAGGAGAATAGGGAGGTGACCGTGTTCCTTAAGGAGCACGGGCTGCCCCTGACGTTCCCGTTTGTGGTGGACGAGTCCACGTACATATGCGGGTACAGGCCCGATGAGTTGGCCAGAGCCCTAGGGCTGAGGGGAAAACTATAAGTGAGTCCTCTGATCTATGGGAGGGATTCCCATGGATAATAATAAGGCGCTGGTGGTGTACGGGACGCATTACGGGGGGACCCGTGGCGTGGCCGAGGAGATAGGCAGGACCCTGAGTGGCGAGGGTTTCGACGTTGACGTCGTGGACGCGAAGAAGGGCGCCCCGTCTGTCGAGCCCTACGACCTGGTGGTTGTGGGCAGCGGGATCGTGACGGGTAAGTGGACGGGTGAGGCCGAGGGGTTCCTCAAGAAGAACAGCGGCGCTCTTAAGGATAGGAGGCTGGCATTGTTCGTCAGCTGCGGGTCGGGGGAAGAGGGCCAGGACTGGGACAAGGCGCGCAGCGACTACATCGACGCGGTTGCGGGTAGGTACGGGCTGAGCCCGTCTCTGAGGGCGGTGTTCGGGGGAATATACGACTTCAGGGGCCACGGCCTGTTCGGCTCCATCGCCATGTGGGGGGTCAAGAAGGAGATGGAGAGGAGGGGCATAGACACGAGCAAGCCCTACGACTTCAGAGACTGGGACAGGATCAGGGAGTGGGGCCGCGAGGTGGCGCGGCTCTGAGCAGCCGACCTCAAGCCCCGGCGTTACCGTGCGTGTAATTGCATATATACGCAGGGTAACCTGTTCCAGGTATGATTGATCTAACCGGTTTTCTCGCGGATATCCCTGACTGGACCAGGTACTACACGGTCGGCGAACTCCACGTGAGGGCGGCGGAGATCGCGGACGAGTACCCCGGAGAAGTGACGTTGCTTGATCTCGGCGAATCCACGAACGGCGAAACCATCGACTGCCTGAGGGTGGGAGACGGCAAGTACAACGCGTTGATCCACGGGTTCCCAAACAGCGAGGAACCCTACGGCGGGAACCTCATAGACTACCTGGCCCGAAGGCTCGCCGAGGATGATACGATCCGGGGAGAGCTGGACTACACCTGGTACCTGATCGGGTGCAGCGACCCGGACGGGGCGAGGCTGAACGAGGGGTTCCAGCTGGGCCCCCACACGCCCATGAACTTCAGCCTGAACTACTACCGGACGCCCACCGGCCTGACCCCTGAGTGGTGCTTCCCCTTCAGGTTCGGGCCCCTGGACCTGGACAGCCCCACGGCTGAGACGCGGGCCCTCATGAGCCTCATGGACCGGATGGACTTCCACTTCGTCAGCAGCCTCCACATGATGAAGTGGGGCGGGGTCACCTACCAGGTTCCCCACGCGTGCCCTGAGCTGTACGCTCCCCTCTTGGAGTCGGCGAGGAGGTTCAACGTGTTTCCGAGGAAGAGGCCGGGCCCCACGGTGGCCCCGGGGGTGAGTGTGGCGTACTACCTGACCCCGGCGAGGGGTTACCTGCGTCAATGGGCCGCCGGCAACGCGAACATCGAGCCCATAAAGGGGTGCTACATCTACGAGTACGGGCAGATGCGGAACCCTCACATGTTCATGATGATACCCGAGTGCACCTTCTGGTACGACCCCAGGATGTGGGACGACACCCCCACAGGCGAGTCGGTGGGGGACTCCCTGAGGTACGCCCAAGGGGTTGTGACGGATGTGGAGGGCTTCATGCTGGGAGTCTGGAGGGAGGCTCTCCCCCAACTGAGGCATGAGTCGCCCTTCAAGCTGATGATCGAGGAGATGATGGCGCCACTCGTCAAGAGGTACACGAACGTCAGCAACCCGACCCTGAGGTTCGACGAGAAGGTCCACGCGCGTAAGGCCACGGTCGCCGAGAAGGTGGCCATCGAGGGGCGCGAGGTGTCCTACCGCATGACGCATCTGGGAGGGCTCACGAGGGCGCTGGACGCGGAGCTTAACCAGAATGGTGACAGCGCGCTCGAGAAACTACGGGATGAGGTGTATGACAAACTATGCGGATACGACAGGCTTCTCCACGAGAACTTCAGGGTGACCTTGAACCCCATTAAGAACAACGTGGGCATGGGGGTGAGCTCGATTCTGCACTCGGCGATGTACGCGAGAGGAAGACAGCCTTAACCCTGTTACATTATAATTGGTTTAGCGGGTTCAATCACTGGCGCGGTTGATCAAACAAAGTCAGATTATCAGTATCGCCTGGAGAATGATTGTTGGCGCCCCGGGGAAGACTCGAACTTCCGACCACCTGCTTAACAGGCAGGGGCTCTACCTACTGAGCTACCGAGGCATATCTCCAATGGACTC
>Ga0209427_10003990_pt1 | contig 17169 bp, 17 predicted proteins | sample DeeMarSWOR136_30_FD_187465 | JGI IMG/M metagenome (GOLD analysis project Ga0209427, IMG submission 187465) | Marine sediment microbial communities from White Oak River estuary, North Carolina - WOR-1-36_30 (SPAdes) (version 2) | ecosystem: Environmental > Aquatic > Marine > Intertidal zone >...
TTGGTTGGAAGGGTAAATCCCCCCGAGGCTCAACAAACCATTGCCCCCATAACCTTCTTCTCAAACACTGAGGCCTCTCAGCGGAGAGCCCATATTCCAGATACCTTCCCATCTGTTTTTACTCTTTTTGATTGCAGATTCTTGTGGTGTGATAGACACAGTACAGGTTAATTTCTTTTTGCAATGCTGGTAAATTGGATTGTCAATTTCTGATGCTGGAACCTTACAATTAATCCTACAACGTACAGGAAAAGACACGTTGTGTGTTACACGTGTAACAAAATTGATGCCAACAATTGCACCCCTGCAAATCCCCAAACCTTTTATACTTCTTGTGAAATTTAAACTATGTTCACTGAAGAACAAGGTCGTAAATTACTCTCAATTGCCAGAGAGAATATTCTCTATTATCTGGCTCATCATGAGATGCTTTCTGTAGAAGATACTCCTCCTGAGTTTATAGAAAAGAGAGGGGTCTTTGTCACACTGAAAAAGAATGGAGCTTTGAGAGGATGTATTGGATACCCTGAACCAGTGTATCCTTTGATATCTGCTTTACTGGATTCTTCTGTCTCTGCAGCTGTCAGAGATCCCCGGTTTCCGCCTGTTAAGTTGAAGGAAATGGATGATATTACTGTGGAGGTAACTGTATTAACTAACCCAGAAAAATTTGTGCCAGACCCCAATAATGTGACTATTGGAGAAGATGGCTTAATAGTGGAAAAAGGTATCTTCAAAGGTATACTCCTCCCCCAGGTGCCGGTGGAATGGGAATGGGATGCAGAAACATTTCTGTGCCAGACCTGTATCAAGGCTGGACTCCCACCTGACTGCTGGTTGGAAAAAGAAACTGTTGTCTACAAGTTTCAGGGGCAGATCTTCTCAGAGTGAACTTTACTGAATTTCCAGAAATGCCAGAAAGTTCATATTTTTCTTGAATTGCACAAAGTGAGGAGAAACCTTTATATGCAGTACTGTTCAAAGAAAATATGCACCAACCAGAAGATGTTCTGAAGTATTGCAAAGAGAGAAACATTCTATTAGTTAAGATGCAGTTCGTGGACTTATTAGGAGAGTTAAAACAATTTGAGGTTCCTTCCAAAATCTTTCCCAAAGCTGTAGATGAGGGATTGAGTTTTGATGGATCTTCTGTCACAGGAATGAACCCTATAGAGGAGAGCGATCTGGTGGTCAAACCCGATTTGACTACCTTTGTAGAATTACCCTTTGGTAGTAAAGTGGCACGGGTGCTCTGCAACATTTACGAACCTCAAAATGGGAGCCTCACCAGGTACGCGGGGGATTCCAGACACATTTTACAAAAGAATCTAGAATATGCAAAAAATAAGGGATTTTTTTACAATGTGGGTCCAGAATTAGAATTTTTTATGTTCGAACAGGAGGGCATTGCTCAAACCACAGATTCAGGAGGGTACTTTGCATCTCCTTTTAGAGATCGGGGAGAGAAGGTAAGAGAGCGCATTATTGAGGTATTATCTGACATGGGCAAACAGACTGGAATTGAAGCAGAATACTCTCACCACGAGTCAGCCTTTTCCCAGCATGAAATTGATTTAAATTATTCTGAAGCGTTGAACATGGCAGATTTCTCGTTATTGTACAAGTGGATTGTCAAGTTCATGGCTGGAGAAAATGGTATGGTGGCAACCTTCATGCCCAAGCCTATCGAGGGAGTGAATGGTTCAGGTATGCATATCCATCAGAGTTTATCAGATGAAAATGGTACAAACCTGTTCTTTGATCCTGAAGGGGAGTACGGGCTTTCAGATACAGCGCGGCAGTTTATTGCAGGTCAGTTGAAATACGCACGGGAAAGCTGCGGCATACTGGCCCAGTGGGTTAACTCGTATAAGCGGTTAATTCCTAACTTCGAGGCTCCCACCTACGTGTCATGGTCAGTGGTCAATCGTTCAGCCTTGATCAGGGTTCCTTTACTGTTAAAGAATAGAGAAAAGGCCATGAGAGCTGAAATACGATGTGCAGACCCTGCTTGTAATCCTTATTTAGCTTTTTCAGTACTGTTGAGAGCTGGTCTATCAGGTATTGAAGAAAAACTGGAATTGGAACCTCCTCAAAGGGACAATTTATACAATGTGGGATACCAGGAGAGGAAGAAGAGGGGGATCATTGAACTGCCGGGGAGCCTGGGTGAAGCGCTGCGGGAAGTGGAACAATCAGAACTGGTGAGGAAAACTCTGGGTGATTTCACGTTGGACAACTGGATTGCATTAAAAGCAGAAGAGTGGGCACAGTACAGGAAAAAAGTGCACCCCTATGAGCTGGAGAAATACTACCACCTCTAAGGATTGAAAAAACTTATGACTACTAAGATGATGCACAACCCTATTTTGAAAAGAAGCTACAATCTGTGCAGAGCTGGGGTTCGTGTCTTATCCTATTCGAACTATGTGGTTCCTGCCAGTATGCTCATTCCATTTTCGAGAATCTTTCGCAAAGTAGCCCTTCAAAATGACTTGAATTACATGAAAACGTGCGACAAGTACACAATATACGAGATATTTTTAGTTTCCTTATGGATAAGAAACAGAAATTTATTTCGGTTTATCCTAATAATCTTTCCTAATTTTTATTGTTTTTAATTAAACTGACTCATTTTTTGATAGAATAACAGAAAGATTTATATACTTGATTAACGCAGGTATTCCTGCCATGAGATCACAAAAAGAGAAGTTGAACATACTAGAAAGAGCTCCACAAAGTCTTGGAGCTTTAGGACAGGATACGGCGCGGAAGATTCTAAAAGGAGCTTTGGAAGATGAGGATTTCTTCAAAACGTGTCCGCCCTTATTTGTGGGATGGGAATTAACACGCGCGTGCAATTTGAGATGTCGTCACTGTTACAATGCAGCAGGAACAGCACAATCAGATGAGTTGACGAGAGAGGAAGGATTTGACTTTTTACAGCATCTAGCAGATCATGGAACAGTGGGAATGCTTTTGGGTGGTGGAGAACCTCTTTTAAGAAAGGAATTTTTTGAATGGGCTGAATTTGCTGCAAACCACGGGATAAATATTACTGTCAATACCAATGGAACGTTGATAGACAAAGAAACTGCTCAAAAAATGAAAGACTCAGGCATTGTCAATGTTCAGGTGAGTATAGATGGTCTTTTCCATGTCCACAATACAATACGAGGAGCTCCCTGGGCATTTGAGCGTGCCACAGAAGCAATTTGGAATCTTTTTGAGGTAGAAATGCCTGTAACAGTGATCACCACAGTGATGAGGAGCAACATGTACAATGTGGGAGATCTAATCGACTGGCTCAAAGATGAGTACGGAGGAATGGTGAATCAGATGTTCTGCCGGGTAAAAATGGTTGGTCGAGCCATGGAAACTGGGGAAATTATTACTGGTAAGGAGTATTTGGATGTGTGCCACGTGATAGCTGACCATTACGGATTTACTGGAATGTGGAGCTGCATTCCATACCCGTATATGATCGACTTGAAGACTACAGACAACTTCATTAGAACAGTGGTGAACACATCTTTAGGAAAGCGGTTATACCCTGAAAGGATACAGAGCAGGTTACAGGGTGATGAGAATGCAGCAGAGGTAATCATGGGAGCAGTGGGCGGCAACTGCAAGGCAGGTACCTATATGGTCAACATGGGGCCTCAGGGAGATGTGGTGGCGTGCGTGGAATTGCCTGTCATAGCAGGAAATATCAGAGAGAAGCCATTGATTGATATCTGGTATCAAACCAAGTTATTCAATGATTTGAGAGAGAAAAAGGAGAGAATAGGAGGTAAGTGCAGGAACTGCTCCTACATGGAGTTCTGCGGAGGTGGGTGCAGAGCTGATGCGTACAACTTCTATGGAGACTACTTGGCGCCAGATCCCATGTGCATACCCCCAGGAGGATGGCCCCTTGGGTAAAAAGGTGGAAAGTAGTAAGAAGGTGTTTGCTACCATGTGGGCAGTAGCTGTAAGGATGAGAATATGAGTGGAAAGAAGGAGGTGAAATGTTATGTTCGAAGAACGCGAACTTGAAATGTTGTGGAACTCTGAAGAGCTTCAAGACGCGTATAGTGAGGAGGAGAAAAAAGCAATTCTTGAAGGAGCACCCTATACTCTAGGAATAGTGGGGCAAAAAAGCGCAAGAAGACTTATGAAAATGGCTGCTGAAGATCGGGAATACTACCTCCACAACCCTCCGGTGGTGGCAGGATATGAGGTGACACACGAGTGCAACCTGAAATGCCTGCACTGTTACAATGCATCAGGGTGCGCAGAACAATTTGAATTGAACACTGAGGAAGCTAAGATCGTCATTGACCAAGCACATGATCTTGGGTGCTGCAGTATCATCTTCGGGGGAGGGGAAGCATTCATGCGAAAAGATTTTCTTGATATTGTTGAATACGCGGATAGAAATGATCTGGACATGGCTATCAGCACAAATTGTACGTTAATTGATAGAAAAATGGCAAAAAATCTAAGTGATTTTCATATTTACAATATTGAGACTGGTATTGACGGAACAGAAGAAGTTCATGACAGAATTCGAGGAGCTAAGGGTGCATGGAAGAGAACCTACAATGCGATCTATCATCTCTTGGATGCGGGAATCCCTGTAGTTGCCCTCTACACGGTGATGCGGAGCAATGTTCACCACATAGAAGAGTACATAGATTTCATGAAGGATGAATTCGGTGATATAGTCCATCTCATTTTTATGCGGACTACCTATGCAGGGAGGGCTATTTCCACAGGAGAATTTCTTTCACCTATTGAATGGCTCCATGCGTGCCATCGCATCACAAAAAAGCTCAAAATCGAGAACTGGTCAGGAATCCCGTACTACTATATCTTGGACTCATCCAGACAGAACCGAGTCATTAAGGAGTTTATGAGAACACCCATGGGCCAACAGATTTATCCTGCTGAGATGCTCGAAGATGTTCTTGAAAAGGGAGTCCCTGTGGAAGAAGCAGCGTACAAGCTTTTGGGCGGCGTGTGCAAGGCAGGTTTGTGGCAGATATCGGTTAACCCTCAGGGGGATATTGTGCCGTGTGCCAGGATGGGAGGCGTTTCTCTCGGCAATATCAGAGAGACTACCCTTGAGGAGGTGTGGTGGAACTCTGAGATGATTCAAAAGCTCAAGAATAGGCACAGGCAGATCAAGGGGAAATGCAAAACGTGCAAGTGGATGGAGTGGTGTGGTGGAGGTGGGCGCACTGATGCTTTGAAATTCTTCGGAGATATACTTGCAGAAGATCCTGGGTGCATCCCACCAGAACATCAGAAGGATATTTCATGTACCTTTTCGTAAGAGGTGAAATTCATGGAAACGACTCAAATTAATCTGACAAAAAGCGTGTGTGAGAAGCATACTGAGAGAGCACCATACGTGAAAGTGGGACCACAAACAAGTCACAACCCCCTAAAAAGCATGTCTGGGATTCTGGGATCTCCAGGTTATGGTGCTATTCTAGAAAAGAGTATTCCATATTGGAATACAGAACACTTCATTCATACATACTTTGGAGGTTGGAGAAAATGAAAAAGGAGTTGAAAGCACTCTTTGGGTTTTATAGAGTACACAGAGTAATGTTCAACTTGCTGTTTGCAGTCATTATGATTGTGATCCTGGCAAGAGGCATACCTGAAATTCGATACGTGGTTGCAGGGACTCTCCTCTTTGCCCTCGGGTTATTCAGTGTCGTTGGAGTCAATAACATCAGGGACGTGATAGCAGATCGAGTATCAAAGAAGGGAGAAATGGAAGGGTTGAATCCATTAGCTACAGGTGTTTTTACTACCAGACAGGCATGGCTGGCTGCAATTGTACCTTTTGCTCTTGGGCTTCTTGTTGCAGGCATCTGGACGAACAAAAGTACGTTCTTCCTCTTTTTGGCGTTCATAGGAGCTTCACTTTTCTACGATATATATGGCAAGAGATTTGTTGTCGCACCTTTCATATCCCCCGCATGCATGGCGCTCTTTGTTGTGCTTTTAGGATTCATGATGGACAGGAAAAGTGATCCACTCCTTCCGTATCTTGTGCTTATCTTCTACGTTTTCATGGTAGCAGGCCAGATTGGGGCTGACATCTTGGACTACGAGGGTGATAAGGCTGCAGGATATAGAAGGCTCACTGTGATCTGTGGACCTCTCAAAGGGGCCTATGTTGCTATCGTCATGGCTGCAGTGATTCCCTTACTTTTGCTTGCAGCCTACATTCATTTGGATCTTTCATGGCTCTCTCTCCCTGTTATAGCACTGGTCGTTGTGCTGATTGTGCCGCTCTCAAAACGGTTCAGACACCATGCCTCGGAAATGACTTTTCAGAGCGGAGCAAAGACACTGTGGACACTGACAGCACAGTATTTGATAGCAATGGTTGCACTGATTGTAGGACTCGGAATAGTAGGTGGATAGATGAAGAAAGAATTACTTCTCTTTTGCTTTATGGCTGCATCACTGGTTCAGTCCTCTACGTGTGACACCCCTGTGTGGAACGTCGGAGACTATTGGGTGTGGGAAGTAACTGAACCAGGGTGGGGAAAGTCGAGAGAAGTATTTCTCTCAGAGGAGATGGAGACGAACCTCCTCAAGAGTGTTGTCAGAGGGAAGGAGTTCATGGAAGGTGAGGAGTGTTACCACAACTTTGAGACCTATGAAGGGCATCCAGAATCTGAATACCACTCCTACTACCTTGTTTCGTGTCCTCCCACAGAGCACCACGGAATAGAATACAGCACAGAAACAGGGGACCCAGTGATGAAGTCCACCATTTACCCTGGAAATTTTATTGTGCAGTTCCCGTTGCACCTAGGGAAACCGTGGGAAGGGGAATATAAATTTGTGGAGTGGACCCGCGACGAGAATACTGACACCTGGGTGCAGTCTACAGAGATTTCTGTGAAAATAGAAGCTGAAGTAACGAATATTGAATCAGTGGAAGTAGAAGCAGGGACATTCAATACATACAGAATAGAGATGATGTACTACACATTCAAAATGTTGAAATCTGTTGTCTGGTACTCACCAGAAGTTAAGAACACAGTAAAGGGAGAAGCATACGTCTATGAGGACAAGATCCCACAGTTGTACTACGAGTTTGAATTGGTGGAATACGGCCTTGTAACATCATTTCCGTGGGAATTACTACTGGTGGGAGGTGCAATAGGTGCAGGTGTTATTGCCATTGTGGTAACCCTCTATAAAAAAAGAGCAAAAACAGATAAAGAGGTGATAACATGAAATTAGCATTAAAAACACTAAAGCGCCAAAAAGGGAGAACTATTTTGACTGTTTTGGGTATTACTGTCGGTGTTCTTGCCTTTGTCATGCTCTCGGCGATCGCTGGCGGTATTGAATCTGGGTTTCAGCAGACTATTGAGAAGACAGGAGCAGAGCTAACAGTGATGCAGAAAGGTGTTGCCAACCCTGCCATTTCGTTCATAAAAATGGATACAGTGGATGAAATTACGCAGTGGAGTGAGGTTGGGTATGCTACACCAGTGATCTTCACAGGGCTGACCATGGAGAAGGTATCCTACTTTGTCATCTACGGTGTTGTGCCAGGTGAATTTCTGAGAGATTTCACCTTGGGGTCTGGAAAGGCTTTGGAGAATGCTGATGAATTTGGCATCATGATAGGGGCGAACCTCTCTAACAGCACGAAGATGGATGCTGGAGATACCATGCTCATCGGAGACTACACCTTTACTATTGTTGGCGTCTATGAGACGGGGAATGCATATTTAGACGGCATGAGCGTGGCTAGAATTCAGGACATACAGAAAGCATTTAACATGGGAGATGTATGCAATGTGATATTTGTAAAACTGACAACAGACGCACTTGACAAGGCAGGCACAATAGAGGCAAGGATAGAAAGTGCTCATCCATCGCTGGAAGTTACCAAATCTGCAGAACTGGCATCGAAAATGGAGAACATCCAAACGCTGCAGAGTGCTGTATCCACTATTGTATTTGTGGCTGCTTTAATAGCTGCATTGATGATCCTGAATACCATGAATATGTCAGTCTATGAGCGTACCAAAGAAATTGGAATTCTGAGAGCTATTGGATGGGGAAAGAACCACATATTTAGATTGATAATGAGCGAAGCACTTGTCATATCGATTTTAGGAGGCGTACTCGGCTGCATCTTTGGAGTCTTGTTGGCATTCGTACTTGAAGGAAGTGGACAAATGCCGTTCCTGCGCATCAGTGTTACACCTGTTCTTGTTGTGCAAGCACTTGTGTTCGCGTGTGTGGTAGGGATGCTGAGCGGTCTCCTCCCTGCGGTGAGAGCTATGAAAATGAAGCCAATTGATACACTGCGGTTTGATTAGGAGGTGAACCTATGTTAATGAAGTTAGAAAATGTGAGTAAAACCTATCAGATGGGTGAAGTACAGATTGAAGCGCTGAAAAATGTTTCCATGATAGTGAATGAAGCAGATTTTATTTCCATCATGGGGCCATCTGGATCAGGAAAATCGACCCTCCTGCATGTGTTGGGGGCACTGGACACTCCCACTGCTGGTGAAGTCTTTCTGGGAGAGCATGATCTATCTACGTTGAAAGAGTCAGAGCTGACATTGATACGTCGAACACAGATAGGATTCGTTTTCCAAACGTTCAACCTTATACCGCAGTTAACAGCGTTGGAAAATGTAGAATTACCATTATATCCACACAAGATAGCGAAATCAGGCAAACGAAAGCGAGCTGAGGAGCTCCTTGAGAAAGTAGGACTCAAAGACCGCATGCACCACCTCCCCAGACAGATGAGTGGTGGAGAAATCCAGAGAGTCTCGGTAGCCAGAGCACTGGTCAATCAACCGCATATCGTGTTGGCAGATGAGCCTACAGGTGAATTAGATTCAAAGACATCGCTGCAGCTTTTTGAGCTGATAAAAGAGATGAGGGATGAAACCCAGACTGCCTTTGTCATTGTCACCCACGACTTCAACCTGGGAAAGAAAGCAGAGAGGAAATTCGAGCTCATCGACGGCCAACTAAAAGGAGGATAACTATGAATTTGAGAGAAGCATTTATGGAAGAATTTGGAAACCTTTCAAAGAAAATCCAGAACAATGCTCTTCAAGGGAAAATACAGATGTTTTTTCGCTTGGAACTGTGTGAGGAAATTTCAAAGACAGATCTCGCCAAGGCCTTGGAAGTCACTGAAGGGAACCTTGTCAATGCTATGGAGAACTTCATACTCTACGGAGTGGTGGAGGAGAAAGATGATACCTACATGTACAAGGGATATCCCCCGGAGTTCAAAGATCTGGTAGCAATGCTTCCAGATAGAAAGAAGAAACTGCAAGATTCAACAGATAGACTCGCAGCACTGGTCAGTGAAGCAGAAGCACAGGGACAAGAGGTGAAGGAGTTTCTCAGAGTAATAAGTGATATCAAGCGTGATTTCGGCCTCAAGTGATTACATGTTTGGCGTGGAGCAGGATTTCAGAGGGAAGGGTAAGCTCACAGGGTTAACACCAGAGTCCATGGGAAATGTCTACAAGTTAATCAAGAAGATCATTTTTTCACGCAGGCTCAAAGCACCCATCACCGTGTTTGGGGCCTTCACCTACAAGTGCAACCTCAAATGCAGCCACTGTTACCAGAAGGCAGGTCCTCCCCTCAAAGACGAGATGACTACAGAGGAAGCATTGAACATTATTGAAGATCTTGCTCGGTCAGGTGCATCCAACTTGAGTATCTCTGGAGGAGAGGTATTTCTGAGAGATGATGCATTTGATCTGGTGGAATACGCAGCTTCGCTGAAATTGAGGACGTTAGTGGTTTCCAATGGGTATTCAGTGACAGAAGATGCTGTAAGAACACTGAAAAAGTGCGGCCTTGACTACATGGCAATAAGCATAGACAGCATGAATCCAGAAGTGCACGATGCCTTCAGGGGGAGATCAGGTTCACTAGAGCATGCAGTGAACGCTGTACGCCACACAGTTGAAACGGGAATAGTATCCAGTGTGCGGACCACTGCTATGAAATTCAACTACAATACTATTCCAGAAATTTTCGAATGGTGCATCAGGAACGATGTGGATGAATTTGTGCTATTCCAGGGAGTGAAAGTAGGGAGAGCCACTGATATTGCAGGTCAGTTAATCTCTCACCGTGAATTCATTAGAATGGGACACATTTTCAAGGAATACGAGAAAAAGATCAAAAACCTCCGGGTGTACATACCCCGTGCAGGAATACCATACATCATCTGCTCATTACCGCATGGATTTTCAAGCGATTCTTACATGCCATTTTCCCTTTCGGGCCTGATTTTGACCAATTCATGTCTGGCAGGCTACAATGTACTGCTTTTACCTAATGGGTGTATAGCTCCCTGCTCCTATTTTCCTCACCCTGTTGAGAACTTAAAGGAGAAGAGCATCAAAGAGGCCTTCCAGAACCCGTTACTGGTGGCTATGCGGGAAAGAGACTTCAAGGGGATATGCGGCACCTGTCAGGACAAGCTTGAATGTGGGGGGTGTAGAGCCAAAGCGTACATCCATTTTGGAGACCCTCTGCACTCAGATCCTGACTGTCCGAAGGTGAGGGGGCAGGATTGTCGAACTTAGCATTTGCAGTCCTAAAAGATCATGGAGGTGAATCCATGGAAAAAAGTGAAATAGTTGAGGATATCTATACGAAGGAGGAAAAAGCCAAAATCTTAGAGAATGCACCCTACACTATGGGTATTGTGGGACCAAAAACCGCCAAGAAACTGCTTAAAATTGCAGAAAAGGACAAAGACTACCCTTTTCACAATCCACCCATGGTAATAGGCTACGAAGTGACCCACGCATGCAATTTGAGATGCCGTCACTGCTACAATGCATCAGGTGTGAAAGGACCCAATGAGCTTGATCTTGAAAATGGAAAAAAAGTGATCGATCAAGTCCATGACGTGGGCTGCTCCTACATAATATTTGGTGGCGGAGAACCCTTCACCAGAAAAGATATCTTTGAACTCATGGGATATGCTTTCAAGAAGGATATTAAAATCGCAATCAGCACCAATGCTACCCTCATTGATAGGGAAAAAGCAAAGAAGATATCGGACTTGGAAATTTATAATGTCCAAATAGGAGTCGATGGAACAGAGGATGTCCATGATACTATCAGAAGCGTAAAAGGCGCATGGAAGAGAACCTACAATGCTATCTACCATCTCTTGGATGCAGGAATACCAGTCACTGCCATCTTTACTACCATGAGGAGCAATTTCTCCAATATAGAAGAGTACATAGATTTCATGAAAGATGAATTCGGTGATGTAGTCTACCTCATTTTTGTGAGGGCGACCTATGCGGGAAGAGCTATGGAAACAGGAGAAGTGCTCTCTGCAATTGAATGGCTCAATGCAGCCAACAGAATCACTGAGAAGCTGAACTTTGATAACTGGTCGCACATACCGTACTGCTACATCTTAGATTCTATAAGGCTCAATCGGATTGTCAAAGAGTTTATGAAAACATCGTTAGGAGAACAAGTATACCCTGAGCAAGTGCGCCGCGACGTTTTGGAAAAAAATGTACCAGTAGAGGAAGCAGTATACAAACTGGTGGGCGGCGTGTGCAAAGCGGGACTCTGGCACATGGCAGTTGACCCGGACGGGAATATCACGCCCTGTGCTGAAATGGGCATTTCTCTGGGCAACATAAAAGAGACTACCATAGAAGAGGTATGGAAAAACCACGAAGTTTTCAGGAAACTGCGCAATAGACGAACAGAGATCAAGGGAAAATGCAGTGCGTGCAGCTCTTTTGAATGGTGCAGGGGTGGATGCCGTGCAGGTGGATTACGATTTTTCGGTGATATTTCAGCCTCAGACCCAGGCTGCATCCCGCCTCAGGATCAGAAAGAGGTGGACTTCAATGTCATGTAGAGGGTGTATTCTCTTTTTTTTATTACTAAGTCTTGTACAGACTGGGGGCTTTTCAGAAAAATCAGTCATTGTCACCACTGCAGAGTGCATACCTGGTGGTGTACCTGGGGTCCCTGTACTGCTTGTGGAGAAGGACAGCATTCCTGAGTCTACTGCATACTTTTTAGAAGATTTTTCACCTGGTAATGTGTATGTCTTGGGGGAGGTAGACCCTTCTGTCATGGAAAACCTGTCCCAATACGGAAAAGTGATCATCATCACACCTGATGAACTCTCAAAAATGAAGGGAGAAGATCTTACAATTCCACATTATGTGGTAGTTTCAGATCCAGAAGATCCTTTTTATCCAGCAGCAAAATTGCTTGCATCATACAGGGGAGCCCCAGTCATACCTGTACCACAAGATTTAAAAGCTGTACTCCAGAAAGAGTGGAAATTCATGCAGTGGGAGTTTATAGGCTCCATGTGGGGAATGTGGGAGTACGCTCTGTGGGATCAAACAGAGGACAAGTTGCAGTGGATTGGGTATCGATATCTGTTTACAGATTCTCTATTTGAGACCCACTCTTTCAGAGAGAGGATGGTAGATACAGCGTATACGTTCCTGCCGGAAAATACTGGTTACGTGGCTGTGGTGGGAGAGATTGGCACCAGCATGGAGTACTGGAGAGAAGAACTTTCTGAAAACCACATTCTGATCCCAACGCCCACATCAACCTGTGATCCTCAAGACTATACCCACTTTCGATGCGATTACGCTCCATATCACAAAAAATATGTTTCCTTCACCAGTGTTGAACGATTTAACCCCGTAGAGGAATTGAATGATGTTCTGTTCCAAGATGCACCAAAATACTGGGTATCCAGCGAAAAAGAGAGAGAAGACCTCATAAAGATGGCATCTCCCTATATTGAGGTCATGCCTGCACCTGAAGTACCGTTAACTCTAGACTACTTACTGGCTGAAAAGGTTGCTGTGGGACGGTTCACTGGATACGATCTGGCTGACACTGTCGCTTTTATAGCACGCGCCCTCTTTTTGCCTCCGCAATCTGAAAATGCATGCATTGCCAACAACATCGAGGTACCTGTGTATACTCATGCACTCTTACACCTTTTTGAGGAAACAGAGACGCCTACAGTATACTACCCCTTAGGTGAGGCAGAAGTACATGTGCTGGAACACCTCCAGAATACGAGTGTCTTTGTCTACAATGGAACGGGGAACTGCTCCTTCTTTCTGCCCCATTTTTACAAGAAGGGAGAAGGCGTCGCCACCAGTTTGGACATGGAAGTAGAAGAAGGTATGGAACCCTCAATGTTCATATTTTCTCCAGGGAATGGGTGTATATCTTTTTGGTTCCCAGACATCACCAACCTGTATGACATGACAATATCAGAAGGATTCTCACAGGAAACGTGGGACTTCACTGCTGCAAGACCGGAGTTATTTGTACTGGTAAGTGACTTAAAGGGAGAGCACATTGGTCTTGCAGAAAGTGAAATTGATGCCATCGTAAGAGAAAAAATACCTTCTTTGAACCACTTCAACAGCCCATTTCTGTACGTATTTGCAGCAGGACCTATTGGATCATCTGAGTTTCCCCTGTGGCTCATACAGAAGGGAGCTTCTGGGTTCGTCATCAATGTGGGTATGCAGGAAGTGTTGACAAACTTTGAGTTTGAAGTGCTGTTCTTTTCCGCTGCTCTTGCAGGTAACCCAGTGGGCGAGGCCATGCTCTATGCTAAGAATGCAGTCCACACTGCAGGATACTGGTATCCCTTGAGCGGATTGTGGATGTCTGAAGAACAGTACGTGCGGGAGGAAGCCTGCTGCTTATTTGGTGATCCTGCATTTACTATCCCTGTGGAACGTCCTCTGGATTCGGTGCCCTCTCTTGATGAACTGCTTTCAGATCCTTCAAAAGAGGCTCAGAACTTGCTGGAGAAGATCCAGAACATCAAAGAGAGACTTTCAGAGCTTGAAATAGAAGTTGAAGGTATAGATGAAGCCTTGACAGAATCTCAAAAGGTAATCGATGAGAAAGATTCGGAATCTGCCCTTGAGTTCATAAAAAATGAATACAAAAAGATAAAAGATGAACTACATCAGATATGTCAAGGAGAAATTGAAAAATCTGAAAAAATAGCAGAGAATGATCTAGAACTTCTTGGAATTCTTGCTTCTGCCAAGAAAGCCTTTGATGAAGAAAGATATGTTGACTGTTTGGTTCTCACTTCACAAATTTCCGAAAAGGGAAAGAGCAGCCGCACTGTTCTTTTCATGGGTATTGGAGCTGTCATTGCAGGGGTGGTATTAGTTGTATGCTTTGTGTACTTCAGGAGGTAATTCAGTGAAAGTGGTGGTATGCCTTTTCATCTTTCTTTTCTGTTTTCTTTTCAGTTTGCCCGTGACCAGTTTAAGGGAAGAAGATTTACAGAACCTTCACGTAGAAGTTGTAGAAGGCACACTGCATGTAGAGTACACACTGATGACAGAAGAAACAGTCTGCAAAGCGGGGGATGCCCTCAAAGTAACAGCCCACATTAGCTGGCATACAGAGAAAGAAAAAACCACAGTCCTCTCCGTAGTCATGGAGGGAACACCCTACACACAATCGGAATTATCTGAACAATTTGGAACATTGATCACCTTAGAACCTTGCAATGGGTCATCCGGTTTCGAATCAGAAGATATTTCAGGATTCTGGGATTACTGGTTCGATGAAGTTTCTGAATATGGGTTCTTTTCTGATTACGCAAATAAAGTGATGTACAACTGGAATGAAGTGGAAATAACGCTTCACGAGGACCACAAAGGGAGAGTATATATTTTGGAGGCAACGTATTACGATTACTTCACGAAATTCTATCCAACCCCTGAAGACTTCTTTGCTGAACGTGAGATCGACTTTCAGCTCGTATTTGGAATTCATCACATTGCCCCTCTGGCTCCGTTATTTATCACAATAACCCTTCCAGAAGACGTGGAAATCGTGAGAGTTGAACCTCCTTCGCTTTCAATTGACAGGAACAACCTCACTCTTGCTGTAGAACCTGGTGTAGAACTATCCAATGTACAGGTAAGATTCAAGATAGAGAGGTATCTGGGAACTGAATTGCCCCGACTCCAGGCTTTAAAAGAAATTTCTTCTCATCACGTTGCAGTAAATGAGCAGATTGACATAGTAATAACAGTTGAGAATACAAGTTCTGCAGAAGCTGCACATGTTACAATACAAGACAACATTCCTGAAGGGTTTGAAATTGTAGAGGGGGACCCTACCTGGTATGTTCAAGCCCTTGAGGGAAAAAAAGAAATTGTACTAACCTATACTGTAAAATCCTCAGAACCAGGAGATTTCATTTTGAAGGGAACGCAGGTAGAATTTGAGGATCAATTTGGGAAGATCTACACTGTGTATTCTAATGACATCTCTGTGACAGTTGTCGAAAAATCGATTTTTCCAGCTGTTATTGTGATAGTGACACTCATTTTCTATCAGATCAAAAAAAGGAGGAGAATAACATGAAAGGTACAAAAGGTACGATAAAGTATGTGGTCTTTGCGTGTCTTATTTTGACATCTAGCCAGATAGAATCATGCGATACTCCTGGAGTTATTGGTGGAGCTGTCACTGCAGTAAAGTACATACTAAGAACCAGGAACAAAAGGGAGGTACGCTTGTGACACCAGAAAAGAAAGCGAGACAAATGGTTGGAGTCGACATAACTATAATACTCTTCTGCATTGCAGTTGCACTGGCCATGTTTGGTGAATCAATCTACATAGTGTTCATTCCCAATTTCTTCAGCGAAAGTGGCATACCTGTGGCAGAAATTGGAATCTTCTTTACCGTCTTCTATGTGGTTAACGCCCTTATTTCCATTCCAGCCGGATACATGTCGGATCGAATGGGGAGAAACATTATGATTTTTTCTCTTTTCGTTCTGAGTGTTACTATTTTCTCCTATTCCCTCGCTGACACCAGAGGAGAACTCCTCCTGCTGAGAGCACTACATGCAGCTACTCACGCCTTTATCTTCCCGATTTCGCGTGCCTACGTGATGGATAAGAGCACAGAAGAAAATCGGGGACGTGCCATGGCCATTTATGGAGTTTCTTTTACCGTAGCTGGCATGCTAGGACCTCTCATAGGAGGTATCATGAGAGAACAGACAGGAGGGTTTGATCTCCTCTTTCATGCTGCAGCCATCTTCCCCCTGCTTGCTGCTGTTTTCCTCTTAGTAGTAGTCAGAGATCTGGGAAAAGGCTTCACTATGGAGAAAATGAAAGTTCCCACCAGAGACCTCATTATAAATAGGCCCTTTACAGTACTCCTTGCGATGTTCGTTGTGCTGTATTGTGTCAGCAGCGTGATGACCATCATTGTGCCGCTCTTTGCCATTGAGGGACTCGGCGTGAGTTACGTGTTTTTAGGGATAGTCAGTATGTGTGTGGGCATCGTTCTCACCATCTCTCAATTTACAGTGGGAACACTTTCTGATCGACACGGGAGGAAAAAGCTTCTGATATACCCCTTCATTATCTATGCAGCAGGTATCTTTTTGTTGGGATCGTCAGTGAACTCCTCAATGTTCCTTGGCGCATACATGCTGATAGGTATAGGAGCTGCCCCCTACACTACAGTGGCCTACAGCATTATCGGCGATCTGGTAAGAGAAGAACAGTGGGGAACTGCCAGCGGTGCAGCAAATTCTGCCAGCAACATTGGCATGATCTTCGGACCTCTTCTGGCATCGGCACTTGGAGGTGCTGTAGGGCTGAGGATGCCCTTATACTTGTGCAGCTTGCTGGTGGTGATCACCATTGCAATGCTCTTTATCATGCTGCCCCCTGATAACCGCAGGGCAGCAGAGTTTGTGTAAGCTGTTACATGGCAAATGGTGGAGTAGTCAACATATCATGGCAGCAGGAATAACACAGCCACAGGAGGACAACTGATGAGTCAGTGAAGGTAGATTGAGAAATGGACATTTTTCTAAAAATTGAAGCAGAAAAGCTACATCATTATAGGAGGTTGTCAAGGTTCCAAGAGATGGAACCTCTTTGAGTCCATTAATTATCTTCTTGTTGATGGAATACAAACAATGAAGATAAATTCGTCCAGTGCTATTCCTGTGATGGATTCCTCGTGTATATCTAATCCGACATACAGCTTTTTCATCATATCACCTCTTTTCATCTTTTTCATAATATTACTCCTTCAAAACCCCAATATATGGTTA
>Ga0209427_10003992_pt1 | contig 17158 bp, 12 predicted proteins | sample DeeMarSWOR136_30_FD_187465 | JGI IMG/M metagenome (GOLD analysis project Ga0209427, IMG submission 187465) | Marine sediment microbial communities from White Oak River estuary, North Carolina - WOR-1-36_30 (SPAdes) (version 2) | ecosystem: Environmental > Aquatic > Marine > Intertidal zone >...
TCTAGAAGCAGAACGAATTAGTGTTAATGATAGTTTAAATCTTTTAGATTCTCGATATAAAAGAGGCAGATTACCCTCCAGAGCAGCATATCAAAAATTATCTGATGATTTCAAGAAAAGGAGAAAAAAAATTGAGAGAAATATTGACAAATTAATTCAACAATTAAGAAGTTACCTTCTATAAAATGTCTCTATTGTGTAAAAATTCATGAAACCATGGTTATTTGATATATTAGCATGTCCCATTGATAAATTTTTTCCATTAAAATTATTTATATTTTCTTTTGAAACTAAAACTGAAAAATTTCAAGCATTTATTGACATATATGAAAAAAGAGATCTCACCTTTATAAAAGAACAGAAAGTAATTGAAGTATCGGAAGAAAATGAGTTAATTTTCATAAAAGATAACATAATTATAGAAAAAGCACCCTTAAAATCTTATCTGGGATTAATTATTTCAAGTATAAATGAACTAGATAATATTTCTGATAGAAGTAATAATACTCTTAGTATGAAATGTTTTAACATAATAAAAAAAGAAATTAAACAGAAAATTGTTGAATTTCTGGATAAATATGATGTCAATAATCTTGAAAATATCTTTCCTGAATTATATTTTTTAAATAAAGTAAAAGTGGAAACAGAAATTGAATCAGGCTTATTATTTTGTAATGAATGTAATCGTTGGTATCCAATAATAGACACTATACCACAAATGCTCCCAGATCAATTTAGAGATAGAAAAAAAGAAATTGAATTCCTAAAAATCAATAAAAATTTATTAGATGAAGAATTTTTTAATCAAAACCTTAAACCATTTAATTTATAAAAAAAGAGCCCGGTGGTGTAGTGGCCAAGCATTTGGGGCTTTGAACCCCGCGACCACGGTTCGAATATTAACAAGTATGCTTGTTAATTGAAATTCCGTGCCGGGCTATTTTTATATAAAGAAAAGGGGAAATACTCAATATATAATACTAGTTAATCTAAATAGAAATAGTTTAAAATGATATGTCTCAAATTACAGAGTTAAATTGGAGTTTTTTAACAATAATATATCTGATTATAATTTTCTTAGTAGGATTTTTTGTAACTTTAAAAATCCTTCCGTCTATAATAAAATTTATGAACAAGAAAGATTATATTGGCTATGACATACATAAAAACACTCAACCCAGGGTTGCCGAATCTGGCGGAATTGCTTTGGTAATAGGTTTTACATTTGCTTCAATTTTCCTAATGTTATTTTTTCCAGACATAATAAATGAGTCTTTAATTTTTCTTTTAACTGTCATTAGCGCGGGCATAATAGGATTTATTGATGATAGAAAAAAACTAAAATCACGATATAAAATTACACTTTCAATTTTTTGTGGTAGTGCTATCTTTCTAGCAAATTTTTTTGGTTTTATAACAATCTCTTCACCAACAATTCCTTTTCTTGACAAAACTAGATTAAATTTCATTTACCCGCTCATCATTCCTGTAATTGTAGCTGTTTTTGCAAACAGTGTAAATATGCTGGAAGGATATAATGGAGAAGGTTCTGGAACGTGTTTAATAGTTGTTATTTTTCTGTTTATATGCAGCATTATATGGAATTCTGCTGAAGCTTTGTTTTTTACTATTTCTGTAATTGCAGTAATAATCCCTTTTTTCATTTATAATAAATACCCCGCAAGAGTATTCCCCGGAGATGTAGGAACTCTAAGTATGGGGGCAATGATTGCATGTATTATGTTTTTTGGATCACTTGAGGTTGCTACATTCTGTGCTCTTTTAACTCATATATTTAACAGTTTTTATGTAATAAATTCAGTTCGCGGTTTCTTTGAAAGCAGTGATATTCATGAAGATAAAAGTGATATTATATTACTAGAAGATGATCGAATCCAAGCATCAGATAAAAAAGGTTCTGCCCTAACATTACCTCGATTAATACTGGCAAAAGGGCCATTAACAGAACCAGAATTAGTAAAAAATTTTTATGCTCTTTCAGTAATTTGTGGCTTTTTCTCTATCACCTCCATTATCTTCTTACAGGTTTCCATAGGAAACTATGAAGTTTTTGTCTTTTTAGTTTCAATTAGTATAATTGTTATCCCTCTTTGTTTGTTGTTATATAAATTCCCTAGAATCAGGGGAATTACAGTACAGATGATAATTTTACTATTGTTTATAACATGCTTTTTAGCTATTATTGAAATTTTTATTATGCCCTTGCCATTTGAAGACATCGGGATTGGTGTAATAAAGATCCCCGTTAATATCTTAATATCTTTTCTTTTAATTGTTCCAGGATTACTTATTTGGTATTTACTTGCCATTAAATATTTTTGGTCAGTAATCAATAAAATGAAAATTAAAAATAATATAAATTAAAAATAATTGAGATTCAATATATTTTCAAAGAAATCTAAAGATCAAATTCATTTTAGTTTAATAAGAAAAAAAATTTGAAAAAAATGAGGTACTACTGTTGAAAAAAATTTTCAGAACCTTATTTTTCATCATATATCTGGCGGCATCAATAGGAATATTTCTCATATTGAATTTTCTATTCTTTCACTTTGAATGGTTAAAACTTCTATTCGATTGGAGTTTTTTAATAAGTTTTTTCTTATATTTATTAACAATCGAAGAGTTTTATCATTGGGTTCGTAATAATAAAAGAAGTGAAATGAGTGATCTTGTCGCAATAGCTTTTTTCTTTTTCATTATTTTTTTCTTCTCTAAGGACTTCCTAACTTCATTAATGGGTGCGTTCTCAATTTATCTATGGATTGGAATTTTTGAATTAAGAGAGTATCCAATATTAAATAAAATTTTAATTATCTCATTGGTTACATATAATATTATATTTATTGCTGGTATCCTTTCTTTCTATCAGGAAAATCCTTTTTTTATCAACACTGCTTTTGCATTTTCTTTCTGGATAATATTGATCATGGGATTTTTATTATTTGGCAGAAAATATTTAATCGTGTGGAGATTTATGAGCCCGGAATATTTAACACTATTTTTATATATAATAGCTTGGCTAGCAGTCGTGTTTATTGATCAATATACTACTCTTAGCTTCATTAGCAATAAACCCTTAATTACTGATCATTTTACCTTTCTTGATTTGTTTATGAACATATATTTTATCCTAATTTGTATGAATTGGTTAATATATTTCGTATCTGGAGTAATATTAGACAAAATGCTCGGAATCAAGAGAGTAACAGAAAAGATTTTGCTAGAAAAAGTAGAAAAAGTGAAAAATGATGTTGGAATTAAAGGCAAAGTAAAAGTTGGTTATGGAAAGTATCCAATTTTGAATGCCATGGCTTATGGCTCTTTTTTTGATAAAAGAATTGCAATTATAGCTGAAGATATAAACCAAATTCCTAATGATGAGTTGGATGGTATTGTAGCCCATGAACTGGCACATACAAAAGGTAAACACACGTTGATTTTGACATGTATTACAACTGGAGATTTAATTTTTCGAATGTTTTTAGGTATACCAGCTACACTATACGATTATACTTTTGGTAAACCTCAGATACCAATGATAATTTTTATTTTTTTAAATTTAGCAATATATATACTCCTTTTTATATTTGTAAGAATTTTAGAAGCAAAAGCAGATTTAAAAGCCAAAAAAGCAGGATATGCAAATGAGCTTGCCAAAGCGCTATATAATTTAGAAAGCTTTTATGCAACAGGACGAGAAATTGGATTTAATACTATGCTTCTATGTGATGAGAAAATTACAAACGATAACCAATTATTAGATTATATGAATACAGCTATTTATCTAAATCGGTCAATAATTAAACCATCACGAATTTCTCTCATAGGGAATTTCATTAATTCGCATCCTCCGAGCTATTTAAGAATTGCTAATATATTGGGGGATGAATTAAAACCAAGTAAAGAGGCTATTCTTCCTTTTATTTGTTTGAAAAAATCAAAACAACAGAAATATGCCAGAAAATTTGAATCTGCACGACAAAAATTTAAAACTATTGCAAATAGCAAATTCAAGGAGACTTTTGAAATAGAAAATATTCCTTTTCTAATGGAAAATTTGAGAAGAAAAGAAGTATATAAATTTGATCTAAACAAAGATTACATTTTTAGAAATAAGATTACTGATGAAGTCAGAGTAGGAAAATTAAATGATATTCAATTCCTTGATGATATTAGCGAAAGTGAACAATTTACCATAACTAATCTAAAAACTAATAAAAAGGAATTGTTAAATTCATCATTATATACTCATGTTCAAATAGATCTTAATGAAAAATACTTTTTTGGGAAGAATTCTCCATTAACTTTGATAGATATTGACTTAAATAAGAAGAATCATAAAGAAAGCTCTTTAATATTTCTTAATGAGAAAAAGAAAAAGCTTTTAAAACCAATTTTAAAAACTAAGCTCCCAAATTCACTAGCTTTAATTAAAAATTTAAAAGAACAAGAAATTTTTTTCAAAAAAAAGGGTGAATTGAAAATCTCCAGATGTATAGACGTTTTAGATGCAGAAGATTTAGAAAATTATAAGTTGATTCTAACTAATTTTGAAACTAGAGAAAATGATGAACCAGAGTATTTAAAATATGCATTAAAAGAACTGATTATTAAACCAAAAAGGATAGCTTTTACTATACATAGAGATAGAAAGTTTCGAGAATCTGAGGTAAAACTAATAAAATGGCTGATAAACAAGAAACTTCTTTCCTATATTTATCTAAAAAAACCAGTAAATAACTTAGAAATTGGATTTATTCAGAAAATTAATATAAACTTACATAATTTCGGAAAAAATTTGAAAAAAGATGAAAATAATGAAGTTGAAACTCTTTTTCTTAACAATATCTTTGGAAAAGAAATAAAAATCCCTTACAATAAAATAGAATTAATTATTTTTGATTATACCAGTGCTATGATTCAAATTAAATCAGAAACAAGCTTTTCTAGTCGCTTGGGTTATAAATTATTAAAGAAATTTAAACCAGAAAGAATCTTAATAACTTAAAAAAATTTATTATAAATAAACCTTTCAAAGGGTTATCAATGTCAAATAAAATTAGAAATTTTTTAAACCTCCTTCGTGTCCGGCAATATTACAAAAACACAATGATCTTTGTTGGGATTTTTTTCAGTGAAAGACTCCTTGAAACCGATCTCTATTTTAATCTTTTAATAGGCTTTATTCTGTTATGTCTTTCATCATCATTTAATTATATTATTAATGATATAAGAGATGTAGAAAATGATAGAAAACATCCAGAAAAAATTAAAAAAAAACCTCTAGCATCAGGAGACATCTCTATAACTTTTGCTGTATTGTTATTAATTATAATAGCAGGAATAGTTATTTCATCGTTAATTTTTCTGATTCGAAATCTAGGTTTTGTTTTTATGATAATTTCGATTATTATCACAGGTCAGCTTTATAATCATCTTTTTAAATATTACGCTTTTATCGATATTCTTATTTTATCTACAGGATATTTATGGAGGGCTTTAGCAGGATGTGCAATAATAGAAGAATATGTTTCTGCTTGGTTATTTTTAGCCATTTTTGAATTGGCAATGTTTTTGAGTATTGCAAAAAGAAAAGGTGATTTAAATATTCTTGGAAAAGATGAAGCCATTGGGCACAAGAAAATTTACGATCAATACTCTCTCAAGTTACTAGACCAATTTCACATAATAATAGCAGGATCATTGTTTATGACATATTCTCTCTATCTTCTTATTAATTTTAGTCTAATTAATTTAAATTCAACCGAAACTCCAAATGCTAATTTTCATGAATATATTTCAATTTTTACAATTCCAATTTCATTATATATAATTATGCGTTATATGTACCTTACCTCTACAAAGCCAGAAATCGCTAGAAATACTGAAAAAGCCTTTATGGACAAAGGTATAATAATTGCCAGCGCTTTTCTATTTGTAATATTACTATTTTCATTTTATTTTGATGTATTTCTTGACTTTTTTAAAAAATAATATATTATACAAATTTTTATACCTCTCATCAATTTAACTTTGTTTCTATTTGAGGGCTTTATATATTATCTCATGAAGATCAAGAGAGAGATTATTTAATTAATCGAACTATAAAAGAAAGGGTTAAATTTGAAAAATTGTTGAATTAGTTAAAATGAGAATCCAGATATGATACCGCATCATAACAGATTTCTAGACAATCAGATAAATTTTTATTGGAACATTTATCGGGTGTATCGATCTTGGAGTGTATATATTTCGAATCTTTATCTGAATGAAAGCAAGCGATTTGAAACTTCTTTTTTGTCACCCGTCTAAAAATTCGAAAAGATCTAAAATCACTTTTGGGTTTGAAAACTTTTTCATATCTATCTATAGGGATATTTAATTTATTCGCAGACGCTTGTAATATATCATTTAAATCATTATTAATTGATTTTTTAAATATTAAACCTGATTTATCTAGAAGTCCAATATAACTACCGACCATATCAATATTAATATTAATTGATCTCTCAAGGTTGTATTGTTTCTTAAAATCTTTCAAGTGTTTCTTACAAAATTTTCTTGATCCTTTTAAACCCCATTCCTCTGCTCCAAACCATATAAAAAGAACTTCAAAATTATTAAGGGGTTTGTTTCTGATAAGTTTAGATAGTTCTATTAAAATAGAAACGCCACTCGCATTATCAATTGAACCAGTGGATTTATTAGAAGTAAAGATGAAAAGAAATATTGGAATTATTGCACTTAATGTAATCAAAGAAAGAATACTAATCATGTAAATTATAAAATTATTTAAATAAGTAACTGAGAGTATGTAGAGAGTCAACCAGATTGAGATGATTATTGATAATCCTATATAAGGAAAAATTATTAATTTAATAATTACCAATAACACTCTCTGCACTTTATATGGCACTCTTGATGAAACTGAATCATAATGAGCCGAAAAAATAATAATTGGGGGAGTAGCTTCGGCATTTTTAGCCAAAATTTTGGCTATTACATTCTTCGACTCTTCTCTCTTCACAAATGAAATTTTACGTGTTTTTTGAAACATATATTTAATAAAAAAAGCCAACACTATGATTAAAATAAAACGAAATATTAACAAATAACCTATCGCCATTAAGTAGATAGTCTTCATTAACATACTTATTGGAGTATTCCATGAAAAATATTCTGCTCGAGATTCAATCCCACCTAAATTTAATTCTTCTTGTATATAATTAATTGCTTTAGTTTCTCCTACACTTGCTGCCGAGCGATCAAATGCTAAAGCCTCCACATGGTTAATTAAATCCAATTCTTCTTTTAAATCTTGATTTGAAATAATTGTCATAATCTTTATATTTTATTCCTCATCTCTTTAATGAATTAATATTTTATCCACTCTTTAATCTTTTCCTTTTAGATTTGAAATAAGTTTTCATTGATATCATATAGAATTCTTTTTTTAGTAATTTTGTTTTGTTCATTAAAACTATTACTTATCATGCTCACAAATTTTGTATTCAATATTTAATTTACTTTCTTTTATCTTTCTCTATCTTTATAATATCGTTTCACATTCAAAAAAAAAGGATAAAACTTATAAAGTTTTGAATTTAAAACAATACTTAACACTAATTTTCAAAAAAAAATCTTTCTAGAATATCATTTAAGTGATAAAAATATGGAAATGGAAAAGAAAAATTTAGCAATAATAATTTTAGCTGTAGCCTTAGCTGCATCTGGAATCGGTAACATATTATTTGCTGTTCTTGGTGGTTTTATTGAAGTAACTGAACCAGAAGAACTACCTACTGCTCTCATTTTTGGCACAGCCTCTGGGCCTGTAGATGCTGATCCCCAATATATGTGGGACAGTGAATCATTTGATTATGCCTATCAAATTTTTGAAGGTTTATACGCATATAATTTAAGTGATCCAGATGTTCCTTTGATTTCAAAGCTTGCTACTGATTTTGGTACTTGGGATGGTTATAACCACACAATATCCTTACGACAAGACGTTGATTTCCATTCAGGCACTCATTTTAATGCCTCATCTGTTAAATTTACGTTTGATAGATTAAACTTCTTATGTAATTTTACAGGTGATCAAGGCCAAGATGATACAGCTTATGGTGAATCAATCATTGCTGTATTATATTCATGGCCTGATGGTACCCCTGTTCTTAATAGAACAATAATTAATAGCGAATATAGTGTTACATTCGTATTGAACAGAGAATATGGTGTCTGGCTCCCACTATTAACCTTTACAGCTTCAATGATGCTCGATTATGAATTATGGGAAGTGGATGATTACGTTTGTGAAGGTATGTCTGGAGCAACTGCAGAAACGATCTCCGGTACCGGACCTTTCAAGTTGGATTATACCATTGCTGGTGTGGAGACTCAATACTCAAGGTTTGATGACTATTGGCAAACTCCAGCCCAAATTGAAAAGTTAGTAATAACTATTATTCAAGATTCAGATGCGAGAAATACTGCGATGTTGAATAGAGATGTGCACATCTTAGATGCTCCTAACCCATCATACTATGATGAGATGCGAGCAAATAAGGATATCATACTCTATGAGGCAGGTCCTGGTACAACTACCCAATATTTGGGGATGAATAATAACCTTTACAACTTTACTTGGAGAAGCGCAATTTCCTTTGCTATTGACTATGATTATTTGATTGATAACATCATGGAAGGTGAAGCCGTAAGATTAAAATCACCAATTCCCCTAGGAATTCAATTCGCAAACTGGTCATATGAAGTAGCTGATTATAATATAACGAAAGCAAGAGAATATATGGTTAGCATGGGTCATGGGAGTATGGCTTGGACAGATTCTCAATGGCAAGCTGCTGAATTCTTAGTAATGAACTATACTTATAACATAGGTAACCAGGTTAGAGAAGATTTCTATACTGTATGTGAAAATACCTTAGACTTAATTGGAATTACTCTAGAGTATAACGGCTTAGAATGGGATCCATACCTCGATTATTTATATGGTCAAGAAGGGTATGATCAATTGTCATTATGGTTTATCGGCTGGATGCCTGATTATAATGATCCAAGTAACTATGTGAATTCCTTAATGTCTAACGTCTCATCTTCAAACACTGCACAAATCAATGATCCTACATTAGAAGCTTATATGTTGGCAGGTTTACAAGAAACCGATCAGAATGTAAGACAACAAATTTACTGGGATCTACAGAAACACGCTGTTGAAAACCTAAGACCTTGGTGCTATTGTTATGTTGGTCGAAACATGGATTCTTATGTAAAAGAATTGCACGGTTATCCAAGTAATGGTATGGGCTACAACTACTTCTATCCATGCTATTTCGCGTAGGTAGAGAAACAACTTTAAAAAATTAAAAAACAACTATTTTTTTTTTATTATTTTTTAAATTAACCCTGAATATCTTTACAAATATTTTAATATCCTATTATGAAAAACCAATCTAGTAAAAGTTTTGAATACGTTAATTCTTAAAGAATTAATCTGACAGAAGGAAAAAATAATAGAATAATTAATAAAGAACCGATCATTGATACAAATAATTTTGAAAAATTACCTACAATTTTCGACTTACAGCAAGTAGACTTAAGAAGATTATTATAATTATTATAAAAATTTCATTCATTCTATAATTAAATGAATCTATAGGAGGAGATTAGTGTTGTCAATGATTGGCTATACGGCTATTTTTTTGGGAGGATTATTCATTATTGTAGGTCTTGGAGTAATACTCTATTTTATTGCTATTTGGTTTAAAGCTAATGAAAAATTCCAAATTGATATGGCTCGACAAGGTAATTTTATTGTAGCACTCTTAATGGTTTATTTTATATTCTATGGTTTTGTTGCTAATGTATATGGGAAATCAATTGGGGAAGATATATTATTTACATATAAAATCCTATTTAATCCGCGATCTTGGTTCTCGATTTTTATCCTTATGGTAATCGTCATCTTTTTAATTATAAGAGAAACATTTTTTGAGTACGGGATTCGGAACAGCATAATGCTTACTCCATTTATAGTAGGAATGGCATGGATTTGGTACTGGTTTATTGTTGATTTTGATATTACTGTCATTCCACTGTATTTTATTAGGTTTGAAGCTTATTTATCAATTATTAGTATTTTAGGTATTAACTTAATAACTGCAATTATTGCGGCTATCTTAAAACAAATATATAAAGAATTTATAAAAACTACAAAAGAGTTAATTATCAAAGAAGTATAAAAGAAAAAATAAAATTAGATAATTAAAAAAATTGGCTGGGTTCTATCTATGAGTATAATTAAATATGTATTTAGAAGGTTTTTAACTCTAATACCAGTTTTATTTGGTGTATTACTGCTTTCTTTTATGATGTCAAGGGCGATGCCCGGAGATCCTATATTAGCTCATATCCCTCAGGATTACACTTGGGAGCAATATTTAGCTATGCGTCATCGACTTGGATTTGATAGACCTTTATGGCAACAATTTTTTATTTATATTGGTAATTTATTTTCAGGAAATTGGGGTTATTCTGTGTCTATCAATAGAGGTCAAGAGGTTTGGGATCTTATTTGGGAGAGATTCCCACGAACCTTAGATATTACTATATTTGCAATGATAATTGCTTCTTTTGTCGGGCTAAAAACGGGAATTATCTCAGCTACTCACAGAAATAAAGCAAGAGATACTATTCTAAGAGGTTTTGCTCTTGTGGGAGTGTCGATTCCCATCTTCTGGTTTGGCTTAATTTTGCAATTGACATTAGCTTACAGACTGGATTTATTTCCAGCTATTGGGTTCAAAAAAATGAGTTATACTGATCCTAAATTTGTTACTGGCTTTAGGATAATAGATTCTCTAATATCAGGGGAATGGTATTTTATTTGGGATTATTTATACCATCTAGCATTACCAGTACTGTGTTTATCTTTTATAACTCTTGCGTCAATTACTAGACAAACCCGTTCTAGTATGCTAGAAGTACTACAACAGGATTATGTAAGAACTGCAAGAGCTAAAGGATGTAGAGAAAAAGATGTAATAAATAAACATGCTAAAAGAAATGCTTTAATCCCTACTGTAACAATCATAGGGCTGAATATTGGCGGTTTATTAGGAGGTGCAATTTTAACCGAAACAACATTTAATTTACACGGTATTGGCGAGTTATTGCTGCGAGCTATAGTGGATAACGATTATTATGTAATCAATGCAATCGTGTTTATGACAACTCTGATATTTATTTTTGTCAATCTTTTTACAGATTTAATATATGCTTATTTAGATCCTCGTATAAAATATTAAAAAAGAAGTAGGAAACGTTTAAAGAAGGGAAGAAAAAATGGGACAACTATATGATCAAGAAGAATTAGTTGAGGTAAGAAAAAAGGAGAGTCCAGCTAGGAATGTGCTTTCATGGACACGTTCTAATTTGAAATTCCTTTTTTTACCTGGTTATAGATTAGAGGAACTTACGATTCGACAGGAAGAATATGAAAAAACCATAAGTAAAAGAAAGTTTATTCGAAGACTAAAGTCAACTCTTACAATAGTTGGGATAGCTATCATTCTTATAATTGTCAGTTTTGCAGTCTTCGCTCCATGGATATCTCCCTACTCATATCCGATAGCTGATGGTGTTTGGGAACCCTGGTATGCCCCTCCTTCTTCAGAACATCTGTTAGGAACAACACATTTTGGAAGAGATGTATTAGCAAGAATGATATGGGGCGCAAGATCATCATTGACAATTGCATTACCGGCTATTACGTTGAGTGTAGTTGCGGGAGTCTTTTTTGGTATTATTGCTGCGTACTATGGCGGATGGGTTGATGCAGTTATTATGAGGATTGCTGATATTCTTTTTGCATTTCCGGGATTAATATTTGCGATAGTGTTAGTAGGTATATTAGGTCGACGAATGGAATATATAATTCTAGCTTATGGAATTCTTGGAATACCTTATTACGCAAGGTTAATTAGGGGAAATGTATTACAAGCTAGAGAACTTCCCTATGTAGAAGCTGCTAAAGTTGCTGGAGCAGGAAAATGGAGGATAATGTTCAAACATATACTGCCGAACACTATTCAACCAATTATTATCTCATTTACATTTGATATCGGTGGAGTAATTTTAAGTTTCGCGGGTCTAGCATTTTTAGGATACAGTGATCCACACCTAATTGAATGGGGTAGAGATATAGATCTTGGCCGTGGGCATCTGGTTGATGCGCCTTGGGCGTCATTTTGGCCAGGGATGATGATTGTGTTTACTGTCTTGGGTTTTATGTTGGTAGGTGATGGACTACGCGATGCTTTGGACCCTAGACTAAGAAACTTATGACTTCCATTAAATTACATAAAAACTAAGTGATTTGGTTAAAATAATGGGCATAATAGAAGATAAACATAGAGTTGATGATAAAAAAAATCACAAGTTAATAACAGATGACAAATCTGCAGAATCTATCCTTAAAGTCGATAATCTGAAAACTTATTTCTATACAGAGGAAGGCGTCGTTAAAGCTGTTGATGGTGTTTCATTTAAGATATATAAAGATGAAGTTATGGGGCTTGTAGGTGAAACTGGTTGTGGAAAATCAGTTACAGCTCTTTCTATTTTACGGCTTGTAAGAGAACCTGGTAAAATAATTGATGGCAGTATAGTTTATAAAGGATTACCCTTATTAGATTTAACTGAACAAGAAATGAGAGAACGTCGTGGTAGAGATATTACTATGATTTTTCAAGATCCTTTAAATTCTCTTAATCCTGTATTTTCAGTTGGACATCAGGTCATGGAAGTATTTAGTTTGCACCAAATGGATGAGGTTAAGAAGGAACTTGATGATCGTATTCTTAAAAGAAAGAATCTAAGAAATAGAATGAAAGAATTGAAGATTTACCTTAAAGAAAACGTCAAAGAAATAACTAATGAAGAAAAAGAAAAAATCGAGCAAGAAATAAGAGAACTCAAAGAAGAAACAGTCCATATACCAATTCTGAAAGATGTTCTTTCAGAAAGAGCGGAGAAAATTATAAAAGAAGTAGGAATTCCTGATGCAAAAGGAATTTTAAAAAGATACCCACATGAGTTAAGTGGGGGTATGAGACAGCGGGTTATGATTGCTATGGCTCTTTCATGTAATCCATCACTTCTTATAGCTGATGAACCGACTACTGCATTAGATGTTACAATTCAAGCTCAAATTCTCGATCTAATGAAAGACTTAAAACTAAGATTTAAAACATCAATTCTTATAATTACACATGATTTAGGAATAATTGCTGAATTGTGTGATAGGATCGCTGTTATGTATAGTGGAAATATTGTAGAATATGCAACAGCAGAAGATTTATTTAAAAATCCAAGACATCCCTATACAAAAGGTTTAATTGGGGCGATACCAAGCATAGAAAAGAAAAACCAAAAGTTACAAACTATTCGAGGTATGGTCCCTAATCTTATATATCCGCCATCAGGATGCAGATTCCATCCCCGATGTGATTATAGAATGGAAATCTGTCATAAAGTAAAACCTCAATTGACAGAAATAACTGATAGATATTTTGTTGCTTGTCATCTTTTTGATCCGAGATATAAAGATTCACCTAAGTATATTCGATCTGAAAAAGAAGATGAAGCTTCGTATAAAATGTAACTAAAAAAAAAGGAGACAATTTAAATGACTACTCCAGAATTAAAAGCAAAAGAAACTGAATTGGTACAGCCTATGAAAAAAAAAAAGAAAAGAGAAGTAATTATTCGTGTTGAAAACCTCAAGACATATTATCCAATACTAGGAGGTTTATTTAAACGTAAAATTGGAGAGGTTAAGGCTGTTGATGGGGTTACGTTCAATCTGTATAAAAATGAAACCCTTGGTTTAGTTGGCGAGAGTGGATGTGGTAAAACTACAATTGGGAATACTATTTTAAATTTAGTAAAAAATACAGATGGGGAAATTTTTTACGAGAAGAGAAGGATTGATGCTAATAGAATTGAAGGAATATGGGAAAGAATAGCTCAAAGATTCAGAAATTTTTATGTTAACGCTTTACCCATCATTCAGTCGAAATTAAAAGTAAAAATCGAGACATTCCGAACCAAACTACCATCTAGTACAACTTTTAAATTTATAATAAGTTTACTTTTTGTTTTTTTGTTAAGTTTTGGTGCGACTTTTAGTTTATTCAATTACGGAATAATAGCAGCTATCTTATTCGCTATAGGTTTTTTACCGATTTTAGTTTTAGTTATAGTTCTCATGTCGATAAAAATAAGTTATGTAAATATTAAATCTATAGCTAAACAAATTCAAAAGGATTTACTAATTGATAAGTTCATACGTAAAAAAGTTCAAATGGTATTCCAAGATCCTGATGCTTCTTTAAATCCTCGATGGAAAATTGTAAATATTATTGGTGAACCGCTTAAAATATTAGAAGGTTTAACAAAAAAAAGAAGGATCAGGAGTAGAGTTTATGAATTATTAGAGACTGTTTCGATGAAACAAGAGCATTTAGATCGATATCCACATGAATTTTCTGGAGGTCAGAAACAAAGAATTGTGATTGCAAGAGCATTAGCAAGTAATCCTGAAGTAATTGTTTTAGATGAGCCTACATCCGCTTTAGATGTATCAGTACAAGCCCAAATTCTAAATTTATTGAAAGAACTCCAGAATGAATTTAATTTATCTTATTTGTTTATAACTCATGATCTTAGTGTTGTTCAGCATATTGCTGATCGAATCGCTGTAATGTATCTAGGAAAGTTTGTCGAAACTGGTACAGTTGATGAGGTATTTTATAATCCAACTCATCCTTATTCGAGAGCCTTATTATCGGCAAGACCAACATTCGATCCAACATCAAAAACAAATAGAATTATCTTAGAGGGAGATGTCCCTAGCCCAATAAATCCCCCTGAAGGTTGTCCTTTTCACCCTAGGTGTCAAGAAAAAGGTGAACATATAGGATGTGGTATAGAAGAACCTAGAAAGATTCATTTAGGCGGAGATCATTATATTATGTGCCTTCCTTTTAAAGATGAGAAAAAATCTTATGAAGGGATGAAATTTATTTCAGATTAGTTTTTTTTATTCTTTTTTTATTTATTTTTTCAACAGATAATTATATTTTTTAATATTAAATCATTAAAGATTGATTAAAACTAGATAATTTCTTCATGATGCCAAAAAACTCTCAAGTATATGTAATTAAAACATCCCCCAAATCTATTTTAGAAGATTATCAGAATCTAATGCAACTTACTGAATATCAAAAATTCTTTGATATAAACAGTAAGATAATTTTAAAATTAAATTTAAGTTGGTCCAAATTCTTCCCTGCTTGCTCTAGCCCTCCGTGGCAAGTTGAGGGCATACTTAAAGCTATGATTAAAGATGGTTTTAATCCAAAAAAAATTTTTACTGCTGAAAATCGAACAGTTGTAACAAATATCGAGAAAGGATTAAAAGGCAACAAATGGACACCAATAATAAACAAATATGGTGTTAAATTCGTACCATTAACTCGGATTCCGTTTGTTTCATATGAATCTTTAAGACCAAAATTTATAACCCTTAAAAGTAAAAAACTTCATGCTTTAGATTCCAAGATATTTCCTGATGGATTTAGAATTCCTAAATTTTATATGGGAAAACCTATAATTCATCTTCCTACAATGAAAACTCATGGTCATACTGGAGCTGTAGGTGGCTCATTGAGGAAAACCTCTGAAGAAATGAAGCATGGGGGAATAACATGTGCTATGAAAAATGCTTTTGGGGGATTGTTAACAAAGAGAAGACATTTCTCACATCAATACATGTCTGAGGTTTTGGTAGATTTATTAATCATCCAGAAGCAAATCCATCCTCAAATTCTCTCAGTAGTTGATGGAACTGTATGTGGTGATGGAGCAGGGCCAAGAACAATGATTCCCCGAATAAAAAATTATTTACTTGCAGGTTATGATCAAGTTGCTGTTGATACTGTTGTTGCTCGGATGTTTGGTTTCAAACCTTTAGAACTACCTGCTATAAAATTGGCCCATGATGAAGGTCTTGGGTGTGGAGATTTTGACCAGATTGAGATTATTGGGGAGGATGTATCAAATATTAATTGGAATTTTAAAGTGAAACGCAGTTTAGTAATATGGGGAGATCAAATGGTACGAAAAGGACAATTACATTTTCTTTATCCATTATTCCGTAGCGAACTCTTCTTTTTAATTCCAACTTATGCATCTATGATATATCATGATATGTTGTGGTACCCTTTAATTGGTAAGAAAAGAATTAAAAAATTTTACCAAACTGAATGGGGAAAAATGTTTAAAGCATATCCAAATAAATAATTTTATCTCACCATCAGTTTAAATTTTTAACATATGTAGAATCTATTCAGAAGATAGCATTATTTATTAACTGATTGAAATCATTCTTTAAACTCAGATCTTCTAATTTTAAATGAATAAAAAACTCAATAGAACCTTCTTTACCTAATATTGGTGACTTAATTATATTATTAGGAAATAATTGATTTTTAAGGCACCATTGACTTAGATCTAACACAATTTCGTAAAGTTGTTGAGGATCTTGAATTACATTGAACTTTGAAATATTAATATATTCAGTTTCAAAAATGGGCTTAATTAAAGCGATAATATCACCATCAATTTTAATATTTTTTTTTACATTAGGAAGTATAGTTTTTAATGATGCAAATGTAATATCGATAGTACAGATATCCACTTCTTCAGATATATCTAGCATATTCCTAGCATCAATACCTAACATCGGAATTATTTTTCCCTTTACTTTCTCACATCTTAGTGAAGGGTGAAGTAAATCCTCAGCTTTGTCTATAGCATATATTTTTTTTGCTCCATGTTTTAAGAGACAATCTGTAAATCCCCCAATTGAAGCCCCTATATCCATACAAGTCTTATTAGCAACCGAAATTGAAAAATTTTGCAATGCGGCTTCTAATTTTAATCCTCCTCGACTCACATAAGGAAATTCCTTCTTTAAAGTAATTTCTAGAGAATTATCTATCTTTTTTCCAGGCTTCAGTATTTTTTTTCCACTAATAGACACATAACC
>Ga0209427_10003996_pt1 | contig 17142 bp, 34 predicted proteins | sample DeeMarSWOR136_30_FD_187465 | JGI IMG/M metagenome (GOLD analysis project Ga0209427, IMG submission 187465) | Marine sediment microbial communities from White Oak River estuary, North Carolina - WOR-1-36_30 (SPAdes) (version 2) | ecosystem: Environmental > Aquatic > Marine > Intertidal zone >...
CCAGTCCTCGGGCATGCGGGTCTGGGCCCACACCGAGGCGATGGCGTAGGGCAGGTACCTGCCGTAGTTCCAGTTCACGATGGCCACGGTCACGTCGTTCATCATCCCTCGTTTCTATGACCCATCAGACCGAGGCCGTTCCAGTTCCTCAACCTTCTTCTTCAGCCGATCCCAGTTCTCGCTGACAATGCGAAGCTCCTCCGTTCTCTTGTCAACTAGGTTCTTCAACCTCGCAATCTCGGCGTGGAGGGCATTAACTTGCTCCGCGTAGCTCTTACAGTCGGTACAATTCAGCATTGTCATTCACCTCTACGTTCCTGCTTCTTGCGAAACTCTGCCACGCACTGTTTGATGATCCCCCAAGCATCGGTGTCAAACTCTCCGCCGTATCCCTCGCCGTGGTAGAGGATATTCTCCGGCTTCGGCAAGATCGGATCGGTGCCCGTCTTGACAATGTCGAACTCCCACTCCCCCCACCGGCTTCTGTAATAGGCCGGATAGCCGTCAACCGTCCCTTCAAATTGGCAAGGACAACTTGGACAAGTGAGCCTAAGCGCAACGCCTTTCATGTCATTCATCCCCACTGTCCTGCTTCGACTCCGGGAACCGAAACGTCACGTCCGAGTAGGACAGCACGTTCTTGTCGCCCTCGCGTCTGATGCCGGTTCCGCCGCCGGTCACCTCAAAGCCCAGCCGCCGCAACATCATCTCGACCGGCTTTCTATCATACGGCTTGACCGGCTCAAAGCGAAGGGCAAACATAATGTCGCCGGTTCCCCCGCAATAGGCACACAGCTTCTCTACCGTATGCCCCAGCCGTTCGGCTTCGCGGACCACTTCCATCAGGTCAATGTCCATCTTCCGCCTCTTCGATCAGCTCCAGCGCGAGCCCCGTGACCTCCGAGGCCAGCTCCGTGTCGGCGTCCTCGAGCGCCTTGGCCAAGTCAATCGACTCTTCGGCGTAGAGGCGTTTGAACTTTTTCGGGGCGTCTTCCATCTCCTCGAGGTTCTTCAGGCGATCATAAAGCTTGATAACCTGAGCCTCGATGGATGCCTGCGCGAGGTGGTCAATGTCCATCTGCTTTCGCACCGCACGCAGCAGGTTGGGGAAGTTCCTCGAGGGATTCGTCAGCTCCACGACGAGTCCGGCTACCTCGGCCCCGAACAGCTCGCGAAGCTGGGCCACGGTCACGGGTGTGTCCTCCAGCACATCGTGCAGGTACGCGGCGGCCACCATCTCCGGCGTGGCCATCGGGTGCTCGCTCACGGCGTCGGCCACGCGCATCGGGTGCAGAATGAACGGCTCGTCGCTGTACTTGCGCTTTTGCCCGTGGTGGGCCTCCGCCGCGAAGCGCAGGGCCGCCTTGGTCAGCTCGTCGCCGGTCATCGCTTCCTTGCCTCCCGCCTAATTGCCCGCCGCGCCTCTTGCTGTTGAAGCCAAACCAGCTCGGTCGGGTCTTTGCAGCAGGTCTCGTGCATGCCCAGCCGCTTGCAGGATTTGCACACCCAGCCCGATGGAATCTCCCGTGGGGGAATCTTGACCTTCATCGCAACCCCTTCTCCGCGCAGGTCGCATGCCTGCGCAGTGTCTTGGCAAATCCACGCACGCATGGCCTGCGGCGTCGAGCGGCTCTCACGTAGTACTCGGCCTGATCGGCGGCCATGCGCAGCACGTCCGCTGCGAAGCACAAAAGGGCTTCCCTGTTGTCCATATAGAACTCGCCCTCCAGCGACTCCTTGGCCAGCTTCTCGAGCTTCTTCTTCACCGCCGCACCTTTTCCACGAACATCTGAATCTCATGCAGCAGCTTGGCGCTGGCCGGGCATGTTCCGGTAATCTTGAGGGCCCCGGCGGACTCTGGCTTTGGAAGCTGGTCGCAGAGTTTGACCAGCTCATCGAGCGCTTCTTCCTTGCTCTCCGTCCTGCACAGCTCCTCCTCAAAGGCGCTGATCCGGTCCTCCAGCTTCGTCATCTCCTCGCGGTAGCCCGCACGTAGGTCTTCGATCTGCGCCTTGAGCCGGTTGATCTCGTCGATGCCGTTCACGCCTGTCGCCTCTCGATCTCGCGCTTGATCCACTCCTCCATCTGGGCTTTCCCGTCTGCTTGCTGCACTAGGGAAAGCGCTTTCTTGAGTGCTCGCTGCTCCGCGATTTTGATCACGTCCTTGGGTACCTGATGGTCGCACACAAAACCGTACATGAGGTCACAGGTACAACCCCACTCGAGCATCGTCGCCACCAGCGGGTCCGGTTCGTTACCGACCATCACCGATCCCTCTGAAACCACGTCACGCCCTGACAGGCCACGCAGGTTCGGCCTGTGCGTTCCATTCGTTTCTTGGCCAGTCGCTCCGCCTGATCCTGCCCCTCACACGAGTCGATCAGGACGCCGTGCTCCAGATCGATGGCATACCAGATTTCCCTCTTGGGGTTCACTCCATTCGGACCTGATCTTCCTCCACCCATATGGTCTTTCCCAGAAAATCGCGCAGCTCCAGCATCACCACGTCGGCGTCGTGGTCGTTGGGCACGATGCTGGTCACCCGAAAGGCCTTCATCTTACCATCCACCTCGGTCTCCACCATCTTGTTGAAGAACTTGTCGATGGCCCGCTCAAGCCTTCGACTCTGTTCCCCCGACAGTCCTGTTCTCTTTTCCATCCCTTACCTTTGCCTCGAGTTGCCTGATCCTCAGCTCCATGGACTGCAGCCGCTGCTGTGCGGCGGCGTTCTTCCCCTCGGCGTCCGCGAGCACGAGCACCGCGAACTGCTTCAAGGCCTCGCCCACGGCACTCGGGTCTTCCGGCACGGCCATGGCCATCGCGGACTGGGCGCTGATGGCCTCGGGGCCGCCGAGGGCGTTGGCAAAGCCAAGCACCCATTCATGATCCCGGCGCGCCGCCGCGACCTTCATCGCATTCACGATGCTGGCCCCGCAGTAGGCACACGGTTTGTCCACCGGCGGATCAGAGGCCGCCTTCCCCTGAGTAGAAGGAGAAGTGCTGCGGAGCTGCCCCCGCGTCACCTCCTTAGGTTGGTTTGAGGCCCGACCTCCAGAAGAAGGCGGCTTCGGATCATCCGGCATTTTCTCTTTCCTCCTTTCGCCAGCGCTCGATCTCTTCATCGACGATCTGTCCGGGACTCTTGCCGCTCTTTCCCTTTTGAAAGCCACGCAGGAACGCCCGGCACATGTTCTGCACGCACGGCTTGACGGTCGTGTCATCCGAGAGAAGCTCGGCCTGCTTGCCCAAGAGCTTGAGCTTCTCCGGGTCGTTGAGCCAGTCTTCGTACTCCTCACAGGCCTCCGCGATCCTGATCCACACGTCCCGAGCCGTACGCTGCATCAGTTCATGCCCCACGGACTGCATGCCACGTAATCCCTGAGTTTCTTCTGAGACCGGTGCCGAAGGGTCGCGGTGAGAAGCAGCAGGACGTTGGTCAGGCCCATGATGATATAGTAGCCGATCCAAGTCGGCAGCGGGTCAAAGAAGGCAAAGCCCGCATACCAGAAATTGCAGACCATCGTCACCGCCGCCCAGTCTCTCCAAACCTTCATCAGTTCGCCCCGCGCTTCTTCCGGGCCCGCTGGCCATCCAGCTCGTCCTTGATCTCCTCGAGCTTTTCGATCTGCTCTTTCTCCGGGGCGGCCATGAATTTGTTCCAGTCGTCAAGGCTCATCGTGACCATGCCGTCATAGTCGTCGCGCACGAAATCGCAGATCGCCACGGGTCCGTCTTCCATCCTCAGCTCCGAATACCCCCGGTAGTCCGGGTCGGCACGAACTTGGTGAAAGCACTTGGTGCAGCACTGGACGAACCCGCGCACCATGAAGACTTCCCAATCGGCGCGCATATCGCAGTGGGGATTATCGCACTTGGGCCGTGGCTCGCTCATTTTGCCCACTCAACTCTTGACCACAGCCGGTCCTGCTCCTCCGGTAGTGAGTGGATGTACTTCATGGTGACCTTGACGTTCTTGTGCCGCGCCGCCTGCCTGAGCGCCTCGAGGTCCGTCATATTTCGAACGGCCCGCGCTCGCGTTGAGATTCCGGTGTGACGGAGAAAGTGGCTCGTCCCCGCCTTTTTGAACTTCAGACGCTGGAGTAATAGCTTGGCCCAGTGCTGATAGGTGCGCTTGGCCTTGATGAAGATCGGCTTCTTGGCCTTGATCTCGTGCTTTTTGGCAAAGGCCAGCACGCCCTCGTAGGTTCCCTTGTCGATCATCACATCCAGCAGCGGGGGATCGCCGCCTTTGCGGCGCTGCTTGAGCGTCGGCACCTCGAGGAAATACCTGCCGCTGACGATGTGAAAGTGCTCCGGCTTTATCAGGCACAGCTCCCCGATCCGAAGCATGGCGTTCACGCACAGGCGAAAGCCCCAGTACAGCTCCTCCCGCTTTCGCTTGGCCGCGCCGAGGAACTTTTGAAGCTCCTCGGGTGTGAGAATCTTCCGGTGCGAGATGCGGTCCTCGTTCCAGCTCCCCTTGCGGTACTGCTCCCGGCAGCAGCCGCAGGGCTTTTTTCTGAACACCCCGTGTTTGTCCTTGTACATCGGTGTCCGGCACCGATGCTTCGTGGGCGTGCAGACTTTCTGGTGAGTCAGATTGTAGCGGCTGGGCTTGAACGGCTTGCCGCAAATGACGCAGTGGTTCATGGACCGCCATCCTGCCCACCCTGATCCTTCTCCTCCGTGATGATCTTCGGCCCCTGCTTGTATCTCTCGCTCAAGATTCGGTGAATGTCCTCCAGCCTCATGGGTCTCCCGCACCCGCTGCAGATGCCCCAAGGAAACGGCCTGTCCGGGACCATTCCCATCTGGACATCAAGATGATTCCCGCTCAGGCGCGCCTTGGCCTTGGCCGTCGCCATCACGACCCAAAAGTCCTCCGAGTTGCAGTATTCGCACCGGATGAGCGGGTAGCCGACCAGCAGATTCCACTCGTTCGCCCCCGGCGGGGGTGGAACGGGTTGCTGGGCCCTCATGAGCCCATCCTGCGGATGTGACCCTTGAGCTGGCGCTGGGCCTCGGCGTAGGTCGGAGCGATCATTTCAACAACCAGTTTGCCTATTGCCTTGCCCGCAACCTGTGCGAGGAAGACCTGTAAGGGATCGATCACGACTTCGACCTTCTTGGGGACCGGCACCGGGATGTACTTGGTCTTGCCCGGCTCACGAACACGGGCGATATAGTGCTTGACCTGAACCCGCTGCGGCTTGCCGCGTTTGGCGCGCTCGCGCTCGAGGCGCTTTAGCCTGCGAAAGCAACCGGGGCAGATGTCACGAAGATCGGAATCCTTGTCGATCTTGCCCTCACAGGCCATGCAGAATCGTTCTTTTTTTGGCATGGTGTCCCTCGAATATTCTAGCGGGGGGAGGATTCGAACCTCCGACCTCCGGGTTATGAGCCCAGCGAGCTGCCACTGCTCCACCCCGCGAATGAGTGGCGGGAATAGACGAATACGGAATGGGGCACCCCGCCCCGTCCCCGGAGGGACTTGGAGTCGAACCAAGAAGTATCCGCACTCTGCACCACGCCAAGATTTGAATGCCGGGAATAGGCGGCCAAGGTCATTTTTCGTGCGCTGCCCTTGCGGGCCCGCTTCCGTCATCCATATGAAGTAACCCTAACCTGCACCACGGCAAGTTTCGAATGTGGTGGGGGGAATAGACGAATGGAGTGTCTTTCTCCCGGTGTTCTGCTGTTAAACTACCTCGACCGAGGCCGAGGGCCGGAATTGCACCGACATCTCCGGGTTGCATGAAGTATCTCCACTCTGCACCACCCCAATGTGGCGGCGGGAATAATCGAGGAGGGCCGTCAAGGTCGAATGACCCCCAAGCTTCGAGGTCCGTTCGAAGCACCGGGCCTCGCTGCTCGGGCGAGACACCCAGCCCTGATACTCGGACAGGGCCCCCAGCCTACATCTCGGTAGGCGCACAGCTTCCTTAGGCGTCGGCGGAAGCGCCGCGCCGGGCTATTGCCCGACTCTGGCCGGTCCGAAGACCGGACAGGCGCGATCTGTAAAAACAGAAGTAACCCTCATCTCTGCACCACGCCAATGTTTTGCCAGTTGAGAAAGATCAAGGCCGCCCGTCGAGTCTAGTAATTCTCGCGGACGTATTCAATGGTCGGGAGCGGCTTTTCGTCCTTGGTGCCGATCCCTTCGAACTCAGCCAGACGGCTGAGAATCTTCTCCGAAAAGCCCGAGACGATGTTCACGTTCTTCTCCTTGGCCGGGGTCACGGCCTTTCCCTGACCGGCCAAGTCCACGCAGTGGAGTACCGCCTTCGGGTTGACGCTGGAGAGATACTTTTTCCACTCCGGCGCGAACTGATATGCTTCCTGATTCCAGTGGGCGTAGCTGTCGTACTCGGCGGACCCATCGTTCCAGAGCTGCATGTCCGAGAGCAGGATCACCCGGTCCACCTTGATGTTGTCCTTCCGCAGCCGCTGGACGACCTTGTAGCCGTTCGTGCTCATGCCCTTGGTGTTGGCGATGTGGACCTTCATCATGTTGTCGATGATCCGCGCCGCCTTGGACAGGCGCACGATGGCCACGTCCGTGCCGAACGCCCCGACGACGGAGCGGGCGCAGCAGAACTGACTCAGCGCACACAGCAGGTTCGCCGCATCGGCCAGCGTGATCGTGGACTTTGCCGAGACCGGCGAGCCCATCGAGCCCGAGTTGTCCGCGAAGATCGCGGTCGTGCCCGGAAACTGCGGCAGCGCATCCGCCGAGTGCTTGAGCGCCTGATCGATGGCGTCGAGCACCGGGCCCACGTCGGCCTCCTTGACCTTCGCGGCTTTGCGTCCCCGGCGTCCCACCCAGTGGGCGTAGACCGGGATCGAGTCCCCGCCGATCACACGGTAGGCCGAGAAGAACCGGAACGGGAGCTGGCGGGACTTTGCCACCTGCTCCTTGTCCGAGAGGCGCTCCGCGATCTTGTCCACGACCTCGCTGGAGACCTTGGCCTCCAGCATGTTGCGCAGGTTCCGAAGCATCGCCATGTAGCCGAGGCGCTTGTTCGTGACGAGATACTCCCAGAGCTTCTTCTTGTCCTCGCCCTTGCCGAACTGCGAGAGGAGAACCTCCCACGTCACCTGTGCGGCCTGCGCCAGCTCGATGGCCTCAGAGTCAAACTTTTCCTTGGCCGCGAGCTTCTTGCGGGCCGCAATGAGCGGCGTGGCCTCCTCGTCGATCACCTTGCCGTTGACGAGGTATTCGAAGACCGGCTTGGTGACCGGCCAGTCCTTGGCGCGGTCGATCATCAAGAGCACGTCCCGGAAGCGCGGCGCCGTGTCGGCGTCGTACTTCAAGAAATCGTACTCCTTGAAGGACGCGAACGCATCACCGAGGCCGCGCTTCAAGGAAGCCGGAAGCCCACCGAAAAAGTACCGGTGGAACGCGAACACATCCCGCAGCTCGTCGGCGCGCTGGATGATCTTGGTGCAGTAGGTCCGAACGAACTTGCGGGTCTCCTTGACTGCCGCCGCGATGGACAGCATCACCTGCGGGGTCGTGCGGATGTGCAGCTCGGTGCGGGCCCAGTTGGCCAACGCCAGCAGATCACGCGGCTCCTTGCTCTGCGCGACCTCGATGGCCGTCTGCACGATCTCCCTCGAGCGGTCGTCCAGCTCCTCGACCGCCTTGACGTTGACCTTGCCGGACTTGGTCAGCTCCTTGAGGACCGGCTGGCGGTCCACGTTGTCCTCGTCCGGGTCCGGGTTGTAGTAGGTCGGCTCGTTGAAGAAGCTCGACCCGATCATGGTGAGCAGCCGCTGGCTCGGGTCTTCGATCTCGAAAGCCAGTCCGCCTGCGAGGTTCTCGGTCGCGTCGGCGCGCTCCATGAGAGCCTTGCCGAGCTGTCCCTTGCGCCGGTGTCCCAGTTTCGCCATGTTCGTGTTCCCTTTAAAACTCCGGGGATAGGCGGCGCGGGGGGTTGTTTCTTGATCAGAAGAAGTACCCCGCACCTGCACCACGGAGGTGCATCTATTGTTTCGAAGATGCAAGAATTGTCAAGGGGTATTTCCCGGATTTGGAAAGATTTTTATCGGGCCCGGAGAGCCCTCTACGCCCAGTTTGCGCGAGGGTCACCTAGGTTTACCTTGGTACGGAAGTTGCAATAAGAGTAAGGCGGGCGGCTGGCCACCGGATTCACCCGTCCGGCTGTCGGGACGCTCGTTACAACTTGTCTGGCATGCACCGGATTAGCGCACCGGCGGTTGTCCCGCCGCAGCCGCCCGAATGTTCTTCATTGTCGCGCCCCCTTCATGATCGCTTCCTGTATCTGCCCCACGCGGGTATACAGGAGCTTGGCCAGCACGATGGCACAGGCGCAGTGCGCGTGCTCGTGGACTTGCTTGCTGGTGATCACGAGGCCGATCTTGAACGTCGCCCGCACACACAGCTCGCCCTTCTTGATGGGCTTTTCGCAGACGAAGCACTCCTGCCCTTCCGACTTGGTCACGACGATGTTCTGCGTGATGTCCGGCACGGTTCGCCTCCAGCATAACGAATGTTGGGCGCCCCCTCCAGTCGGAGGGGGCACCGAGAGCCCTAGAACCCATCCAGCTTGGTCTGGTCCGGGTGCTCCAGAGGCTTTCCCTCTTCTCTCTCCTTGGCCACGCGCTCTGCGGCAGCCTCCCTTCTCGATTTGACCTTGCGCTTGACCGGTTTGTGGTCGGGGTCGTCCTCGGGAACCTCCACGAGGGTCACGCCCTTTTCCACAAGCTCCGCCACCCACGCCTCCTCGCGCATCGACGGAACGATCACCAGTTCGACGCGCTTGGGTTTGAATGCGTGAAAGACTCCGGGCATCTTCGTGTGGCCCATGCCCTTGCAGCGCTCGCACTTTGGATCAAAGCCGACGCCTTTCGGGCCCGAGCAATCGCAGATGCCATCCACCGCCTCGATGTGCGCCAGCAGCACCCACATGCCGAGCCTGAACTCCTTGGGGAGCGCCGAGATGCGCCGCGAGACACCGAGCCTCACGGCCTCGCTGGTGAATTCATCCGGCGTATAGTGCTGCTTGCCGACCCACAAGAGGCCCACCTTGTCCGGCTGGTTTCCGCAAAGCGGACAGACAGTGCAGCCGGGATGATGCTGGCACGCGGGTGCGTGCATCAGGAGACCTCCCAGCTTTACGCGCTGGAAAGAGCGAGAGAACTTGATCTGTTCCCCGCACGTCACACAGGGCCGAATCGGGATCGGCAGCCGACAGCACGGCTGGCCGATCCCATCTGACACCAGATACAGGCCGCCGACTTTGCGGTACCCGCATCCACGGATCGCTTCAACGGCCACGCTTCACCCCCTTCTTCTTCGCTTCCACGAGGCGCGTATAGTACTCCTCGTGGTTCAGGTTGATGTTGGCGCCGTCATCAACCCTCTCGGCCTGCCGCTCCGGCAGCGGGCCCATGCGCTTCACGACCTTCTTGTCTTTGAAGCGCACGATCTCGACATGGAACATCTTCATGTCCGCCATGTCACTTCCTCCTCTTCTTCGGAGGCTTTGCGCTCGCCTTCTTCAGGAGCATCTGGATCGTCTGGTCCCAGTTGGGTTTGACGCCGTGCTCCTGCTTGAAGCTCTCGCGAAAGTCCTCCAGTTCGCGCCGGGTCTTTGGGCTGATCCAGACAGACACGTACGCGTTCTTCTTCTTGGGCTTTTTCTTCTTCGTGGTCACTTGAGTTCCTCCGAAATCGTCTTGGTCTTGAACGCCTTGGGGTCGGTGAGCCAGTGCATCACCTCCTCGGCGGTCGCACGCTCACAGTCCACCGACAGCTCCCAGCGATCCCTCAGCCTGAAGTACCGATGGCACCGATACCTCGGCGGTCCCGGATCGTCAGGCCAGCCGATCACGACCAGCAACCTGAAACCGGGGTCATCATCATGCTCTAAGATCACCTTTTCCCCCAGCTCCCATTCGACTCTGAGTTCCGCCAACGTGCTCATATCCTTCTCCTTTCCCGGACTCGAGCCGGGCCTCGTGCGAGGCCCCCGCTCGGGGCCTCGAGGCGAGAACCGGATCACTTGGGCTCGATGAGCTTAGCGTCCGAGAGGGCCCTGATCATGACCTTGGCGGGGATCGGGTTCTCGAGCTTGTAGGTTCCGCCGTGAAAAAGGCGCGCATGACCGCGTGCTTCTTCCGCCACAAAGAACCCGCTCGAGATGTGCCGCAGGAGCTTGTCCTTGATGTCGAGGGCCAGCTCCTCGGGCACCAGCATCGTCGGCATCTTCTGCCGAACCAGTTCCCGCTCCTCGCCGCTCAGCTCCCGCAGGACGTGCAGGGCATACTTGAGCGCGAACCGCTCAAAGTCAACGAGCTTCAGGCGATCCGGCATTTCCAGCAGCCCCTCGTCCAGCAGTTCCTTGTGGTAGACCTCGCGCTTTGCCAGAAGCTTTTCCACACAGCCCTTCGGGCACGCCCAGCCGTGACCGGGCACGCCCTTGGCCCGCTTCAGCTTCTTTCCGCAGACTTGGCACTTGATCATCTGATCTCCTCCTACTTGAGTCGAGTCAGTCCGTCGCGCTTTGTGATCGCGTCCCGCAGCTCTCCCCGAAACTTTTCGGGAAGCGCCGCCCAGCCGTACTCGATATCCTTCGGCTGGACATCGTCCTCGAAGAACCACCGGGTCAAACCCCGGTACTTGGCCCCGAGAATCTGATAGTTGATGATGGTGATCGTCGGGTCTGCAACCCGCCAAGTGATCACCCCGTTGCTTCGCGGGTCATAGGACACCGCTCGGGTGATCGCCTCCGGCGGGATCGTCCCGGTGTACTGGCAGGTTCCAAGGCCCTTGAGACTGTCCCGCCATAGGTGGCGGAGCCTCTTGACCTGACCTCTCCAGAACTTGGTGCGTGCTTTCATGTCTCCAAGATGCGCCGTCTGCGCCCGGTTGGCCTGCTCCAGACAATCCTCGTCCGGCGCAAAGCCGTCCTCGGGAAGAAGGTCCGTCTCGATCTCCAGCAGCAGCCAGTACTCGTCGTCTTTGGACGCCGCCATCGCAAAGTACGCCGCGTAGGCATCCGTCAGGTAGACGGCGCTCGGATTGGACGTGACGGTGTGCTGCCAGTTTCCCCTTTGCCTTTTGCGTGGGACAATTCCCTTTTCGCGGATCGACTCCCAGTGCCGTTCGCTGGTTCCGTGATACAGCCTCATCGTCTTCTCCTCCCGCATCGAGGGTTCTTCCGGTGGACCTTCCACAAAGTCTTTGCGATCTTCATGCGCTCCGAGAACGTCAAAGTCCACTCTTCGCCTTTGATCTGCCAGACCATCCGGCGCTTGTGCTTGAGATAATCCGGGCACTGGTTCCACGCCACGAAGCGGCGCTCGCCAAAGTCTCCTTCGGCGCGCACCGCCCCGTGGTATCGCCCGCCCGCCAAGCGCATCTCAAGCGCGGTGACATTGGGCAGCTTCATGATCACACCTCGCATGCGCAGCCCTTGCCGCGCAGTACACTAACCTGCTTGTCCACCGTCTGCACGAACGGTACCTTGCCCCTCGGGGTGTGCCGCGTGCTGATGGGGGAGCGATGGCGGTAACCCCGGCGCCTCATCTCCCGGACGACTTTGTCGTGTCGGGCCTTGAGATCGCCAAGTCTATCCTCCCACCGCTTGACCTCGGGGTGATGCCGATAGCCGGACTTGTTGCCGGACAGTATGTTGAAGATCGCGTGTATCTCGCGGTGCTCGCCCAGCAGGTGCTGACGGCACAGCAAAGTCGGATCGATATCCCAGACTCTCATGGGCCACCTGTAAACCGGGCCTCGGGCGGGACTCTGGGTTTTCAGCATCGCACAAGTCTTCGGCCATTACGCGACGTGCTCCTCGGCCTACTCTTCTTCGACCGACTTGCACCAGAGTCCCGATGCGAGAACCGACTAAGTCGGATCGGAGTTCAGCTCGTCCTGCTTGCCACGGGCGAAGCTCTCCGCCTCGTAGCGGTCGTTCATCGGGTAGAACTCAACACCGTAGCTCTTCCAGCGGTCAAGCGTCCAGTCCACTCCCCGGACCTTCACGCGCTTGACGACGACCGCCCGCTTGCGCTGGTAGGTCGTCGCTTCGATGGCGTGCGAATCGCTCTCGCGGCTCGGCCAGCAGGAATCGTACCGCAGCATGTCAAAGGGAAACATGCTTCCCCTGCACACCGCAACGCCGTAGGTCCACTCCATCGGTTTGGCCATGATCTTCTCCTTCTTCAAACCGGACCTCAGTCCGTGCACTGGGCAAACGCCCAGTGCACCGGGTGAGAGCCGATCACCTGCTGTCGGGTTGGAAGCCGTAGTAGTAGCGGGGCGCGTGCTGGAACATCAGCGACCCCTTGACGCCGTCGCTCTTCCTGATCACCGCGACGAACGGAGCCAGAAAGCCGAGCACCTCAAAGTCGCGCTGCAGCTCCTGCGTGTCCCAGACTTTGCCGTGCTCCTTCTCCATGGCCTCGCGCTCGGCCTGCTTCGCGTTGATGTCGCGGGTCATCTCCCGGCGGATTCCTTCGGTCGGGTCCATGATCGTCTCCTTCTTCAAACCGGACCTCATAGCCCCCTCGGGAGAAGGAGGAGTCCCGAGGGGGTTCATGGGGCCCGTCACTTGCAGTTGATGCCGAGGTCTTTGCAGACCTCCTTCGGAAGCTGTCCGTGATACTTGGCCAAGATTCTCTTCGAGAGGAAGACTTGGCCGTCCGTGAGATACGACAGGTTCGCCAGCTGCGCACCGATGTGCGCGTCGAGCTTGTTGAACCCCGCACCGTCCTTGCGCTGCGCTCCATCGCACACTCCGGCCAGCATCTTGAGGGCCAAGAGTGCCGAGGCGCGCTCGCGCTTGGTTGCCGCAGGATACTTGGACTTGCCGTTGGAAAGCTCCGGCTGCTCGGGCGGCTGATCCCGCTCGTCCTCGTCGTCAAACGGGAGGACCGGGATCGTCGCGTCGATAGCGAGGTCCAACGCCTTGTCCAGAATCCGCTGCTTGGCCACCAGCTTCTTGGCCACCCGAGAATCGAGCGACCCGTCCAGCACGATGTGCTGCACGAGCACCGAGTTCTTCTGGGTGATCCGGTGGCACCTGTCCTCGGCCTGAGACACCCACGCGGGGGTCCAGTCGAGTTCCGCAAAGACCACGAGCGAAGACGCGGTCAAGGTCAGACCTTGCCCTGCGGCCTTCATCGAGCCGATGAACATCTTGCAGTCATCGTCCTGCATGAAGCGCCGCTCGGCCTCCTGCCCTGCTTTGCCCGAGGTGCCCCCGCGCAGCATGACAGCACCAGCCTTTTTCTTAAAGTGCTCGTGCAGTGCGCCGGTGACATCCCGGTGGTGAGCGAACACCACGATCTTCTGCACACCCTCCTCGAGGATGGCTTCGAGGTGCTTGATCACCAAGGGGAGCTTCGCGAGCGCAACCTGATGGCGGACACGGGCCATCTCCGTGAAAGCGACGGCCATGCCGTGCCGCAGGTTGTCGATGGCCTGCCGGTAGGCTTCGTCGTCGCCTGACTCCCGCGCCATCTTCACCATGTCGCGCAGCACATCCAGAGAGTCCTTGAGCTTGCGGTAGGCTTCCGCTTCGCGCTCCACCGCATTGCCCGCACCATTGGCGGGGATCGCGATGACCTGCCGCTCCTTCGGGGGGAGTTCCTTCAGGACATCCACCTTCAGGCGGCGGATCATGACGGTCCGCCTCAAGCGCTCCTGTAGCTCCTCCAAGTTGGAGGCGCCGGAGTAATCCCAACCGTAGGGAGTCCTGATCCTCCCGCAGTACCTGCCGGTGAACTGCCAGAACGATCCGAACTCCTCGGGCTTCAGGCTCGCGAGAACCGGGTAGATTTCCACGGGCCTGTTCAGGATCGGAGTCCCCGTCAGGTGCAGCACGCGCTTGGCCTTGGTGACGATCCCCGTCACGCCCCGAGCGCCCAGCACGACCTTCGTGCGCTTGGCCTTGGCGTTCTTGAGCATGTGGGACTCGTCGCAGATCAGCACGTCCCATTCGCGGGCGAGCAGGGCCTCGCGCATCGCCACGCACTGCTTCAAGCCCAGCTTGTCGTAGTTGACGATGACAAAGTCATCGCCCTTCTCGGGAAGCTCGTCCGTCTTGTGGATCACCCTGATGTTGAAGGGCCGCGTCAGCCACTTGGCGGCTTCGCGTTCCCAGTTGAGCCGCAGGCGCGCAGGCACGATGCACAGTACCGACTCGATGGTCGGGTCGGCATTCACAACGCCCAGCGCTTGGATGGTTTTCCCCAGCCCCATCTCATCCGCGATGAGGCATCCGTCACGCTGCAGGGCATAGGCAACGCCTGCTTTCTGGAACGGGCGGTAGGCCAGCCCTTCAGGTGCCGGGATCGCGATGTCCGCGTCCGATGCGCGGCTCATCTCCAGACTCTTGGCGCGGCGTTCGCGCAGCTCGTTGAGTTCGTCGCGATCCCGCTCGTCGGCATAGTCGATGAGCAGGAGCGCTCGGTCCACGCGCTTCGTCCACCACGCCTTGTCCAGACCCTCGCCGCACGGCGCGCAGTTGTTCAGGCACCGCTGCCTCGAAGGGTCATGCCAAGCGAACTTGGCGGTCTTCGCGATGTGCTTCTCGTGATAGGAGCACTCGAAGACCCAGAGGGCCCCGTGCTTTACGAGTCTCATCTTCACCTCCTTCTAAACCGGGCCTCAGTCCGCGCTTCGAGGGGTCGAACCTCGAAGCGCCGGGTGGGGGCCGGGTTAGCTGGCCTTGACCAGAACCTCCTGCGCGAGCGAAAGCGCCTGCCTCTTCAGCATCGCGCCGAAGCCAAAGGCAGCGCTCGCGAACCGGTTGCGCGTGCGATCCTCGTCGTCCGTGCCGCGCACCCTTCGACCGTGATCGACGTGCTCGGCCACCGCATTGTATGCGGCCCACGCGGTTCCCCGGATGCCCTTGAGCTGGTTGGCTCTTCCTTTGGAGTACCGCCTGAAGACGATGTCCCGGATGCGCTCGTTCTTGCGCTCCTTGGTCTCGTCGTCGCTCTTCGGGTAGAGCGACTCGATGAAGCGCTTGACGGCCTTGTCCTTGACCGACACCTTCGCGAGGTGGTTGGCCAAGTCCGCGAACTCGTCAAAGAACCTGACCGCGAGCCCGAGCGCCCGCTGGGCTTCGCTGATCTTGTACGAGATGCTCCCGGTGTGCCGGATGCTGATGCGCTGCTCGCCCTCCCGCATGGCGTAGTCGAGCATGTTGTAGCAGGCGATCCGCAGGGGCGTGTAGAGGATTTTCACAGCACCCGTCGCGTCGTGGCTGTTCACGAGCAGCAGGTACTTGCGGGTGACATCCTCGGTCCCCTTGATGCGCATCTCGCCCGGAAGCTTGGCGCTGATCCAGATGCGCTTGCCGCCGCCCGTGTATCCAGCGCTCGTGTAGATGGCGCGGCCCTCTCCGACGACTTTGTCGAAAAAGGCGAACGCCTCCTTGTTCTGCACGGGCTGGTAGCGGTTGCCCACGACCCCGAGGGGCTCCCCGGTGTCCGTGCGCACGACGGCCATGTGGGACGGGATGGCCTTCTTGTTCTTGAGATACAGGGCGCGCTTCTCGACCTTCCAGTTGAGCTGCGCCTTTTCCAGCGCCTGTTGGGCGGTCGCGCTCTTCGCGCTCTCAGCGCCCGCACCGTCCACCATCCGCTTGTAGCCGAAGGTGGCGGTCGCATTCAGGTCGTGCCGGTAACGTGACATGTGGGTCTCCTTGAAAAAGAGGCTGGGCCTCAGGCCGTGCACTGAGCACTTTGCCCAGTGCACCGGGTGAGAACCAATCTCTAGATCAGCGGCATGTGCAGGTCCGTCTCGTCCAGCCGCTCCTTGATCTTGCGGGCCAGCATGACGCTCGCCTCGTTGCGGGGGTCGTAGTGCTTCACCTTCGCGAGGTGCTTGATCCACTCGATCATGAGCCTCGTGAATCCCTGCTGGAGCGTACGGTGCTGCAGGGCCATCTCCTCGACAAACCGGCGCTCCCTGTCCCCGTCCATCACGTTGACAAAGTCCGCCATCAGCTCAGCCATTTCCTTCGCGTCTCCACGCTTCATGTCCTTCTCCTTCAAAGTCAATCGGGCCTCATGACCGTGCACCAGTTCCCCGGTGCACGGGCGGAAGTCCGACTGCTAGGACTTGTACTCCCTGACGAACCGCCGGATGATGCCCTTGGTGTCATCGCTCGAGATGCCCTCGTAGCATTCCCAGCCTTCGTCGCCTTTGTAGATCGCGGTCGGAGGTGCGCCTTCCATGCGCGCCTGCTCAACCTGCGATTCGATGTAGTAGGGGAAGCTCTGCATCAGCCTTCCCCACGCCCTGATGTAGACGTAGTCCGCGTGCTTGACCTGCTTCTTCTTCGGGCGGTACTTGAAGATGCCGACCCCCTTGCCCTTCACACTCTTCGCCTTGAGGGTCAGCTCCGTAATCTCCAAGTGCTCCCCGAGCAGCTTGAGTTCCGGGAACCACTCGGTGAATTTTTTCCAGTCGTCCGTCTCGTGCGTGCGCTTCTTACCCATGTCCTTCTCCTTCAAGTAAATCGGGCCTCATGCTCGCGCTCCCCTCGGGGAGCGCGGACGGAAGTCCGACCTAGTCGTCCTTCAGCTTCGCGATCTGCTTCTCGTACTCGGGGACAAAGGTCACCCAAGTGAACTTGACGCAGTTGCAGTTGGGATGTTTGCAGGGTCCGTGGCCCAGCAGGCCCGCGTGCTGCGAGTTGTCCCCATCGCCCGTGTGACCGCATTCGCAGAAGCTCTTGCCGCCCTTCCATCCCTCGGACAGCTTGCGGATTTTTTCGAGTCTCGTCATCGTGGTCCTCCTTCAACAAAGTCGAGCCTCATGCTCGCCCGCCCTTTCGGGCGGGCGGACGGAAGTCCGACTTAGATTTTTTCGACGCCGCCACAGACCCCGCCGAACAGTTTCGGCGTGCCGTTGACCGGCGGGTAGACATGGCTGATCTCGACCGTGACCTCGACCTCCTTGCCGCTGATCACGCGGCGCGTGGTCGCGATCTCGTATCGCGGGCAGTCCGGGAATTCGAACTTGCCGATGGCGGTCACTTTGCCCTCGACGTAGCAGTCATCCCGGTCACCGGGGAAATCGTACGAGCGAACCATGTCTCCGATCTTGATCGTCGTATCCACCATGTGGTTCTCCTTCCAAGTCCGAGCCTCCCG
>Ga0209427_10003997_pt1 | contig 17142 bp, 18 predicted proteins | sample DeeMarSWOR136_30_FD_187465 | JGI IMG/M metagenome (GOLD analysis project Ga0209427, IMG submission 187465) | Marine sediment microbial communities from White Oak River estuary, North Carolina - WOR-1-36_30 (SPAdes) (version 2) | ecosystem: Environmental > Aquatic > Marine > Intertidal zone >...
CAATGAAATTTTGGTCCAAACATGCTCTAGCCAACTTTCTACTTAAATCCTCCTCAGTAATTACTTCTAAGAGGTGTTTCTCTAAATTATAATGAAAATACCCTTTACCTTTTAAAGTAATATAGAGTTCTAATGGATAAGTAGCACCCGCAGAAGGTACAGTTCTTTTATAGCCTCTTTTACCCTGAGCTGACCATAATATCTGGGATATTTTTTCAATTTCAATAATCGAATCTTTATAGCTTCTAACACTTTCACGGTTGTAAATACATTCTTCAATACTTATTTCACCTTTTAGTTTTGGCTTTGGAAGTAAAATACTCATTTTTGCTCACTTTATATTGAATTGTGATTAATTTGTTAAAATAAGTTCATTTATTTTCTTAATAATAAAAACCTTTTTTATTAATTAAAGAAACTAAGATTTATGAGTGAAAAAAATGAATTGGAAGTATTATTTCAAGAGTGGAATGAGTTAAATCAAAGAGTTCAAGGGTCTTTTTCAAAATTTGATTTCTCAGAAGTTAAAGAAATCAGAAATAAACAAAAAAAAATAGAAGATGCTATCTATGAAAATTTAAAAAAAAACGCACCTGTATCTTACAGAAAAATTTTACCCGCAGAGGCAGGAGAAATGGAGGTCGGATATGATACTGAGGGAAAAATATTTTATTATGTAATGATAGATCCTAAAAGTGAAGAAAAAAATTCAATCAAATTAGTAGCATTTACAATCGATATTTCTAAAAATGTTAATATGATTGAGGATTTCAAAATAGAAGATTAAACTATAACTTAAAAAATGAGAAAAGTTAAAAATTATTTTATTATTTTTACTTAAAATTTGTCTGTATCTTCATACCAATCAGGGTACCATTGATAATATTCTCTAGGGAATGCTTCTTTTAAACCTTTATATGATGCTTTTACTAGTACCATTTTTCCTGAACGATCCCTATGAGCAACAATGAGTTTTTGTTCTTCGAGTGATTCCAATATTTTTTTAACAGCGGATCTACTACCCCCAATATCTTCTCTCACATCGTCAATAGTCATATATAAACCAGGATTAACCTTGTAATCATGAGCTATTACCTTTAATACATTTTCTTCATTTAATTCCATTCCTTTAAATCTTGATTCTTTTTTTGATATAATTGGCGCATTAACTTCATCATTCCATCTTAATCGCATTGGCGCGTTGTATGCTGGAAGCATTGAAGAAAACCTATAAATAATCATTTTTTGAATTTCAGTGGTTCCAGCGACTATTTCTCCAATTTTACCCTCTCTAACTAAGCGTTCCATTGGATAGAATCTTGTGAGGCCATCTCCTCCCATCACTTGAACAGCTTTGTTAGCAGCTTCTCTTATATATTCACTAATAACCCATTTTGCTACAGAGGCATCAATCATTGGCTCAAGGCCATCATCTAATTGCTTAGCACAGTTGTAAGCAAAAAGCCTGCCCATTCGATATTTGGCGATGATGTCTGCTATCTCATTTTGAATTCCCGGAAATTGATTGGTTGTTTTATTAAATTGAATTCTTCTTTGAGTATAATAGAATAAAACTTTTGTAACATCCAGTAATGTACCAATAAATACCGCACCTGCTATAAGGCGTTCAAAATTCAAACCTGCCATCATAACATTCCAACCCTTGCCAACAGGACCGATTCTATTTTCATCTGGAATTCTAACATCTTCGAAACTTAAGTAACCATTTGGTACATTATCAAATCCCACTAATGGATTAATTCTTTCCAAATGGAATCCTGGAGTGCCCTTTTCTACGATAAAAGATGTGATATGTCCATATTGCTTTCTAAGGCCAGGATCATCACTAGTTTTAGCATAAATAAAATATCGATCCGAAACCCCTGCTCCGGTAATATACCGTTTTTTACCGTTTATTACCCATTCATCACCATCTTTTACAGCGGTAGTCATAACATTTGCAGCATCAGAACCAGCATAAGGTTCAGTAATACAAACAGCACCTAATCTCTCACCTTTAGCAAATTGCGGTAACCATATCTCTTTTTGCTCATCTGATGCATATCTTAAGATTTGTTCCAATCCCGCTAACATACTAACTACAAATACATGCCCAACCGCATATAATCTACCAAGTTGTTCTGCTACTATACAAGATCCAGTTGCACCTAATTCTAATCCACCATATTTTTTTGGAATTCCCGCACCAAAATAGCCTTCTTGAGCTACTCTTTTGATTAATGGCCAAGGAAATTTCTTCTTCCAAAAATAATATTCTGCTTCCTCAAAGAGATTATCCGCAAATTGCTCGACTTTTTTAGCAAATGCTTTTTGATCTTCATTCCACCAAAAATAAGGTTCAGACATTTTAATTTCCTTTTTTAACTATTCCTAATCATAATGATAGTCTAATGAATAGTTAATAAGTCTAAAAGTTTCGGATATACATTTATGTTAATTATGAGTTAAGGAGGAAAGTACTATTTTGGTTAATTAAACATAATAATCAGAAAAATAAGTTCTTAAATTCATTCTTGAGTGGGTTTTTTAATTTTCTTTCTCTCAATACTTATAATAGATACCATAAAAATAACCATAAAAAACACAAAATAGTTCCCAAATGGAATTATGATTATAATCTCTTCTGTTATAAGTTCCCATCTAAAAATAGTTGTGTTATTTGTTTTTTTTTCAAGAATAGTTGAAATTCCTTGAGAATTAAATGTTACTTCTACTTTTGTAGAATTATAATAGTCTAAAATTAGCTTATTGCCACTAATAGTGGAGTTTAAGAACCCTTCACTAATTATAGCATTACTAATTAAGGTTAAATTAAGTGGAATAGGAACAATTAGTAAATATGCCTCTAAATACACAACTTTTGACCAATTTAGTAAATTTTTTGAAGAATTATAAGAAAGATAAAAAGCATTAACATCCTCTAGACTTTTTGGAATCCAAGCAAAATTGTGATAAAACCATAACGTATAATTCACAATCATATATCTATTTCCATTAAGACTCGCATTATAGACATCTATTGCTGAAAACCTAACAAATTCAATTTCCTCATAATATGGCTCAGTTGCATTTACACTTTTCCATGTTATGCTTTCATCCTTATCCAATGGAAATGTTGAATCTCCTAACGTAATTTCTCCTAAAGTTATCGGTAAAAAGCTACAAAAAATAATTGAAGAAATTGATAATGTTACTAAGGTTTTATTAGCAAATTTCATGATTTCAAACTACTTTATATGGAAACCAATTTTATAGTTAATTTGTCAAATTTAGATAATGATAAATAACATTTTTAGATATTTAAGTTTTAAAATAAGAGTTTATATATATTGCTAAATATTTGAAAAAAGAAATGTAATTTAAAACAAAAGGAATTATTTTTTTTTAATTTTTTAATCATGATATTTTAGTGCCTTTTCTTCAAGTTTTTTAGAATACTCTTCCCAAAGATCGTTTTCTCCTGGCTTTTTCTTTGAAATTATAAATAGGCATGTCTCAGCCCCAGCGGGTATTGTCTTTTTAAATTCTATTTGGTAATTATATTTTAAAATCCCAGAGTCTCTAAAAGCATTAACTATTCCTTGTACAAGGTATCGTTGCACCCTGCAATCAAATGCTTTATATATGTCTTGAAGTGGACACCAAATAATATCAAATGAGCATTGTTGTTCATTGTTGATACGTGGACTCTCAATGGAGGTCCATGCTTGGGTATTAATTATTGTCGCTAAAAAACTCATTAATTCAATATCAGAAATATCATCAGGAATTTCTGTATTTGATAAAATTTGATTTCCCATATCATATCCAGTTTTAATTAAAGCTTCAATTACGATTTTTTGCCCTTCCGTTCCTAATTTGGTTTCAGCTTCTTTCAAAATATTTAGCACTGCCATAGCCATAAATAAACCAAATTGTAAAAGTGATGTTGGATCAAAGTCACTACGCTCTAAAAGTTCTATTCTAAATCGATCTAAAGCTTTCCTAAAAGGTTCTCCTAACTTGGTCTTCTCCCACATTGGTTCTTTACGACTAGCACCTTTTAAAATTCCTTTATTTTTCATTTTTATATACCCTAAAAATAAGACTTGTTTTTATAATAATTAACATAAAATTTAACAAATTTAGATTACTTAAAAAAATATATAGATAATCTAAAAAATAAAATTTAAAAACAATTGATTTTTATGCATGTTCTCGTACTTTTAAGACATGGGGAAAGTATTTGGAATAAGGAAAACCGTTTTACAGGTTGGACTGACGTAGATTTAAGCGATAAAGGTATAGAAGAAGCGAAAAATGCCGGTCAATTATTAAAACAAGAAGGCTTTACATTTGATATAGCATATACGTCTGTATTAAAGAGAGGAATCAGAACACTTTGGATTGTATTGGATGAAATGGATTTAATGTGGATTCCCGTTTATAGACATTGGAGATTAAATGAAAGACATTACGGAGCATTACAGGGATATCATAAATCAGAAATGGCAAAAAAATTAGGCGAAGAACAAGTTTTAGTTTGGCGTAGAAGTTATGATGTGCCTCCTCCTGCTCTAAAAACCTCTGATCCAAGATATCCTGGAAATGATCCTATTTATAAAGAATTGGATCCCAAAGATATTCCAACAACTGAATGTTTAAAAGATACTGTAGAGCGATTTTTGCCTTATTGGCATGAAACAATTGCCCCAGCAGTTAAATCTGGTAAAAGGGTGATCATTTCTGCCCATGGAAATAGTTTAAGAGCTCTTGTTAAATATCTAGACGCTTTATCTGAAGAAGAAGTTGTGAATTTAGATATCCCCACAGGAATCCCTCTAATTTATGAACTTGATGATCAATTAAAACCAATTAAGCATTATTATCTCGGAGATCCAGAAGAAGTTAAAAAGGCTATTCAAGCGGTTGCAGATCAAGGAAAAGCGCAATAATAGTTAAAATATATATAAAATAGTTAATTATCTTAAAACTTAAAGTGAGAAAAAAATAAAACTTTCTAAAAATAAAACGGAACTTCTCTTTTATCTTATAGTTTTTTTATTACCTTCAATTGCTTTTATACCGATACCTTTAGTCAAAGCTCAGTCGTATACAGATGTTTCTGTACATATAGCTTATGAGATGATAAATAATCATACCCAATACCCTAATTTGCTAATCCTTGATGTTAGATCACAATCTGAATATGATGAGAGCCACTTATATAATGCAACCTTGATCCCACGTGATGAAATCGATGCAAGGATTAGTGAACTTGAACCTTATAATAACACAGAAATAATCGTGTATTGTAGATCTGGTTCTAGAAGTGCATTAGCAAGTCAGAACCTTGCCGATAATCATGGTTTTACTAAAATTTATAACATGTTAGGGGGAATAACAGATTGGATTATTGCAGGATATCCCGTCTGGAGAAACAATAGTTTAGAACAACCTAATATAGGTTTTTCATTAACTTTCTTCATTATGGCATTATTCGGGACAATTACTATACTATTAATCTATTACAAAAAGCATGAGCTTAAACAGAAAGCTAAAATTTTCAAAAAAACTTAACTTTCTTTTATACAATCAATTTATATTTAAAGCATTAATTGTAATTAACTAATATGAAAAAACACCCCATAATCGATAATCCAGCAGTGTCTAATATTGTTTTTTATCCACAGAAAAGTTCAATTCCTAGTAATTTAGAACCGAATATCGAAGTTTTAAAAGTTAAAGTGGATAAAGATATTGAAATTGGTGGATATTTTTATCTTAATGATATAAATCTTCCAACTATATTATTATTTCATGGAAATGGAGAAATTGCTATAGGATATAGATCTATTGCTCCTATGTTTTTTGAATGTAAAGTGAATTTAGCAGTTATTGATTATAGAGGTTATGGTTTTAGTTCAGGCGAACCATATTTTACAAGTTTAATTAATGATGCGATGCCAATTTATAATGAATTTAAGAAATGGATGGATAAAAAAGGTTTAAATAATTCCTTATTTATACAAGGACGTTCCCTTGGAAGTGTGTGTGCTGCTGAGATTGGCTCTCACAATCCTAAGGGTTTAAAAGGAATAATCTTTGAGAGTGGTTTTGCTAGCATCTATAATATTATGACTCATTTATATAGAATATCCAGTTCAGAATTAACTCCCACACTTTTAACAGAATATTCAAATGATACGAGAATAAAAAAATTCAAGATTCCCGTTTTAATTATTCATGGCACTTCAGATTTGATCATACCCAGCAGTGAAGGTGAGTTAATATATAAAAGTTTACCGGAATCTATTGATAAAAAACTGGTTCTTATTGAAGAGGCCGGGCACAATGATATTCTATTTTATACGGATAAATATTTTAATCCATTAAATGAATTTATTGAAAAATATAAATAAACAAATTATAAGAATATCATCTAGAAAATAATTCTAAATATTACCAAACTTCAAATAAGTATTGATAAGAAAGATTTATATAAGAGGAAAAAGCATATTTAATATTAAAACCTTTATCAAAAACTTCTAAGTTAAGTGAAATTCAATCATGAAAGAACAAATCTCAAAACCATTAAAAATACTCTTTTTAGTTCATTTCTTTATAAGCATCGTCTTTAGCCTAGTTTTCATAATATTCTGGAAACAACATAACGAGATTTTTGCTTGGGGATACGAGGATCCTATTGCTAGCCGAGCATTCGGAGCCGCATTGGGTGGTTTCGCAGTTAGTTCTTTATTAGCATGGCGAGAGACTGAATGGGTAAGAGTTAAAATAGTTGTTCAGATGGAGCTTGCTTGGATCTCTGCAGCAATCGTAACAATGATTATAAGCATTATTTTTGATTTACCATCAGGCATTTTATTCCTTTATCTAACACTTTTTATAGTATTTCTCGGAGCGTTTATCTGGTTTTATTATCAACAAGAAAAATAAAGATTTAAAATTCTATCTTTTTTTTCCATTTTTTTACATAATGTGTCAGTAAAAATTTTTAAATAGGAAATTAAAAAAAAAGGATTTATTTCTATTTTTATTTTTTCTTAAGCATGTAAACTCCATTCTCAAAAAACCAAAATAGATTAGCAAAGAGAAATAGCCATTCTGTGAAACTTTCTGCTTCAGGTGCTATACCATGGTTTACACGATTCAATATCAATAATACTAAATATAGTAAGAAGAAAAGAGCCACTATAAAATTGAATATTGCTTGTGTATTTTTAAATTCTGAAGATTTCCATTCTAGATATGTATAGAGAAATAAGTATAGAATCCCTGTCATAAAGAATAGTAATTCAAAAGTTAAATGCATATAATAAACAGTGTCTGAGTTGAATATTGCCATACCCATAATTCCTATGGCTGAAAGAACGCCAAGGATACATCCTATCCATGCCCATTTGGAATTTATTCCTTTTTCTTGTAAATATTGAGTGAAACCTAACAAGAAAAGTATTATAAAGATTGCTGTAATAAACCAACAGACATTAAAAAATATATGAAGAGAATTCGAAGGAGTTCCTAAATAACTTATATGAGTGACAAAAAAGCTGAAGTCAGGGTGTACAATCATTGTAGGAATGAGTCCGACGAAAAAGACTAGTAACCCTATAAATGCATAATAACTTGCATGAATTTTTTCGTATATTTTATCAATTTTTCCCATGAAATTACACTTTTAAATGTTGTAATTTAAAATTATATTTTGTTAAAGACCTATTTATACATTTTTCACATTTAATCAAATTGGGAAAAATAATAGGTTTTAAAAATTATTGAAAGGTTTATAAAAATTCATCTACTAAAGCTTTTTTAAATTCAGGATCCTTCTTGTTGAATGGTATATCCTCATTTCCATTATAGATATCTTGTACTTTTTTATTTTTCATAAATTGAGAAAGAGGGATGATGATATCTGCAATATCCAAATTGTATGAACAATAACCTTCTCTTAAAACATTCTTAATAATTTTTGAATACAGTTTTATTCACCTATTTTTATTATTTTTAAATTAGAATTACAATTTAAAATCAAAGACTCGACATAATTAGTGATTAGATCAAACAACCTATTAAGTAATTTAAAGAAAAAGAATTTTAAGGAACAAGAAAAATTTTAAATCAATTTCCCTTTAGCAATCATGATTACTTTACCACCAACAGCAACGTAGTATTTCTCTTCTTTTTTTTCCGCTCTTAATAATAATAACGATCTTCTTCCGATTTCATAACCTTGTTCTACTCTAACATTTATATTATTTTTATTGAAATAATCATGTTTAACTAAATATGCTGCTAAACAACCATTTGCAGAACCTGTTGCGGGATCTTCTGATACTCCTAGATAGTCCGCGAAAAACCTTACATTCAAATCATTTTCTTGATTATAAGTTTCCGGACTGAATATCAGTATTGATTTTGCTTGTGTATTTCTAATCAGTTCGTAATACTTCTTTTTGTTAATATTAGCTTTTTGTACGGCAGTTAATGATTTCAATGGTACAATTATTGTTGGCACTCCAGTAGATACTTCCTGAATTTTGAAACGCCCATCAATATCATCCTCATTAATATTTATGATTTCTGCTAATAGTTCAGGTGAAAAAAATCCATAAAAAGTAGGTTCTTTATGTTCCATCCAAATTTCAGATAATAAATCACCTCGGTATTTAAATAATATCGCAATTTGTCCTATTTTTAAGTTCATTAGTATTGTTTTTACCTTTTTTTTGATGAATTCTTCACGAAAGATAAAAGCAGTACCTATAGTAGGATGGCCTGCAAAAGGTATTTCTACTTCAGGAGTAAAAATACGAATACTAAAGTCTTCAACTGAAGTTATAAAAACTGTTTCAGAATAGTTCATTTCTTTGGCAATTTTTTGCATTTCCTCCGCTGGAATTTTGTCATTACCAACTATAACGGCTAGTTGATTACCCTCATATTTACTTTCAGCAAACACATCAACAATATAAAATGTTAAACCATTCAATTGACCTTCTTTCATTGTTCAACCCCATTGATTTTGGATTTATTTTAATATGTATTTTCATTTAAATTTTCTAAGATTCAATATGTATGTAGACTATTTTTTAAAATAAAGTTTATTAAAAATCATTTTATTGTATAAAATTTATATTTATGTGATAGTGAAATGAATTCTGAAGAGGATCATGAATCCAACTTGAAATTGCCAATTAGAAAGAAATTCTCGATAAGAGAATTAGGCGGAGCATTTGGGGATTGGGGTACTTTAATTCCGTTTATTATAGGATATATATCAATCGTAGGATTAAACCCTGCAGGTATTTTCTTAACCCTTGGAATAACTAATATAATCTTGGGAATAAGATATGATCTTCCTTTACCTGTACAACCTCAAAAAACAATTGGCACAATCGCACTTTCGTCCAAACCTAGTTGGAGCCCAAATCTTGTTATTTCAACAGGATTAGGAACTGGCATTATTTGGACAATATTAGGGTTAACAAAAACTCTAAATAGAATTGTTAAAAAAATTCCAATAATTACAGTAAGAGGCATTCAACTAGGTTTGGGACTAATTCTCGGCTGGACTGCTTTGACTTTGATTTTTTATGATAATTTACTTGGAATTTTACTCGGAATTATTTCAATTTCTATAATAATTGCCTTTATAAATAGTAAAAAAGTTCCATCTGCTATTATCCTTGTACTATTAGGAATTATGATACTCATTTTTACAAATAAGTTAACTCTATTTAATATTCGATTTTCATTGCCTATTTTTGAGTTTAACATTCCTCAATGGAACAACTTACTTATAGGTATGGTTCTAGCAGGTATAGCACAACTTTTTTTAACTTTAACAAATGTAATGATTGCTACTATTAGTTTGATAAAGGATTTATTCCCTGAAAAGGAGAACTCAATCTCTGCTAACTCTTTAGCAGTAAACATGGGATTGATGAATATAATTAATCCATTTTTAGGAGGAATGCCTTTATGTCATGGTTCAGGCGGTCTAGTAGCACAATATGCTTTCGGTGCACGCTCAGGAGGTTCTATGATTTTAGAAGGCATTCTTGAAATATTTTTAGGTTTATTTTTTTCAGAAACTCTTTTCCTAGTATTTATAGAATTTCCTCAAGCAATTTTTGGGGCAATGCTTTTATATACATCTTATTTACTTGTAAGAATATCATTTAAAGATTACAAAATGAAATCTTTACCGATAATCATAACTTCTGGTATGATTTGTATCATTTTTAATTTCATAATTGGATCCTTTAGCATAACCTTAGGATTTTTTGTTGGATTAATTTTGTATTTGATTTTTTCTAAAAGACTAACTTAGTTTTTTAAATTTACTTGAGATGTATTCGGTCGTGAAAAGTTAAATATTCATTAAGAAAAGTATTTATGTTTCCTTTGATATCCTTATTAAAATTAAATAGATTTCCATTGAGAAACCCTCTAAGATTAGTTAAAAAAACATGAGAATCAAAAATATAAATAAGAAAGATGTGAAGCTAATATTCATAATTTTAATTATTGCTTCAACAGTAATTGGCACACCAATCTTTTTCATATATATGCTGAGTATTAAAAGAATTTCTGATTTTTATGAAATCTCTGGTGAGGAAATAGATGTATCTGAAATTGAAATAAACAATCAAATTCAGATAGGAGATATTACTCTTGTACAATCAATAAAAAAACGAGTTAATATTTTTGAGGCAAAATGGAAAATAAATTATAAGGGAATTTATAATCCGAATGAAATTATTATAATTAGTTATGAGGTAAATGTTTCTGTATTAAAGATTTACATTTATAGCAATCTCGATGAACAAGCATTAGACAAAGATATTGAATATTCAAATCTCACATTATTTATTAATCCGAACTATGATCTCTATGGATTTAGAAGTAATAGTAAAAAAGGCAATATAAAAATAAACACATATAATATTAATATTAGTACCTTTGAAATTGAGACTAGTTCTGGAAATATAAATGTCCAATTAAATAATAGTAATATATTTGATAAATTTAGAATTTCAACGGATTCCGGAACAATAAATTTAATTCTGGATAATATAAATTTCTATACCGATTTTTTTAGTATCTCAGATTCAGGTTTTCAATATTATGATTTTTGGAATATTAAATTTATGTCTGGAGCAGGTTTTACTACTATGTCATCAACGGGGATGATTAAAGTGAGATGGGCAAACCATTTCATAAAATCTCAAAATGTAGATATAATCGTATACTCTAAGTATATAGTTGAGTTTCGCTTCTGGTCCCCAATACAAATTATGAGATTTGACATAAAGCTCATTTCTTCTGGTCCAGGAACAACCCGTTTTACGAGAATCACAGATCAATTTGAAGAAATAGACACTAATCATTATCAATCGAAGAATATGAATAACACTGATCTAGACTTATTAAATATTAAGGCAATGACTTCTTATGGGGAAGCCCATGTACGGCATATAGACTGTTTTAAACCGAAACGATTTTGTGATCATCATGATATTGATAAACATGAAGTATATACAAAAGGAGATTATGTAATTCTTAAGAAAGATCATAATGTAACAAAAATCGAATTATACAATTTGAAATATATTTTCTTAGACCTAAATAAAGTTTTAAATTTAAATTTTGAACTACTTCAAAATATAAGTGAAAATATAATTTATTTAAATTGGGATATAACTTATATAAAAGGATCAGGAATTGGAATGGGTGATCTTAAAATAGCAATATCAAATAAAACAGAAGGTAATGACTTAAAAGTTTATATTCAACTGGAATATGAATTGGATCGGATCTTACCGACAATAGTAGAATGTAAATTTACTATCTTCTCTCATCCAGACTGTGACTTTTATAATTATACTATATAATTTTAATAATTATTTTGATTCTCTAAAATTGTGAATATTTCTCTCTATAAGAAGAATTTTAATAAAATATCCTTATTTTTGTTAATTAGATTATCATGAAATCAAAAAATCTAGTTCGATGTTTACAAGAAAATTTAATAAATTCGTGGCCAGCACAATATTATTTTTTCCATAATGGATGGATTTTAAGATTCAATGATGGAGTAACTTCTCGAGCGAATTCGGTTATACCATTGAATTATTATGGAAATAAAACAATAATATATAAAGATATTGAGACTGTTGAGAGGGCTTATCAAAAATATAATCTGCCTACCGTTTTCATGATGCACGACTTTCATAAGCCTAGTTATCTTAGAAATAAATTAATTGAAAGAGGATATATGGAATTTGATTTTACCATAGGGATGGGTTGTCATATTAAAGATATTAAGAGTTTAAAAGTGAACAACATAATTACATATTCACTTTATAATGAGAGAACTACAGAGATTTCAGATTTCTTAGCAAAATATTCAGCTAGGCCAAAAGATCAGCAAATCATCATCAGAGAGATAACTCAACGTATAAAAATTCCTAAAAAATGTTTTATTCTTGCAAGACATCAAGAAAAAATCATTGGAACTTTAATGGGGGTGTTAGACCAAAAGGGTATCTTATATCTAGCAGATATTGTCGTGGATCCAAATCACCGGAGAAAGGGAATCGCTATTTCACTATTTTACAAAGCGACAATAGAATGGGCCTTACCTAAAAACGCAAAGTTTGTTTGGTTACAAGTCGAGATTGTAAATATAAATGCAATTAAACTATATAAAAAATTAGGATTAAAAGAATTATATAATTATCATTATTTAAAGAAAGAACTTGCATAATTTCAGAGAAAGTTTGTTGGAGCAAGAATTTATTTAATTTCAAGATACTCTCTAATCGCATCTTCAAACTCAATCCTCAGAATACTTTTAAAGATTGGATGTCTGTTTCTAAAAGGAATTTTTTCATTTCCAGAATAAATATCTCTTATGTCCACTTTTTTAGACAATTTTGAAAATGGGTTAATTGTATGTGATAGTTCTAATTTTTCAGAGCTCAATTTACCTTCATCCCTCTTTGTATACCCTATCTCCTTTATATTTTAGGTTTAATCCTGCCTTCTTTATCATATCTCCTTGCGTAAATATTAAATTTTTAACAGCTTTTATGTTAACACCTAAATGCTCGGATAAATCCTCTAAACTAATATCCTCGACGAGATTGAAAACTGGCGGTAATTTTCCAACAATTTCGTCTACAGAAGCAGTTATTGATTCCAAGGCAATTTCTTCAGTAACATCTTCAATGGTTACTCCATAATTTCGTTTTAAGATTTCTGGATTAGCTTCAATCCAACTATGAACTGCGATTCTAGTTGCTTCTGAAAGAGGAATGTTTCTGTTTTGAGCCATTTTAGTAATTACTTTGTAATCAAATTCATCAAGACTTACAGTAATCCTATCCATTTTTGGTTTTTTCCGTTCATTATCGTCTTGAGAATTCATTATTGACACCTAACGACAAAATTAGTTACTCATATAAAGATCGATTTAGTATTTAAATATTTGCTCTAATGATCCATTAATGATCACGCAATGCAACATTTAAATATAAGTTATGTTATATTGATATTATATTAATAATATCGAAATGTCACTTCGATATTGCTTAAATTTAAATTAATTGTGTGTATGAAATGTTAGAGCTTTACTCACCCGATCTTGAATTATTAAATACAAAAGAACGTATCACGGTTGATCTAATAAAAGATGGACAAGATTATTTAAAACAATTTGAAATCAATCATGATTTTTTATTAGACACAGTCTCTCTTATTTATAGATATCTAAGAATCATAAAAAAGATTCCACATAATTTATATAAATTTTATATTGGGGCATACTATATAATTTCTCGTCATCCTTTTGCTTTTCCTGCTCATGAAACCAAGAAAGATTTCTGTAAAAAGTTCGGAATTCAAGTAAGTTCATTAGAATATTGTGTAGATAAAATTACAAGCACGTTGAACTATATTCGAATTTTGGACGATATGAATTTTCCTTACTTTATTGATCCAAAACGAGATATTAGTTTAGGCATCATAAAGAAAATGGTACGAGACAGAGTGGAAAAAATAATGATAAAATTTCTAATGTATCATCAGCCAGTTAACTCTCAAATTGTTACTGAAGAATTAGTATGTGAAGTGATTTTTGAACAAAAAGCATTTCCAGAGGAACTCTTTCGTCAATTATTTGAAATTATATTTGAATTTGTAGAAAAAGAATTTACTGATTATTATGAATATGTCAGATTACAGCAAAAATACTTTATTTAAAGTACTTCTGACAAGTTCAATTATTATTCTTTAATTAATTACCCACGAATTCTCCAAGAAAACATAAAATTTTCGTTAGAAAATAATTTCATCTTCATATTTTTTAAATAGGAATAACTGTTGTTTCGATAATAGTGATTCAATATATAATTTTCGTCCCATTCATTTAAAGCTAATGTGATATTCAAAAATTGTTTTTGAAAATTAAGCGGAGCTGAAAATTCACGAAAGTGTAAATATGGATTTAATTCGAAATTTGTTTTACCTTTACGAGGAAGCCACCTGATTTCTGAGATTTTAGAATGAGCTTCCTTTCCAGATTTATTAAATCTCGAGCATAAACGATTTGATGTTAAATAGATACCAACTAAATTGGGGTCATATCCCCGCTTTTTTCTAATCTTATAATGAAATTCAAATAGAACAAAGAAGTTTTGTTTTAATTTCGCGACGAATTTATCATTAACAAAAATCCAAATAACTGGTATAGTAATACTAAGAATTAAATATAGGATAATAAGACTTTGTGTAAGATTACTTATATAGCTCCCATCAAACTGAATGATTCCAAAATCTATATATATAAGTAAAGCAATTGCTCCAGAATTAAGCATCAAGAATAATGAACTACTCGCAAAACGTTTTTGAAATTTGAAGCCAATATTATGGATCTCTTTTTTCATAAAACATATTAGGGATGGAGTAAACTTCATTCGAATTAATTTAATAAGATATGCTACTATGAAAATAGAAATACTGAAGAATGCCCAACCTGTTGTTAAATTAAATGAAATTTTTCTTATAGTAGAAGTAATCTCAAGAGTAGTATTGTTTGGTAAGAAGATATTTGGCTGAAACCAAAGAATTAAATAAAACAAATAAATTGTTAATATAACAAATATACAAACGAAAGCTTTTATCGCCTTTTTGAAATATTCTGACTTTATTACCTTTAAAGAATTAATAATACTTTCCTCATCTTCAAAATATATCTCCGAAAATATTTTCTCATTTTTTCTCATCATCCTTCTATCCACCTCTTAGTTTTTGTTATCTCTTCTTCAGGTGTAAGCCAATATTTCTGGACGATCTCTCTAAAAATTGTTAAATCAGGGTTCTCTTGTTCATTTAATGAGATAATATGAAACTTTTCTGTTTTTTCTTCAATATTTATATAATTTTCCCTTTTTAAGTAATCAAAAGCGTGTTTTAATTTTTCTAACCTATCAATATTCAAACTACGCATAACATCTGTTTTATTAATAACACTTCCTCCATCTTGTAGTTTTGCTAAACTCATTAAAACTTGACCACCCCGAAGCGAGGCTATGTTTGTTATTTTATCAAAAATCCTACATATCACCCTTAATAACTTGTCCAAATCATTATAAAAATCAATCTTGTCTTGTCCTTTAAGTTCCAATTTGTTATTTATGTTTTCTAAGCTGTATTTCTTTATGAATTCTTCATACGAAAGTGTCATCATATTAATATATATCTTAGCTTTTATAAAAAAATACCAGTTATTTAATTTAACCACTGACAAACGCGTGTCTTATACATAAACTCCGTATACACACATTATGTAATACTCGGAAAAGTATTATTTTAACTTAAACCAAAAAAAATATGATTATTTCCACCCAAAAATATTGATTTATAAACAATAATATTATTGTATTTTAATTTTTAAAAGAGCAAATTTTAATTTTACACATACAATTTATTATCCAATAAATGGTGTATAATATGACTAAAGTAGCTGTTATTTCTACAAAAAACCGAATTTATGGTGTGAACAAGTCTTTAGAGTTATTAGGTATCAACCCTGTGAAAGACAAAAACGTAATTTTCAAACCAAATTTCAATACTGCGGATCCTCCTCCTGCCTCAAGCTCAATGGAAACAGTAAGGCAAATTATCATCAAGCTAAGAGAAATGGGTGCGAAATCCATCACAGTCGCAGAGCGAAGTGGTCCAGCTAATACAACTGAAACATTTGTGAAAAAAGGATTATATGTGTTAGCAAAAGAATTAGATTTTAAGGTAGTTGATTTAACTAATATACCTCATGAAAAATATGTGCTTAAAAAACCCGAAGATAGTCACTGGAAAGATGGATTCCTTTTTGCTAAGATATATGATGATGCAGAATGTATTGTTGAAACTTGTTGCTTAAAAACTCACATGTATGGGGGTCATTTTACTCTATCACTAAAAAACGCAGTAGGATTAGTAGCTAAACAATATATGTCGGAATTGCATTCTTCTAAGCATCAAAGGAAAATGATTGCCGAAATAAATGCGGTATATAAAACCAATTTAATCATTATGGACGGCCTTATTGCTTTTGTAGATCGTGGGCCGATGGAAGGAAAAAGAAAAGATGCGAATATCTTCATTTCAGGTACGGATAAAATTGCTATTGATGCCGTTGGAGTAGCAATCTTACGAATTTTAGGTACAACTCCAGAAGTATCCAGAGGATCAATTTTTGAACAAGAGCAAATTAAAAGAGCAACAGAACTAGGAGTAGGGATAAGATCGCCTGACAAAATTGAATTTATAACTGATTCTATTGAAGCTGAAAACTTAGTTGAACAAATCAAAGAAGAACTATCAAAATAAGTATTTTAAACTGTGATACAAAAATAAAAAAAAGGTAAAAAATTATTTTATTTTAGTCGTTTCTTTATTATAATTGCGGTTATGCCAAAAATAGCACCAAGCATTATGAAAATTCCATAACCCGGTATCCCACCACCAAGATAATTGTATTCAGCATATTGATCAGGCATACAATCATAATACCAACTTTGATTTGCCATCAAATTGCCATACCATGTTTCA
>Ga0209427_10003998_pt1 | contig 17142 bp, 19 predicted proteins | sample DeeMarSWOR136_30_FD_187465 | JGI IMG/M metagenome (GOLD analysis project Ga0209427, IMG submission 187465) | Marine sediment microbial communities from White Oak River estuary, North Carolina - WOR-1-36_30 (SPAdes) (version 2) | ecosystem: Environmental > Aquatic > Marine > Intertidal zone >...
ACTGCCAGAGCACTTTCATATTCTACCTGAGAGCCATCTGAAGGGAAGTTTCTTCCATGAATAACGCCGAAGCGAAGCGCCGGTGTCAGACGCTTGAATACTTCACGGTTGGCTACAACCTCATTGAGGCCTTTGCATCACTATTGTTTGGTCTTATGGCCGAAAGCATCGCTCTGGTTGGCTTCGGGCTTGACAGTATTGTCGAGTCCCTGTCTGGCGTGATTTTGATCTGACGTCTGCGTCAGCATGGAAGAGTTTCCAAAGAACAAGAAGAAAAGGTTGAGAGAAAGGCGATGAAATTTGTCGCTGTAAGTTTCTTCATCCTTGGGGCGTATATTTTGTTCGAATCGGCAAAAAAACTGGTGCTTCGGGAGGTTCCGGAACCCTCCCTGCCAGGCATAATAGTAGCCATCGTTTCAATGATCGTCATGCCCATCTTGACATGGAAAAAGTATCACACGGGCAAGGCGATACATAGCAACGCACTAGTTGCAGATTCCAAGGAAACGCTGGCCTGTGCGTTTCTTTCATTGACACTGCTTCTCGGCTTGGGACTGAACTATTTGGTAGACTTCTGGCAGGCAGATCCAATAGTTGGCTTGATCATTGTAGTTTTTCTCTTTAGAGAAGGATGGGAAGGATGGAAAGAAGCAAATGAGGAAAAAGAGAATGAGGGCGAGCACTAGTAGGCTCGTATTCAACCCATCCACGTCCAACGCACAGGCTCCGGAACTCTGGGCAGCAAATCAGTATGCTCAAGGAGTGATTCAATATACGAGTCCCACGTTCTTGCCCATGCATGTGTCCGCAACGTCCAGTTTGGCGATTGTCCCTTTCTTCTCATTGGGGGCCAAAATCCGATCGTAAATTCTCAATAGCCCTTCTCAAATCACTAATCTTGTACTCATAGTATTTGATGCGCTGTTTCTCATCCTCTATCATGCTCCCATATTCCTCTATCGCCTCGTCATAATTCCTCTTTAGAACAACATAAAAATCTCCTTGCAGACGACTCTTGTACCGCCTGGGATGGTATCGTTTACCTTGCCTCATGTCGGCAATTCTGCGCTTGCAACACTCGATGGTTTCCCGACACTCCTCGATTTTCTTCTCAAACTTTCTGATTCTCGCAAGAAAGTAACTCCGACTATTTTCTTGACTCTCGTCTGAGACCTGTCGAGCCGGCCACCGAGAAAAAAAGGCATCCCTTACTCTCCTATCCACCGAGACACGTTTCACCGTCCCTTTGCCCGCGCTCTGGGCAAGAGCTACTGTCTCAGACAAGTGCGCACCCTTCCCGTTGTCAGCCCACCTATGACTTTCCACGCTGGCTCTCGAGGAAAACATGAGTGTCACAAAAACAACGGCCGACAGTAACGAGTAAACGAGCTTGCGAGCAATCACCTGCCTCACCACTCAGTTGTCTGGCTAGTGACCACGCCAGGTACCTGGCATGCCCTCCGGCTCGTTAGCACAGCAAAATCTGTGCCACCGTACCAATTACTTGGAACAAACTGTTCTCGCCTTGTTGGTATGGACATTGCAAAGGCACCGCCTAGTGCTGCTTTGTCTGGGGGGTATTTGGTTTGGGTAAACACTCGTATAGAGAGTTCATCTTTTTTAGGGTTGACAGCCAAACCGCATTCGTTGCACCATGGCCTTCCATAACGTCGGGCCATTTTCACTGATGCCCAGGAGCGGACTTGCCACATATGCCCATAAATGTATCAGCAAAACAAACTAACACTGCTATCTAAGACAGGGAAGATGCCGCATGCGAAGATTGGATGATTATAGAGACATCGTCGGGGACAAGGTCTTATCCGAAATATACAGGAAGGCAAGTGGGTGCTACGGCAAACGCATTGTACACGTGAATTCTACTTATTATGGTGGCGGTGTGGCAGAAATATTGGACTGTCTCGTGCCGCTTATGAACAATGTAGGCCTCGACGCAGACTGGAGAATGCTACGTGGCACGCCCGATTTGTTTACCATAACGAAGAAATTTCACAATGCCCTTCAGGGCGATTCAATCAATCTTTCCGCGATCAAGAAGCAACTCTATGTGGCAGCAAACGAGGATTTCTCAACGTACTGTCACATAGAACACGATGGTGTTATCGTGCACGATCCCCAACCGTTACCTCTCGTACAATTCTATCGGAAAAGACAGCCCTGGATCTGGCGGTGCCACATAGATCTTACAGATCCAAATAAGCACCTCTGGCAGTACGTCAAAGGATTCATCCTCAAGTATGATATGGTCATCTTTTCCTCTGACAAATATACAAAGAAAGATCTACCGGTCCAGCAACGCGTCATCCATCCCGCTATCGACCCTCTATCGCTCAAGAACAGGGAGCTTTCTGAAAAAGACATCTTGAAATATGTCAAGAAAGCGGGCATTCCCAATGATAAACCGACAATAACCCAGGTCTCGCGGATGGATCCCTGGAAGGATCCAGAAGGTCTGCTGGAAATATACAAACGCGTCAGACAAGAGGTAGACTGCCGACTGGTGTATTGCTATGACATGGCTCTCGATGACCCACAAGGTGTCGAGGTGTATTCTAGAGTCTATCGCAAAGCCAGAAAGTTCGTACAAACGGGCGACGTTGTATTCGTGGTGGGCAAGCATCAGATTCTCGTGAACGCTTTACAGCGATTCTCCACGTTACTGGTACAGAACTCCATAAGGGAAGGATTCTGCCTCGCTGTGACGGAGGGATTGTGGAAGGGAAAACCAATGGTCGCCACGAACGTGGGAGGCATTCCGCTGCAAATAAAGGATGGCCGAGAAGGGTTTCTGGTCGAACCTGGCGACAAAGAACGCTTTGCAAGGAGGATCATCGACATTTTGAAAAACCCATCCTTGGCAAAACAGATGGGAAAGAAAGCCAAAGAGCGGGCGAGAAAAAACTTCCTCATCACGAGACTTCTTTCCGACTACCTCGACCTGTTGAGCGAGATAGTAAAATAAAAGCTTTTGTTCCGAAAAGGCTTAAAACGATACCCTACCGCTTTTACGTTGAAGAATCAGCATATATTCCAAACCAAATCGGCAGTGATCGACATCGTCCAAAGCGCTAGGGAACAGGCGATATGCTTCCCCTGAGGGTACCGAGAGTTTTTGCGTCATGGGAAAGCGGGTAGTGATTGATACCGACCCCGGCGTGGACGATGCCCTGGCACTTCTGTTGGCGCTTCGTTCGCCAGAGCTGAAGGTCGAGGCTATCACGACGGTGGCGGGCAACGTTGGGGTCGAACTGGCCACAAAAAATGCGTGTCTGGTCCTGAACCTTATCAAGCCCGTGCCGCGACCGATTCTAGCCGTGGGTGCGTCACAACCGGTACGGAAAAGACCTGTCACGTCCCAATCGGTCCATGGCTCAGACGGGCTCGGGGAACTACATCGCTTCAGGAACTCGAATGGGACCCGCAGATATCCGGAACCGGAGCTGCCCCCAGACCTTCCCGATGGCACCGAAGTTCTCCTGGATCGTCTTAAACGCTACCCCGACGAAATCACTCTCATCACACTGGGGCCGCTGACGAACCTAGCAAATGCTCTGCTGGCAGACAAGCACCGACTGAACCGGCTGCAAGAAGTCATCGTTATGGGTGGGGCAATCCAGGTCCCGGGGAATATTACGCCTGCGGCTGAGTTCAACATATTTGTTGATCCCGATGCGGCACGGCAGGTGTTCACGTCAGGTCTTCCCATCACATTGGTCCCTCTGGATGTGACTGAGAAAGTCCTTCTGAGGCCCGCGGACATCGAAACTCTCAGGGGGAGTATGGAGGAGCCACTGGGCACCTTTCTCGCTGATACCACATCAAACGTCTTGGATTACATGGAGCAGGTGCGGGGCATGCGAGCGTTTGCCCTCCATGACCCGCTAGCCGTCGCCGTGGCCATCGATCCTTCCCTCGTTGAGACTAGCTTGCTGTACGTCGATGTGGCAGCCTGTGGTGGCATTACCGATGGAATGACTGTGGCGGATCTCCGCCGGATCCGGGATGATGTGAAGTATCCCCCAAACCTCCATGTGGCTCTGAAAGTTGATGCTGCACGGTTCTTAGCCTTCTTTCAGGAGCGTCTATGCCAAAAGTCATCGTAATTGGTTCGGCTAATATGGATCTCACTGTCAGAGTGGAGCGCTTGCCGCAATTGGGAGAAACGGTCTCTGCCGGTGAATTTTATACCTCATTCGGGGGAAAGGGTGCCAATCAGGCCGTGGCTGCCCACAACGTCGGTGCCGACGTCACATTCATAGCCAAGGTTGGCTGTGATCAAAACGGCGAGGCCATAGTGAAACACCTTGAAGCCCATGGACTCAGTTCTGGGGGAATCGTTAGAGACAAAATTCACCCCGCAGGTGTTGCACTCATCATGGTGGATCGAAATGGTAACAACGCCATCGCTGTCGCCCCTGGCAGCAATCGACATCTTACAAAGCGGGACATTCGTCGTGCTGAGTCCCACATCGCATCAGCCAGCGTTCTTCTGATCCAGCTCGAAGTCCCACCGCTTACGGTGAGGGACGCTTTGCGCCTGGCGAAAACCCACAATCTTGTGACAATTTTGAACCCCGCACCAGCCCGATCGTTGTCGCAGGAGATTCTCTCATTGGTCGACATCCTCACACCCAATGAAGTCGAGGCCGCAGCCCTCACCGGAATCATGATCCAGGATCTGAATGAGGTTGAACAGGCCTCCAGACGGCTTATCGAGTCCGGTGCCGGTCAGGTGGTCACGACTCTCGGGGAGAAGGGGGCTTGCTGGGTTCGCAAAGATCACGTGCAAACGTTCCCCTCGTTTCCGGTCACCCCTGTAGATTCTACGGCGGCAGGGGATGCGTTCAACGGCGCCCTGGCTTGTGCTTTGGCTGAAGGGCAGTCGATGACAGAAGCGATTTCTTTCGCCAATGCTGCTGGAGCCCTGACTGTGATGAACAAAGGAGCTCAGGACTCTCTTCCGGCCAGAGCGACCGTTGAGCAACTCCTCAAGCAGCTTGATGGCTGATGTGGTTCTGACCCGCCGCCAGGAAACGAGTCAAGCACCTTCTCGAGGAGAATTCGAGCTTGTTCTTACGAGCTCCAGCGCCTCGCTGGCCAACTGTCGGACTTCCCGGGTCACCAACGTTTGATTCATGTAGAGCTTGACTTCTGCCTCGTCTGCCAAAAGGTTCTCCAATCCAGACCGAGATCGGGCCCCTCCGATGAGTCCGATGGCCCACGCGGCCAAGCCCCGCACCGTGGCATCCCGGGATCCCAGGTAGGGCAGCAGATGTACAGCAGCACCCATCGATTGCAGCAACTGGGGTCGGACCTGCGCGAGGCGACCAATGCCCCAGAGTACACCTCGCTGAAGCAACTCGTATGCAAGGAAATTCCCATCCTCCCTGGTATACGACACGAGGATTGAAGCAAACTCGTCAGCAAGGCCTCTGTGACGGGCCATCACTTCTCCCATTGCCTCTGGGATGCCCCAACCGATGCCCCCTGACTCATCATTGAGGGACCACATGAACCGTCGCATGACATTTCGTGCCGCTTCCATATCTCGTTCCGCCAGGTCCGCGATAAGGATCCCCATGACGGTCACCCCATGCCACTTAACCACATCCTCGTTGCTGCACAGCGCTGAGAAAAGAGGATTGAGAACCTGATGAATGTCCAACTCCCTTAGTTGCTCCACTGCTCCTTCGAACTCCTGAGCCTTCAGAAGCTCGAACACCATGTGTTTACGCTCTTGTCTCCGCAATTCTTCAGCGCACACAATTCCTTACCGAGCGTCAACGTTCTTTCGGTGCCAGCACTTGCAGACGTTCGTGGGGCCTTTCCGAGCGCCGCCGGCTTTTGAACGTGAGAAGCCGCTAAAATATGTCCAGGAAAAGCTTCACCTATGCAACTCTGCTTGGACAGTCCCATTCCGGGCGATATGCTCCGATGCAGCGTTCGACAAAGCCACGTTGTCACCCAAGAACCCTGCCAGCCTGTTGGTAGCAGTACCGTGCAAACACGCTGCAATACATGGCATGGGGATCATCGAAAGGATTCGGCGCCCAAACACGTTCGGTAATGATCGCCAACCAGGTCCCCACGAGTTCCAGAATTGGATATTGCAGCCGTTCATCGCACAGTTGTAACGCCGCCCCCAGAACTGCATCTTGCTCAGGTTGGCTGAGATCAAAATCCAAAACGGCCGAATGGGCAACCTCATCTCTACACCACTTCCCGATACAGTTTTCCTGGGCGCCGTTGCAAACTTGCACGCGTAGTGGATCAATGTGCAGGTCGTTTTCGAACAGATAGGGGTTGCGCCCTGTTGCACTGTCCGGACCGCGCCGATCTGGCCGCATTTCTCCAAAGATAAAGACATGCGACCATAGGGATGGCTCGCCATCAGGTGTTAGGCTACGCTGGGCAACCCCAATAGCCTCTCCGATGAGATCGGAAGTCCCGACGAGAACGACACGGCCTCGTCCATAGTTAGCGACAAAGAAACGGTAGAGCTCTTGATTCATTCTTCCTCCGAAGAGTCAGTTACCACGATAGTACTAAAGGAATCATTACCTTTCGCCCCGGAGAGATAGCCTGGACCATGTGGTGCTTATTCGCCGCAGCGCAAAAGCAGCGCCTTGTGGTCCAACCGTGGCTTCCGTATGCCCATGACACGGTCACGAAACAGGTGATGTCATCACCTTCTAGGCATTTTCCTCGATGCGCTGGGATCTGTCAAATGTGCACGGTGCAGCCTTCAAATCTGCACCACACCGGTGTGCACTCCGTACCTCACTAATTTCCCCAGTTCCCATTCCTGTTCATAAATGGGCCGTTCCGTGGTATATCAAGAAAAAGCCTAACATGTGCAACGTGAGACCGTTGGCCTCAATGCTTGAAAGATCAAAGCAATGAAGACGGACTATCCATCGGAAGAATTCGTCGTACAGGTACAGGGATTGAAGAAGACCTTTGGCGATTTCGTTGCGGTCGATGGGATTTCTTTTCACGTGCGCCCAGGGGAATGCTTCGGTATCTTGGGACCCAACGGGGCCGGCAAAACATCGACAATACGGATGATCTACGGCATTTCCCCCATAACTACGGGCTGTCTGCGGGTTTTTGGCCTGGATATTACCGAACACTGGCGCACTATCAGATCCCGGATTGGTGTCTGTCAGCAGGAGAACAACCTAGACCCTGATCTGACGGTACAGCAGAACTTCGAAGTCTTTGCACGCTATTTCGATATTCCCAAAAACGAGGCAAGAGCCCGAACCCAAGAGCTTCTAGCGTTTATCTCGCTCCAACACCGAAGCGACGCCAGGGTGGAGGAACTGTCGGGCGGCATGATGCGACGTCTCGTGCTGGCCCGAGCGCTGATCAACAATCCAGATCTTCTGATTCTGGATGAACCAACCACCGGACTCGACCCGCAATCCCGCCATCAGGTCTGGGAGAAATTGGAGGAGCTAAAATCACAGGGCCTCACCATCCTGTTGACCACCCACTACATGGATGAGGCTTCGCGGCTGTGCGACCGCCTGGTGATCATGGATCACGGCCAAATCCTGGTTGAAGGCAAACCCATCGAGTTGATCCAGAGGTTCGTGGGACACGATGTCTTGGAAATAGCCCATCCCAGTGATGACCTTCGAGAACACGTTCAAGCTCGGCGTTTGGAGCACGACGATCTGGGACATCGGCTCATTATTTACAGTCACCAGGGCAACACTCTTTTCCGCAGTATTGCGGGACGATATTGTACGGAAGGGTGCGTCTTGCGCATGGCGACCCTGGAAGACGTCTTCCTCAAACTCACCGGTAGGGAGCTCAGAGAATGAAGAACATCATGGCCATCCGTATCACGGGACGTTTCATCCATGTATGGCAACGAAATGCAACTGTCTATCAACGGATCTGGAAGATCAGTTTCGTGCCACCATTACTTGAACCCTTGTTCTATCTGCTGGCCTTTGGGATCGGACTGAGCGCCCTGGTGGGAGATGTCACCTACCGTGGATTCCAGATGTCATACACTGCGTTCATTGCACCGGCCTTGATCGCCATCAATATCATGTACAACGCTTTTTTCGAGAACACCTATGCTTCGTTCGTCAGGATGTATTATCAAAAGACGTATGATGCTATGATGGCGACTCCGCTCTCCCTAGAAGAAATTATCACTGGTGAGATCATCTGGGGTGCGACCAAATCCGTTATCGCCACCGCCATCATGCTGGTGGTGATCAGCCTATTCGGATTCATACACTATCCGCATGGTCTCTTGCTCATTCCGCTTGCGCTGCTCGGCGGCGTCGCGTTCGGGGCAGTGGGTATGTACTTCACAGCCATTGTCCCGCACATCGAGACATTCAATTTGCCGATATTTTTGTTCATCACGCCTATGTTCCTCTTCAGTGGAACCTTTTTCCCAATTAACAACTTGCCCCTCTGGGCTCAGCAGCTCGCCATTGTGTTTCCCCTAACTCACGTCGTGCACGTCAGCCGCTCCTTGAGCTTCGGGCAGATGCCTCCTGAGTTGCTGTGGAATCTCGGCTATCTCCTGCTGCTGTGCGGCGTCTTTTTCCCACTAGCCATCGTCACAATGCGCCGCCGATTGATCAAATGACAATTTCGATCACAGAGAGCACACATGTCCCCTATTCGCCTGTTCAGGACATGAGGCTCGCTGTTCGCAACGAACCTCACCTACATTGTTTGCTAGGAACGTTTATGGGATGTCTGCGACTACATCGAGGCAGGTGCACGTGCTGTGTTGCCGTTCGTGCGGTGGGAGATAGGAGCCCGTCATACAATGTGTTATTGGACGTATTCAGTTCATTATTTCCGGAAAAAAATCAATCTGGAGTTTGCACTCGTCACAGACTGTGATCCAGCCTGCTTTTCCACAGAAGGTCTGCCATGTCCACTCAGGACTTAACAGATAAATCCACGACAATCGCTCAGCGGGGACGCCGCATTGCGGACAGGGGGACGCTCTTCGAAGGTATTTCTTCTGAGCGTCCTCAACTGAATGTCGCTCTTCTGATCTGGTATGGTTCTTCGATGCAAGGACATCGTCCCACGGAAAATATGCTGCGCCATCCATTGTATCTGCACCCCCGATCCTTAAGATAGTGTGGTTGCTGGGACTGAGACCCCTCGTCTCTCTCTGGAGCAAAATGTGTGCCATGCGCGAGGCCTCTGGGAGGCATTCTTGTTTATGAATTCCAGTGGGCGCGGCGGTACATCCTTGGACAGGCATGACGGTTTTTGTCCACTCCTTGAGCTCATTTTGGCACTCATGTGCCACCAGTCAATTAAGTATGAAAAATCATTGATTTTTTTACGCTTGGTTGACGATAGGAAAAATGAAATCAGACAATTTTTGTCGGCTTTTCCGTCGAATCAGGAGGCCTATCCTGGCACTGTCCAGTTGATTTGCAGGTGCTCGTCTTGGGTGGAAATTCGTTGAAGAGCGCTGTTATCCCCTTCGTGCCTACCACATCGGTAGCGTTTGGCCGTAGTATGGTGATCGGTGGCTCCATAGTACGGTCTCCCTTGGCAACAAAAGTGACTACCCCTGCTGACATGCGGGTCGGTCGCAAGGCTGTTGCATTCACAACCATCGTATGTCAGAATGCTTGTCACCAAATCGCAGCCAGTACTCTCGAGCGGGAGGTCCGACTGATGGAAACACCTGTCAAGATGTACACGCTGAGCACCTGCAGTCACTGCAAAGCCACAAAGAAATTGTTGGAGGAATGTGCGGTGAAGTATGAATTCACCGATGTGGATCTGCTCGATGGCAATGAGCGCGCTGCGATCCTCGAAGATATTAGGAAATTAAACCCACGGTGCTCGTTTCCCACCATCATCATCGGGGACAAGATCATCGTGGGGTACCAGGAAGAACAGATCAAGGAGGCCTTAGGGCTCTGATGGACGTTGAAGAACTCCATGCAATGTTGAAGAGGATCCAAGAGCCGAAAGGTTACCACTTCAATAAGAATACGGAACGGACCTTTGATCTGCTCAAGGGCCTGCTTCTCAATAAGGAGCGATACGGCTACATGGCATGTCCTTGCCGGCTGGCATCCGGTGATCGGGCATTAGATGAGGATATCATCTGCCCCTGTGTCTATCGTGATCTCGATGTGAAGGAATACGGAACCTGCTACTGCAACCTCTATGTGTCAAAAGAATGGAATGAGGGGATGATCCCGCATGTCTATGTTCCCGAACGCAGACCGCCAGAGAAGTGTCAGTGATCCTAGATCTTGAACGTAGGTAATCGGTCTCTTGTAAAGGATGCTTCGGTCTTTTTGACTGCCGACAGGTCGAATTCCGTTACGCCAGAAACATTGACGGCGTAGCAATCCTCCCCCTGCCCCTTACTCCTAGGCTGCTGACCTAGAAATGAAAATGGGAGCAAAGGTGTCTTCACGACCGAATGCGTCATGTTCCACAAAAGGGGTTGATCCCATGAAAAAATCCTGCTAGAGAATCAGAACCTGACATGGTATTATTCGAGCACCTGATAAACACATATGAATCAGCTCATCTCTTTCCGATCTGCTGACGTCCGTTAATGAAAGCACGCGACAATGAAGTTCCTTGACCGGATCAATCTGGCTATCTGCAAGCGAAGCATAAACGATTTTGCCGACGTCGACAACCAGCAGGTAAGGATTCGATACGGACTGCTGGCTGGATGGCTTTCCATTTTTACAGCGCTTGCTCTGTTCATTGTGAAGATGGTGCTCGGCGTCATGGCGGGTTCAGTCTCTGTCGTCGCTGACGCCTTCCACGCGCTGTCGCATTTGGCCAGCTCGGTCATTCTTGTGGTGAGTTTCTGGATCACGTCCCGTCCAGCCACCGCAAAAACTCCCTTCGGGCATGGCCGAATGGAACAGGTCGCCCCGCTTATCATGTCAGTGCTCTTATTTGTGGCGGGGATGCAGATAGCTGAACGCTCGGTCCACCAGATCGCCGACCCTCATGCTCTGCACTACTGGACCGCGCTGCCGTGGATTCTCCTGGCCACTATTGTGGTGAAGGAGTGGCTGGCACAGTTCATTCGTTTTCTCGGAACACGCGTTGAATCCCATGCCATTTTGACCACAGCGAGTCACCATCACATTGACGCCGGCATTACGCTCACTGTTGCTGGAGGTCTCATAGCCGGCCACCACTTTCATCGACCCGAGATAGATGGATACATCGGTATGCTTGCTGCGCTATGGCTTTTTTATTATGGCTACCACCATGGAAAAGAAGCAATCATCCCCATTCTGGGACAGGCACCGAGCAAACATATGCTTACACGAATTCGGGAGACCGCCAAAGCAGTTGATGGCGTTGAAAATGTACACGAAATCATTGTTCATGACTATGGATCCAGGTACATGATCACCCTGCATGCCGAAATCCCCGAATCATTCGGTCCAGACAAAATGCATGGAATCGCAGAGACATGCGAAGCGCGACTGCGTAAGACTTACGGGGGCGAAGTGGTCTGCCACACAGATCCACTTTTGGAGCACTCACCCGAGATCCAGGCTATTGAAGAATCATTCAAGGAGTTGGTACGTGGAATTCCGAGCATAACAGCGTACCATGATTTCCGAGTGGTGGCGGAATCTCCCGAACGGATTATCATATTGGCTGATATTGATGTCACCGAAGACACTCCCGAGACGGAATTTACTGGCATCGCTTCAGAACTGGAATCCCGAGTGAAGGAAACGATCCCGAACGTGGCATATTGCAGCTTCTATGTGACGCCAAAATTCGCGTACTGACCTGCCGCCAGCATGGACGAATGCGAACCGATTACTGCACGACTCCCTTATCCTTTCGCCGTTCAGTTAGTTCGCCTGTGCCAGTTGGATGTTGGGTGTACAGGATCTTGTTGTCAGTACAAAAATTGCTTTGAGAAGTCATCGATACTGTGGTAAGCTCATGGCACCAGAACAGAACTCAGGTTTGAGACGATGAAAATACGGTTGATCGACCCTGCCTCTCATGATTCTCTGTTGCGACACTCTCGCAGAGAACTGGAGGAACTCTGGTTCGCTCATCTGAGCCTCACCACACTGGCAGCTCTGACACCAGAAGACATCGACATAGCCATTACGGACGAAAACGTGGAGCCTGTGGACTTTGAAGAAGACATTGACCTTGTTGGTATCACGGCAATGACGATCCACGCCAACAGGGCTTACGAAATTGCTCGAATCTTCCGCCACCGAGGAATACCCGTGGTCATGGGGGGCCCTCATGCCTCTGCGTTGCCCGAAGAGTCTAAAGGACATGTGAACGCCGTCGTTATTGGAGAGGCCGAGAATGTCTGGAAGGATGTTCTGGCGGATGCTCAAAGGGGAACCCTCAAACCATTCTACCGGGCGAAGGAATTCTGCTCGATGGAGTCCGCGGTTCATCCGAGGCTAGATTTGCTCAAGACGGATGCATACATGACGACCAGTTGCATTCAGATGTCTCGGGGGTGCCCCTTCAACTGTGAATTCTGTTACGTCACTCACTTCTTTGGAAACACGTACCGCTACCGACCTGTGGACGAAGTCCTCGAAGAGGTACAAACGCTCAAGGACGATTTCATCGTTTTTGTAGACGACAATATCGCGGGAAGTCCTCGCCATGCGAGAGAACTTTTCACAAAACTGATCCCCCTCAAGAAACAGTGGGCTAGCCAAGCCAGCATCACCATTGCCAGAGACGAGGAACTTCTCAAGTTGGCCGCCCAGAGCGGGTGCGTTTCACTCTTTCTCGGCATAGAGTCCCTATCTGAAGAGAACCTCAGAAGTGTTCGCAAGTCGTTCAACAAGGTTAGCGAATATGAAGATTCGTTGAAGAAAATTCATGACCACGGCATCATGGTTTTGGCCGGCCTCATTTTTGGCTTTGATCATGACGATGAAGGTGTTTTTGAACGCACGGCCCGCTTCTGTGAAAAAACAAAGATCGAAGCTCCCTGCTCCTTCATTCTGACACCCCTGCCCGGAACCGGCTTTTTTGACCGGATGGAGGCCGAAGGTCGGATACTGCACAAAGACTGGCCAAAGTATACGGGTGCTGAAGTGGTATTTCGGCCGAAGCTCATGTCAGAGGAGACCCTTCAAAACGGTTTCAACTGGTTTTGTCGGGAAACGTACTCGTACCGCTCAATCTTCAAAAGGCTGGTACATCCCCAGCAGCGGTTTTTCACCCGCATGGCCACTAACTTGGCGCTCAGAAAGGCGTCCAGGCGCAAACCCAAAGCCAGTCTCTCCACGGCTGCGCGAATGATTGATAAGCTCACTATGTCATTGCCCATAAAAGAAAAACACACACTGATCCCCACCTTGCAGCAGTTGACGGTGGAAAAAAGTCAGCAAGCAGTCCGAGGAATCACCGAAGCCCTGAACGTCCATGTGACCCGTAACGAGCGACTAAGAACACTCTTTGTTCATCTGGAGGGCTCGATAGATCTCAAGGCGGCAGAGGAACTCATCAGCAGAATTAGACAAACCGCCGAGTGGATTCAGGACCGAATGGTGATCGATTTCAAAGGGATCGATTTCTTTTCGAGAAAAGCTGTCTACCTCATATTTGTGGAGAACTACCACAAGCTTCTGGAGATAAAAGACAGATTACGGATCGTCAATCTTTCAAACCAGATTCCTGATATCACTGACAGCATCAAGCAGTGTATCGTGGAACTTGAATCGCTGTAAATCAAACGCAGTTCTCCAAGGAACCGTGGCCTACCGATAGGAAAACCTCTTTTTGGCGAAAATCCCTGTCGTGTGACTGCGATAACAGTACAATCGTAGACTGTATTGTCCTGTATGATCTTATCAGCCACCTGAGGCCCTAACAGTCCGTACGATTCCCTGGGCACGCAACTCGAGGTGATAGCCACACTCTTTCTCGCTTCCGGCATCGGTATTAAACCATTCCGAACTTGGTCAAATCAACGTACGGCAACGCAGGACTGTACCCCCCAGTGTGGCGGTTTGGACCCAGGCGTTGCTACAAGACAGGTATCCAGCTTCTTTAGCATCTCATCGCTGTCCCCAGCAAGCGATTTGTGTAAAACCGTCTAATCTAACATCTGCCGGAGGTGCGCGGGGCTCCATAGATTGAAAGGATGCACCCTATCAACTGAGCTCAAACCATGACGCTGTAACACGTTGTATGTCAAATGGTGGCTATATGATTCTTGATTGAGGGAGCTAGAAGGGCAAAAACTGCATGGAATGACAGACCGCCACCAGCGCCTTGTCACGCGCCGCTGGCTGACCCATTCCCGATTGCCTTCCTATACACGCGACCTTTGCCATCAGTCAACAGGTCACCCATGACATGCACGATGCGATTCAGATATCGCGCTTCTTTGTAGTTGCCGTAAGCATTAATCGTTATGGACTTTTCTCCGTGATCGGACTGCATCTCTAACCACCATCGCAGCAGAGTGTCTTCCTCCACATCGTTCTCTTTGATGCGGCTGGTCAAGTTATCCAAAACATCTCGATACTCAAAACAGAGAATGGTCTGTTCGTTCTCGTAGACTACTTGTGCCACGTTGCCTATCCCCGAGCTCGCTCGTCTTCGAACTACGAAAAAAGAAACCCGTATTTCGTGTAGTGCATAATTCATACCATCGGTGTGTCAGCAGGGGACCACTGTGATCCTGTTGGGAGACTGCGTGATTGACATTTCATGCCGGCGTCATCACTATCTGTCCTGACAATGATACTACCCCGCCCGAATGCTCTTGTTAGTCCGTCGACTCTGCGGCCTCCGCCGGCCGCTGACCATGCTCAGCTGTCACCGTCAGAGCGACGCCGCCCCGCGGGTTCATCCGACAGACCACCTGCACCCATTCAGGATCACAGCACCTCACCAGGTCCTCCAGAATACGATTAGCCATCTCTTCGGCAAAGACACCAGTGTTGCGGAGACTCGTGAGATAGAGTTTAAGGGATTTTGACTCAATGCATCGATCTTTCGGGATGTACGTAATTGTGACATGGTAGAAATCCGGCTGACCCGTCACCGGGCAGAGGCTCGTCACCTCCCGTGTTGCGAAGGACACCTCGTAGGGACGCTCAGGCTGAGGATTCGCAAAGGTGTCAAGCAAACCGGGATCCACCTCGTATCGATATGGGGTGGAACCCGGCTTGAGATGTTTCAACTCGTCCATAGATGCCTCTGTCTGTCACTGATTTGCCGTGTATTGTAGCACGCAGATCCCTTCCCTGTCACATCATCCATCGACTCGATGTGGGGAGATATCACTCTGGCACCTCCGGACTGGCTGACTACTATGAGTCTCACCTCATCTAGCTCTGTGGCCCGTGTTGACTTTCTTTGATACCGTGTATAAATTGCTTACTGGATGACTCGTCTCCATCAACGCATGACACAGAGGTGAAAATCATGAAGCTAGCGTGTGGTCAGTGGTGCAAAATCCAGGAAATGTTGGCCAACCTTAAGTGTCCAAATTGTTTTAGTTCGAAGGTCCAGCTCTGCGAAGAAGAGACTGAAAAGAACGCCGAATGTAGCGACTGTCAGTGCCGATTCGAGTTCAACCCTGATATTGCAGAGAGATGGGAGTAGGGAGGGTCGGTCTCCGATAATCGAGCCGAGCTAGTCTCAAGACTCTTTGTGTTGGAAGAAAGCTGGCGGGGACCTGTCAAAAGACCTTCCTAATCAAAATCGACCGAAAAAACTCTGTAGTTCTTTGATAAAAGCAACCTTTGTATCGACAGACACATCATTCTCGAACACGAATTCCAGTACAAACACCAAATTGTAATCCACGGCCGAGGTTTCGTACTCTTGAACCGCTGTCACAGCAATGTCCTTCAGCTTCTTGTACTCATCACTGTTAGATAACTCAGTTTTGCGAAAAATGAGGTCAATAGCCTCCTTAGCATCATTGGCACTCTCCAAGACGACTTCAATGCCCTCCAGGTCCTTCAGGGCTTTGACAATCTTGTTGCTGTCTACTCTAATTTTCATACCGTCCTCACCGTCCCATGGATGTAATAGATAACCACGTCTCTCGAGCACCCGCCGGAAAAAACCATAACACACAAGGCAAGACGCCCTTAGCAAGTATCAATATAATTAATACAGCGATGCGGGTCAAGTCATGACTCTGCGAGCACAACGTGAAAATCTATCCTATAGTGGGCGTGTGGTTATCACTACTCTGGGACGATTGGGAGTCGAGCTGTTTGGGCAGAACCCGATGGATTTAATTTCATATGCGTCAGCCCTATGATGATGAAGAATCAATGTGCCAAGGAGGTACCCATGATCAAGAGCTTCAATAGGAAAACGCCGAAGATAGCCGAGTCAGCGTTTGTCAGTGAAGCAGCCTACATTATCGGCGATGTGGAAATCGGTGAAGAGTCCAGTGTGTGGCCAGGGGCCGTAATCAGGGGCGATCTTGGCAGCATAAGAATTGGCAAGAACACCTCCATTGAAGATAACTGCGTAATACATTCGGGGACGCCTTCTTCACCAAGAAGCGATCTTACCATTGGAGACAACGTGATCATCGGTCATGGTGCCGTTATAAACTGTCGCAGAATCGGAAACAACGTGCTTATCGGCATGAACGCCACGGTGCTGCATGACGCAGAAATTGGCGAGTCTTGTATGATCGCCGCCGGATGCTTGGTGGGTGAGGCAGTGCACATACCAGACAAGTCTTTTGTCGTGGGTGTTCCGGGAAAGATCAAGGGGCAGGTTTCCTCCAGACATCTCTGGTGGGCACAGCAAGGTTCCCAATTTTACCGAGAACTGGCGAAGAAGTACAAGAGAGAGGAGCTTTAGCTGTCAAAAACTCAAACGGATGGACGTCCCATCCTTAGCATTCTTACTCCTTCGACTGATCTCCGTTCGGCCCGAGCCTTTCGGCAATGAGCTCAAGGCCGAGGGCTGTCGAAGCCTCACCCGGCAAGGTACGCCATGCTGCCTTGGCGGGATGACGACCAAGCTCAGCGGCCCTGAGCGAGCCTTGAGCTTGTCGAAACGCGAGTCGAATGGGTCCGATTTCAGCCGCTGGTTAGACTAGTCGGCATCTGCCAAGTGACCTCGAATGAATTTCTCTAT
>Ga0209427_10004000_pt1 | contig 17135 bp, 10 predicted proteins | sample DeeMarSWOR136_30_FD_187465 | JGI IMG/M metagenome (GOLD analysis project Ga0209427, IMG submission 187465) | Marine sediment microbial communities from White Oak River estuary, North Carolina - WOR-1-36_30 (SPAdes) (version 2) | ecosystem: Environmental > Aquatic > Marine > Intertidal zone >...
TAGAACCCTGATCGATTGATCCGCACATCAGCCCGCGCCGCAGACTCCTGCGCCTGCGTACGGCGAAACTCGGGAACAACCGCAGCCAGCGACGGAAAATCAGGATCTTTCGGCGGTTCCGAAACGGGCACATCGTCAATCGCGCGCAACCCGCTCGGGTCGGCTCGGCCAAGTGCGCGTGCCAACTGCGCCTGCGCCGAAGGTATGGCCTGGCGCGACTGAAGATTGTCGAGCTGTGCTTGCTTGAGCGTCGCCCGCGTCAGCAGCAGCGATCCCTTGTTTTCGCGCCCCCCCTCGAAGCGCAATTGCACCAGCCGCAGGTTCTCCTCGGTCCGGCGCATAATCGCCTCCGTGAGCGTCACGGCTTCCTGCACGTAGCGCAGGGTGGCATAAGCAAGCTTCAGCGCGTAGGAAATCCGCGCCCGAACTGCGACCAGGTCGGATCGCGCAACTTGTGCGTTGGCGCTCGCCTGTTCGACCCTGGCGACATCCTGGAATCCGGCGAAGAGATTCTGCGTGGCGGTTGCACTCGCACCGTAGGCGCTGCCCGGGATCACTGCCGCGCCGGAGTTGTCCTGATAGCGGACGCCAGCCGAGACTTGCGGATAGTAGCCGCTGCGTGCCGCCTGAATCCGGGATTCCGCCGCCTGCAGATTGGAGCGGGCGCTCGCCAGCTCCGGGTTGCTGGTGCTCGCCTCGGCAACGCTTTCCCGCCAATTGATTGCCCACGCTGGAGCCGCCATGGCAATCAGGGCAACAGCCGCGAGCGCTGTCACGGGGCGCGACGATGACGCAGGGAGGAAGACAGCCAGACGAATCGACATGAGAGGCGTAGTAAAGAGGAGATGAATGGCAGTTCAGATGTTTTCTTCAGGTACTGCGTCGATCCAATGCGCTCGAGACGCCAATACGACACATATTATCCATCGCCGGCAACGCCGCTGAGACCAACGCTACACCCACAATACGACCCGTTGAAAACAACCAAGTTCTAAACTAGGATTTGCCGACCGACCGGTCAGTCAGTATATACCCGGTGCAACTCAAAGTCTTACGGGGGATCCGATGAGCGCACTTCCCGCCAACGTAGCGAGCCGGACCGATGCCGTGGCGCGCATCCTGGATGCAGCGGCAGGCCTGTTCGCAGAAAGCAGCTACGACGCCGTTTCGATGAACGCTATTGCCGAGCGCGCCGGCGTATCGAAGGCGAATATCTTCCATCACTTCAGCAGCAAGGAATCGCTCTATCTCGCCGTGGTCCGCGCTGCCTGCCATGACGTCGGGGAGCGTCTGGGCGAACTTGGCACCGAGCACGGTCCGTTTGCCCAACGCTTCTCCTCTTATGCTGCAAGCATGCTGAATGACATGCTTGAGCATGACCAGATACAGCGACTCATCCTGCGCGAGCTGCTCGTCGATGGCGAGCGCCGCGGCCAGGAGTTCGCGGAAAAGGTGTTTGGCGAGAACTTCGCTCGGTTCGTCGCAATCCTTCGCCAGGGGCAGCTTAAGGGACACCTGCGCGCCGATCTCGATCCGGCCATGATCGCGACGGTACTGATCGGTTCCAACGTGTTCTTCTTTGAAGCTCGCGACGTGCTGAAACACTTTCGCGACGTCAACTTTGCGAACGACCCGGCCCGTTACAGCACCATGCTGGTTGACATTCTGATGCACGGTATTGCCCGTACTCCCGGCTCACCCGCTGCGCCAACCGCGGGGAACTGACCCATGTCCGCCTTTGCACGCCGCACCCCGAGGCTTGTCGCCGTCGCGCTGGTGGTCCTCGCGATCGCAGCCTGTGGCCCCGACAAGCAGGCCAAGCCGCCCGAGCGTATTGTCAGCGTGACGACCGCCAAGGTGGAGAAGAAAGACCTCGTCGTTACCGAGTCCGCAGTCGGTATGGAGACCGCGCTCGGCATGGCACTCGACTACGACCCGACACGCACGCGCCGCGGGACATTCTACGTTCGCCTCCCCTTTCCGGATCATGTCGCCCAGCGTTTGCGGCCTGGGCAGACCGTGACCTTGTCCGACTTTGCACAACCGGGACAGACGGTGCGCGGTGAAATTCGCGAAATCCGCCCGGCACTCAGCGCGACCACCTTGTCGCGCGACGTGATCGTCGCGGTTGCCAACGACAACTGGCGGCCAACCGGAAGTATCCGCGGCGAAGTGACGGTCGGCGTCAAGCACGATGCGCTCGTGGTTCCCGAAATCGCCGTGGTGCTCCGTGCGAAGGGATCCGTGGTCTACGCGATCAACGGGGAACAGGCCAAGGAACGACCCGTCAATACCGGTATCGTGCGCGATGGCATGATCGAAGTGAAGAAGGGTCTCCAGGCAGACGAAGCCATTGTTGTGGACGGCGCGGCGCTGCTCTCAGACGGCGCCAAGATCAAGGTGCGGGAGCCCTAATCGCGTGACATTGCCCGAATTCTCCATCCGTCGATATGTGCTGACACTCATGATGAGCCTCGTGCTCATCCTGTTCGGTGTGATCGCGCTCAATCGCCTCGGGATCGACAAGTTTCCACGTATCGAATTTCCGGTGGTGAGCGTCGTCACGACAATGCAGGGCGCTGACCCCGAAGTCATCGATCGCAATATTACCGACCGCGTCGAAGAAGTGGTCAATCAGGTGCCCGGCGTGAAGTCGATTACCTCAAGCTCCCAGCTTGGCGTCTCAGTGGTGGCGGTCGAATTCGAGCTTGAGAAGAACGTTGACGTCGCCTATCAGGAGGTCAAGGCCAAGGTCGACAGTATCCTGAAACTGCTGCCGATTGACGCCGACCCTCCCACGGTGCGCAAGGTGGAGGTCGGTGCCACCCCGGTGCTGTGGGTCGCCCTTACCGGCGATCGCACCATTCAGGAACTGAACACTTATGCTGACGAGGTGCTCAAACCGCGTCTCGAATCGGTTAACGGCGTTGGCGAAGTCCTGATTGGCGGCCAGATCAAGCGCACCATTCGCATCTGGCTTCAGCCGGAGCGATTGCGTGCCTACGAACTTTCGCCGCTTGATGTTGAGACTGCCTTCAAGCGCGAGCACATCACCCAACCGGCCGGATTCATCGATAGTCCGCGCCGTGAGTGGCTGATCAAGTTCGATGCCGAGTACAGCCGCATCCCGGACATGAATGAGCTGATCGTTGCCTACCGTCAGGGCACGCCGATTTACCTTCGCAACGTGGCGCGCGTGGAGGACGGGCTGGAAGACGCCCGCAAGCTGGCGCGCTACATGGGCGTTCCAGCCGTGGGCCTCGGCATCGTCAAGGCAAGCGATGCCAATACCGTGGCGGTGGTGGACCGCATCAAGGCACGGGTCGAGAAGGAACTTAAGCCCAACCTGCCGCCGGGGCTCGAGCTGCGCTATTCGTCTGACGACTCCATCTCGATCCGCCAGTCGATCGACGCGCTTAAGGAGCACCTCCTGTTGGGCACGCTGTTCGCGGCGCTCATGGTGTTCCTGTTCCTCAAGAGCGGACGCTCCACACTGATTATTGCGACGGCCATCCCGGTGTCACTGTTTGCGACGTTCGCGGTGATGTACTTCGTGGGCTACACACTGAACAAGATCACCCTGCTCGGGCTGCTGCTGCTTATCGGCGTGGTGGTCGACGACGCGATCGTCGTGCTGGAGAACATCTTTCGGCATCGTGAGGAGCAGCACGAGGAAAGGGAGAAGGCTGCGATCGCCGGTTCCAACCAGGTGATCTTTGCGGTGCTCGCCTCAACGCTCACGCTGGTGTCGATCTTCTTGCCGGTGGCATTCATTACCGGCATCGTCGGTCGGTTCATGTCGTCGTTTGCACTCGTGGTGGTAATCGGCGTACTGGCCTCACTGTTTGTATCGCTCACCCTCACGCCAATGCTGTCGGCTCGTTACCTCACCATGCCCAAGACCCATGGCCGGGTGTACCGCGCGCTGGAGCGCGCCTTCGTGGCGCTCGAGAGCGGCTACCGGCGAATGCTTGCCTACGCGCTGGCGCATCGCTGGAAAGTTGTACTGATTGCGACGGTTATCGTCGCCTCGAGCTACTTCCCGTTTGCTTACGTCGGCAAGACTTTCGTGCCCGAGGAAGACGAGTCACGCTTCATGATCATGACGCAGGCTCCGCTCGGCTCTAATCTGGAATATATGGACCACAAGATCGCCGAGGTCGAAGCTATCGTGGCCAAGCGGCCGGAGATTTACAGCTACTTCTCGGCGGTGGGCATCGGCGAGACTGGCCAGGTCACAACCGGCCAGACCTTCGTGCGGCTCAAGGACCGCAAGGAACGTAAGCTTTCGCAGCCCCGTGTCATGGCTGAGCTGCGGCGCGAACTCAATCAGATTCCGGGTATTCAGTCATTTCCGGCCAATATCTCGGCAATCGGTGGACAGCGAGGCGAACCGTTGCAGTTCGCCATCGTCGGCCCGGATCTCAATAAGCTTGGTGAGCTCACGCCGCGCATGGTGGAACTACTCGGTCAGGTGCAAGGCATTGCCAAGCTCGACACAGATCTCAAGCTGAACCTGCCGGAGGTGCGTCTCGAACTTGACCGCGAACGCGCGGCGCAGGTCGGGCTCACCGCCGCGGACATCGCCCAGACACTGAGCGCCACCACTGGCGGCATTGACATCGCGCAGTTTCGCGAGGGCAGCCAACGTTACGACATCCGCCTGCAGGTCGAGGCTTCCGCGCGCGTCGACCAGGACGTACTGAAGAAGATCTACGTCAAGAATCGCGCCGGCGAGTTGATACGCCTGGACGCGCTCGTGCGCGTCCAGGAAGGTCTCGGCCCGGCCGAGATCAAGCGGCGCAACCGCCAGTACGCAAGCTTCGTATATGGCGCGCTGGAAGGACTGCCGCTCGGCGATGCCGCCGCGGCGGTCCAGCGGATCGGCACCGAGATTCTGCCGGCCGGCTACACCATTGCCTTCCTCGGCCAGGCCGAGGAATTCGCCAAGACGGGCCAGTACGTGATCTTCGCCTTCTCGCTGGCGCTGGTAATGATTTACATGGTGCTTGCCAGCCAGTTCAACTCGCTGGTCCAACCGCTGGTGGTCATGGTTGCGCAACCACTCGCCATCATCGGTGGCGTCAGCGCGCTATGGATGTTTGGTGACACACTGAACCTGTTTTCGATGATTGGCATGATCCTGCTGATGGGGTTAGTGGCCAAGAACTCGATCCTGTTGATTGACCTCACCAACCAGTACCGTGCTGCCGGGAAGAGTATTCACGATGCACTGATGGAGGCCTGTCCACACCGGATGCGACCCGTGCTGATTACCTCACTCACCGTCATCGCCGCCATGCTGCCGGCCGCGATCGGTCTGGGACCCGGTGTCGAAACGAACCGGCCACTTTCGCTGGTGGTAATGGGCGGCATGGTGTCCTCCACCCTGCTCACGCTTGCGGTGGTACCGGCGGTCTACTCGCTGGTAGAGGGTACGCGCGGGCGCAATTGGTTTGCCGGCCGCCTCACCCTGCCCGTTACCTTGCGCGGCTTGCGCCGCCCGCGGAACGCTCGCCCATGAGGAACTCGACCTTCATGGCGCTGTGCGCCGTCGCGGCGGCGGCCATACTCTGCTCGCCGGCGCGGGCCGAAGATCTCATGGAGATCTTCCGGGCCGCCCAACAGAACGATGCGCAGTTTGCCGCGGCGCGGTCGGCGCGGAATGCCGCGGTGGAGCGTGCGCCGCAGGGTCTCGCACAGCTCTTACCGGGCGTCAATCTGTCCGCGGGCCGTACGGAAACCGATCAGGACGTGACGTCACCCGGTGTCGACTCGAGCTATCGCTATCCCACTAACAGTTACAGCCTTACGCTGTCTCAACCCATCTATCGCAAGAAGAATTTCGCGGCTTACGAACAGGGCAAGGCGGACGCCGCGCGCGCGGACTACGAGCTCGCCACCGCGCGGCAGGATCTGATTCTGCGTGTGTCGCAAACCTACCTGACCGCCCTAGCGGCGCAAGACATCCACGATTTCGCGGTGTCTGAAAAAGAAGCCGTGGCCAGGCTCCTTGACCTGACGCGACGCAATGCTTCGGTTGGCATCGGCACCATTATCGACGTAGACGATGCACAGTCTAACTATGACCTGACTGTGGCCCAGGAGATTGAGGCAGCCAATACACTCGAGGTGAAACGCGAGGCGCTGCGCGTGCTGACTAGCCAGCGCCCCGGCACGCTGGCGCGCCTCACTGGACCGCTGCCGCTTGAGCCGCCGCAACCCGCGCAGGTGGAAAAGTGGGAAGACACCGCGCGTCTCGACAATCCCCTCGTCCTGGCACAGCAACAGGCGGTCGAGTCCGCTGCGCAGGAACTCGAGAAGCAGCGCGGCGGCCACTACCCGACGCTCGACCTCAATGCCTCGCATGCCTACAACGACGCCCAAGGTTCGGTATTTGGTTTCCCGCTGGAAACACGCACCAACCAGATCGGACTCGCATTCAATCTGCCGCTCTACGAGGGTGGCGATACGCAGTCGCGTGTGCGCGAGGCGGCCGCCCGTCGCGATGAAGCCGGCCAGCGTCTCGAGCAGTTGCGGCGCGAAAGCGCTTTCAGTGCGCGCGATGCCTACGCGGCGGTGCGCAGCGGGCTGGCACGGGTGGAAGCCCTGGAACGCGCGCTCGCTTCGAATCGCCGGGCGCTTGAGTCCGTGGTACTCGGCTACGAGCGCGGCGTGCGTAATGCCTCCGACGTGCTCATCTCGCAGCGCGTCCTGTTCCGCACTCGCCGCGATCTTGCCGAACAGCGCTATCTTTACCTTCAGGCCCGGCTTCGGCTCAAGGCCGCCGTCGGCGCGCTTGCCGAGGAAGACCTCGAGCAGGTCAATCGACTGCTGGGCTACGCGGCCGCTGCCCCCTGACGCGCGTTTTCGCGCGACTCGTCAGTTCTGCACTGCTTCCGCCCATTTAGGTGGGCGCCCAAACAACACGCGAAATGTCGTGCCAAGCGGTTAGATACCGACGCTAGAATTGCCCAATGGAAATCAAGGTTGTCGAGCGAATTGCGGAGATACCGTCCGCGCAATGGAATTCACTCGCGGGCGACCACCACCCACTCGTGCGTCACGAGCTGTTTGCCGCGTTCGAAGAAACTGGTTGCGCTGTGCCGGAAGCTGGCTGGGTACCGCACTACCTCCTTGTGACGAATCACGGAGAGATCGTCGGCGCGGCGCCAATCTACGCCAAGAGTCATACCTACGGCGAATTCGTGTTTGATTTCGCCTGGGCTGAGGCATACCAACGTGCCGGCCTGCGTTACTTCCCCAAGTTAATCAGTGCCATCCCGTTCACTCCGATCGCGGGCCCCCGACTGCTTGTCGCAGATCGCCCTGACCGCGATGAGATCCAGCGCACGCTGGCCGAGGGCGCCACCGAGCTCGCGCGCAAGCTGGGGGTCTCTTCCATGCACTGGCTGTTCCCGCATGCGACAGACGTGGCGCAACTCGAGCGCCACGGCCTGATGCGCCGCGACGGCTTTCAGTATCACTGGCTCAATCCCGGCTATCGCGACTTCGAGGATTTCTTGTCCACGCTGAACGCCAAGAAGCGCAAGCAGATCCGCCGCGAGCGCCGCCACGTGCACGAGGCTGGGGTCGAAATCGAAATTCTCCAAGGGCACGAGATTTCGAGTGCGCATTGGGACCGAATGCACGATTTTCATCAGGCGACCATTCGGAACTACGGGGCCCCACCTTTTCTGACCCGCGCCTTCTTTCACCGGCTTGCGGAACACATGCCCGAGAACGTGGTGATGGTTTTCGCCCGCCACGGGAGGGCCTACGTTGGCGGCGCCTTCAACTTCCTCGGGCAGGATGCCCTTTACGGCCGATACTGGGGCGGACGGCAGGACATCCACAGCCTGCACTTTGAGGTTTGCTACTACAGCGCGATTGAATTCTGCATCGCGCGTGGGCTGGAGCGCTTCGAAGGTGGGGCCGGCGGAGAGCACAAGCTGGCGCGCGGTTTCGTGCCGGTCACTACCTACTCTGCGCACTGGCTCAAGCACCCGCAGTTCGCTCGCGCGGTCGCCGACTTCCTGGCGCGCGAGCGCAATGGTGTCGAGATCTACCTCGATGAACTAAATGAGCGTACGCCGTTCAAGAAGGCCGTTTCATAGGCTGGGTCAGTGCGGATTGAGGTAAGGACCCGCGGAGGCGCGAATATCTCCAAAGCAGCGTAAATACAATTCGCCTGTCATGATGCTGTTCTTTTCCGAGAGTGCTTCGGCAAGCTCGTCCTCATCGAGTTCCACGAGTATTTCCCCGGCCTGGTCGCCCGCCCATGCATTACAGCGTTCGTAAAGCCGATTGCCGCTCGCGTCGAACTGGCGCCAGCCGCGGACTCCGTGCCCGTAATGATAGAGATTGATAGTCGTGGCGCGCGGCGCATTTCGATACTTGGGCAAGTACCAGGCCATGTAGTCACGCAAAAGACGTCCGCTCGAATCGTAGACGTACACCTCGATGCTATGCATACGATCGGGATGCTCGGTTTCCCACTGGATACGGCTCATGAGCCGGCCCGAATCGACATCGTAATAGCTCACTTCACGATAGAAGCGAGGCATGCGTGCGTAACCGCCAAACTCCTCTGTTTCTCGAATCTTGCGCCCTTGAATCTGCTTTTCGTGCAAGGCCATGAGCCGATCGGCGAAGCGGTTCCAGACCGTCACCTGGTCGGTGTCCACGCCAGCCGCGCGCACTTCATCGCGCGCCATCCCATTCGCTGCCAGCGCGAGCATGCCTGCTGCCAGCAATCCCGACGTCATACGCATTGAGTCTCCTTCAACCTACTATTGTAATGTCGCGCGCTCCGACCAGTTGCCTTCCGGCACAAACTCCGCCTCCTCACGAATTGCACGCGCCTCGCCCGCCCGCCCCAGCCGGTCGAGAAACTCCGCCTTCAGCAGCATCGAGTCCCGCGCATCCGGCCGCAATCGCAAGGAGTGATCGACAAGGCTGAGTCCCTGATCGTTGTGCCCGACGAGGTAACAGACAAGCGCGAAATTGTGATAAGCCTTCTGGTAGCTTGGGTCGCTCTTGATGCACGCCCTAAAATGCTCCGTGGCCTTCGTGTATTCGCCGCGTTGCGCATAAATCACCCCGAGATCATCGTGCGCCTCGGCGTTGGCTGGATCGAGCTCGAGCGCCCGCAGGAAGTCACGTTCCGCAGCCTCCGCGTCGCCCTTCCACAGATTGCGAATCCCGCGCTTGGTATAGCCCAGAGTGCTTTCCGGGTTGCGCGCGATATATTGGCCGAGATCCAACACCGCCGCATCGAGATCTCCCGCGCGACCGTGTGCCATGCCGCGCCCAAAGTAGGCGTCATCGAGACTGGGGTCGAGCGACAATGCACGGTCAAAATCGGCAATCGCCGCATCGAGCTCGCGTAACTTGAAATACGCGAACCCACGCAGCAGATGCAATTTCGCCTGACCTGGCTCTCGTCGTAGCGCATCCGCAAGCATTTCCACTTCCTTGCGAAGCGCGACGGTGTCACCGGGCTGATCGAGCGTCGCGAGATCTGCCCGTGCGACGCCAACGACAAGAAGGAAGCCAACGCAAGCCAGAAGAGTAAGCGCCGGGCTGCGGCATGCCGCAAGTGCCATGTACACTCCCCCTAAATCGCGGGCCAGCAACCCTGCCCGAATTCGCAATGGTGCGCTATGGGCCAATGTGCTGCCGCACATGCCAGACTGGTATTCATAGAGAGACAAGATCGCTCCTTACTTTATTCCATGTATCTGCTCGACCCAAACAACGCCGACCTGCGCTTTCCGCCCCCAACGCTCGCCAGCCCGGAGGGATTGCTTGCCATCGGCGGCGATCTGCGCGTCGAGCGGCTGCTTGAGGCCTACCGCCACGGTATCTTCCCGTGGTACAGCGCCGGCCAGCCGATCCTGTGGTGGTCTCCTGACCCACGGATGGTACTCGTTCCCGAAAAGCTGAAGCTTTCCCGTAGCCTGCGCAAGACGCTTCGTAGCGATCGCATTCGCGTCACGCTCGACCGGCAATTCCGAAATGTGATGCAAGCGTGCGCAGCACCCCGGCCCGACCAGAACGGGACGTGGATCACCGCCGAAATGATTGCCGCATACGCCCAACTGCATGAAGCGGGCTACGCCCATTCGGTGGAGACATGGATCGACTCGGATCTGGTCGGCGGGCTCTACGGAGTCGCGCTGGGATCAATGTTTTTTGGCGAGTCGATGTTTGCCCGCGCGACAGACGCATCCAAGGTCGCGTTCGTGCACCTGGTGCGCCAACTGCAGGCGTGGAACTTCACGCTCATCGATTGCCAGGTCACGACGGCACACCTCGCGAGTCTTGGCGCTGAAGAGATTCCGCGTGCCGATTTCCTTCACCGTCTGGCTATCGCCCTACGCGCACCTGATCGGTGCGGCCACTGGCACTTCGACGAAGGTCTGGTCGTCAGCTAACCGTCCCTGCGCACGCGGCGCACGCGTTGGCGCACGGCGGTGGCATTGCTCTCGGCCTCGGCTGCTTGCGCCGCAAACTTTGACTCCATTATCTCAATGAAGCGCTTGGCCTGCGGGGACAGGAATTTTCCCTTGCGATAGACGATGCCGTAGCTGCGGCGCGGGAAGTACTGACTGAGCGGCAACCGGGCAAGCCGCTCCTCTCGCCCCAGACAGACGTCTGTGACAATAGAAATTCCGAGCCCCAGCTCTACGTACTTCTTGATCACCTCCCAGCCGCCGGCCTCAAGCGCGACCTGGTACGGGACGTTGTGCTGTCGGAATGTGAAATCGACGATCGCCCAGGTGCTGAGGTGGCGCGGTGGAAGGATCAGCCCATAGGGGCTGATGTCTTCCAGCGTCACGGATTCCCTTGCCGCCAACGGGTGATCGAGCGGCGTGATAAGCATCGGGTCATAGCTCACGACGGGCTTGTACACCACGTCGTCCGGCACTTCGAGCAGGGAACCAACAGCAAAGTCAGCCGTGTCAGCACGCAGCATCGCCATGCCGTCGCGTCCCGTCACGTTGTGCATCTTGAGGCGCACGCCCGGATAGCTCTCGACGAACTGTTTCATCGGGCCCGGCAGAACATACAGGATGGTTGATTCTCCGGCAGCGATGTTGAGCTCGCCACCTTCGATGCGCCCCTGCTGGGCGTGAAAGGTTTCATGCAGCCGGTCCATCCCGTCAACCAGTGGATGGGCAAGCTGGTAGAGCAACTGTCCCTCGGGGGTGAGGCGAATTTGCGGGCCGCGCCGCTCAAAGAGTGTGGTGCCGAACTCACGCTCAAGGGCCTGAATCTGCAGCGAGACCGATGGCTGGCTGAGAAAAATTGCTTCGGCTGCGGCAGAAATACTCCCGGCGCGCGCCGCGTGACAGAAGGCACGCAACTGCTTCAGCCGATTCTGCTTGTAGTAAGGCGTACTGGCTGGAGACATAGTCACCCCCGATTTGTATTGTCTGTATCAATGATTGCTATTGAAATAATTGGATGAACAAATATAGCGCTCTTCGATAGACTGAAAATAGGTGTGGTTATTCCTGACCGATTCGGTCAGACGGAGGGGAGATGGCACAGCTTGGCCAAATCGCACTTGCTGGCTTGTTCCTCGGGGGGCTTGGTACCACCCTCGCGTCCGTTCTGGCCTTCGCCAACCGCAAACTCTACGTCTACGAGGATCCCCGCATCGATGCGCTCGAGCAGATGCTACCGCGCACCAATTGCGGAGCCTGCGGCACCGCCGGCTGCCGCGCCTTTGCCGAAGCCCTGATCACCGACAAGATCGTTCCCGCCGAATGCACGGTCTGCACGGACGCAGAACGCCAGGCCATCGCCGACTACCTCGGCATCGCGGTCGGCGAGGCAGAGAAACGCGTGGCGCGCCTCGCCTGCGCCGGAGGGAACCACGTCGCCTGGAATCGCGCCCACTACGATGGTCTGGCCACCTGCCGCGCCGCGAGCCTCGTTGCCGGCGGCGGCAAGGGCTGCGTGTGGGGTTGCCTTGGTCTTGGCGACTGCCGCGACGTCTGCGACTACGCAGCGATCTTGATGGACCCGCATGGCCTGCCAAGCGTGATCGATGATCGCTGCACGGCCTGTGGCGACTGCGTCGATGTCTGTCCCAAGCACTTGTTTTCGATTCATCCCGTCAGCCATCACCTGTGGGTAGCCTGCACGAACCAGGATGCGACCGATGCGGCTCGGGCAGTGTGCGAGGTGGTGTGTGACGGCTGCGGGCGCTGTGCGGTCGACGCCGCGCCGGGCCTGATCGAGATCAGGAACAACCTCGCGATCGTTGAATACGCCAATAACCGGCTGGCGGCGCGAGATGCAATCGAGCGTTGTCCCACGGGCGCGATCGTTTGGTTGGACGAAAAACGCGGTGCCGTGAAGGGCGCTGCGGCGCGAAAGATTCTGCATCAGGAACCGCTACCGCTTCGGACACAGGCGTGAAGCGAGCGACGAGCGAACTGTTTCGACCAGTGAGGTAACGACGATGACGGCGCCAGAACATGTTTTCAGGTATCCGGGCCAACGGGCCGCATTGGATGGCAACAGCGCCGTCATCATGTGCGAGCGCGAGGCGAGCGATGCCGCCGGCGCCTACCCGATCACGCCATCCACGCAGATGGGCGAATACTGGGCGGAGGAAAAGGCCAAGGGTCACGTGAACATTTCCGGCCGTCCGCTCATCTTTATCGAGCCGGAGAGCGAGCACGCAGCGGCCGGCGTCACTGCCGGACTCTCCATGTCCGGCCTGCGCGCCGTGAACTTCTCCTCCGCACAGGGCGTGGCCTTCATGCATGAATCCCTATATGCCGCGGCCGGCAAGCGCCTGCCTTACGTGCTCAACATGGGTTGCCGCGCCATTACCAAGGCGACGCTCAACGTGCATTGTGGCCACGATGACTATCACTGTGTGGATGACACCGGCTTCATCCAGGTCATGGCCAAGAATGCGCAGGAGGCCGCCGACCTCAATCTCGTCACGCGCAAGACAGCGGAACTCGCTCTCACCCCAGCCATCGTTGCGCAGGACGGCTTTCTTACTACCCATTTGATCGAAACCTTGCAGGTGCCGGAGCGGGGACTTGTCCAGGAGTTCCTCGGCCGACCCGACGACATCATCGATACGCCGACCCCGGCGCAGCGCCTGATCTACGGTGAGAAGCGCCGGCGCGTCCCAATCCTGTGGGACGTCGACGACCCGGTGCTCTCGGGCGCCGTGCAGAACCAGGACTCCTACATGCAGGCGGTCGCAGCGCAGCGCCCGTACTTCTACGAGCATGTTGAAGAACTCACCGACCGTTGTCTGGACGAATTCTTTGCACTTACCGGGCGACGCTACCGCCGCGTCAACACCTACCGGGCCGAGGATGCCGAGTACGTCATCGTTGGCATGGGCTCGATGATCCCAACCGCAGAGGTAGTAGCGGATTACCTGCGCAAAACGCGCAAGCTGAAGGTGGGTGTGGTCAACCTCACCATGTACCGCCCATTTCCGGGCGATCTGCTCGGTCACGTGCTGAAAGGCAAGAAGGCGGTGGTGGTGCTCGAGCGCACCGACCAACCACTGGCCGAGGATCTGCCGCTCATGCGCGAGGTGCGCGCCACGGTAAGCAAGTGCCTCGAAAATGGCTCGGCGGGCAAAGGCGAACCGCCATACCCGGGGTATGCGGCCTTCAAGGCGGGTGATATGCCACGTCTCTATTCCGGCTGCTTTGGTCTCGGCTCGCGCGACCTGCAACCGGAAGGGCTCATCGCCGCCGTTGAGAACATGCTCCCCGACGGCAAGCACCGCAAGTTCTTCTACCTGTCAATCGACTTCGTGCACGACAAGGCAGCGTCACCCAAACAGGAGATTTACCAGCAACAACTGCTCGATGCCTATCCGCGCATCCGGGAGATGGCACTGCACGGCAGCGAGAACCCAAACCTGATGCCGAAGGGCTGCATCACCGTACGCTTTCACTCCGTCGGCGGTTGGGGCGCCATGACCACTGGCAAGAACCTGGCCATGACGCTGTTCGACTTGCTCGACTATCACATCAAGGCCAATCCCAAGTACGGCTCGGAGAAGAAGGGTCAGCCCACCACCTATTATCTGTCCGCCGCGCCGGAACCAATCCGGGTCAACAGCGAATACGTCTATGTCGACGTGGTGCTGTCACCCGATCCCAACGTATTCGAACGCGCCAACCCGTTCCAGGGCCTGCATCCGGGTGGCGTGTTCATTGTCCAGAGTAATCTTGGCGAACCCGAGGCGGTTTGGAAAAGCTTCCCTGAATGGGCGCAACGCTACGTCGTCGACAACAAGATCCGCGTGTTCTATGTCGATGCCTTCCGGATCGCGCGCGACGAAGCCACCGACCCGGAACTGCAGTTTCGCATGCAGGGCATCGCGTTTCAGGGTGCGTTCTTCAAGGCCTCGGGGCTGATGGAGCGCGCCAATTTGAACGAAGACAAGCTGTTCGCGTCCATCAAAGTCCAGCTTGAACACAAGTTCGGCGCCAAGGGCAAGCGCGTAGTCGAGGACAACCTGCGCGTGGTGCGCCGCGGCTACGATGAGATCCACGAGATCACTGACAAACTCGTATCCCGGCCGACGGTCGAGTCGTTGCGTGAGGAACCGGGACTACCGGTCATGCTCAAGCAGCTCGCCGTGAGCGATGACAGGCGTACCGACATTCACCGCTTTTGGGAGCAGACCGGAAGCTTCTACGCCGGCGGCGGGAACACGGATAGTCTCGCCGACCCGTTTGCCGCCACCAGCCTGATTCCGGCGTCGACCGGCCTGTTCCGCGACATGACGCAGGTTCGCTTCGAATATCCGAAATGGCTGCCCGAGAAGTGCACCGCCTGCGGAGACTGCTACACGGTCTGCCCCGACAGCGCGATCCCCGGCCTGGTCAATTCGCTCGGCGAAGTACTGGACACCACACTGCGGCGCGTGGAACGACAGCAACCGACACGTCATCTGCGGCGTACGCTTCGCGCGGTGGAAAAGAAATGGCACGCGGCGCTCGATGCCACCGCCGAAAATGCCAACGTGCGTGCCCTGCTCGATCAGGCGATCGAAGCAAGCATCGACGAGACGCTGCTCGAGGTCGAGGCCAAGGACCACCTTCGGCAGGAGTTCGCGCGTTTTCGCGAGGCGATCGACGGGTTCCAGTTCGCGATCACCAAGCCCTACTACACTGTCAAGGAAAAGCGCGCCAAGGGCAGCGGTGGGCTGTTCTCCATCACCATCAACCCCTATACCTGCAAGGGCTGCATGGAATGCGTGACGGTGTGCGAGGACGAGGCGCTCGTGATCGAGAAGCAGACACCCGAGGCGATCACCCGTCTGCGTCACGAATGGGACTACTGGATGGATCTGCCCACCACGGCGCCCGAATACATTCGCATTGACGATCTCGACGAGCGCATCGGAGCGCTCGAGACCTTGCTGCTCGACAAGCGCAATTACACCTCCATGGTTTGTGGTGACGGTGCCTGTCTCGGTTGCGGCGAGAAGAGCATCATCCATCTGTTCACATCGACGGTAACAGCGCTCATGCAACCGCGCGTCAAGCAGCAGCTAGAGCGCCTCGACGATCTCATCGGACGCCTTGAAACCCATGTCCGGCTGAAACTCGCCCAGACCGTCGATCTCGGCGATACAGAGGCCATCGGTGACGCGCTGAAAAACCTGCAGAACAAGGACGTTACGCTTTCGCGACTGACTGAGCGACTCGATGCCAGACACGCCGCCCAACCAATCGATGCCCAATGGCTACGCTGGGTGACGCAGATTCTCGAGAAGCTCAAACATTTGAAGTGGCAGTACACGAGCGGCCTGACCCACAATGGCCGTGCGGCGCTTGGCATTATCAACGCTACCGGCTGCACATCAGTGTGGGGCTCCACCTACCCCTACAATCCGTATCCGTTCCCTTGGACGAGCCACCTGTTCCAGGACTCCCCGTCCATGGCGATGGGCATCTTTGAAGGCCACATGGCCAAGATGGCCGAGGGCTTCAAGGCGATCCGCATGGCGGAGCTCGAATTAAAAGGCGAATACGATGCGCAGAAATACGACCATTTCTTCACGTACTTCGACTGGCACCAGTTCTCGGATGAGGAGTTTCATCTCTGTCCGCCGGTCGTGGCCGTCGGCGGAGACGGCGCGATGTATGACATCGGCTTCCAGAATCTTTCGCGCATGCTGATCTCGGGAATGCCGATCAAGGTGCTTGTGCTCGATACCCAGGTCTACTCCAATACCGGCGGCCAGGCCTGCACGTCTGGTTTTCTCGGTCAGATCTCCGACATGGCGCCCTACGGCAAGGAACATCATGGCAAGGAAGAGATGCGCAAGGAAATTTCACTGATCGGCATGGCGCACCGCACTGCCTACGTCATGCAGGGCTCGATGTCGCACGTCACGCACCTTCTGGAGAGTTTCATCGAGGGCCTCAACAGCCGCCGCCCGGCGCTGTTCAACGTCTACGCCGTATGCCCGCCGGAGCACGGCGTTGCGGATGATGAGGCCGAACTGCACAGCAAGTTTGCCGTGGAAGGTCGCGCCTATCCGCTGTTCCGCTACAACCCAGATAACGGCAACACGGTCCAGGAATGCGCTTCGCTCGAGGGCAACCCGGCAATTGATAATGATTTCCCGGTCTATACGCTCCAGTACGTGGACGAGAATGGCCAGTCAGCCAGCATGGACCTGCCCATGACCTTCGCCGAGTTCGCCATCAACGAAGGACGCTTCCGCAAGCATTTCAAGATCGCACCGCCCGAGACCTGGAGTGATGAAATGATGCCGCTTGTCGAGTTCCTCGACCTCGAGCCGGCAGATCGCGAGGGCCGCTTCCCCTACATCTGGACCGTGGACAAGAACAATCATCTCAACCGCGTGCTGGTGTCAGCCGACCTCGTCAATACCGTCATCGAGCGGCGCAATTTCTGGAGGCAACTCAAAGGGCTGGTGGGCATCGGCAAACAGATGGATACCGAGCGTGTCGTTGCAGAAGCGCGGCAGGAAATGGCGCAGCGCATTTCGCAGGCACTGCTCGCCATGGCGGCAGGCGGCGGGGCGGCGGCGCTTTCGCAGGTGCTGGGCACCCCGTCGGCGACGCCCAGCGCCGCAACCGAAGGTGCGACCA
>Ga0209427_10004001_pt1 | contig 17134 bp, 18 predicted proteins | sample DeeMarSWOR136_30_FD_187465 | JGI IMG/M metagenome (GOLD analysis project Ga0209427, IMG submission 187465) | Marine sediment microbial communities from White Oak River estuary, North Carolina - WOR-1-36_30 (SPAdes) (version 2) | ecosystem: Environmental > Aquatic > Marine > Intertidal zone >...
TCAAGTTCAAGACCTTCGGCTGCGGGGCTGCCATTGCCGTTTCCAGCATCGTGAGCGAGATGGCTATGGGAAAGACGCTGGAGGAGGCGAGAAAGATAACCCCAGCGCTGGTGGCTCAGGAGCTGGAGGGGCTGCCCAAGAACAAATATCACTGCTCCAACCTCGGCGCCCAAGCCCTGAACAAGGCCATCGACAACTACCTGAAGAAGCAGGGCAAGAAGGTGAAAACAAGAAGGAGGAGGAAGGATGAAAAGGAGTGAGCAGCCACAGAGTGACGAGATGAGATGTATTTGTCCCTATTGTGAGGAGGAGATTCTCACGGCCGGGTTTCCCTACTGCCAGCGGTGCGGAGTGACCCTGCGCTACTGCGCCAGGTGCCAGATAGCGGTGGTGAGGGAGGCGACGGTCTGTCCCCACTGTGGGGGCGAGCTGGAATGGAGATAAAGAGGGCTGCCATGCCCGAAGCGGAAAAACGGGCCTCGAGGTCTTTCATTCTCGGCTGCGATTTCGCCAGCTATGTACGGATTGCCAATCACGAGAATTTCCCTACCAAGGGGGTGCTATGGAAAAACTCAAGTTAGCGGGATACTGGGCTTCCAGCTGCGGTGGCTGTGAGATCGCTACGTTGGAGATCGGGGACAAGATCCTGCAACTTGCCCAGGCTGCCGACGTCGTCTTCTGGCCCGCCATCGTTGACTTCAAGTACCACGATGTGGAGCAGATGCCCGATGGGGGCATTGATGTCTGCCTGTTCAACGGTGCCATTCAGAACTCGGAGCATGAGCACATTGCCAAGCTGCTGCGAGCCAAGTCGAAGATCATGGTGGCCTACGGCTCCTGCTCCTACGAAGGCTGCATTCCCGGCCTGGCGAACCTGACAAATCGCGAGGGTGTATTCCATCGGGCATACATAGAGACCCCCTCAACGGACAACCCCAACAACATATTGCCCCAGACCAGCTATCAGATGCCAGAAGGGGAGCTGACACTGCCTGAGTTCTATGACACGGTCAGAACCCTTGCCCAGACAGTCGAGGTAGACTATTTCGTGCCCGGCTGTCCCCCGGTGGGGAAACAGACCTGGGCGGTGTTGGAAGCTATCGTCCAGGGAAATCTGCCAGCACGGGGGAGCGTGGTCGGCGCTGGCACTCGAGCACTGTGTGAGGAATGCCCCCTAGTCAGGGCGGAGAAAAAGGTGAAGACGTTCTATCGTCCTCATGAAATCATACCTGACCCTGAGAAATGCCTGCTTGAGCAGGGGCTCCTCTGCGCCGGCATCGCTACTCGTGAGGGCTGCGGCGCGCTCTGCCCCAGAGCCAGTATGCCTTGCACTGGCTGCTATGGCCCTCCCGAAGGGGTCATTGACCAGGGTGCCGCGTTCTTGAGCGCGGTGACCGCCATAGTAGATTCCAATGACCCTGACGAGATTGCCAGGATCACAGAGTCGATCCGCGACCCAGTAGGAACCTTCTATCGCTATAGTCTGCCTAATTCGACACTGAGGAGGACAAGGATCAAATGAAGAGGGTAACCATCGATCCCATTACCCGGCTCGAGGGCCACGGCAAAATCGAGATCTTCCTCGACGATGCCGGTGAGGTAGCGAATGCCTACTTCCAGGTCCCTGAGCTGAGGGGCTTTGAAAAATTCTGCGAGGGGCGGCTTGTTGAAGATATGCCCCAGATCACCGAGCGCATCTGCGGCGTGTGCCCCGAGGCCCACCATATGGCATCGGCAAAAGCAGTGGATGATGTCTTTCATGTCGACCCGCCACCTACGGCTAAGAAGCTGCGCGAGCTCCTCTACAGCGCCTTCTACGTCGCTGACCATAGCACCCATTTCTACATTCTCAGTGGACCTGATTTCGTCATGGGTCCTGAGGCTGACCCGGCAGTGCGCAACGTTCTAGGAGTCATCTCTGCGGTACCGGAGGTAGGGATGGAGGTCATCAAGGCCCGGGAGATGGGCCATGAGATCATCGAGATGATAGGGGGGAGGAAGATCCACCCCTGTGCTGCCCTACCCGGTGGCATGAGCCACGGGCTTAGCGAAGAGCAGAGGGAGCACATCGAGGAAATGGCGAGATCACTGGTGGAGTTCGCTAAGCTCACCATCAAGGTATTTGACGATGTGGTTCTGGCCAACAAGGATTATGTAGCTCTGATCCTGAATGACAGCTACATCCACCGTACCTACTACATGGGTCTGGTGGACGAGAATAATAAGGTCAACTTCTACCATGGCAAGGTACGTGTTGTCGATCCCGAGGGCAAAGAGTTTGCCAAATATGCCCCCAGAGAGTATCTAGACCATGTTGCTGAATACGTGGAACCCTGGACCTACCTCAAGTTCCCATATCTGAAGAAAATCGGCTGGAAAGGTTTTATCGACGGGCCCCAAAGCGGCGTGTATCGGGCCACGCCTCTATCCCGACTCAATGCCGCCGATGGCATGGCTACCCCACTGGCTCAGGCAGAATACGAGCGCATGTATTCCACCCTCGGCGGCAAGCCAGTGCATGCCACCCTCGCCACCCATTGGGCCCGTGTCATCGAAATCTTGTATGCCGCGGAGCGCCTTCTGGAGTTGAGCCTTGACCCGCAGATCACCGGCTCCAACTATCGCACCATCCCCACTGCCACCCCAGACGAAGGGGTAGGCATAGTAGAGGCACCGCGCGGCACCCTTACCCATCACTACATCACCGATGAGCACGGTGTAGTACAGAAGGTCAACCTCATCGTAGGTACCACCAACAACAATGCCGCCATCTCCATGTCGATCAAGAAGGCAGCCCAGGGCTTAATCAAGGGCGGAAAGGAGGTCAGCGAGGGACTGCTCAACAAGATCGAGATGGCTTTCAGAGCTTACGATCCTTGCTTTGCCTGTGCTACTCACTCGTTACCGGGGCAAATGCCAATGGAGGTGAAGATCTATGACAGCCAGCGGAATCTGGTTACAGTGTTAAGGAGGATGTGAGATGAACCTCAAAGCTCTGTACGCGATAAGCTATGGCTTGTATGTGATAGGCTCCAGAAAGGGAGACCGGCTCAATGGTCAGATTGCCAACACAGTAATCCAAGTCTGCTCCGAGCCCCCGACTATCTCCGTGTGCATCAATAAAGGAAATCTCAGCCACGAGTTCATCAAGCATAGCGGAGCGTATACGGTTTCAGTTCTGTCTCAGGACACGCCGTTGAGTTTTATCGGCAGTTTCGGCTTCAAATCGGGAAGAGATAGCGACAAATTTGATGGCGTCAACTACAGGATAGGCCAGACCCAAGCGCCCATCGTCTTGGATAACGCACTGGCTTATCTGGAAGCTAAGGTGATCAACGACGTGGATGTGGGAACCCATACCATTTTTGTAGGCGAGCTTGTTGCTGCCGAGGTCCTTAGAGAAGGCGAGCCGATGACTTATGCCTACTATCATCAGGTCAAAAGAGGCACCACACCGAAGACAGCCCCCAGTTATATTAAAGAGCCAAAGGCAGCAGCACCAAAAGCGGCGAAATATACATGCACCGTTTGTGGCTACGTCTATGACCCCGAGAAAGGCGACCCAGAGAGTGGCATCGCACCGGGGACTCCATTTGAGCAACTGCCGGAGGATTGGGTGTGTCCAGTCTGTGGCGCCGCTAAGGACGAATTTGAAAAGGGGGAGACTTCTTAGCCCAGGAACATGCTATGGACTTGACAAATGGCTTGGGTAAATAGATCGTTCGGGCATCAAATCCAATCGAAGGGAGGTGCAACAAAAGAGCGACAAGACATGTCCAGTAAGAACAGAAATAGGGCAGGACAGAGGGTCATAGTCTGCGAACAAGGTGCTGTTTGACCTCAAAGCTGAGGCAAGATCAAACAGCTTGCAACAATAAAAGGAGGTACTAATATGCTCAGTGAGAAAATGTTGGAGGCGCTGAATGGACAGCTCAACAAGGAGATTTATTCAGCATATCTATATCTGTCCATGTCTGCCTACAGCACATATATTGGCCTCAAGGGGTTTGCTAATTGGTTTATGGTTCAGTATCAGGAAGAGTCGGTGCATGCCATGAAAATCTACGACTACATCAATAGCCAAGGCGGGCAGGTAAAGCTCCTGGCTGTCGCACAGCCGCCAGCAGAATTTAAGTCGCCTTTAGATATGTTTGAAAAGACCTTGGAGCATGAGAGATTCGTTACCAAGTGCATCAACGATCTCGTTGACCTTGCCATCAAGGGAAAGGATCACGCTACCAACATCTTTCTGCAATGGTTTGTTACTGAACAGATCGAAGAAGAAGCTAATGACAATGAGATTATTTCCAAGCTGAAACTCGTTGGAGACAAAGGCGATGCATTGCTTATGGTAGACAGAGAACTGGCGGCGCGGGTGTTCACGCCTCCTGCGACGTCTACGGGGATTTAGCCGATCTCGCGAGGAAGCAATCCGGGAGCAAAGTGCAACTCACAGAGGGCCTCTATTGGGTTTGAGCCATCGACTGGCCCTTCGGATCTCACGGCTGGGCCGGCGGTGCAGTGAGGGCAATACAGCAAGAACTCGATCAGGCTGGGATCGAGGTGCTGCACTCAGACCTTGCTTTTGAATTCGTGCCCGAGAGAGACGAAACCCAAAAAATGTATCGGCTTCGGCAAGATGGTAGCTGAGAGGACCAAATAGACTCGTTTAATTCGGAGGTGAGAAAAGGAGTGTGAAAGAGCAAAGATACATATTGGTGCTTCGGTATCGTGTAAGGGAGGTGGTACCTGTGTGATAGTGGAAAGAATGCGAGGCATATTGTGTTCGGTCCGGAGAGACACGGTCATTCCAAGAAAGGAGAAATACCATGGCCAAAGTAGCGCGAGAGATGGTGGAGTTGGCAGGAGTCAACGTTGACCAGCTGGTGGAACTGTTGGTTAATAACGCGGCCGCCGAACTAACCACCTACTACTACTACACGATCCTGCGGGTGAACCTGATTGGACTGAAGGGGGAAGGGATCAAGGAGATTGCAGAGACGGCGCGCATCGAAGATCGCAATCACTTTGAGGCCCTTGTCCCGCGCATCTACGAACTCGGTGGCAAACTGCCGGAGGACATGAAGGCTTTCCATGACTGTTCAGCCTGCCCGCCGGCGAGCCTGCCAAAGAAGCCGACGGATATTACGGCAATGTTAACGGTGCTGGTAGAAGCGGAGAGATGCGCAGTGCGGGGATATACCAACATTTGCAACCTGACCGCAGGCAAGGACCATCGTACCTATGACCTGTCTCTGGCGATCCTCAACGAGGAAGTGGAGCATGAGTCTTGGTTCTCTGAATTCTTGGGCGAGGGCCCATCTGGCCACTTCCTGCGCCGCGGTGAAACCTCTCCCTTCGTGTCCAAGTTCCTGAAGTAAGGTCGCAACCAGGCAAAGGGAGGTGTGACGCAGGTTCCGGCCTCGCCAAACGCCTTAGGCCACCAAATTAGGGCTGTAGGGCTTGGCTCTCGACTGCTGTATGACTGTTTGGTAAGATGGCAACGGGAAAAGGGTGTTGTTTGCCTCTCCACTGCCCGAGTGAAGACTCGGTTCCTGCCGCCAAGCGAGCCTGAAAACCGAATTGGTGTTCTATGGAAGGCAGCGTAGGGTTTGCACTGCTGCTCACCGCCCTTGCGGGGCTATCGACGGGAATAGGTAGTGCCATTGCCTACTTCATTCGGCAGCCCAAATATTCCTATCTGGCAGTAATGCTGGGGTTCTCCGCAGGGGTAATGGTGTATATCTCCTTTGCCGAACTGCTCAAAACAGCGGTTGAGGATGTGGGCTTCGGCACAGCTAACATAGCCTTCTTCACCGGGATTGCCTTTATTGCCACAGTCGACTTGCTCATTCCTCACAACTATGAGGAGGAGCGGGTTGTGAATACACACCCCTCTGTTGTTAGCGGAAAAGGATCGAGGCACGACTCGGTCCTTATGCGTGCCGGTATCTTTACTGCCCTGGGCATTGCCATCCACAACTTTCCCGAGGGGCTTGTCACCTTCAGCAGTGCCGCTACCGGGGATGTTGCTCTGGGAACGGTGGTAGCCGTGGCTATTGCCATCCATAATATCCCCGAGGGCATGGCAGTCTCGGTGCCTATCTATTACGCTACAGGCAGTCGCCGCAAGGCTTTCGTTTACTCGTTCTCGTCTGGACTGGCCGAGCCCGTGGGTGCTCTCATCGGCTACGCGATTTTGCTTCCCTTTATGACCCCGAGGCTGATGTCCAGCCTTTTGGCTGCCGTGGCGGGCATCATGATTTACATCAGTTTAGACGAGCTACTCCCCCTTGCTCATCGCTATGGCAAAGAACACCTCGTGATCGCGGGCATCGGGGCTGGCATGGTGGTCATGGCAGGCAGCCTGTTTCTGCTAACTTAGCTTGATGGCCAGAGACTGACACTGTAGGCAATAGAATGAGAACTTTCACTAAGGAAGAGCTAAGCAAATATGATGGGAGCGAGGGCGTCGCTTATGTCGCCTATGGCGGCAAGGTATATGATGTCTCGCAGAGCTTTCACTGGAAAAGAGGTAGTCATCAAGTAATCCATCACGCCGGATGCGATCTCACCAAGGCTCTAGAACAAGCCCCCCATGGCCCCGATATGCTGGACAAGTTCCCGATAGTGGGTGAACTCCTAGACTCGGAGTAGGGGGCACAAATTGAGAGAAAAGGAGGGAATGGTGCAATGACTACTGTAGCGCCCAGGTGGATTGATTACGCCAAGATCCGGTGGAATCGAGATTGGTGTAAACGATGCCATATATGTGTGGAGGCGTGCCCCAGGCAAGCGCTAGTTCTGCGTGATGATGCTATCATCCAGTTAGAAGGCTGTGACCGAACAGGCCTCTGCCAGCGGCTTTGCCCCGACTTGGCCATCGAGGTCATTGAGCCCAGATCCCGGGAGGTGCGGCGATGAAGAGGCTGGTTCAGGGCAATGAAGCTATCTTCCTCGGTGCCCTCAAAGCGGGTGCCAGCTTCTTCGCTGGCTATCCTATCAGCCCCTCATCGGAGATACTGATCCTGGCTGCTCAACATGCCGCCCGCGATCCAGGATTCAAGTTCATACAGAGCGAGGATGAGCTAGCCGCAGCCAATGCGATTATCGGTGCCTCCCTTGCCGGGGCTAAGTCCTTCACGGCAACCTCAGGGCCAGGCTTCACCCTCATGCAGGAGGCTATCGGCTATGCCCACGAGGTCGAGGTGCCGACGGTGTTTGTCGACCTTCAGCGGGTTGGGCCAGCGACGGGCATGCCGACCATGCCAGCGCAGCAGGATATTGTGCAGACAAACTACGGCAGTAGCGGCGACTACTATCCCCTGGCCTTTTATCCGAACTCCGTCGAGGAGTGCTACCGTTATGCTGTTGCCGCTTTTGACGCCGCGGAGGAATCTCTGTCTCCCGTTATTCTGCTCGGCGATGCCTTCGTCGGCCATTTGAATGAGGTGGTGGACCTCGATGCCATTGAGGTAGAGGTTGTCCCTCGCAGCAGGCCACCCCTGGGGACAGGGAAGAGGTTTTTTACCGGCCTGGCTCACGATGAGCAGGGCAACCCAAGCACTGCTGATGCGGTGGTATACAAAGACTGGCTGGCAAAAGTCAAGGCGAGGCATGAGAAAGTGGCTGCTCGCTATAGCGACTTTGAGTTCAAGGGAAACACCTCGAGCGATACGCTGCTGATCTCCTGTGGCATCGTGTCGAGGGTGATTGCGCCGCTTGCTTCTCAATTCGCTATGTTTCGACCGATACGCATCTTCCCCATGCTGGGCGATGAACTTCGGGAGCACGCCGCGGGCTACCAAAGAATAGTTGTCATAGAAGCCAATGATGGTCAGTACGCCTGTTTGGTCGAGCGTCAGCTCAAAAGGGAGGTGATCCGGGTGCCGCTCCTCGGCGGGAGGATCAACCTCGATCTGGCCAAGAAAGGCTTGAGTGAAAAGCTAGGAAGCGAGGTGGCTTGATGTTCAAGGATCTTCTCAAACTGGAGCTTTTCCCCACCACCTGGTGTCCGGGCTGTGGCATAGGGCAGATAATGATCCAGTTAGCGATGGTGATGGATGAACTCGGTCTTGATCATACCAATTCCACCGTCATCTCCGGCGTGGGATGCACGGGACGGCTGGCTGGCTACTTCAATGTGGATGGCGTTTATACCCTGCATGGCCGCACCTTGCCTGTGGCCGAGGCAGTGAAGCTGGTGAATCCAGGCCTCAAGGTGATCGTTGCCTCTGGTGATGGCGACCTGGCCAGCATTGGTGGTAACCATCTACTTCATGCTGCCAGACGCAACCCAGACTTGACTGTGCTCTGCAACGAAAACCAGGTCTATGCGCTCACTGGAGGCCAGGCAGGACCGACAACACCACGGGACACCAGTACCACCAGCACTCCTGCCGGAGCCCCTTATGACCCGGTGAACCTTCAAAACGTGATGAAGTCCGGTGCCAAGTATTTCTATGCCAGAACGACTGTATACCATCAGGTTCACCTCCGCAAATGTATAAAGGAAGCCATCGCCTGGCCAGGATTTGCCTTCGTTGACATCGTCTGTCATTGCATTGAGAACAACGGGCGGAGGTTGGGGTTCAACTCCGCATATGAAATGCTGCAGCACTTTCGCAAGACATATAAGAGGGCACCTGACGATGCCGAGACTTTGGAGCCCTTGGAAATAGGCATAGTCCGCAAGGGATAGGAAGGAGAGCCGCCATGAGAAAGGTCATCATCTCCGGAGAAGGGGGCCAGGGAGTGCGGATAATATCTCATACCCTGGCAACATTGCTGGCCAACCTTGGTTATGAGGTGAGCCTGCTCTATGATTATGACTCGGCGGTGAGAGGTGCTATGAGCGTGGCCTACCTCACCTTTGGCAAAGAGCCCATCGCCAACCCTGTAATTCAGGAGGCTGACATTCTGCTCAAGCTCTCAAACAAGGCAGATGGATTTCGAGCAGAAAAGACAGTGTGCCAGACCGGCCTTTGCACCGATGAGGAGATCCCCTTCGGCAAGCTGGGGATAGAGAAATTCGGCAAAGAGATCTTCGCTAACATGATTGCCCTGGGGCGCTTAATGTCCTTGGTCGGCGTTGAGGTCTCGGAAGAGGAGTTGACCCAGGTTCTTCCCCTTAAGTACAGAGCGGAAAATATAAATGCCGTGCATTTCGGTTACTATCTTAAGGAGGAAGACCTGGAGAGAGGTGCCAATTCAAGAAAGGAGCGCGAGTTTGATTTTGCCAGTGAGCAGCCAGGGGCAATCGCTGCGGAAGAAGAGCGCTGATAGCTAGGCTTGGCCGGGCGCCGTGGTTCAGATAATGCCAGTTCTCTGTCCACAGATTTGTTTATGTGGCCATCAAATATGCACCTCCGCTGACTGGAGGACGCCGAGGGGTCCTGGTCCGAAGAGGCTCGGCCCCTGCCCCAGCTCGATGACATCATTGACAGAGCTTGGTTCTGCGTTTATACTGCAAATAGTCGGCTGGGGTAGCCTTATTGTCTGCGCCGCAACCTAAGCGGGGAATCGCAGCTAAGAATGCTCCCCGGGCGCTCTGACTCGCCAAACAACTGGATCGAGGAGGCGAGTCAGTTTGACGCTCGCAAGAAAATAGTGAGGTGAAGTATGGTCAAAAATGGAGTAGTGAGAAGCAGTTGCACGATATGCTTTTCCGGCTGCGGCGTATTGGTGCACTTGCGGGACGGAGAGATCACCAAAATAGAAGGCGATCCTGATGCCCCGTTAAATAGGGGAGCACTGTGTGTCAAAGGCTTGGCATCGCTGGAATATCTTCATCACCCTGACCGCCTGAAGCACCCACTGCGGAGGATAGGAGAGCGTGGTGAAGGTAAATGGCAAAGGATCTCGTGGGATGAGGCGCTGAGCACGATAGCCGGTGAAATGAACCAGGCCAAGGATAAGTACGGAGTGGAGTCGGTGGTTTTCTTACGGGGAGCGGCCAAAGGGATACAGGATAATGTCCTCACCAGGATAGCCAATGCTTTCGGTTCACCGAACATCACATCGATGGCATACGTCTGCTTCCACGCCAGGGTAAGTGCATTGAATATCACCTTTGGTTCCTTTCTACTGCCGGACTATGATTATCCTCCGGGCTGTATTGTGGTCTGGGGTGCAAATCCAGAGGCGACATGCATCCCTGCCTATGAGCAAATCATGGCGGCAATAAGTAAAGGTGCAAAGCTGGTTGTAATAGACCCCAGAGAATCGAGCTTGACGAAAAGGGCAGCGCTGTGGATACGACCAAGGCCGGGCTCAGACTTGGCATTAGCCCTGGGGATGATAAATGTGGCAGTAAATGAGGGCCTGTTCGATAAGGATTTCGTGGCTAACTGGACAGTTGGCTTTGATGAGCTCAGAGCGCACATTCAGGACTATTCCCCAGAGAGGGTTGAGGAGATAACCTGGGTGCCAGCGGAAGTGATTAGACAGGCAGCCAGATTCTATACTGCAAATAGCCCGGCGGCCATTGAAGTCGGTAATGCCCTGGAGAACAATGCAAACTCCTTTCAGGCACAGCGTGCCCTATTTATCTTGGAAGCGATTAGCGGAAACATCGGCGTGCCGGGCGGGAAAATACAGTGGTCAAACCCACCACTGTTGAGTCGGGGATCGCCCGCATTAGCCCTGCAGGATAACATCCCCACCGAGAGGAGAGATAGAAGATTCGGAGCCGAGCATATGGCGCCTTTTGTCAAGTATGCTCTGCCGCAGAGCCTGATAAAAAGTGTTCTAGAGGAAGCACCCTATCGGGCCCGTGTCGCCTATGTTCAGGGGGGTAACCTGCTCTCGACCTGGAGCAATGCCCAAGAGACGTTTGACGCATTCAAGAAGTTGGACTTCATAGCAGTGGCTGACGTGTTTATGACACCGACCGCTGAGCTGGCCGACATAGTGCTGCCAGTGGCTACTTACCTTGAGTTTGACTCTATCAGTCAAAGCTCCGAGTTTCCTTACGTAGCCCAGGTTCAGCAACAGGTGGTTGAAGCAGGTGAACGCTGGTCGGATTGTAGAATACTGAACGAATTGGGCAAGAAGCTGGGACTGGGACAGTATTTCTGGAGTGATGAGCACGAGTTCCTGAACGAACTCTTGAAACCAGCAGGCTTGACATTTGACGAGTTCAGGCAGGTAGGGCCGCTCAGCGGCTTTCAGCAGTATCGGCATTACCAGGCGAATGGCTTCAATACACCTTCGGGCAAGGTTGAATTACACTCCAGCAATCTCAAGCAATGGGGATTTGACCCGTTACCCACCTACCACGAGCTCCCTGAGACACCCTATAGTGAACCCGAGCTGGCGAAGGAGTATCCTTTGATTTTCACCAACTGGAAGCCGGGCGTGTTCCGGCACTCAAATCTCAGGCAAGTATCGAGCCTGCGGGGCGCTCACCATGAGCCGATCGTTAACATCAACCCGGAGACAGCAAACAAGCTGGGGATAAAAGACGGCGACTGGGTATATGTTGAAACCAAGCGAGGTAGAATAAAGCATAAGGCAGGGCTGACGGATAGCCTTGATCCCAGAGTGGTGGTGATTGAGCACGGCTGGTGGTACCCAGAGCAAGGGATAGCAGATTTGCATGGCTGGAAAGAATCGAATGCTAACATTCTTACAGATAACAAACCACCATATAGTCCTGAGATGGCCACCCCCACTTTGAGGGGTATTCTCTGCAAGGTATATAGAGCGTAGCCAATAGAGGACAAGGTCCAGGCAAGAAGTCGAATGTGGGAATTAAGACATTCTACAGAGTGGCACTTTCCCCAGCTAGAACGTCTCTACCTCCTCCACCGCTACCTTCACCACGTTTCTCACCTTCATGTTTCTGCGAGCATGCTCGGCTACGACCTTATCAAAGAGCTCACCTGATACGCCCATCGTCTTTGAGTCACAAAGGTCAGTTCCACGAGGCTCTCCACCTTTTTGCCATCCCGAGCCACATCGCTGAGGCCAACTATCCAGTTGTCATCTTCGGTGTCTGAGGTAGAATTTTATCCATTTAGTTCTCGCCAGTGGCCACTCATTTTCGAAGTGCCATGTCCCAGCACAGGGCACACACTCTTGCAGGCAAAGATCTTTAGCGGCGGCTCATCCATACTACCGGTGTCTATGCCCTTAAGCCAGTAGGAACTATGTCGATTTTTTCGGTATAATGAAGCAGGTGTCTGAAAGTCGGGGTTGAGCTAATGGTCATTGTGACGCTCGTCAAGCGGCTGGTAAAAGGGGCGGCAAAAACCGATATTCGAATTCTGCTACTGGCTGCTTTATTCCTCTTGATCTTCGGTACCGTGGGAAGTTATGTCGCCGAAACCGCCACCAATAGCGATTTTCAAAGTGGCTGGGACTGTCTCTGGTGGACATTGGTCACCATGTCAACTGTTGGCTATGGTGATAAGGTGCCGATAACGGCAGCAGGTCGGGTAATCGGCGCCATCTGCATGATCGGGGGCCCGATAATAATGGTGTCACTGGTTGGCTCGATCGGGATCTCACTATACAATAAATGGAGAAAAGGGGTGAGAGGGATGGCTCAGTTAAAATCGAAGGGGCACATAGTAATCTGTGGCTGGAATGCCAAAGCCAAAGACATTATCGATGAGCTAAGACTCAGCGAGGGGTTTCGCAACTGGCCGATTACCATTATCGATGATAAGATTGAGACCAAGCCCATGGATGAGGCCAAGGTTTCTTTCGTTTGTGGCAATGCCTCGCAAGTCAGCGTCTTGAGACAGGCCAACATCGGTGAGGCGAAATTTGCCATCGTTCTTGCCGAGGACAGCACCGCTGTCGCCGATCAAAAGACTGTGCTCACCGTCTTAGCCATCGAGAGCATTAATCCCTCGATCGTGAGCTGCGCTGAGCTCAACGATGCCAACAATGAGGAACATCTGCGCCGCGCCGGCTGTGACATTGTGGTCAATACATCGGCTTTGACCAGCAAACTGCTCGCGATGTCCCTGCAAAATCCCGCAGTGAACAGGGTAATCAGGGAACTGGTATCGGGCGTGGGAAACGAGGTTTACCGCGTCGCACTGCCTCAACGGTATGTGGGGCGGCCTTTTGCCCAACCGCTGCCAGAGCTGAAGAGCTCACATAGTGTGATCACCATCGGTGTGGAGCGGGATGGTGAATGCCTGATCAACCCGCCATCTGACCTGATACTCAAGGAGACTGACCTCCTCCTGGTCATCTCGGAGGAGGCTCCCTCCCTTTGAAGAGAGAAAACACTCGACAATTCCTCCACGGCCATAGATCATCCTCAGCCCCCTAGACAGGCATGAGTCAGCTTGGGGGTTGTTCGAATTCCGCTTTTGACACCGCTATGAATATGAGGGCCAGTAGCCCTAACAGCCCACCGCAGAGCAGGGCGCAAATCCCGCCTGTGATCGCCCAGCCAAAGCTTTTCATTGCAAGGGCACGCACGCCACCTACTATAGCTAATATGCCAACCGGAACCCCTATAACGCCCAGCACTGCATAGACCGTGCTCACAGCTAGAGCGTCAGCTTCGCCCGATGCAGCAATGAACCCGCCAATCGCGACCCAAATTAAGGCCCCGAGAATGCCCAAACCCCCAGAAATTATGGCCAAAACCCCACCAGCAGTGAGTGTACCGCTTCTACGCCTCTCAACTGCCACCGCTACCTCACCCCCTCTCCACCCTATTTGCTGGGACCTTTAACAATCTTCTCTGTCTCATTGCCTCGTTCGCTCTCAGCGGGTTGTTCACAATTATCGGCGCCCTAAATCATCATCTTCGTGTATGCTATTTTGAAGCATATTCGGACATGACGCCACTATACAAGCCTTTTCACAGCTTGTCAACACCTTAAGGCAGCAACTCCGGGCAGGTCAAAGTCCAACTCCTCAGCGCGTTTGGAACCCCGATAGACGGATTGCAGGCCGAAAACGGCGACCATCAATCGCACCATATCGGCAGGCGCAGAGCAGATGCGAAGACCCTCGGCTGAAGTCAGGGGTAGCCAAATTGGTCTGTTTATGGTAATCTATGAAAATGGAAATTTATTATAGGAGCGAGAATGAAAACCGTTGTAGCCTCCCGTGAAGACTACGAACTGTGGGTGCTGTTGGACCAGACTTGCGCCGCAATGATGAGAGCAAAGGAGAATGAACTAAGACCGGCTGGCATTTCAGGGATGCAGGCTGCGGTTCTGTTCATCGTGAAGACCGTCAAGGGGCCAGCAACCCCTGCTGAGATATCGCGCTGGCTGTTTCGAGAGCCTCATTCAGTGTCCGGGCTGCTCAATCGCATGGAGAAGGACGGCCTTGTGAGAAAAGTAAAAGACCTAGACAGAAAAAACCTGATAAGAGTGGCATTGACCGAGAAAGGTGAGGAAGCTTACCAACAGTCAAGGGAGATGAAGGTCATTTCCGAGATCCTGTCTTGCCTCACCCGGAAAAAGAAGGAAAACCTCAGGGCATATCTGGAGGCCTTGCGGAATAAAGCCGTGACCCAAATTGGAGTGCGGCGCCAATTGCCTTTCCCTTAGGCCAACGGCTTCAATTGTCACTCAGTTGGCCTTTGCCCGCTGTATCATCATTTCGGCCAGCCTGCTCCGGCAGCCAGCTGAGACAGCAAGTTTCACAGCATTCGCCATCGCTGTCCTCGAGCTGGATGGTGAGGTGATGTATGGGGAACTTGGCCATTATCACTTCCCTCAACCGATGACCGATGAGGTCGATGCTCCCGGCATCCAGGCCCTTTTCATAGACGACATGGGCGCTCATGGCGTTGTAGCCTGAGGTGAGAACCCAGGCATGAATATCGTGGATGCTGCAGACTCCATCGATTTCGGCAAGCGCCCTTTCCACTTGCCTGAGGTCTAAGCCCTTTGGTGTACCTTCAAGGAGAATGTGGACAGTATCGGCGACGATGCGGCCACCGCTATATAGGATGAAGCCGCCGATCACTACGCTTATTATGGGGTCTGCCAAGTAGAAGCCGAAAAAGACCATGACCAGCCCGGCGATGATCACGCCCACCGATTGCCAAGCATCGGTCACTACATGCATGTAGGCGGCTTTGACATTGAGGTTCTCGCTCGCAGCGCGCTTTAGCACCAGCACAGCTGCAGCATTGGCCAGGAGCCCAACCGAGGCGATGATGAGCATGGGCAGGCTGTGAACCTGTGGCGGAGACAGGAATCGCTGATACGCCTCATAGAAGATGTAAACAGAAATGCCCCACAGGGCAAGGCCATTGACCATAGCAGCCAGGATCTCGGCACGATAGTAACCATAGCTCCTCTGCGCTGAAGCAGGACGGGCAGCAAACCAGAAAGCGAACAGGGCCAGCCCCAGGCTCCCGATATCAGTGAGCATGTGCCCGGCATCTGAGATCAAGGCCAGACTATTGGTCAGGATGCCGCCACTGAGCTCGATGACAAAAAAGGTGCCGCTGATGACGAGAGCAATGAGAAGTACCCTGCGACTCAACTCCCTGCTCACATGGCCCTTATGGCCTGCCTGCATCCCAGACCCGCTCATCTTCTCCGCCTGCCAAAGTGTGCTATTGATCGTCTCTCCCGCGCGGGAGAGGCTGGCAATGCCGTCGCTTATTCGCCTGTAGTATAGACGTCGCCACGTACTTAGTATGTAACTTTCATCTCAAAAAAACAACGTCGCTTGACAACGAATCCAGTCTGCTGTTAACTTTGAACACGAACGGCGCAGCTATATTCTGTTCCGTGCGGGGCAACTACAAGATGACGCCGGCACTAAATGCTCTATTATATGGTGCAATTGCTGGCGCGGCCACACTCGGTGGGATCTTGGCGGTGCTGTGGAAGCGGGATCTTGCCCTCAGGTATTCACATTATGTCAACTCATTCGCCGCCGGAGCCCTGATCACCATAGCCCTGGCCCATCTCATTCCGGAATCTGTGGAGCTGGCGCCCGATGCCCTGCTAATTGTGCTCGCATCCTTTATCGGCTTCTATCTTTTGGAGGCGGCCATTGTTTTTCACTCCGGCTCCGCAATCCATTTCGCCGATGAATGTCGTGTAGAATCTCATTCCAAGGGGCCGGTTATCTTCTCCGGGCTTCTCCTCCATTCCCTGATCGATGGCTTTATCATCGTCGTCGGATTTGAAGTCAGCCCGGAATTGGGGCTGTTCGCCGCTGCTGGAGTCATTGTTCACGAACTCCCCGAGGGCGTCACCAGCTTTGCCCTTCTCATGCGTTCAATGCAGAGAAGGACAGCGCTGTTTCTCTCTGTGGCCGTGGCCCTCGCTACCCCGATCGGCGTTGCCATAGCCCTGGGCCCGCTCAGTGGCCTGTCTGAATCGGGGCTGGGGATCATGATGGCTGTGGCCGGGGGCTCATTCCTCTATGTGGCCGCCTCGGATCTGATCCCGGAAACACACGAAAAGGACGTGCTGCAAAACGTTGCCTTTCTCCTGGCTGGCGCTGGCTTCCTCTATCTTCTCACCACCCTCTTCGACTAGCGCCCTCGCCATTCATGCTGCCTGATAGGTGAGGATAATCCAAACACTTTTTGTTTGAGGGAGGAGTGCCAGCATATTACGACTCTGAGGAAGTTGACAAGGGCGCCCTTTTCGGCAAAATTAGTAGGGGCGCCCCTTTTTCTCCCAGATCTTCTCCAGGCCAAAGTCCTCTGCTATCACCTTGAAGCAATTGTAGCTATTGCTTCTGGCAGTCCCCAGCCCGTAGTGGGTGCCAGCACCGCTGATATATAGACTCTCTATCGGGGTCTTGTAACGCGAGACCTCGGCAAAAGGCCTGAACCTCCCCATCTGCGAAACAACCATCCGCCCCACTGCAGTGTCCCCATCCCGCATGTTGATATTCCTTTGCTGGGTATCATACGAGGTATCGGCCTGAATGCCAATTACATTGTCCGGGGTCATGTTGGGCGCATACCACCCCCATTGCTGTATTATCTCATGAAAGAGGTCACGTTTGATCTGGAGCCATTCCCTTTCTGTGAAGTAGCTTGCCGGTGCTGAGAACTCCTCAAACAAGCAAATATGCTTCCCCTGCGGGGCACGAGTCTTGTCCCATAGTGAGTCCAGCCCGGTGATGACAATCAGTTTCGAGGGGAACCCGCGAGTGTAGGCCTCTGCCTGCATCT
>Ga0209427_10004002_pt1 | contig 17134 bp, 13 predicted proteins | sample DeeMarSWOR136_30_FD_187465 | JGI IMG/M metagenome (GOLD analysis project Ga0209427, IMG submission 187465) | Marine sediment microbial communities from White Oak River estuary, North Carolina - WOR-1-36_30 (SPAdes) (version 2) | ecosystem: Environmental > Aquatic > Marine > Intertidal zone >...
ATGATATTTTTGGTGATTTATTTTTAGTTTCATTCCAAGAGTTTTATTTTAAATTAGTAGATGTTGATCTTTTTTTGAGAGCGAGGCTAAAACATTTGTCATTTAGGTTTGAGTCAGCTATTACTGATTACAATGAAATTATAAATACAAATAGAAATAATTTTTTAAAATCTGAAAGTCGTTTTTTTAAAGCGCAGGCTTTTTGGTATATGGAAGATTTTAATGCTTGCATTTTGACTTTAGAAAAACTGTTGAAAGAATATTCTCAAACCAGATGGAAAACCCCAATTTATTTTTATTTAGGCTCCTCTTATGAAAATATCAAGAACGTTAACAAAGCTAAGTTTTATTATTCTAAAATTAAAGGTAATAATACAACCCCAGCTCCAACTAATTTAATGAAATTAATCAATAAAAATTAATTATCAAGGTATCATTTTTGAATTTTTTATCGATGATAGCAGAAGATGAAAAGAATTAAGATCTTAAGAATTTTCTCCCGTCTCAATATAGGTGGCCCTTCAATCCATACTATTCTACTAACAGCAGGCTTAAATAATGATAGTTTTACATCAATTCTTGTTAAAGGCTCGGAGGATAAGCATGAGGGTAATATGTTGTATTTGGCAGATAGAAAAGGTATAAAACCGATTATCATACCCGAGATGGGACGAAGTATTTCTATTTTAAAAGACTTAAAGGCATTTGTTAATCTTTACCAATTAATAAAAAAAGAAAAGCCTGATATTGTTCATACTCATACTGCCAAGGCTGGAGCACTGGGTAGAACTGCTGCAATACTTATCAGGAATCAGGGGAGAAGTTCTAGGACTTTAAAAAAATTATTATTTCATAAAAATTTACAACATGAATCTCAAAACTCAAAACTGAAAATAGTTCATACGTTTCACGGCAATATATTCAAAGGATATTTTAATCCAATAATAAGCAAGATTTTTTTGTTAATAGAAAGAGTTTTGGCCAGATTTACAGATATTATTATAACTGTAAGCAAAGAGCAGAAAAAAGAGATATTAAATTTTGGTATTGGAGATAAAGATAAGGTAATCACAATTCCTTTAGGATTGGAATTAGAGAGATTTCTTGATCTAAAAAGATTTAAAGGAAGACTAAGAGCTGAGTTGAAAATAGCTGAGGATATTAAATTGATAGGAATAATCGGAAGACTCGTTCCTATTAAAAACCATAAGATGTTTATTGATGCTGTGTCTAAACTCAAAGAAAGAAATAGTGAATTGAAGGTTAAATTCCTGATTATTGGGGATGGTGAGTTGAAAAAAGAGTTAATGAATTATGTAGGAGAAAAGGAATTAGAGAAAGATGTTATATTTCTAGGATTTAGAAAAGATATGGAAATCATTTATGCTGATCTGGATATCGTCGTACTAACCTCTTTGAATGAAGGTTTGCCTGTGGCTTTAATTGAGGCAATGGCATCAGGTAAGGCTGTTATATCTACTAAGGTTGGTGGAGTGATTGATTTATTTGAGAAGACAGATGATATTGAATATGAAGAGAAAGATGCAGAAAAGGATTATGAAGTCATAAATTGTGGGATTTTGATTAAATCTGGTGATAGAGAAGGATTGAGCTTGGCTATAAAAGAATTGATAGAAAATGATTCATTGAGAGAAAGGATGGGTGAAGAAGGAAAAAAAATAGTCTATCCCAAATATGATATTTCCAGACTGATAGATGATATGAAGAGTTTATATGAAGGAATAGTTTATAAAAAAGTTCAGGTTTAAAATCGAATTTTTGATTTAAAGAGGAAAGTTTAATGAAAATTCTTATAACAGGTGGGGCTGGTTTTATCGGGTCTCATTTGGCAGAAAGATTGTTGCAAGATGGAAAGGAAGTCAAGATTATAGATGATCTTTCAACCGGCTCTATGAGGAACATAGATCATTTAAAAGATAATAAGAGACTTGATGTAATTATTGATTCAGTAATGAATGAAAAAACTATGGAAGGATTAGTTTTATGGGCTGATTACATTTATCATCTGGCAGCCGCAGTTGGAGTGAGATTAATTATTGAAAAACCTATAAAAACCATTGAGACAAATATAAAAGGAACAGAGACTGTTTTGAAGCTCGCCTCTAAATATAAAAAGAAGGTATTAATTGCATCAACTTCAGAGGTTTACGGTAAACATATTGAGCATATCCTGAGTGAGGGAGACAATATGGTTTATGGACCTACAACCAATAGTCGATGGAGCTATGCCTGCTCAAAAGCCATAGATGAATTTTTAGCACTTGCTTATTTTAAAAAATATCAGCTTCCTGTAATTATTGTAAGATTTTTTAATACAGTGGGACCAAGGCAAACCGGTCAATACGGAATGGTAATACCAACCTTTGTTAAACAAGCTCTTCTTGGACAACCCATAACTGTATATGGAAACGGAAAGCAATCAAGAAGTTTTACTTATGTTGGGGATATTATTGATGGTATAATTAAACTTATGAATCACTCGAAGGCAATAGGAGAGATATTTAATATTGGAAATGGGAAAGAAACCACTATCGAACAACTGGCAAAAAGAATAAAAGAGATAACAAGAAGTAACTCAGAGATTGTATATATTCCTTATGATGATGCTTATGAAGAAGGTTTTGAAGATATGCTGAGGAGATGTCCAGATGTATCTAAGATTAGCTCTTTTATTGGTTATGAACCAAAGGTAGATTTAGATGGGATTCTCGAAAGTGTTATAGAATATTATAAACAAGAGTTGTCTAAAGAAAAGAAAACAACTTAGGAATGAACAAAATCTTTATCTTTCAATTTATTTTTTCTTTTATTTTAGCTTTCATACTAACCCCGTTCATTAGATTAATTGCAAAGAAGTATGGGATAGTTTCTCAAGTTAATGATGACAGGTGGGGTAGGGATCCTGTTCCTCTTTTGGGAGGGGTTTCTATTTGGATAACTTTTATTTTACTGACTCTTTTTACAGCTGATATTTCTAATGAAATTATTGCAATCTTTATTGGTTCTTCTGGTATCTTTTTATTAGGGTTTGTTGATGATGTCTTTGGATTAAATCCCCAATTTAAACTTGTTGGCCAGATTATTATTTCTTCTTTAATAATAACTTCGGGAATAATGATAAGGATTATTCCCTATCCTGTGATAAGCATACCACTTACAATATTCTGGATAGTCGGTATTACCAATGCTTTTAATCTCTTGGATAATATGGACGGTTTATCAGCAGGAATTGCCTTTATTGCTTCAATTATTCTCTTTATATTTTCCTTAAAAGATGGAAACCTTGCAGTGGCATCTTTAGCAATTATTATTTCAGGCTCTACATTAGGATTTTTGAAATACAATTTTAAACCAGCTTCTATATTTATGGGGGATTGTGGAAGTATGTTTATTGGCTTTATTCTGGCTATTCTTGCTATATTAGGGACTTGGCAGCATGCAACGAATCTTGTTGGTACTCTTTTATTTCCACTACTCGTATTAGGTATTCCTATATTCGACACATCTTTTGTTACTGTTACGAGAAAATTGAGAAGCATACCAGTATCACAGGGAGGAAGAGACCATATATCTCATAGATTGGTAAGCTTGGGATTGAGTGAAAAAAAGGCCATTGTTTTTCTCTATATCTTTTCTTTATCAATAGGTTTAGCCACCATATTTTTAATCGATAAGCCATGGATATTGATAATTATGGGGGTTATTATTTCTATTGGTCTATATATTTTAGCTCTGTTTTTAGGAGAAAAGGATAAATTTAGTGATGATTTTGAGATAAAAACAGAAATAGTCAAAAAACGGTCATTAAAAGCTAAGCCTACCAAATTGAGTAAACGAAGGGTAATGGAGATATTAATAGACCTGATATTAATAACTGTGGCATATTTTTCAGCTTATCTCATACGTTATGAAGGTGTTATGTCTGACCTGAATATGAAACTATTTATTAACAGTCTCCCCTGGATTATCATGATTAAGTTTGGAGTGTTTAGTTATATAGGATTATATGAGAGTATGTGGAGATATATTGGTATTAGAGATGTCATAAATATTCTTAAAGCTACTCTTCTCAGCTCTCTTTTTATCATTGCTGTTATCCTTATGTACTATAGATTTAAAGATTACTCTAGATCGGTTTTTATCATCGATTGGCTGTTGACCTTAATCCTTATTGGGGGAGTAAGGTTTTCGATGCGGTCTCTTAAAGAATATTTTGAAGATTATCGAAAGGATGGAAAGAGGGTAATGATAGTTGGCGCTGGTGATGCAGGTGAATTGATTTTAAGAGAAATAAGGAACAATCCTAGTATTGACCTTAAGGTCGTCGGTTTTATAGATGATAATCCTAAGAAACATAAGTCAAGGATTCATGGAGTTAAGGTATTAGGAAGCACAGAAGATATATCAAGATTATCGAAAGAAAAGAAGGTAGATGAAGTATTGATAGCTATTCCATCGGCAACTGAGCAGATAATTTTGAGGATAACAGATATATGTCGTAAAGCAGGTCTAAAATACGGTATGTTTCCTGCTATGAAGAAGCTTTTTGACCAAATAAGAAATAATAATTAAAATCTTAAATTTATTTATCGGGGATTCAAATGAATAAATTAATAAAAAAGATTGAAGATAAAGAGGCAAAAATCGGTATTATTGGAATGGGATTCGTAGGGTTACCTCTTGCTGTTGAATTTGCGAAAAATGGATTTTATGTTACTGGGATTGATGTAGATAAAGTGCGAGTTAAAGCTATAAACAGTGGGAAAAGCTACATTCAGGATGCGAGTTCTGAAGAGCTCTCATTATTAGTTAAAAAACAGAGATTAATGGCCAGTACTGATTTTTCAAAATTAGCTTCTTTAGATACAGTGAGTATTTGTGTTCCAACACCATTAAGAAAAACCAAAGACCCAGATATATCTCATATCGTTTCTGCGACAAAGGAGGTCTTAAAATATTTACATAAAGGCCAATTGGTTGTTCTTGAAAGTACTACATATCCTGGGACGACAAATGAGATAATTTTACCAGAGTTAGAATCCTCTGGATTAAAAGTAGGAGAGGATTTTTTCCTGGCTTTTTCTCCAGAAAGGGTAGATCCAGGAAATAAACAATATACAACTAAAAATACACCAAAAATCATTGGAGGTATAACCGACAGATGTACTCATGTGGCTAAAGTATTATATCAAAAGGCAATTGATAATGTAATTTCTGTAAGTTCTTCCAGGAGTGCTGAAATGGTGAAATTATTGGAGAATACCTTTAGGGCAGTGAATATTGCCTTAGTTAATGAAGTTGTTCTTATGTGCGATCGTCTGAAGATCAATGTTTGGGAGGTTATCGAAGCTGCTGCTACAAAACCCTTTGGATTTATGCCTTTTTACCCTGGTCCAGGATTAGGAGGGCACTGCATACCCATAGACCCACATTATCTTTCATGGAAATTAAAAACCCTTAATTACAAGGCAAGATTTATAGAATTGGCTAGCGAAATCAATACAAATATGCCCTTCTATGTTATTGATAAGATCCAGGACGTACTTAATAACCAAAAAAAGAGTATTAATGGTGCTAGGATAATTGTATTGGGAGTAACTTATAAAAAGGATATAAATGATATCAGGGAATCACCAGCACTCGACATTATTAATATATTACTGGAGAAAGGAGCTTGTGTCTCTTTTAACGATCCATATATTCAAAAGCTAGATGATTATAATGACAGAATAGGGTTTATAGAGCTCAATACTAAAAAATTAAAAGATTCTGATTGTTTGGTTATCGTAACAGATCACAGCATTTACGATTATGATTGGATTGTAAAGCATTCTAATTTAGTCGTAGATACACGTAATGCTACTAAAAATGTCAATAATCATAGAGATAAAATAGTAACCCTTTAAATTTAGTAAATAGTGAATGGAAGAGAAATTTTTAGTTACAGGTGGTGCAGGCTTCATTGGTTCTCATATTGTTGAGGCATTGGCAAAGAGAGGAAAGAAAGTGAGAATACTTGATAACTTTAGTACGGGAAAGATGGAAAATATAGAGGATTTTTTTAAAAAATATAATAATCGAAATTCCCTTGAGGTAATTAAAGGAGACTTAAGAGATAAAAACACAGTAGATAATGCTGTTAAGGATGTTGATTATATATTTCATTTGGGTGCATTGACTTCTGTATCCCGTTCAGTCGAAGATACTATCACTACTTCAGAAGTAAATATTATAGGAACACTAAACATTTTAAATGCTGCAAAGAGCAGTGGTGTTAAAAGGGTTATATATGCCAGCTCTTCCTCGGCTTATGGTGATTCACCAAAGCTTCCCAAAAAAGAGGAAATGGAGACTAATCCCTTATCGCCGTATGCTGTTTCAAAATTAGCTTGTGAAGATTATTGTAAGGTTTTTAAACATCTCTATGGTTTAGAGACCGTGATTTTAAGATATTTCAATGTCTTTGGACCTCGGCAGGATCCAGATTCTCAATATGCAGCAGTCATACCAAAATTTATAAAGATGGTATTAAATAACAATAAACCTACTGTATATGGTGATGGTGAACAGACAAGAGATTTTACATATATAGACAATGTCGTAGATGCAAACCTTCAGGCTTTGAAAAAAAATGGAATTCTTGGAGAGGTTTTTAATATTGCATGTGGAGAAAAGATAACCATTAATCGATTAGTCAAGGAAATTGGAGATATTCTGAATAGAGATGTTAATCCAATCTATAGTGAACCGAGAAAAGGGGATGTTAGGGATTCTATAGCGGACATATCAAAGGCTAAGAATTTATTAGGATATAAGCCAAAAATAGGATTTAGAAAAGGATTAGAAAATACCGTCAGATTTTTTTCTAAAAAGAATTAAGGAGGTATGAGATGAATATCTGCGTGATTGGGGTTGGATATGTAGGATTGGTAACTGGTGCAGTATTTGCTGATCTAGGTAATGAGGTTATCTGTGTAGATAGTATAAAAGAAAAGATAGGAATGTTAAAAAAGGGAATCATGCCTATTTATGAACCTGGCCTTGAGGAAATGGTAACTCGCAATATCGAAGATAAGAGATTATCATTCACTACAAATTTAGAAGACGGGGTTAAAAAATCAGAGGTCATATTTATCTGTGTCAACACTCCTCCAAAGGATAATGGAGAAACAGATCTTTCTCATGTGGAATCCGTAGCAAAGGGGATTGCAAGATATATCGATAAATATAAGGTTATTGTTAATAAAAGTACAGTTCCTGTTGGAACAGGTGATTTTGTAAGTGATATCATTAAAGTAAATATGAAAAGAGATGTAGACTTTGATGTTGTATCTAATCCAGAATTTTTAAGAGAAGGGTCGGCTATTAAAGATACTCTTGAACCTGAGAGAATAGTGATAGGAGCTCCCAGTAAGGATGTAGCCATGAAACTATTAGAACTCTATGCTCCTCTTGAAAGACCTATGTTAATAACAGATGTTTATAGTGCAGAGATGATAAAATATGCCTCTAATGCCTTCTTAGCTACAAAGATCTCTTTTATTAATGCTATTGCTAATATCTGTGAAAAGGCTGGAGCAAATGTCATGGATGTTGCTAAAGGAATGGGATATGATTCAAGGATTGGATCAGAATTTTTAAATGCGGGTCTGGGTTTTGGTGGTTCATGTTTTCCAAAAGACTCAGAATCTTTAGTCCACACTGCTTCTAAATTAGGATATGAGTTCGATCTGTTAAAGAAAGTTATTGAAATAAATAAGAGCAGAGCAGCGTACTTGGTAGATTTGATAAAATCAAAGATGAAGAATGCCAGGGGTAAGACAATAGGCATTTTAGGATTATCTTTTAAGCCTGATACTGATGATATTAGAGATGCAAAATCTATTGAAATTATTAAACTTCTTTTAAAAGAAGAGGCGCATATAAAAACCTATGATCCTGCCGCAATAGAAAATACTAAAAAGATCTTACCAGAAATAGAGTATTGTGAGAGTTCATACGAGGTTGCAGAGAATGCTGATGCTCTCGTTATTGTTACAGAATGGAGGGAATTTAAACAGCTTAACCTAGAAAAGATAAAAAAGGTTATGAAGAAACCGGTAATATTTGACGGAAGGAATATATACGACCCAGAGAAAAAGAAAAGATTAGGGTTTGAATATTATAGCATTGGCAGGCCTAACCGTGGAAAAACAAAAAAAGCCTGAAAAAAGGGTGTTAATTACAGGGGGTGCAGGGTTTATTGGTTCTCATCTCTGCGATTACCTTTTATCAAAAGGAAATGAGGTTATCTGTATGGATAACCTTTCTACAGGTAATATATCCAATATTAATCATATTAGAGATAAAAGATTTCTATTTATAAAGCACGATGTAACGAACTATATATTTATTGAAGGAAAAATCGATTTTATTTTACATTTTGCCTCTCCAGCAAGTCCCATAGATTATCTCAAACTTCCTATCCAGACATTAAAGGTTGGTTCTCTTGGAACTCATAAGGCCCTTGGTCTTGCAAAAGAAAAGAATGCAACTTTTCTTTTGGCTTCCACTTCGGAGGTCTATGGAGATCCTTTAGTACATCCTCAAAGTGAAGATTATTGGGGAAATGTAAATCAATTGGGTCCGAGAGGGGTCTATGATGAAGCAAAACGCTTTGCAGAAGCCCTTACCATGGCATATCATCGCTACCATGGTATTAAGACAAAGATAGTGAGGATTTTTAATACCTATGGGCCTAGAATGCGAATCGATGACGGAAGAGCCATACCAACCTTTCTTCATCAGGCTTTAAAAGGAGAAGATCTCACTGTATTCGGAGATGGTTCTCAAACAAGGAGTTTTTGTTATATATCTGATTTAATAGAAGGAATATATCGATTTATAATATCAGACGCAACTGGAGCCATCAACTTAGGTAATCCTGTAGAAATGACAATATTAGAATTAGCCAAAAATATTATAAAGATTACAGGAAGTAAAAGCAAGATAGTAAAAAGAGCTTTGCCAGAAGATGATCCTAAAATAAGAAGACCTGATATAACTAAAGCAAAAGAACTGCTGGGGTGGGAGCCAAAAGTAGAATTTAATCAAGGGATGAAAGAGACTTTACAGTATTTTGAAGAGAAAATTTAATAATAAAAATAGAACTAAAAGATTGATAAAAGCTAAAAGATAATTGGGATAAATGAACCTGCTCATGTTATAATAAATAAAAAAAGATTTATTAATTTTCAGATAAAAAATAGTGGAGGTTTAAAAGATAAGGCAATGAGCAAAGTAAAAGAGGCCCTTATAGAGAGCTCTGAGATTACAATTAAGATTGCTGATACTCTCTGTAGCATGATAGAAAGAATAATTGAATTAATGATTGAGGCGATAAAGAGTAAAAAAAAGATATTAATTATGGGAAATGGAGGAAGTGCAGCAGACGCTCAGCATCTTGTAGCAGAATTAGTTGGAAGATTCAAATTAGAAAGAAAGGCTATTCCAGCCATTGCCCTTACCACAAATACATCTACCCTGACTGCTATTGGAAATGATTACAGTTTTGATAAAATATTTGGGAGACAGATAGAAGCTTTAGCAGAACAAGGGGATATAGTTTTGGGGCTCAGCACCAGCGGTCTATCAGAAAACCTGATTTATGCCTTTAAGATTGCTAAAGATTTAGGTGCAACTACAATAGGATTTTTAGGAAAAGATGGTGGAAAAGTAAAAGATATAGTAGATATTTCTATTCTTATTCCATCAAATAATACTCCGAGAATTCAAGAGGCTCATATAACAATAGGTCATATAATCTGTGAAGAGATAGAAAAAAGGCTTAATAAGTAGAGGTAAATAAATTGAGTGATTCTTTTGACAGCATATTAAATAATATTGAGAAACTGAAGATCCTTGTTATAGGTGATATTATATATGATGAATTTATATGGGGTGATGTAGAAAGGATATCTCCAGAGGCTCCAGTACAGGTTTTGGAATGGAGGTCAGATAATGATGCCTTGGGAGGAGCTGCAAATGTTGCTAATAATCTGGCCAGTTTGGGATGTAGTGTCTATATGGTGGGTGCTGTAGGAAATGACAAAAAAGGAGAAAGAATTAAAGAATTATTAAAGGAAAAAGGAATTAATTATGATGGCGTAATAATAGATACAGGGAGGCCTACTACTAATAAAACAAGAATTATTGCCCATAGCCAGCAGATTCTAAGAATCGATAAAGAAAATAAAAACCTGTTAACAGAAGATATAGAAAAAAAGATATGCGATTATCTGAAAGAGACAATAGATGATGTTGATGGAATTATCTGTTCTGATTATTTAAAGGGGGTTTTGACAAAAAACGTTCTTAGTTTTTTGGTAAAAGAGGCTAAGAGAAGGAGTAAGATAGTTGTTGCTGATCCAAAAGGTGATGATTATTCCAAATATAAAGAAATAAATGTTTTGACTCCCAATAAGTCAGAGCTGGAAAAGGCCTCAAATATCAAGATAACAAATAATAGTAATCTTGAGAGAGCTGCCAGATTAATTTCCGAAAGGTATAAAAATGATGCCATCTTAGTGACAAGAGGGAGAGAAGGAATGTCTCTTTTTGAAAAAGAAGGGAGGATATTTCATATACCCACTGAAGCCAGGGATGTGTATGATGTTACAGGAGCAGGGGATACGGCTATTGGTCTTTTTGGATTAGCCCTTTTTTCTGGTGCCTCTAGATTAGAGGCATCAAGATTTGCCAATATCGGAGCTGGAATTGTTGTTGGTAAGGTTGGTACTTCTATAGTAAAGAGGGAAGAGATAGAACATTTTTTAAAAGAGAATACTTTTTTGACAGGGAGAAAGATTTTAGATTTGAAAGAATTAAAATATATTTTGAGCTCTGAAAAGACAAAAAGAAAGAAGATAGTTTTTACCAATGGATGTTTTGATATCCTCCATATGGGACATATAAAATATCTTGAAAAGGCAAAAGAATATGGAGATTTATTAGTTCTTGGTTTAAATGATGATGATTCTGTAAGGAAATTAAAAGGTTCTAGGAGGCCTTTGATAGCTCAGGATGAAAGAGCTAATATTTTAGCTGCTTTGCACTCAGTTGATTATATAATACTCTTTTCTGATCTTACGCCCGAGAATCTTATAAGGGAATTAAGGCCTGATATCTTGGTAAAGGGTGGAGATTACAAAGTTGACGAGGTGATTGGAAAGAACATCGTCGAGGGTTATGGAGGGAGAGTTGAAATAGTCTCCTTTATTAAAGGGTACTCGACATCTGGAATTGTAAAAAGAATTATTGATAAGTACAGTTGATGTTGAAAGAATAATCTCGTGTACAGTCCTATTTTATTCCAATTTAATAAAATAGAAAAAATTTAAGAGGAGATTGAACTTGATACCAAGATACTCCAGACCAGAGATGAGTAAAATATGGGAAAGAAGAAATAAATATGAAAAATGGCTATTGATAGAAATCCTGGCGTGTGAAGCCATGGCTAATAATAGCTTGATCCCTAAAGAGGCACTAGTAAATATAAAAAAGAAAGCAAGATTTGATGAGGAGAGGATTGATAAAATTGAGAGGAAGACAAAGCATGATGTTGTTGCCTTTTTGACGAATGTTGCTGAATATGTGGGAGATGACTCGAGATATATTCATCTTGGCATGACTTCCTCTGATATACTGGATACATCCCTCGCGCTTTTGATGAGAGAAGCTTCTGTTATTATTATAAATGGTCTAAAAAACCTTTTAGATGTTTTAAAAAAGAGAGCTTTTGAGTTTAAAGAGACTGTAATGATAGGTCGTTCACACGGAATACATGCTGAGCCGACTACATTTGGATTAAAACTGGCCATGTGGCATGAAGAAATTAAAAGAAATCTTTATAGAATGGAAAGAGCAAAAGAGATAATAAATTATGGTAAGATTTCTGGTGCAGTAGGAACCTTTGCCCAAATACCACCCTTTGTAGAGGAGTATGTCTGCAAAAAATGCGGCTTAAAGCCGGCTCCTGTATCTACTCAGATAATTCAAAGAGATAGACATGCAGAATATCTTTCTACACTTGCTATAATATCCAGCTCTATTGATAAATTTGCAACAGAGATAAGACATTTGCAGCGAACAGAAGTAAGAGAGGCAGAGGAATTCTTTTCAAAAGGACAAAAGGGTTCTTCTGCAATGCCCCATAAAAGGAATCCCATTACATCTGAACAGCTCTCAGGATTGGCAAGGGTAGTAAGGGGTAACGCATTGGCTGCCATGGAGAATATTCCCCTCTGGCATGAAAGGGATATTAGCCATTCCTCAGTGGAGCGAGTCATTATTCCTGATAGCACTATTCTTGTAGACTATATGCTATTTAAGTTTACAGATTTGATTGATACTCTCCTGGTATATCCTGAAAATATGAAAAGAAATCTTAAGATGACTCATGGATTAATCTATTCACAAAGAATTCTTTTAGAACTAGCTAAAAAGGGAATTACTAGAGAAAAGGCTTATGAACTTGTTCAGAGAAATGCCCTTAAGTCGTGGGAAGAGGGCGTAGAATTTTATGAATTGGTTAGTAGTGACGAAGAAATAAAAAAGCTCCTCACCAAAGAAGAATTAGATGACAGCTTTGATTTAGACTATCACTTAAAATATGTAGACACGATATTTAAGAGGGTATTTTAGGAAAATTCAATCTAAGAATTATTCATAAGGAGATTAGAGTTATGCCCCTTGTTAAGATATATGTGACCTTAAAGAAAGGAGTGTTAGATCCTCAAGGCAAGACAGTAAAAAACTCTTTGGATTCCCTTGGTTATTCTTTTGTAAAGGATGTCAGAATTGGAAAATACATGGAGATAACCGTCAATAATATTCCTAACAATGAATTGAATAAAAGGATAGATGAGGCATGTCAGAAACTTCTGGCAAATCCCGTAATCGAAAACTATAGATTTGAAATAGAAAATCACAAATAGGGAACAGAAATGAGGTTTGGAGTAGTAGTATTTCCAGGTTCAAATTGTGACCATGATTGCTACAGGGTTGTGAAAGAGGTTTTAAAAGAATCTGTAGATTTTATCTGGCATAAGGATAGCGATTTGATTGAATATGATTGTATCATTTTGCCAGGCGGCTTTTCATATGGTGACTATTTAAGAACTGGTGCTATAGCAAGATTTTCACCAGTAATGAACTCTATAAAGGAATTTGCAGAGAACGGCAAGTTAGTCATAGGGATATGTAATGGCTTTCAGATACTTTTAGAATCTGGTCTCCTTCCAGGTGCCATGTTAAGAAATAGAGGCTTGAAATTCATATGCAAATTTGTCTCTCTAAAAACAGAAAATATCAAGTCACCCTTTACCTCAGGATTTGGCAAGGGAAAGGTAATTAGAATGCCTATAGCCCATAATGAAGGTTGTTATTATGCTGACCAGGAAACACTTAAAGCTCTTAAAAAAAATAATCAAATCATATTCAGATATTGTTCTATTTCTGGAGATGTGAGTGAAAAGGATAATCCTAATGGTTCTCTAGAAAATATAGCTGGTATTTGTAATAGGGAAGGGAATGTACTTGGAATGATGCCACATCCTGAAAGAGCTTCAGAGAATGTTCTGGGAAGCTCAGATGGAAGGATAATCTTTGAGTCAATAAGGGATTATGTCAGGCAAAAGGGTTAGATTATGGAAGTTGAAATAACTGAAAAATTAATTGAAGAGCATGGGTTATCTAAAGAAGAGTATGAAAGGGTATTAAATATCCTTGGAAGAGAGCCCAACTATCCGGAATTAGGTATATTTTCCGTCATGTGGTCGGAGCATTGCAGTTATAAAAGCTCTAAAGTTCATTTAGAGAAACTGCCAACAAAAGGGAAGCATATCATAGAAGGACCAGGAGAAAATGCAGGAGTTGTTGATATTGGTGATGGATTGGCTATTGTGTTTAAAATAGAGAGTCACAATCATCCCTCTTTTATAGAGCCTTTTCAGGGAGCTGCCACAGGTGTGGGAGGGATATTAAGGGATATATTTACCATGGGTGCCAGACCTATTGCCTCTTTAAATTCCCTTAGGTTTGGTCCATTAGAAAAGCCAAAAAACAGATATCTTTTGGAAGGTGTTGTGGCTGGCATAGCAAGCTATGGAAATTGTATAGGGGTTCCTACTGTGGGAGGAGAGATATATTTTTCAGAGACTTATGCGAACAATCCTCTTGTGAATGCCTTTAACCTTGGAATTGTAAAAAAAGAAAGAATTTTTAAGGGAAGTGCTAAAGGTACAGGAAATTCTGTAATCTATGTCGGTTCGAAAACAGGGAGGGATGGAATCCATGGGGCCACAATGGCTTCTGAGGAATTTGATGAAACATCCGAAGAAAGACGACCAACTGTACAGGTTGGTGATCCTTTTACAGAGAAACTCCTTTTAGAAGCATGCCTGGAAGCTATGAAAAAAGAGTGTATTGTTGGTATTCAAGATATGGGGGCAGCAGGTCTTACCTGTTCCACCTGTGAAATGGCGAGTCGGGGAAATTCAGGGATCGAGATAGATATATCTCATGTGCCCTTAAGAGAACAAGGAATGAACACCTATGAGATTATGCTTTCTGAGTCTCAGGAAAGGATGTTACTTGTTGTGGAGAAAGGTAAAGAAAATGAAGTGAAGGAGATCTTTTCAAGATGGGATCTTGAAGCAGTTGAGATAGGAAAGGTCACTGATGACGGTTTTCTCAGAGTTAAGAATAATGGTAAGGTGGTTGTCGAGATACCTGCAAAGGCCCTTTCTGAAGATGCTCCGAAATATAATAGGCCAATCAAACAACCATTAAATAAGAGCGAAATTCAAAAGCTTGATCTTAATAAAATTCCTCAACCTGAAGATTTTAATGAGGCATTTATAAAAATAATCTCTTCACCAACAATAGCTAGTAAGCATTGGGTTTATGAGCAGTATGATCATATGGTGCGAATTAACACCGTTGTTTGCCCGGGTTCAGATGCAAGCGTTCTTAGGGTCCCCGGTTCAAAAAAGGGAATTGCCTTAACATTAGATGGAAATAGTAGATACTGTTATCTTGATCCATATATAGGAGGAAGAATTGCTGTTGCAGAGGCTGCGAGGAACCTTACATGCTCAGGGGCAAGACCTTTAGCGATAACAAATTGCCTTAATTTTGGTAACCCAGAGAAGCCAGAGATAATGTGGCAATTTAGTAGGGTCATTGAGGGAATGGCGGAGGCATGCAAGGTTTTCGATACACCTGTTACAGGAGGAAATGTCAGCTTTTATAACGAAACATTGGGAAGGGCAATATATCCCACACCTGTTTTGGGAATGGTTGGTCTTCTCGATAATCATGATTCTTACTTAACTCAATGGTTTAAAGATGAGGAGGATATAATTGTATTGTTGGGAGAATCGAAAGAAGAGTTAGGAGGGAGCGAATATCTAAATATTATTCATGGAATAGAAAGCGGAACACCTCCAGATTTAAACCTTGACCTCGAAAAAAGAGTACAGGGGGCATGTCTTGAGGCATTTCAGAAGAAGATACTAAAATCTGCGCACGATTGCTCAGAGGGAGGCCTTGTTACTGCATTGACAGAAGGATGCATATCTAATAATATTAATGGTGTTGGAGCAGAGATATTCATAGATTATAAAATAAGAGATGATGCGCTCTTATTTGGAGAATCTCAGTCAAGGATAGTTGTTTCATTAGAAGAAAAAGATATTGATAGACTTAAAAGTATCATTGAAAAATATAAAATTCCCTATAGTATTATTGGTAGAGTGAGTGGAGATAAATTGAAGATAATTAATAAAAAAAGAGTTCAACCTTTAATAGATATCAAAATTGATATTCTAAGGCAATATTGGGAAGGAACTTTAAAGGGATATTTTCAATGATGGATGAGTTTCACGAGGAGTGTGGAATATTTGGAATTTATGGTGCTCCTGAAGCAGCAAATTTAACCTATTTAGGACTATATTCCTTACAGCACAGAGGGCAGGAGAGTGCCGGTATTGTCTCCTCTGATGGGGAGAAGCTCTATTTAGAGATTTCCATGGGTCTCGTCGCAGATATTTTTAATGAGGAAAGATTAAAAAGGCTACCAGGCTCAATAGCAATTGGGCATAACAGGTACTCTACCACAGGCTCTAGCCTCCTAAAAAATGCCCAGCCCTTTCTCATGGAATATCTCAGGGGTTCTATAGCCCTAGCCCATAACGGTAATCTATTAAATGCACTTAAAATACGTGATGAGCTTGAAAATCAAGGTTCTATCTTTCGCTCTGCAATGGATAGCGAGGTGATTGTTCATCTTATAGCTATGTCAAGGGAAAAGAAACTCGTTGATAGAATCACCGAGGCATTAAGAAATATTAAGGGTGCATATTCTCTTTTGGTCATGTCAGAAAAAGAGCTGATTGCAGTAAGGGATCCTCATGGGTTTCGACCGTTATGTTTGGGTTTATTGGATGACTCCTATGTATTCTCTTCTGAAACTTGTGCCCTTGATCTTATTGAGGCAAAATATATAAGAGATGTAGAGCCAGGTGAGATTGTAGTAGTCAATGAAAAAGGCTTAAAATCTTTTAAACCTTTCCCTGCAGAAAAATATTCCCATTGTATTTTCGAATTCGTATATTTTGCACGACCTGATAGTAATATTTTCGGAAAAAATGTCTATTCTGTAAGAAAAAATCTTGGAAGAATTCTTGCTCAAGAGTCCTATGTAGATGCTGATATGGTGGTTGCCGTTCCTGATTCTGGAGTTCCTGCTGCATTAGGCTTTTCTGAAGAATCAGGAATTCCTCTGGAGTTGGGTCTTATCAGAAATCACTATGTTGGTAGAACCTTTATTGAACCCAGACAGTCCATTAGACATTTTGGTGTTAAAGTAAAGTTAAATGCTATTAAAGATTGCATTAAAGGGAAAAGGGTTATTGTTATTGATGATTCAATTATAAGGGGAACAACCAGCAGAAAGATTATTCAAATGATAAGAAGTGCTGGTGCTAAAGAGGTACACATGCGTATAAGTTCTCCACCTGCTACAAACCCATGTTTTTATGGAATAGATACACCTACCAAAGCAGAATTGGTG